>Ga0306925_10007251_pt1 | contig 10403 bp, 12 predicted proteins | sample flu12Cox44000176_FD_203755 | JGI IMG/M metagenome (GOLD analysis project Ga0306925, IMG submission 203755) | Lab enrichment of tropical soil microbial communities from Luquillo Experimental Forest, Puerto Rico - flux8day.12C.oxic.44.000.176 (v2)... | ecosystem: Environmental > Terrestrial >... | reverse complement strand
CAAACACCGCTCCATCGCGTGAGGTGCATCCCATGGAAGTGACGGAAGTCCGAACGGACGAGTTGATGCGAAAGGCCGCGCCCTACAACCCGCGGCAGATCTCGGACCATGATCTGGAGGCGCTGCGCCGATCGCTCCGTTTCTTCGGTACGGTCGAGCCGATAGTCGTCAACCGACGCAGCGACCGGATCGTCGGCGGCCACCAGCGAGTCAAGGCGGCGCTGGCGGAGGAGATCGAAACGCTCCCGGTGGTCTACGTCGACCTCGACGAGCCGAGCGAGCGGCAACTGAACCTCGCGCTCAATCGCATTCACGGCGAATGGGACGAGGAGAAACTCGCGACGCTGCTTCAGGAGCTTTCCACGAGCGGGGCGGACCTTTCCCTCACCGGATTCGAGTCGGGAGAACTCGATGCACTGCTCGCATCGCTGGAATTGCCGGCCGGGTCACCAGACCCCGACGAAATCCCCCCCATTCCCGAAGCGCCCAAAGCCCGCACGGGCGACCTGATCGTCCTCGGGGCACATCGCCTACTGTGCGGAGATGCGCGGAATGCGGGAGACGTGAAGCGCCTGCTCGGCGATGAGTTACCTAAGCTGTTGCTGACGGATCCACCCTACGGAGTCGGTTACGACGCGCGATGGCGGGACGGGATGGATCGGAACGACCTTGCCAAGGCCGAACCAACGAACGCGAACTACATGCGCAGCGAGGCACACCGGGCGACGGGAATCGAGGGGGACACAAAGGCTGACTGGTCGGACGCGTTCGAGCTCGTGCCGTCGCTGGACTACGGCTACATCTGGCACGCTTCGCGACACCAGCTCGAGGTGGAAACCGGGTTGCGCCGCATCGGATGGGAGGTCGCGCAGCAGATCATCTGGGTCAAGCCCGTCTTGATCCTGAGTCGTCAGCACTACCACTGGCGCCACGAGCCCTGCCTCTACGCCCGACGAGCCGAACGCGGTAGCCCGGTCCCTTGGTACGGTTCCCGCGACCAGTCCACCGTGTGGGAGATCGCATCGCCGAAGCAGGTCATGGCGGCGCACGAGCCGGAGGACGACAAGGTCAACCACCCGACCCAGAAGCCGGTGCTGCTGTACTCGACCCCGTTGACGAACCACATGCAGCGGGGCGAGTGCTTTTACGAGCCCTTTTGCGGGAGCGGCACCGCGCTGATCGCGGCCGAGATGAATGGGCGCCGGTGCCTGGCGATGGAAATCGATCCGATCTTCATCGACGTGGCAGTCCAGCGCTGGCAGGAGTACACGGGCCGGAAAGCGGAGGGGTGGCGTGGCAACGACTGAGTACCGCCGCTTCACCATCGACGACGCCAACGCCGGCGCCGCGGCCGGATGGACGTTCGTGTCCGGGTGGTTCCGATTCCAACGCTCGTGGTGGGCGTGGTTCTCGCGGCCTGCCACTGAGGAGTAGACCGTGGCCCGTCACTCAAGGAAGATCCGGGAAGACGCGCGACAGCTCTTCCTCACCGGCGAAGTCACCTCGATATCCGAGATCGCACGACGCATCCGGGTCAAGGCGCACACCGTCGGGGTCTGGAAGCGAGAAGAGGACTGGGACGGCCTCCGAATCAAGATCGACAAGCGCGCGGCCGAGCAGCTCGTCGAGCGACTCGCAAGCGAAAGGGTTAACCTCAACGCACAGCATTTCAAACTCTGGAACGCCGTCGTCGGTCGTGTGTTTGCGGCCGTCCAGAAAGGCCAGATCGACAGCAGCGAGACCCGGGACCTCGATCGCGTGTCCGCGATTCTGGAGCGCGCTCAAAAGGGTCAGCGGCTTGCCCGCGGTCTGTCGCTCGACGGCGAGACGGAGGAGCAGATCCGAGCCGAGGCCGCCGCCGAGACGCGGCACGTCGTGGACACGTTCCTACGCGTCATCAAGAAGGAGATCGCCGACCCGGGCACCCGCGATCGGATCGCCCAGGCCGTCCTGGAGCTGATCCCCCGCAGCATGGAAGAAGACGAGGAGTCCGATGGGTCAAACGCGGCGCATCGATAGCTACCTCAGAGCCCGCATGATGGAAATGGCAGGTCCCGAGACCCGGGCCGTTGCCGAGCCGCTCGCGGCCTGGGCGTTGCGGCGGATCCGCCTCGATGGCAAACCGTTCAGCTTCGAGGGGCACGAATTCCTACGCGCGATCTACGACGACCGGGCGCCGCACATCGTCCTCTCCAAGGCCGCCCAGATCGGCGGGACGACGGCGGCCATCCTGCGCGCCATCCACACCTGCATCATGGGGCTCGATGTCATGTACTTCTTCCCGACCCGCAATGATGTCCTCGACTTCTCCAGGGCCCGCGTCAACCCGCTCGTCGCCGGAAACCCGTTCCTAACGAAGCTCATGAGCGACACGGACACGATGGGCGTCAAGAAGATCGGGGACGCGCATCTCTACTTTCGCGGCATGCAGTCGAACGTCGGGATGAAGAGCGTGCCGGCCGATCTGATCGTGTTCGACGAGCTTGACGAAGCGGAACCCCAAGCCAAGGCGATGGCCCGAGAGCGTCTTGGCCACTCCGATTACAAGCGCATCTTCGAGCTCTCGAATCCCAGCCTTCCCGACTACGGCATCGACGAGGCGTTCCAGCGTTCGGATCAGCGGCACTGGACGGTGCGATGTCCGTCGTGCGCCGCGTGGACGGCACTCGACCGCGTGTTCCCCACGAAGCTCGGCCAGGAGGTCACGATCATTCTCCCGAGGCCGGACGGATCGTTCTACCGAGCGTGCCCAAAGTGCGCCGCCGAGCTCGACATGGCGGCGGGGGAGTGGGTCGCCGAGTTCCCGGGCCGCCCCATCCACGGCTACCGGATCTCGCAATTGTTCTCATCGAAGGTCGATCCCCGCGAGATCCTGGAGGATTACCGGACCACCCGATACCCCGAGCGCTTCTTCAACCTCAAGATTGGCATCCCCTGGGCCGACCTCGAGCGCCGGCTGGACGCGGCGAGCGTGCTAGCGCTGTGCACGGACGAGCCGTTCGCCGAAGGCGCGGACAAGAACGCCGCGTGGCACTCGATGGGCGTTGACACGGGTCGGGCACTGCACGTAGTCATTCAGCGAACCGAGTCATTCCGGAACTCGCCAGAGCGCATCGTCTACATCGGCGAGTGCCACGAGTTTTCGGAGCTCGACCGGCTCATGGAGCAGTTCGACGTCGGCACGTGTGTGATCGATGGTCTCCCGGAGACCCACGCCACCCGGGAGTTCGCCAAACGGCACCAGAACAAGGTTCACCTGTGCTTCTTCCAGGAGGGCCAGCGCGGCGGGCCAAAGTGGGATGGCACGGCCCATCACGTCATCGTGAATCGCACAGAGGCTCTGGACGCGTCCCGAACGGCCATCCGGGAAAAGCTCGTGCTGCTCCCCCGGCGGCAGCCGCTGGTCGAGACGTTCGCCCAGCACCTGACCTGCGACGCGAAGGTCCTGGACGAGGACGAGGAGACGGGCATCAAGAAGTACCGGTACGTCAAGACCGGCGTGAACCACTTCTCGCTCGCGTTCACCTACTCGTGGCTGGCGTCGCAGATGCACTCGAGCTGGCGCAGCTGGATGGTTTACCTGGAATGGATGAAGGAGCGAGAGAGCCCCTGGGTCGGGTAGCGGAGCAGGTGCGTTTATCGCGGGTTCAGGCGCCGGACCGGGGCGAGAAACCCTCGGATCGGCGGTCCCAGGGTGCGGTTATCAATAGAAGAGAGCCCCGCAGGGTGCGGTTAACCGGCACGATTTGGACCTTCCGGGGCCGCATGCCGCTAGGTTGCCGGGTGCCTGCAATGCTGTAAGTCGTTGATTCGACGAGGCTAACCTGCGCTGTCGGCTGACGCAGGGAAGTCGCACGGCCCCGTTTCCGGGCTAGAACGTGCCCCTGACGTGCCGATTGGCGGCCGTGAAGCGCCAAAACGACCCCAAACGTGCCGCTTCGGTTGGCGAGGGTGTGCCGCATGTCGTCGATCAAGCGTGAGGCGATATGCGGCGAAGTTCAGGGAAGTGAATCCATTGTGAAAAGCCAACAAATTATTGTGATTCTGAACGGACCACTTCGAAGCTAATACAGATTCACACAATGAGACCAGGTTCTTGTGTTCGCCGTCTGCAGCTTCAGCGATGATGGAAGCCAATTCGGATTGTGTAGTAAACGTCCACGGCCTTTCCGTCCATTCGCGCCGGTTCGTACCTCCAATCCTTGACCGCCTTGACCGCAGAGGCTTCGAATGCCGGGCAGTGTCGCTCATATTGCTTCTGTGGACTCTCGCCTCGATGATGAACACCGCAGCTCAATACTCTGATCGGACCAACGGCGCCCGTGCTGAGAATTACCGCCTGCAATGCGACATCGGCCTCGAGCGTTCTGTCGTCCATGATTCCGGGAAAGACTGGCTGGCGGCTCGACAGGAGCTTGGGAGGCACGACCCCTTGCGGTAGCGACGAATCCTCGGGAGCAGGCGAAGGTTGAGACGCGGCCTGTTCCGGCGGTGATTCCGCCGGCGTCAGTCCTGTCGCAAGAAAGGCGATTAGGAGTGGAAGCGTTCCCGTCGACGCAAGGCGTCGAATGAATCCCTTGGCCCGTCGCTGAATTGCCGCATCAGAGGCATGCCGAGCGATTTCACGCGCTTCCACGGACCCAAAGCTCTCTCCCATCAGGAAAGGATACCAGCGAATCAAGCGGAGCCTTGTCGTCCCGCATCGGCCTACGCAATCCGAGTCGAGCCGTGTTAGTCTCGGCGGTCACTTGGGGGAAACCGCGATGCTACGCCGCCCATCTGTGACGCGCCACCTCCGCTCCATCCGCCGCGCCCTCGCCGACATCGAGAATGCGTTCGCGTCGGTCGCGAAGCGTGCGCGCAAGGCCGAGCGCGTCGCAGTCCGCGCCGCCAGACGTACCGGCCGCCGAGCGATGACGATCACCCCCAAGCGCCGCGCCCAGCTCAAGCTCCAGGGCGCCTACATGGGCTACATGCGGCAGCTGTCGGCCCGCAAGAAGGCGCAGGTGAAGGCGATCAAGGAGAGGCGCGGGTTCGAGGCGGCGATCAAAGCAGGCAGGCGACTCGCTGGGAAGTAGCGGGAGCGTTTCGCCTGCTCGTGTGGAGCGACGTCCCAGCTCCGAGAAAGGGCGACACTCGGCCTCGCTCGCGCAGAGCTCGAGGCGCCGATGACATCCTGAGATTGTCTTATTGGCATCGTAGCCAGAATACGCGCGGAGGATAACGCCCCGTCGGCTCGAACTCCGGACATCTCGCGGCTCCTACTCCACAAATGAGCTGTGCAGCTCTCCGAAATGCTGACCGCTGAGATGAGATAAACGCGTGGAGTAATTCGCCCCTTCTTGGTGTGACGCCAAGTCACGAACGAGGAGGAGCGATGGACGACGGACTTCCGGTTTCAGGATCTGAGGATCGAGAGAGCCCCACCTCCGCAGCCGCGCAAGCTGTGGATAGTGTGGATGGAGCCGTCAGCGCGGTTCGGTTGACGGGTCGGGGCCGAGGCGGGCCGCGACGGCGTCAGCCCCCCGACCCTTCCACCCCGCCCATGACACCCGCACAGCGGATCGTATTGCTCGACGTGTGGTCGCGATCCGGTTTAGGGGCCCCCGAGTTCTCCACGATGGTCGGGGTGACGGCGCACACGCTTTACGAGTGGAAGCGTCGCTTCCAGCGGCACGGTCCCGCCGGTTTGATGGACCGTCCGCGTGGCCCTCGCGGGGGAAGCCGTCTGCCGGAGGCGACCCAGCGCTCGATCATCCTCATGAAGGAGCAGCACCAAGACTGGGGAGCCGAGCGCATCCACGACATGCTCATGCGGTGCGAGGGGTACGGCGCGAGCACCGGCGCGATCCTGCGCGTCCTGAAGGAAGCCGGGTACGAGGTGGAGGAGACGGAGACCGCCATCCACGAGCCGGTCGTCCACCGGTTCGAGCGCGCCCGTGCCAATCAGTTGTGGCAATCGGATCTCTTCACCTTCCTGATCAAGCGCGAGAACCGCCGTGTGTACCTCGTCGTCTTCCTCGACGACTACAGTCGGTTCGTCGTCGGATACGGGGCCTGGGCCAGCGCCGGCGGCGCACTTGTCCGCGAGGTCCTGGAAGCGGCGATCGCGAATTTCGGGGCGCCGGAAGAGGTCCTCACCGACAACGGGCCGCAGTATGTGACGTGGCGGGGGAAGAGCGGATTCGCCAAGCTCCTGGAGCGGCGTGGCATCCGGCACGTGATCGCGCGCCCGCGCCACCCGCAGACCCTGGGAAAGACCGAGCGATTCTGGGGGACGTTGTGGCGTGAGTGCCTGCAGGGCGCCTCGTTTGTGAGCCTAGAGGACGCCCGCAAGCGCGTCGGTCACTTCATCGACCACTACAACTTCCAGCGGCCGCATCAGGGGATCGAGGGACTCGTGCCGGCCGATCGATTCTTCGCGGCGGCACCCGAGGTGCTCACGACACTCCGGGCGCGCGTCGCCGCGAACGCGCTCGAGCTGGCGCAACACGGTGTGCCTCGCAAGAGCTTCTACCTGACCGGCCGCATCGGCGATGCGGGGATCTCGGTGCATACGGAGGGGAGCCGGGTGGTGCTCACCGGACCGGACGGGGACCGTGAGGAAGTCGATCTCGAAGCGCCGGGACGTCGCGTCGACACCGGGGAGGAGGCGGCCATGCCGGAACCCTTGGCGCCGTGGGCTCCGGAGCACGCGGATCAGGATGACGTCGAACCGGAAGGAGGCGAGGAATGAAAAAGCCGACGAGCGCGCGTCCCACCGGACCGAAAGCACTCGACGGGAGCGCCGACGCCAAGAAGCAGGCGGCCGTCATCCTGGAAGTCCTCGCCGGGGCGAAGACGACCACCGAGGGAAGCCAGGCGCTGGGGGTGTCGCTGCCGCGGTACTACGTCTTGGAAACGCGGGCGCTTCAGGGGATTCTCCTGGCGCTCGAGCCGCGCCCGCGCGGCAAGCGGGTCAGCCAAGCGGCCGAGCTCGACCACGTCAAGCAGGACAAGACACGACTGGAGCGCGAGGTCACGCGGCTCCAGGCGCTGCTTCGGGCATCCCAGCGATCGATCGGGATCGTCGAACCGAAGCCAAACCCTGGGCGTAAGATCGGCCGCACGGGTCGACGCACACGGCGAGGCACGGCAAGGGCGCTCCGAGCGGTGTCGGCGCTGCGGACGGGCGAAACACCGACGACGCATCCGGCGGAGACGACGGAGTCGAGGCCCGAGACGAAGGCACCTCCGGCCGGAGCATGACGGGGGGTGCAGCATGCCGGCAGGACGTCCTAGCGTTGGATTCGATCACATCGATCGCCTGCACGGGTCCTTCGAGGCGAAGGCGCGCCTGAAGGCCATCGTCGAGACGGTTGCATCGCGACAGAGTGTCGTCGAGGCGTGTGAGCAGCTCCATCTGAGCTCATCGCGCTTTCACGTCATTCGATGCGGAGCGCTGCAGGCCGCGGTGGACTGGCTCGAGCCACGGCCGGCGGGCCGCCCGAGCGCCAGCGATCCCGAAACCGCGGGAGACGTCCGTCAACTCGAACAGCACATCGCATCGCTGGAGTCCGAGCTTCGTCGCCAGAAAACGAGGGCGGACGTGGCCTTCGTGGTAGCGAGCCGGACCGGGGATCGGGGTCGAGGGAGTCAAAGTCGTAGCGGCTGAGCCGCGACGGTCGTGGCGGGATCGCGCGGGGCAGATGCTGCGACGCCTGAAAGAGCGTGCGACGCGTCGCTCGGCCGTCGCGGTGGGTCGGTGGGCGAGGCAACAGGGAGAGGGCATGAAGAACGTGGCAGGACACTTCCAGGTGGCGCCGAGAACGCTGCGGCGGTGGGGGAAGTCGTGGAGGACCGACCACCTCCGCGCCAAGCGCCGCGGCCGCCCCATCCGCGTCATCGAACAATCGGTCCGTCAGATGGTCATCGCCGCCCTGGCGATCCTCGGTCCAGACGTCGGGATCCCCACGCTGGAGTGGCTCTTCCCACAGGTCAGCCGAGGCGTGCTCGTCAACCTCCAGAGACGGTATCGTCGCCTGGTGCGGCTGAGCACCCGCGCTCTCGTCCACGGCTTGCGGTGGCACCGTCCGGGTGCCATCTGGGCCGTGGACTTCTGCACGCCCCCGCTCCCGATCGACGGGCTCTACACCCGCATCCTCAACGTCCGGGATCTGGCGAGCGGGACGCAGATCCTCGCCCTCCCGGTCCAGGACGAGAAGGCGTCGACGGTCCTCACGGCGCTGGAGGTGGCCCTGCGGTGGTGGGGCGTGCCGTTGGTCCTCAAGCTCGACAACGGACCGGCCTTCATCGCCGGCGAGCTTCGGGCCTGGGCGGCGGCAAAAGGGATCCATCTGCTCTATTCGCCGCCGATGACCCCCGCGTACAATGGGAGCATCGAAGCGGGCACGGGATCGATTGAGACACGGACGTATCACCAGGCCGTGCGGCACGAGAGGCCCTGGGAGTGGACCTGTGATGACGTCAAGGCAGCCCAGCTCCAGGCCAACGAGACGGCACGGCCCTCCGGACGCAACGGGCCGACGCCCGACGAGGCGTGGGCGCAGCGAGAGCCGCTTCGGGACGACGAGCGGAAGGCGTTTGAGGACGCCTACCGGAGCTACGAGGCGAAGGAGCGCCGCGAACGAGGCGTCCCCGACGGCGTCCAGTTGCAACGACAGGAACAGGCGAGCATCGACCGGCTGGCGCTCGGCCGAACGCTCATCGAACTTGGTTTTCTTTCAATCCGAAGGAGACGAATTACTCCACGCATTCCGCGCCGCAAAGCGGACAGAATTAGATGATCAGCACAGGGGCTCGCCTCGCAGGACTATCGGAATGCTCAAGGTTTTCGCGAACAACGGCAACTGGATTTCGTGAGGGGAGGCCCAGGTTACTGTATATGCAACGATCATCATGTGAACCCGACAGTAACAGAGACCGCCGTCGTTACGCTGATTGATGGAACGTCTGGCGGAGATTCTGCCAACCCCCTGAGTTCGGACTCCAGTGGATTTGGCCCTGAGACAGCAAGTCTCGACATTACCGCGGACGATCTACCAGTTCCGTGCCCCGGCTGTTACCACATCGAAGTGGTCTATTCCAACGGCGACTCAGAGACCGAGCGCCCGTCACTTCCTCCTCCACCGCCGATGCCATCTGGAGGATGGGGGCGGCTCTCGGATTTCGGCGACGACTTGAGTTTTTATTCCGGAAGGTCCGACATCCAGAGGATTCCTGGATGCGACGAGTGCGCGTTGGAGGCACTCCGCCGCGGGGAGTCGCTCGGCCCAATTGAGCACTACGGCAAGTACGAGAAGATGTTCGTCGACCCATTACTCGCGCAGTTCGCAGCAGTATCAGTAGCGGGGGGCGTAGCTGCTGCCGCCTTGATAGAGTCCGGTGTAGCTGAAGTTGGCACGACAGCAATCAGAACGAAGTACGCATTAGAAGTGCAGGATGCCAGCGCGGAGGCGCAAGCCGCGTTGGCCGAAGCAAGAGCCGGTGCAACGCTATATCGGGTGGGCCAGCTTGGTGAATCCATGACGGGCGAATCACAGTATTGGTCGTTGACAAATCCTCTTACGGAGGGGTATGTAAATGGAATCGGCATGCCTGCCGTGACGCCGGATTTCATCATGGGCGGGACACTTGCTCCCGATGCTCTAGCCATTACGAATGAAGCCGCCGCGCTCGGCGCGAACGCAGGCGGCGCAATTCAGGTGGTTACGTCGCCTGGCGGGGTCACTGGACTATGGTTTAGCATGTTGTGAGGCGTCGATGAGGCCACTCGCTGGAAACAATGAACTACTTGAGTACTTGCGTAATCTCGAAGCAATACTTTGTAGTCGCGGTTGTGAGGACCTAGCAGAGGTGGTTCAGAAAGCCGGCCGACTCGCTTCGGGGCTTAGCACCGAGTTTCTTGGGGAATCACGAATAGCCTTGCGCCGTGTCGCGGAAAGTGCGCCCAAGGTTCTTACAAATAGCGAGATTCAGACTGTTAAGGATGTCTTATTGCAGCTTGATAGTGCGTTGGAGAATCGGCAAAAGAGACGCTGAAGCCCATTGTGCTCCGTAGACCCTTGTAGGGGTCCAGGAAACCACGTTGCGGAACGAGGCGCGATTGGGAGGTCGAAGTCCATTTCGTTGAGGCGCTGGCAGGGAAGGGTGAAGGCTGCCATCGATTTTGCGTTGTCAGGTTGACGCGGTTTGACGCGGTAGCGCGGTAGCGGAGGCCGTTCGGGTCATGGGAATCGTGAGATCGGTCGCCGTGTATGGTCGAGGTCGTGAGTTGGGCGTGGCTCTCGCGTCACGATCGACCTTCAAGCGAACCGATGCGCAGACGGCACCATGGGTTTTGCCGCGACGAGTTGCGAGCGACGATCTGTTACGCGACGCGCTCGAGTTCGACGATCGGCATG
>Ga0306925_10007247_pt1 | contig 10404 bp, 12 predicted proteins | sample flu12Cox44000176_FD_203755 | JGI IMG/M metagenome (GOLD analysis project Ga0306925, IMG submission 203755) | Lab enrichment of tropical soil microbial communities from Luquillo Experimental Forest, Puerto Rico - flux8day.12C.oxic.44.000.176 (v2)... | ecosystem: Environmental > Terrestrial >... | reverse complement strand
TGGGTTGAATAACGCGATCGCAACCACTTTGGCCACGAGAGTCACGAAAGAGTGACCCGTCGGTGTTGTGTGTTGAGGTCGCGCGACACAGTGGTTGCCGCTAGACTCGCGACTTAACGCGAAACCGCTGCAAAATGATCGAATCCTTGCCGTCTCCACTCTCACTTCATTTGCTCGGGGGCTGCATCACGGCGACCCTCTGCCTTGCAGCCACTGACTCTACCTTTGCCGACCCGGCTGGTGCGTCACCCTGGGTCAAGGAGAACTATTCCAGGGTCAGGCTAGTGAGCGGGACGGTCTCGAACGCCGGCAACAATGAGGTTGTCGCCGGCGTACAGATTCGCCTCGATCCAGGCTGGAAGACTTATTGGCGAAGCCCTGGAGATTCCGGCGTGCCGCCAAGCTTCGATTGGTCAGGATCGAAGAATCTGAAGGAGGCTCAAGTGCTCTACCCGGCGCCGCGCCGCTTCACCGACGCGAGCGGCACGGCCATTGGTTATGAGGACGAGGTGGTTTTTCCGATCAAGGTCACGCCGGAGCGCGCCGGCGAGGCGGTCGAGCTCAAGGTTACTGTCGATTACGGCTTGTGCAAGATGCTGTGCATCCCGAACGACGCAAAACTCAGCATCGATCTTCCGCCGCAAATGGTCGCAGGGTGGGGCGATGATATCCTGCTGCAGCGCTTCGTCGACCTTGTGCCGAAGCCGGCGGAGCCAGACAAGCTGCCGGCGCTTGGCGACGTCGAGGCCAAGCTCGATGGCGTCAAACCGGAACTAATCATCGAGGCGCATTTCCCTGACGGTGCCACCGGCACCGACCTGTTCGTGGAGGCGCCTGGGGGCGCATTTGTGCCGGTGCCAAAACCGCTCGGCCCGCTCGCAGGTGGTACGCAGCGCTTTGTCGTGAGCTTTGCCTCGCAGGAGGAAGCGTCGGCATTTAAGGGCAAGCCGCTTACGATGACGCTCGTTTCGGACGAAGGTGGGCGGGAGGCGAGCTGGACAGCCGAGTAGCGTCGCAAGCCGCCCGCCGGCGGAAACCGGCCTTGGCCCTCGCGGCTTAAGCCGCTATGGTCCGGCTGTGCCAAGCGACCCCCAAGGGTAGACATCATGATCGGAGTCGGAGACCGCCTGCCTGACGCCACGTTCCGCGTGCTCGGCTCGGAGGGTATCGAGAAAATGACCACGTCGGGCATCTTTGCCGGGAGGAAAGCGGTGGTCTTTGCGGTGCCCGGAGCGTTCACGCCAACCTGTCACCTCAAGCATCTTCCGGGATTCATCGACAATGCTGAAGCCTTCAAGAAGAAGGGCGTGCACACGGTGGCTTGCATCGCGGTGAACGATCCCTTCGTGCTCGATGCCTGGTCCAAGGCGGCCGGCGGCAAGGGCAAAGTGCTGTTTCTCTCCGACGGCAATGGCGAATTTACCAAGGCGATCGGGCTCGATTTCGACGGAAGCGGCATCGGCCTTGGCACCCGCTCAAAGCGCTATGCCATGCTGGTCGACGATGGCGTGGTGAAGATACTCAAGCTCGAGGATTCGCCCGGCATCGCCGATGTGAGCACAGCAGAGAACCTCCTCGCCGAGATTTAGCGCGCTGACCTCATATACTAGTTTAGCTCGTTAGCCACCCGGGACCTTCCGAGGCCCCTCGTGTCACGGGAGCCAATCCGTTGTATAGTTGAAAACAAGGGACGGGGGACCTCGCTCGCGATCGTGGAGTGCACCAACTCCAACAATGGAGGTCCGCAATGAAAGTCAAAGAAGTGATGCATAAGGGCGTCGATTGGGTCGGCCCAGACACGCCGCTTATCGAGCTGGCGAAACTAATGCGTCAGCATGACGTAGGCTGCATCCCAATTGGAGAGAACGACCGCCTAATCGGCATGGTGACCGACCGGGATATCGTCTGCAAAGGACTGGCCCAGAACGGCTTCGATGTCCGCCGCGCCTCGGCGCGCGACGTAATGACCGAGGGCATCCATTGTTGCCGAGAGGATGATGACCTCGCCAAGGCAGTACGGCATATGGAGACGCTAAAGGTCCGCAGGTTGCCAGTGATCAACAAGAGCAAGCGGATGGTCGGTATTCTCAGCCTTGGTGACATCAGCAACGCAGCGCCCACCGACCTCGTGTCGGAATGGGCCAAGAGCGTTTCATCCCATCACCACTAGGATTCGTCATGGCTCGTCCCGGCCATGCAAGTTTTCTTGTTGGCTACGGCCCTGAAATTTGTGGGTGCGCGGCGCAAGGCCGGGCATGACGAATGTAGAAATTGAAACTCTTTCAGCGCCTAATCTGGACGCTTGCGGTGCGCCAGAAAGGGCGCCATCCCCTCGCGAGCCAGCTCGTCGGCGCGCTCATTCTCGTCATGGCCATGGTGCCCCTTGACCCAATGCCAGCGGACGTGGTGACGATCCGTAGCCTGCTCGAGCCGCTGCCATAGCGCCATATTGCGTACCGCTTTTCTGTCAGCGGTGCGCCAGCCATTGCGCTTCCAGCCCTTGATCCAGCTCGTGATGCCGCCGCGGAGGTAATTCGAGTCGGTGTAGAGATCGACGTCCGACGGCGCCTTCAGCTCTTCGAGCGCCGAGATCGCCGCCATAAGCTCCATCCGATTATTCGTGGTCTCCTGATCGCCGCCTTTCAGCTCCTTGCGATGCGTACCGGACTCCAAGATCGCTCCCCAGCCGCCCGCTCCCGGATTGCCGGAGCAGGCGCCATCGGTGTGGATAACCACTTTCGGTCGGTCGCTCACCCTCAATGCTCCCCGAGGCCGTAGTCGCGATAGGACTTCACCTTGCGATGGAACCGGAGCTTCCGCAGATATTCGTTCGGGTCCTTGGGCTTGACCAGGGCCCCGCCGTTCGTGTTGAGCCAGTCATAGCTACGGGTAAGCAGGAAGCGCAGCGCCGCTCCCCGCGCCAGTATCGGCAACGCTGCAAGCTCGGCTGCATTGAGCGGACGCACAGTCTCGTAAGCTTGCAGGAAGACCCGCGCCTTGGTGATGTTGAAGCTCGCGTCTGACTCAAAGCACCAGGCATTGAGGCAGATGGCGATGTCGTAGGCGAGCATGTCGTTGCAAGCGAAATAGAAGTCGATTAGGCCTGACACTTCTGGCCCGAGGAAGAACACGTTGTCAGGGAAGAGATCAGCATGGATCACTCCCTTCGGCAGCCTGCCCGGCCAGGCCTTGTCGAGAAAAGCAAGCTCCTTGTCGATTTCACCTGCAAGGCCGCGACTGATCGTATTGGCGCGATCGCCGATCGCCCCGGAGAGCGGTCTCCAGCCGGCAAGCGACAGGCTATTGGCGCGCGATTGGGGGAAACTCTCGCCCACGATGTGGAGCTTCCCAAGCGCCCTCCCCAGGCTCGCACATTGCTCGATCGACGCCCGCCGCACCGAGACCCCGTCGAGAAAATTGATGAGCGCAGCAGGTCTACCGGCAAGCTTGCGCAGCGTCCGGCCCTGCCGGTCATGGATTGGAAGTGGGCAGCGAATGCCACGCGCGGCAAGATGCTCCATCAGCGCGAGGAAATACGGCAGGTCCTTAGGCGCCACGCGCTTCTCGTAGAGCGTGAGGATGTAGCGTCCGGCCTCGGTCTGAACCAAATAGTTGGAATTCTCGACACCTTCGGCGATGCCCTTGCAGGACATGAGCGCGCCGATGTCGTAGCTGGCGATGTAGGCATCAAGCTCGTCATCGGCAACCTCGGTATAGACTGCCATGTTAGAGCAACGGCCCGTCTCGAAGGGATTGCGGCAGCTTGAAGGCGACGGTCTCTTCAGCCGTGACGACGCCTTCCACCTTGGCGGCAAAGCGCGCCTTGAAGGCGTCGATGATCTCATCGACCAGGACCTCAGGTGCCGAGGCGCCAGCGGTGATTCCGAGGTGCTGGATTCCGGCAAAGTTGTTCCAATCGATGTCCGCCGCGCTCTGCACCAGCATGGCGTGGGCACAGCCGGCACGCTTGGCGACCTCCACCAGGCGCATAGAGTTCGAGCTATTCGGGGAGCCGACCACGATCAGCCGGTCGCATAACGGGGCGATGCGCTTGACCGCGTCCTGGCGGTTGGTGGTTGCATAGCAGATGTCGTCCTTGCGCGGGCCAGACATCCCGGGAAACCTCTGCTTCAACAGCTCCACGATGGCGCGGGTATCGTCGACGGACAGAGTCGTCTGCGTCGTGTAAGCGAGCGCCTCAGGATCCTTCGGAGTGAAGCTCTCGGCGTCGGCGATAGTCTCGATCAGATGCACGGCGCGCTCCGGCAACTGCCCAATGGTGCCGATCACCTCCGGATGCCCGGCATGGCCGATCAGTAGAACCTCACGGCCGGCCGCGTAGTGGCGCGCTGCCTCAATATGCACCTTGGAGACGAGCGGGCAGGTGGCGTCGAGATAGAACAGATTGCGCGCTTGCGCCGCCTCGGGAACCGATTTCGGCACGCCGTGGGCGGAGAAAACCACCGGCGCCTCTGTGTCCGGGATTTCGTCCAATTCTTCGACAAAAATGGCACCCTTTGCCTTCAGTGCTTCAACCACGTGGCGATTATGAACGATCTCATGGCGCACATAGACGGGAGCGCCATATTTGGCGAGCGCAAGCTCGACGATCTGGATAGCGCGCTCGACACCGGCGCAGAAGCCGCGCGGCGCCGCGAGATGGATGGTCAGGGGAAGGAGGCCCGCTTGCGACCTGATCTCTTCGCAGATGCCCATCATCGATGTCCCGGGAACGGTGCTAAACGGCTGAAAAGGCGCCCAAGTCGACCCTTGCCGGGCCTCTGGACTGGGGCTAGCTTGGCACCCGATTTACGAGAAACAGGCTGCCACGACTCATTCGAGCCTTCGCGGGTCTTGCCCCGGGGCATATCAGGCGGGGAGGCCCGGCGTGTCAAGCTGAGGACGGGGATACAGTGAGGCATTGCGCTCTTTGGCTGCTGCCGTGTTGCCGCGCGGGGAGCTTGCTGCTGGCCCCGCTACTGCTGTCGGCCTGCGCCATCTCCAGCATCTCCAATCCCTTCAAGTCGAGCGAAGTAGTGCCGGTGAGCCAGGATGGCATGCTCGCCAGCGCAAAGGCCGACGCGCCACAATTGGCACCCTTGCAGGGCGACAACCTGCACTGCCCGCAAGTTGTAGCGTGGCCCACCGACCGCCTGTTGACCATCTACGCGGGCGGCCATATCGGCGACATGCAGGCCATCGTGCATCGCGGTGAGATCACCAAGCTCGCGCGCGAGTGCCAGATCTACGGTGATCGCATCATGGTAAAATACGGTTTTGCTGGGCGTGTGCTGCTCGGACCAAAGGGATCGCCAGGTCAGGTGACGCTGCCCATCAGCATCAAGGTCGCCGACGCCGATCGCAAAGTGCTTGCCAACGACAAGATGAGCGTGTCGACGATCGTCCCGTCGGAGAATCCAGTCGGCTACTTCTCTATGGTCAAGGAAATTACCTTCCCGATCTCCATGGGTTCGCGGCCTGAGGACTACAAGGTCTTCGTCGCCTTCGAGCGCACCCAGGCAGGCGCTGGGTAGCCCCTAGTTGAGCTTTGACTTGAGATTGTCGATGCTCTCGGAGACGAGTTTCTCGGCCCGATCCGGCGTAAGGTTCTTCGCGATCAAGCTCTGCGCTGCAGCCACCGCAGCATCGACGGCGACGCTCCTCACCTCGCGCACCGCCTCGGCCTCGGCGCGGGCGATCTTCTCTTCGGCGAGTTTCATGCGACGGTCGAAGTGCTCCTTCACCGATTTGCGCGTCTCGGTGGCGAGCATCTCCGCTTCCTTGGCGGCAAGGGCGATGATGCTCTCAGCCTCTTTTTCCGCGTCGCCCTCTCTGCGCCGGTATTCGGCGAGCACTTTTTCGGCTTCATCTCTCAAGTGGCGTGCTTCCGCGAGCTCCGTGGCAATCGCCGCCGAGCGGGCATCGAGCGCGCTCGCAATCTTCTTATGCACGCCGAAATAGAACACCACGCCAAGGAAGATGAAGAACGATACGGCGACCCAGAATTCCGGTTCAGTGATGAATTCCATGGTCACTCCTTGCGGGCGGCGGCAACCGCGGCCGAGACCTCAGGCTTGGCGGGCGCTACGCCGATCAGCCGCTCGACGATTTCCGTCGCGGTTTCCGACGCCACCGCGTTCACGTCCCTGAGCGCGGACTCCTTGGCCTGATTAATGCGCGCTTCCGCCTCGGCCGATTTTTTGGCGAGATCCTGCTCGAGTGCCACCCGCTCGGTGACGACTTCTTCCTTCAGCTTGTTGCGCGCGTCATCCGCGATGCCATGCGCCCGCGCCTTGGCTTCGGCCAGCGCCTGCTCATAGGTGGCTATGGCTTCCTCGGTCTGCCGTCGGAGCTTGTCGGCGGATTCGAGATCGCCTGTGATGCGCGAGGCTCGCGCCTCGATCACGCTGCCGATCTTCGGCAGCGCCACCCGCTTCATCAGCAGATAGAGGATGCTGAAGGTGATAGCGAGCCAGATGATCTGCGGCGCCCAATCGAGCGGGTTGAGCTGCGGCATTGCGGATCCCCCTGTCGTTACCTCTGAGGTAGCTTTAGAACACAAACAGAATGATTAGCGCTACCACCAAGCCGAACAGGCCGGTCGCTTCCGCCAAGGCAAAGCCGAGCAGAAGATTGGCGAACTGGCCCGGCGCCGCCGAGGGGTTGCGGAGCGCGCCTTGCAGATAGTTGCCAAAGATGATGCCGATGCCGACGCCGGCGCCGACAAGGGCAATCGAGGCTAGCCCCGCACCGATTAATTTTGCTGCTGCTGGATCCATTCTACTCTCCCCTTCAAAGAATCGATGTTCACTTGGTGATGCTCTTGGCCGGCGCGTCAGTGATGCATATGCAGCGCGTCGTTCAGATAAATGCAAGTGAGGATGGCGAACACATAGGCCTGGAGGAAAGCGACTAAGATTTCAAGCCCAGTGAAAGCGACCATGAAGCCGAGCGCCGCCCAACCACCCAGGAAGCCCAGCGCGACGACGAAGGCGCCGAACACCTTCAACATGGTGTGACCGGCCATCATGTTGGCAAATAGACGCACCGAAAGGCTGATCGGCCGCGTGAGATAGGAGATCACCTCGATGACCACGAGCAACGGCAGCATCACGAACGGCACGCCGTCCGGCACGAAAAATTTCAGAAACTTCACGCCATGCTTGATGAAGCCGATCAGCGTGACGCCAAGGAAGATGAAGGCGGCGAGTGCGAAGGTGACGATGATGTGGCTGGTCACCGTGAAGGAATAGGGCACCATGCCTAGCATGTTCAGCACGAGCACGAACATGAACAGCGTGAACACGAAGGGGAAATATCTCATGCCGTCGGTGCCGACATTGTCGCGCACCATGCTGGCCACGAACTCGTAGGAGACCTCGGCCACAGACTGGATGCGCGACGGCACCATCGACCGGTTGCGCATGGCGTAAAGAGTGAAGAGCATGATTAGCGTTGCGGCGATCACCATGAATAGCGCGGAGTTGGTGAACGACGCATCGAAGCCGAAGATCTTGAGCGGAATGATCCGCTCGATCTCGAATTGATGCATCGGGTTTGGCAGACCGCCCGTCTCGTGCGCAACCCCCTCCGCCGCTTGAGCCTCGAACAAATCAGTCGCTCCTAGTCGTCGTCATTATCTGGCGGGAGGTCCTTGCCGGGCAGGGGGCCCGCCGCCGCCTGCCGCCGTTGCGCGTTCCGTATCACGTTTAAGATCCCGGCGGCGGCCCCGAGAATAAAGAACACAACCATGAGGATCGGCGCTGTACCAAACAGCCGATCGAGCGCCCAGCCGATGAAGCCCCCAACTCCAACGCCCGCGATCATCTCAGTCGCAAGCTTGAGCGCCTCGCCCATCGCCGAGCCCCGATCTGGCGCTTGCGAGGACGCGGGATCATGACGCGCGCGCGCATCACGGACCTTGCCCTCCAGATCGTGCAAACGTCGCATAATGGCCTCGGTTTCGCGGTCGCTGTGGCCGCCACCGGGCTTCTCAACGGCTCCCGCCATATCGCTGCTCGATCTTTTGGGGAAACGGCTTCCAGGGCCGGCCGGCCCCAAGCTTGGGCCGCACCTTAGGGTTTGGCCTTGTGGGCTGTCAAGGACGGGAAAATCGGGTCTAGAAGCCTCTGGACACTGACTTAGATCAGCCCCCGCCAAGCTTGGCGTTAGCTTGCGTCACGCAAACGCTCGGCGGTTTCGAGATCGACGGACACGAGCTGGCTCACCCCTCGCTCTGCCATGGTCACGCCGAACAACCTGCTCATGCGCGACATGGTGAGCGGGTGATGAGTGATGATGAGGAACCGCGTGTCGGTCTCATTGGCCATCTCCTCTATCAGCAGGCAGAACCTCTCGACATTGGCGTCGTCGAGCGGCGCATCCACCTCGTCGAGCACGCAGATCGGCGAGGGGTTGGTCAGGAACACGGCGAATATCAGCGCAAGCGCGGTCAGCGCCTTCTCGCCACCTGAGAGCAACGTCAGCACCTGCGGGCGCTTTCCTGGCGGGCAGGCAAGAATCTCAAGCCCTGACTCAAGCGGGTCGTCGCACTCGACGAGCTGCAGCTCGGCGCTGCCTCCGCCGAACAAGGTCTGGAACAGGCGCTGGAAATGTCCGTTCACGGTGTCGAAGGCCTCGAGCAACCGCTTGCGCCCTTCCCGGTTCAAATTGGCGATGCCCTGACGGAGCCGCACGATCGCCTGCTCCACATCGGCGCGCTCGCGTTCCATGTCTTCGAGCCGGGCCGTCAGCTCCACCTCTTCCTCCTCGGCACGGAGATTGACGCCGCCAAGCCGCTCGCGATCGCCTCGAAGCTTGGTCAGACGGCCCTCGACCTCCGCAAGGCCGGGAAGGGGAGTGCCGGGCTTCACGCCCGCAAGCTGAAGACAAGCCTCTGGCGTGCAGTCGAGCTGCTCGCGGATGGCATGCGCGGTCTCACTGCGGCGCTCGCGCGCAGCTTCTAGCCGTGCCTCGTTTCGCGCCCACGTCTCACGGGCGATGGCAAGCTTCTCCTGCACCTCGCGCAACGCCTTCTCGCGGCGCTCCAACTCGGTCTCGGCAAGGGCAAGATCGTCGGCGGACTTGCTCCGCTCGCGCTCTGCCGCACTGATGGCATCGAGCAGGCGTCCGCGCTGCTGCTCGATTTCCGCCGGGAGATTGGCGAGCGCGGAAAGGTCGGAGCGCGTCTCGGCTTCGCGCGCTCGCAATGTCTCGATCTGCTCGCGCGATTTGGCGATGCGGTTGCCCCATAGCTCCTGCTCGGCGCCGATCGCCTCTAGCCGGTCCCGGCGAAGCCGCACCTCGCGTTCCAAGCCTTGCACCGCGGCTTCGGCGCGGGCATGCGCGGAGCGGTTCTCCACGGCATCGCTTCTGGTGCGCTCGAGCACCTCCTCAAGCGCGCTCAGCGCGACAAGCTCGCTCCGCACTGATTCGACCTTCGCGAGGGCAGCGCGTGTCTCTTCAAGGGAAGCGAGCGTCCTGGTTTCGGCTTCGGCAAGCGCTCCGAGCTGCTTGCTCTGGGCGAGACTTTCGTGCTCTGCGGCAGCGATGGCATCGCGTATGCGGCCAAGCTCGTCACGCGCCTGACGCACCTTGTGGCGGAGCGCCTTCGTCGCCTCGACGGTGGCATGGGTCCTGTCTGCGGCCAATGCGACAGCAGCCTCTGCGGCATGATGACGGGTCTCTGCAGCTTCCGTCTCTGCGTTGAGCGACTCAAGCCTGCTCCGCTCGATAAGGCGTGCGCCTGCGGCTGAAGCAGCGCCAGCCGCGACGCTGTAGCCGTCCCACCGCCAAAGATCCCCTTTCTTAGACACCAGCCTCTGCCCGGGCTTCAACTTGGCTTGCAATGCCTTACCTTGCGCACGGTCTACCACACCGATTTGAGCAAGCCGGCGCTTGAGCGCGGCCGGCGCCGACACGAAATGGTTGAGAGGAATCGCGCCTTCGGGCAGCACCGGATCGCCCTCGCTCGCCGTCACCCGCCAATGGGCTGGCGAAGCCTCATCGCTCGCGGCGTCGAGCTCGTCGCCAAGGCTCGCGCCGAGCGCCTGCTCATAGCCCATGCCAATGTGCACCTCTTCGGCGATCGGCGCCCAATCGCCTTTGCCTGCCGGCTTCAGCAGCTTGAGCAGCGTGGCAAGCTCGGTTTGAAGCTCCTGCACCTGCAGCTTGACGCTCGCTGCGGCGGCGCGGGACCCTGCCTCGCCGGCATGAGCGGCTTCTTCGCGGGCCTCGCAGGCAACAAGCTCGATCTCGAGCGTTTCAACCAGCGTGGAGTGCCTCGCCAGATCGGCGTTAAGCGCCGGAAGACTGGTCCCAATTCCGCTTGAAACTTCGAGCCTCGCAAGCTCTCCCGCAATGTCGCCGGATTGGCGCTCGAGCAAAGTAATGCGCTCTTGAAGC
>Ga0306925_10007244_pt1 | contig 10407 bp, 8 predicted proteins | sample flu12Cox44000176_FD_203755 | JGI IMG/M metagenome (GOLD analysis project Ga0306925, IMG submission 203755) | Lab enrichment of tropical soil microbial communities from Luquillo Experimental Forest, Puerto Rico - flux8day.12C.oxic.44.000.176 (v2)... | ecosystem: Environmental > Terrestrial > Soil... | reverse complement strand
CTTATGTTTATAGCCGCCCATCCGCGCGTGAGAGGGAAGAAGCCCGCCACACCGGCTCCGTTCCGGTTGTAGTGGCCGAGAAGTAAGAGACGAAGACGTACGGCGATGGTTCATTCACAAAAGGGGCCAGTCAATCTTGCAAAAGCTTGATGCTGGCCCCTCAGCTTAGGTTCGTGCCTTATCTTCGCATCTCCCACGGCTCCGCTGCCCACTAAGAACAATGAATTTCAGGCGCAGAGCCACCCTCCGCGTAAGCACTGATAGCTTCGCAGTATGCACTGTAGCGATAGATCTCTTTGTGCTGCTTCGAAATCGAAACGGTAAGACTTTGACTGGTCCCTGCAGGGATGCTTAGGAAAATGTCACCCTTTGTGTCGGCGCCGACAAACAGCTCGCCGCCATTGGGGATCCAGAGCGCGAGATTGCCTAGTGTTTGATTTGAGAACTGAACGGACGCGTAGTTCTTCACATCAAACGGCTGGATCTTAACCTTACCGGACACAACCTTTGCCTCAATGGTAATCGTCCCTACACCGGAGCCGGGAGCTGGTACTGTTCCAGTTGACATCTTGCCTCTCCTTTTCATGAATTGGTGCTCCAACACACAACTAGGGTCTGGGCCTGAACAAATCTTGGTATTTCGGATCGAGTCGCAGCTTTGCAAGCGACGGCTCTGTTTCAATCAAATCCCGCGAGAATCCTTTCTGAATCGCTTCTTGGAGCCATCGCAGTGCGAGCTTGCGATCTCCCAGCTGCTCGTAGATGACCGACGCCTGGAACATGTTGGACACATCGTTGGGCGCGAGCTGGAGACCTCGCTCCAACAAATGTCGGGCTTGCCGCGGCTGGGCCAGCATCGAATACGAGTCAGCCAGCCTTACTAACACAGCGGCATCGCGCGGGTTCACCCGCCGCTCGTTCTCTGCCAGCTCGGCCGTTCGTCGGAAGGCAGCCCGTGCCTTATCTGGTTGATCGGACCACTGGTAGGCGGCGGCCAGATTGTGCCAGTTCTGCGAATCGTAACCATTCATCTGGATCGCTTGTTCGTAATATCGGGCAGCAGTCGAATATTGGCCCATCGTGTAATAGATCGTCCCCAGATTGTCGAGCGCCCAATCGGTGGGCTTGATCGCCGTGGCCTTTTCAAACATCTTGGCGGCCTCTTCATAGCGCTTCTGGGCATAGGCGACGGCTCCGAGATTGTTGTAGCCACGCACATTATCCGGCGTCAGCTCGACGACGGTTTGAAATTGCTTTTCGGCGTCTAGGTAACGGCCCAAACGAAAATACAGACCTCCCAGGTCATTGTGGAAGCCCCAATAGCTCGGGCGCACGGCGATGGCTTTCAAGTAGGTTGATTCGGCATCATAGGGTCTCCCCATCCCCTGATACGTCTTTGCCAATCCCCGATATACGTCCGGATTGATCGGCTCAAGCTGCAGGGCTTTCTCAAAGTTCCCGATTGCCTCGTCGTAGTGACCCGTCCCGGAATGAACCATCCCTAAAGTGATGTAAACCTCGCCCAGTTTATCGTTCAGCTTGAGGGCGGCCTCGGAGCTCTTTCGAGCCTCATCGGCCCACTGAGTATCTTTGGTCAGCTCGTACTTTCGCCAATAGGCTTCGCCCAAAGCGGCCTCGGCCAGGGCGTACTTCGGATCCTGCTCGAGCGCCAACTTAAAAAGGGAGGCCGCACTGTCTAAATTTTGAGCAGCTTCGTAGCGCTGCAGGTAGCCTCGTCCCTGCGTGTAATACTCGTAGGCGCCGGGAATGGCCGTTCCTCCGACAGCGAGTGTTTGTTGGGCCTCGCTCGTAAGTCGGACGCCCAAGAGCTGTGCCGCTTCCAGGACGACGCCGTCCTGCAAGGTCGAAATGTCATGGACTTCCGTGTCAATCGTTCTGGATTTGAGCTGCCGAAGCTCCTGAGGATCAACCAGATTGATTGTGATCCTTACCCGGTTTTCCGTTCGCTGGACGCTTCCGGTAATAACGAGATTGACCCCGAAGGCCAGCCCAGCTTGCCGAGCGTTGACAATGCCCTCCTGGAGCACGTCGGTAGAAGGCACTACGCGGAGTGTTCTCTGAAACTGTTGTAATTGGCTGAGCTTGCTGGTCAATATCTCTACCAAGCCGTCGCAAAAGGGCTGGTTCGCCGGATCGTTTCCAACATTGGTGAATGGGAGGACAGCCAGCTGCTTCGTTGCCGCGTGGACGACCCAAGGCTCCGTGTGAAACCACTCGGTGAAATGCGGCGCAACGGTCCAAATCCCACCCGCGATCAGTAGGCACACCAAGACGACTATCGGCGCCCCGGCCCAACGTCGGACGTGCACTCGCCCACCAGAGGTTAACTGGTTCCCCGCTTCCTTCAGTTCATGCGCTAGCTCATCGGTCGAGGCGTAGCGTTCCTCCGGATTCTTCCGCAGGCATTGTCGAATGATGGCATCCAGAGCAGGAGTTACCTTGCGATTTACGGACGGAGCTGGCTCGGGTTCCTCTTCGATGATTGCGGCGAGCGTTTGCGCGGCGGTCCCGCGTTGAAAGGGCCTTCTTCCGGTGGCCATTTCATATAAAACCGAGCCGAAGGAAAATTGATCGGAGCGAAAATCCAGCGGGAGAGCAGCGGCCTGCTGCGGGGACATATAGGCTACAGTTCCAAGCATGGTTCTCGGGGCGGTGATTGCCGTTGTCTGGTCCGCAACCAATTCGAGAAAATCGGGAGCCAGTTTGCCGAGTCCAAAATCTAGGATCTTCACCAGCCCATCGCGGCGGATCACGATGTTACTGGGCTTCAAGTCGCGGTGTACGATGTGGGACTGGTGGGCGAAAGCTAATCCTGTGGCGATTTGTGTCGCAACGTCGAAGACATCCGTGATCGGCATTGGACCGCCTGCCAAAACGTCACTCAGGACCTTCCCATCTACAAACTCCATGACCAGGTACAGGGTGTGATCTTGCTGACCGATTTCGTAGATGGTGACAATGTTGGGGTGGCTTAAAGAAGCCAGCAGCTCGGCTTCACGTCGGAAACGTAGCAGCGCGCCGGCATCGCTCGCAAAGCTACGGGGCAAGAGTTTGAGGGCTACTTGCCGGGGCAGGTTTGTGTCTTGGGCCCGGTAAACGGAGCCCATTCCGCCCGCCCCCACAAGCGCGATGATTTCGTACGGTCCTAGTTTTGCGCCGCGCTCAAGTGTGGCCCCACCAGCTGCTGGGTCCTCCCCAAAGTTGTAGTCGGTTTGTTCGTGCGCGGCGATCAGCGACTCCACCTCTTGCCGCAGGGAGGCGTCGGTGCAAGCTTCGTCCAAGTAAGCAGACCGCTGACTGGGTTCGCGTTCTAGCGCGCCTGCCAGCACCCGCTTGACCATTTGCCACCGTTCGGGCGCGGTTATCACTGTGCTGGTTCTCGTTTCCCGGGGAGACCGACCATCGATCGCCACCGGTTAGATCAGTTCAGCAACCAAAAGTGAGCATGGCATTGTCACGGCTCCTAATGGAGCCGAGGCAGGTAGACTGGGCGAACCGGTGCACTGCTCGAGAGAGTGTGCCGGGGCCGCCGATGCTGGGTACATGTTTGGCACCCTGCGGGACCAACCGTCGGGATGGAGCCGAGGGTAGCATCCCAGTGACTGAAAAAACAGTAATTTTTCCCTCACGGCATTTGTCATTGTCAGGCAAGCGCCACGAGGTCGACTCGGTTGAAGCGAGCTAAAGAGGGAACTGTACATTTCGCCAACAGGTTGCTGTGTCAAATTGGCCTCGCTTCTTCGCTAATCGCCTTTCCAGTTTTTGTCCATAGGGCGGCGCGCCTATATGGGCAAGGAGCGTCAGTTGAGCAAGGTCGACGTTGCCGCTGTTCTTACGTCTCTAGTTCTTCGCTACGCCCTCATAGCTCTGGGCTTGCTCGAGATCTGGGCGCCAATTGAGTTCACGCAAAATCCGCCTGCCCGACCGGTAGAGATGTGTCTTGATGCGTTCTAGATCTTGGAACAGGAGCTTGCCTTCGCGCTTACGCCATTCGCCTGCGACCATAACCGAATCGATATTGGCTAAGCTAGCCTGCGTGACCACCGTTGCAACCGGATCATGCACAGGCCAAAGATTTAGCGCATCAGCACGAATGAATACGAGATCGGCTTGCTTGCCAGGCGAAATTGAGCCGATGCGGTCTCCTAGGCGAAGCATGCGTGCGCCCTCGGTGGTAATCCAGGAGAGGGCCTCACGCGCGGGGATCGTGGACGTTTCGGGAATTCCTCCAGTCGAAGCGCGGAACGCGGCATTATCGACCGAGCGCTGCTGCGAGAGCGCGATACGAGCAACAACCAGCATTTCTCCTGAGATGACGCTCTCCAAATCCACTCCGAGCGACGCAGCTGCGCCAAGCTTGCGCAAACGGCCGGTGATCGGGTGACCATGTCCCTGCGCCATTTCGCCTTCTGGGGTGACCGAGAAGGTGACGCCGCAAGCGACGAAGCGCTCCAGCTGGGCGTCGGAGAGATCGTTTCCGTGAACGATGTTGACGTAATCTGCGACCAGACCCTCGCGCTCGAGCGCGTCCCAGCCGTTCGGCGCTTTCGGCGGTCCGCCTCCCTGGTGCATCGATGCGACCAGTCCAAACTCTCGGGCAAGCCGAAAATCGTGCCGGGCGACTTCGAGAGTCGAATAATGCGGGCCCAAGATCGCCAAGCCAAGTGTCAGCAGCTGATCGGTTGAGGCAAATGGCCCGCGCACTAACCGCTCAACTTCGCTTCGCGGGTGAGGAATCTCCGAAAAATGCGGCTGGCCGGGTTTCGGATCGGGTTTGGGTGAGCCGTGAAAGAAAGCACCACGAATCCCAGATTCTTTAAGCCCGGCAATGCCAGCATCCGTGTGTGCTGCTGTTGGGTTGTTGTGGCACCAGTCGACTAGAGTCGTAGTGCCGCAGTTTAACTGGTTGAGGGCTCCCGCAAGGGTGCCGATATAGATGTCTTCGGGAAGGAAGTGGGTGGCCAGGCCCGCGTGCATCCACCGAAAGTATTCAAGCAAGGTCCAGTTCGTCGAGACCGCACGCAAGCCCGTCTGCCAGGTGTGCATGTGGGCGTTGACGAGACCCGGTATCACTATGAACGGGCTTGCATCGAAAACCTCGGCATCGCGAGCACTAATCTCGCGGTCAACAGCACTGATTCGATCACCTTCGATCAGAATGGAGCCGGGGCGCAGATCGCCTACAGTCGGGTCCATACTGATGATCGTGGCGCCCTGAATCAGTAGGCTTCGCACGTGCTCCTAACCCAACTCGCCCGCTCGGCGACCACGCCGGTTTTGCGCGCGATATGACGTCGTCGCAGGCGAAGGCTCGGCGGGGTGTCGAGTATAGCGCGAAAAATATATGAACCGAGGTTCGCCAACAACAAGAATGGACTGCAAGTTGCGTTCAGCGGACGTAATCGCATATCATTCCTGGTGTCTCTGAGCACGAGGTGACATTATGCCTCTCGAGTATTATTTGGGCATAACCGTCGCTGTGGTTATCGTGGTCTTGTTGGTCTCCATGATGCGAGGCAAGCGAGCCACGCGGCGAGGCCTTGACAAGAACCGTGACACGGACCAGCTGGTCCGCCAGTTGTCGCGCATCGCCGATGCTCTCGAAACACTCTTGCCTTACCTGAAAGCGTCCCCGCCTCAAGTAGTGCAGTCAGCACCACCCCAGGTAGTGCAGCCAGCGCCACCTCAGGTAGTGGAGCCAGCACGGCCTCAGGTAATGGAGTCAGCGCCCCCACCATCCTCAAAGGAACCTAAACCTTCCGAGGAGAGACCGTCTGAAAAGGAACCTTCCGAAAAAACAGTGCCTGAGCCAGCCGGAGCAGAGTCGGTCAAGAGCAGCGAGCCAAGAAAACAGCACGTTGTCTTATCAATGTTTGGCCGATAAGCGCGAAGGCTCCGAGAATCTTGGGGGACCGTACCCAACTGCGATCCGTCCCGAAGAAACCTTGCGTGTTACTACTGCGCAAACGGAGGAGAAGGAGACTGCAAACTCGGCAAGAAGGAGTCAACACGTGGAACTGTGTGAAAATCTTCGCAATGCGGCCGTTTTTAATCGCCGACCCTGGCGATTTGGCTCGGCTCAATCGATTCCAACTGACTCAGACAGGCAGGTACGTGGCAAGATGTGTCTTAGACGGTTCGACTTCGCGTGAACAATGAGCACTGCTATTCTCCGCCCACTCAGATTCTGCTCATATTGAAAACCTTGATCCACAGTCACCAGAACATCAAAATGGGCAGAATCTGCTGCGGTGAGAAGATCACAATTTTTGAGACCCGCAAATCCGGCGTACCGCACTGTTTGACATTCGTGGGTTGGAAAGGAATTCCGAAGGCACTAATCGGCGCATTCATCGATGAGGATGCGCTCGACTTGCGATACTCTTCATTCCAACTGATCGAATAATCTTCCGTCAAGGCAACGAAATTTTGCGCTTGACATGTTATTTAAATAGGCTAAATATGATTAGCGTAAATGAAACGTACTCCACGAAACAGGCCGCAAAAAGAATTGGCGTACACTGGGTAACGCTGCATAAGTGGAGATCCGCAGGCAAAGTCTCTGCGTCAGTATCAATCGGGATGAACGGCGGAAGGCACTGGCGCTGGACAGTACAGGACATCGATAACGCTCTTCGATACAAGCAGGAACACTATCGGAAGGGGAGAGGCAGGAAGAAGAAGAAAACAGGCGCTAAGAAGATCAAGTGACAGTGCGGTACGCGCCGGTGTTGCGAGCACTGACGCGCCCCTGACCAGCGCACCTACTCGGAGGCACGATGGCTACAACAGAACTTATCTATCCTCATTCGTCCGAGCAAGCCATCCACCAGCGTTCCCTCTGCGTTCTGAGTCCATCTCATCGCCTTGAGCACTCACCACCCAATCGGCCGTTTGCTAGTTATTGCGCCCATTTGAATCGCCCCAGTCCATTTCGTCAGACAGTCGACGCGTAAAATCGCGCCTCCGAGATCGGAGCCGAACACTCTTGAAGATCGAGCTTCTGAAACAGCTTTTCGAACTGAATCAAGCCTTCGAGCTAGTGATTCGCGGCCTAGAACGCATGGAAAAGCATCGCTTCTTCCAGACCAAATCGGTCCGGTATGCCCGTGCCGGAATTGAAGCCGCACGCGTAGATGCCAACCGGGAGTTCTTCGATCATTTCACGGAGATCGTCGAAAACGGCGCACTTTGGGCCTACAAATTTCGCCGAGAGTACGACCGTAACACCCAAGACTCCTTCGACTTCTACCTCGAATTGAAGGAACTCGAGGAAGCCCGCAAGCGCAAGGGCCTGCCTCCTCGTGCCGTGCTTCTTCCCGGCTGGGATGAGGATGACGAAAACGGTGATCAGATAAGGAAGTCTCCACGAAGGACCAAAGTGGTTCCCGTAAGGCCGAGAAACCGACTATCCACTCGCAAGGCAACGAGGAAGCGTGACAAATGACCGCGCGTCGCTCGGCCGGCAATCCGCCGGAGCAAGAATCCAGAGCTGGCCATCGATATCCCGGCGTTCGAGGCAAGGTCGTGGATTGGGCCGAGCACGTTTTCGAGGCAGGGATGCTCTACGTCCGCGTGCGGTTTACTGACAAGACCGAGTTGTGTTGGAAGCTAGCAACGACCCATGTGATCGTCGAAGCGGATCTCGCCGACTGGGAAACCGGTAATTTCAGGCAGCTTGCCATTTACGCTCAAAATGAGACCAAATAAGATTTTGCAGTCATCTATATCGGTAGCGCCGGTAACAAGCCAAGGGACACGATACACTCTAGGCTCTTGTGCCGATACCTCAAGGAAGCCGTGCTCGGAATCTGAGCCGATGCCCTTTCTCGGTTCTCAATTGTTTGACCCGTCGGAAAGCGCGGTCCCTAGTGAATAACGTAGCGTCAATTGCTAGCGGATGGGTGGCAATCATCAGATCCAGCTTACCCATGGGAGTTCCGTCTCGCTCGAGAACGGCACGCAAGTCAGCATAATGGCGCGCCGCGTGCTCCATGAACTTCACGCGCGAGCCGCCATCCGCGTAATCACTGATAGCTTCGCGGTATGCGCGTGGGTTGAGTCCCTAGCACTGCCCCTGTAACAACAGACAGTTCACGCATGGTTGCGATCGTATTGCAATGAGACTCGCCCGCGTTTCCACACTGAGGGACTTTTGTTCCCGACGCGAAGCTATTGGTTTCGCTTCGATCGGACTTGAGGGCGCCAGCTAACGGTTGGCTGGCTGCGATCTGGTTGCGCCTATTTGGGTTAAGGAGAATCGAGATGAATTGCAGCATTCACATTACCCACGGCGATTCGTTCGTGAGAAATATCCACATCAGCAGGCATTTTGTGATCCTCGGGGCGTTACTGTTTCTGGCCAGCCAATCAGCCCTTCCGCAGAACGCCGAACTTCAAGAAAAGCTTGGGGCCGCCAAACAGGCTGCTGCCGAAAACAAGCAGAGACTCCTTCAGTATCAATGGATCGAGACCACCCAACTAACCCTCAAAGGGGATCAGAAACCTCCCACCCAAAATATGTGCCGCTACGGCCCGGACGGCCAGGTTCAAAAAACCCCTATGGGTCCTCCCCCGCAACAGCCAAGTGGCGGTAGGATGAAGCAAAGAATCATCGAGAAGAAAAAAGAGGAAATGAAAGATTACATGCAAGACGTGAAGGGTGTCCTAGGCATGTATGTTCCGCCGGACCCCGAACGAATGCAACAAGCCTACCAGGCTGGCAATGTGGCCTTGAACCCAGCGCCCGGCGCCGTGAATCTGGTTTTCACCAACTACGCACAGCCAGGCGACAAGATGACTCTAACGTTCAACACCACCACAAAGAAGATCGCTGCCCTGAGCGTCGACACGTATATGGGGGAAGAGAAGGATAAGGTCACGTTGCAGGTTCAGATGAGCAGCCTGCCGGATGGCACCAACTACGCTCAGCAAACTGTTTTGAGCGCCACTGCCAAGGAACTCACTGTGACCACAACCAACTCCGACTACCAAAAACTCTGATTGCGCAGTCGGAAGGCCCGCTGTCCTGTTTGGCCTGGGCGTCGTTATGATTCTTTTGGCGCTTTATCTGAGCGGCCTGGTGTGCCTGGTCGGGAAGAGATCGACGCCCGTACCCGAGCACTTGCGGCGCGTCTAACCAACAGGTTTTCGGGGAGTTCGAACGACTGTCATTCTTGCCAGTAGGCGGAGCTGCATGTGGTTTTTAGCATTGGGGTTGAAAGTGCAATCTTCCAAAAAGAAACGCTGCAGATAAGCGAATCGGAAGGAGCCGCTATGACCCGCAGATTCTTGCGGCCACAGTCGTTCGCGAAGTTCTTGGCCATGCTTGCCCTTGTCTTGGCGAACGCCGCCGTTCCTGCCGTTAGAGCGCAGACGGCACAGACACAGGAGCCTCCCGCGTCCGATGTCGTAACCAAGTCCACACAGGCTATCGGTTACAAGGTGGGCGGCGGCAGCACGAAAATTGACCTCGTTGGAACCGACTTGATGAAGCAAGCAAACGGCGAAGCGAAGGTGGAGGCCAAACCCGGCGCGACGAGCCTCGAGATCACGCTGAGAAGCATGGCTTCGCCCTCGACGCTGGGCTCAGAGTTCTTGACCTACGTCGCGTGGGCTGTAACGCCCGACGGCCGCACGGGCCTGATCGGCGAAGTTCCGATTGACAAGAACGGGCAGGGCAAGTTGGAGGCCACCACGGCGGCGCAAGCGTTTTCGCTAATCGTCACGGCAGAGCCCTACTTCGCCGTAAGGGTGCCGAGCGAGATGGTGGTGCTCGAAAACGACGCGCGGAAGAACACCAAGGGCCAGATCTTCGTCATCAAAGAATACAAGCTGATGAGGAGGGCTCAATACGAGAAGCTGGGTAATCCGCTAGCGCTGACGCTCGATCTCAAGAACGTACCTCTGCAGATGTACGAGGCGCGCAATGCTGTGGATATAGCGAAATCCCGAAAAGCGGACCAAGATGCCCCAGAGATCTTCAAAAAGGCCGAGGGCAGCCTGCAACAGGCGGAGAATGCCCTGCAAGCCAAAGCGGACAGGAAAGACATCGTTTCCAAAGCCGGGCAGGCCATTCAGTTTGCCGAAGACGCGCGGGCGCTAGCGGTGCAGCGCCAGGAACAGCAGCGCATCGCCGCCGAGAAGGCTGCAGCGGCCGAAAAGGCTGCAGCCGCTGCGAAGGCCCAGGCCGAAGCCCAAGCGGCCCAGGAAGCTGCGGAAGCAAAGCAGAAAGCTGACGAAGAAGCCGCGCGGCAGGCCGAACTCGCGGCGACCAAGGAAGCTCAGCTGAAGGCCGAAGCAGATGCGGCGCGCGCCAAAGAGGACGCGGCCAGAGCCCAGGCGGCGGCGTTGCGCAAGCAGCTATTGGATCAGTTCAACCGCGTG
>Ga0306925_10007241_pt1 | contig 10408 bp, 12 predicted proteins | sample flu12Cox44000176_FD_203755 | JGI IMG/M metagenome (GOLD analysis project Ga0306925, IMG submission 203755) | Lab enrichment of tropical soil microbial communities from Luquillo Experimental Forest, Puerto Rico - flux8day.12C.oxic.44.000.176 (v2)... | ecosystem: Environmental > Terrestrial >... | reverse complement strand
TGTTGATCATGGCTTTCCCTCCTGTGAATCGCCCGTGGCGCTCTCTCGCACTTGCGCACTTGAGTGCGGGAGTAAGCGCCGGCCACGCACCCAATGCCTTCCTGGTCTCCTCGATTGAAGTGCATGTGCTCAAGACTGGCTGCCGGTGGTGCTATTGCCGCCCGAATATGGTCCTTCGACCACGATTTATAATCGCTTTGTGCGTTGGGCCGAACGCGGGATTTGGAAGAACCTGTTCCGGCACCTTGCCGGGAGCGGACGATCCGCAGACACACAGATGATCGATTCCACGCATGTGGAAGCGCATCGTTCGGCAGCGGGCGGAAAAGGGGGGAGCAGAAACAGGCTGTTGGCCGCTCGCGCGGAGGGCGCAACACGAAGATACACGCACTCGCAGATGCTAAATGACGCCTCATTGCCATCCTGCTGACAGCAGGCGAAGCGCACGACTATCCGGTTGCCAAGCGGCTGATCCGCAGAGTAAAGCCGCCAAAGCGCATGCTTGGCGACAACGCCTACGATGGTGACGATTTGCGCCATGAGCTGGATGAGCGCGCGGCACCAAGCCGGTTTTGCCGGGATGTGCAAGTGAACCTTGCCTATCGCTGGGTTCTGGGGACTTTCAATCGAGGACAAGGTCTCTGATCTCTCGGCGTTCTCGCGCGCCCGCAATGAGCGGTTCCGTGACAGTGATATTTTCCGCCGTGTCTTCGAGGATGTCGTGGAAACGTGCATTGCGGCAGGGCTGGTCGGCGGCGAAGGGTTTGCGGTCGATGCCAGCCTGATCGTGGCGGACGCCAACAAGCAGCGTTCGATCCCGGGAGCCGAATGGAACAAGGAGCGTGCCGCCAAAGGCGCAAGCCGTGCGGTAAAAGAGTATCTTGCAACGCTCGATGACGCTGCCTTTGGCGCGGCGAGCGAGGTCACGCCGAAGTTCGTCTCGCCGTCTGATCCTGCCGCCCATGGACGGGGGCGATGCGCGGACCGGCCTTTTTCGCCTACGCCGATAACTATCTCGTCGATGTGAAGTTTGGGGTGATTGTGGACGTCGAGGCCACGCGCGCCATTCGCCAAGCGGAGGTCGGCGCCTCGAGCATAATGCCTCGCCATCTCGACGGGATCAGCAATCGTGCGTTCGTCAAATCCGCACTCGCGCAGAATGACCGCAACGGTGTGGCGCAGGCCGTACAACGTCAGACCGGGTTCGATTTGACCGGCCTTTTCCAACCGCAAGCGCAGCGTCCTCCAAGAAGCACGCCGTCTACGGTCCACGGCTGCCCGTCGGAGTTTGCGCACAGCGTAATTGCATCGTGCTCAGTCGCGAGTGCCAAGGCCTCGCGAAGCGGGGTAGGAGCAGGCCAGAAGACCGGTTCTCCGGTCTTGGACCTGCGTGTGGCGATTTCACCGCTCTTGTAGAAGGTCCGCGGAAGCCCGAGGGCGTCCTTTGGCCCAAGACCGGTGAACATCATCAGGTTATAGGCTCACGCCGATATCGGTGTTAAAATGCGATACCTCTGACAGTTGCTTGCGAGCTCGCTACTAGTGAACAAAATTCCACTCAGGAGAAATTGAGGCAGCGCTGGCTGAAATTCAATTCCAAGGGGTCACATGGCAAAGAAATCACGCGAGCGACGAGCAAAGAAGCAGCAAGCTAAGTATTCCCCTGAGAGGCTAACGAAGGATCTCGATAGTGTTCGCAAGGTTTACACCAACCTAGGCCGCGGTCGATTCGCGATTTACGAATACTGGAAGAAAGTCTATGGACTGCGCCGAAAATGGCGACGCTTGCATGAGAACAAGGGCGTCGACATCCAATCGATTGCCAAGCGCGCGGTCCCTAGTGTACCCACGAGGTCGGCCCTTCGGTTCATTCTTGACCAGACCATGGGTACGACTGGTCAAGGACCAAAGGCCAGCACCAGGCTGAGCAAACTGAAGTGGAAATACTTTGCCGTGCTCAACAACGCTTACAAGCAAGAGGTCGAAACGCATGATCTCTTGCGATTTATCAAGCAGCATGGAGGCCTAAATTTCAAGAAGAACACTAAGTAGCGTGAGCGCGCCGAGCACGACGCGCTCTGGTCCGATCACTGGTACCATCGTTGCCAGCCAGACTCCTTCATCATTGCGCTTCCTTATTCTTGCCATCGCTGAGTAGACCGCGGGGCAGCTCGATCACGATCGAGCGATGGCGCAAGCCGTCGGGCCAGCTTAGTTGACTTTCGGCCCAGGTAATCGCCGGGGTATACGTTCCACCCGGGCCATGCTTCGAGGAGAGCGCGTTTTTCGAGTACAGCCAGCGCAGAACGATAGCAGGCTGGCGCTGATCCTTGAACCAATCCTTAAACGCCCCGCCGCGAATCGTCACCTTTATCCCAAAATTAGTCTTCTCCCAATATCCGTCCGTTGCCTCCCACTTGCTCTTTGAGTGGGACTTGGTGCGCGAGAACTTGAGCAATTTCGATTCAATGCTATTGCTCAAGGTACGCAAACCATCGTGCAGGAGGTCGTTCTCGGTGCGAAAAGCCCGTCGTGCATCTCGATAACATCGCTTGATACACTTGACCACAAGACGTTTGCTCCAAGGCAGCGTTCCGAAACGAATTCCGAGAATGCCCGCCGCACCTATCAGCGCGAAGCACATCGCAAGATGGCGAATGGCATATTCATCGTGCTCCCTAACGAGCTTCTTCTCAACTTTCTTCATCAACGATGACAATTCCAACGCTATCGTCTTCCTGTTTCGGATCACATCACCAATGAAGTGCTTAAAGGCGACACCGGGATTCGCTTGGCAATGTCTGCGCAATGCCGCGCACTGCTGTTGCGCCCAGGCCTTCCGATTCTTCTCAGTAACTTGCTCCGGACAGAGATCAAAAATATCTTCTGCCCCGTCGCGTGTGGCACAAAGGTCGATCCATCTTATCGCGGCCCCCTTCGCTCGCGTATGCCTGGCCGCCTCAGAAATCTCGTCGATAGCTTCCTCTCCGCTCGCGAGTACGATGGAGTGGTACTTCGACTCTGCTGCTCGCTTGTTAATCGGCGCGAGCGCAGAGTAGGTGGTTCCGCACCCCTCGCCGATTTGATAGGAGAAATCTCGCATCCGCTCGCTTCGCTGGATATTGCCACCCTTCAAGAGCCCGAGCTCATTTATCGCCAGCAGCATGTCGTTAAACGACGCCGGAATTTCTCCGAGGGCCGTGTCGGTGCTGCGGAAATTTAGCAGATTGTGTTCGGAGGCGAATCCAATGACCGATCCGGCGACTACCAGCAGCGTGCTCTTGCCGGCCTTTCTAGGGCCATGAACAAGAATGCCAAAAGAATTGAGCTTCGCAAAGTCAAGCAGAGGTGCGGCGAGCGCCATACAGATGCCGAGCACTATTCGGCTTGAATACGCCGCCGGGACAGCAACAGTCTCAAGCCACTTCTTATGCGAGCCTCGCATTTCCAGGCACGAATTGTGTTTCTCGGCATGGGGAGCCGGTGGCTTGATCAATGCGTTGCCGCGTCCCTTTCCAAAAACGCAACGCGGGTGAACGAACTGCCGATGGCCGTTGTACCAACCGACCCGCGCTGCTAATTTCCAACGTTCGGCTTTCGAAGTGGACTCGGCCAACGCGGTCAACGCTGCTTTGGCCTTATCCGACCGTTTGGAAAAATAACACCCCGCGTTTCTTAGTGTTCTCCTGAGAACCTTGAGGTCTTCGAGATCGGACAGCGGTACCGACTGCCGCCGCTTATTTCCGTCGATGTCGCGAAATTCAATTATTGCATGAAATTCATTCTTCGCCTCATCTTCAGCCACTGCTTTGAGTCTCATTCTCATCTTCACACGCGTGTTCATGACAATCTCCATTTCTCCTGAAGCGACAGAAGCCGCACACGCAACACGTTCACACATGCAGCGTCAGCGTCGTGCGGACGCCGCACAGATCCTTTACAGTTTCGGAAGAACGCTCGGAAAAGCCGAGTTAAGCGGGATTCAGCAGCAAGGCTTGTGGTCCATCGCAGTCGCCTCAGGCGAAATAGCAAACAAATAAATCGGTCATAAAATTAATAACCTCGCGGCAGTCGTCAGCCTTCGCGCTGTTTGACGTGCATGCCGTGCACATGCACGCTGTGCACGCCTCTGCCGAGGACCTTGCTAGCTGTATCGGAAAGGTCAACAATGGGCCTCGTCAGCGCTTGCAGTGTAGTCACTTTCTTCAGCGGATTCCCTTCCAAACGGCTTCCTTTAGCCCAAAGACACCATCTTTTCCCAAAACCACGAATTCCCTTGATACGACGCCTCAAGGCCCGCACTTCACAAGTTTCAATCTTGAGGAGTTCACAACGGGCTTTGCTCCCCAGAAAATCACACGGTTAGCAAGACCAATTTTATCGAGATAAGGATATAATTCGAGTCGTTCTGGACGTCGTAATTTGTCACGACTAGCGTTGCGACATTTTCGGATTTTCCCATTTTGATTTTTGACTTCATGGTAACCAATACGTCGACTGAAATTCATCTTCAACGCATAAGAAAGACGACGTGCGGTATTTTTGAACCGAGATATTTTGACTGGACGAGGCACGATGTCCGATTTCAGAAACAGCTTGCGAAGTTTCTTGCTCAATTTCTTTTTGTCTTCGGTGGATGTGATCAAATAGAAATGTACGCTCCAGAAGGGCTGATATTCTCCTTCGCGGTCTTCGTTGAAAGAGAAATCAATTCCGCCTAGGGCAACGTTTATTTTGGCCTGTTTGAGTTTATATTTTAATCGTCGCTGCAGATTGGCGATATCGAGTTTGCTCAATTGCCCTGGCATAATCATCAGGTCATTAAGCACGATGCTGACGACGACCAGTTCGCGACCTTCGTTGTCGATGTGCTCTGCGATGAATTTTCTGGAACGACGCACGAAACAACGTTGAAAGATGCGCCCGCACTCTGGGCAGGCCCCAGACATACATCTGTGATTCTGCTCGCATGACTCCAATCGTTTGGCGAGAACGACGGCATCGGCATGCGTGTCGCTGTGTCTTTGTAGAAATGTAATTCGCTTGAGGCGTTCGTCGTAAATATATTCTGCAGTTGGTTCGTCTTTCCACATTTGATCGGGTGGAAAACGCTCTTCATCGTTTATTGCCGCAATGGTCCATGGTCTAACATCTTCGTAGTCATGAGAATTAAATCGCTTACGCATGAAATTCGTCCTTTCTATTTGCTGTTACTCCTTCTTTACAGAATTGCTGGAGACGGAAACGATGCCGTTTGGAGGGCAGAAACGGTGTCTTTGGCCAAAAATCTCGCTTTGGCGGCCTTCGAGACCAATATTCTCGATAAAAGACGAGAATTTTCGCGTCTGAAATTAAAATAATTCGCCTCAGGCGATCGGTGGATTCGAGCAAATTTGGCGGGCAACGCCTCTTAAATTATTTGCACTGCGTGTCTTCATGTACCGCAAAATGCCCGCCGCCAGACGCGGATGCGCTCGTTTCGCCCATCCGCACCAATAATTAAAGCGGAATTTCTTCGCCTCGGGCGACAGGTCCAATCTAACTTTTACGGCGTTGTTTTTTGTGCATTATATTCTTTTGGCCCGAGGCTCCAGCGTATTTTTGACCAACGTAGTCCCAGATTTCGCGAGCCTGCTTACTGCATCTTCTCGATCAAATGGACCATCATCTAATCGGAGCGGTCGTTGGGGGTCGACCATCTGGTATATGCAGCATGAGCCAAATGTCAAACAAAGCAGTCGGTACGTTGATATTGCCGGATTCGCAATACCACTTGGATGCGCGGCGCGTCGACATACTGGCTCGCTTTACCCATCATAACCTCATCGACAGCCAATCGCGGCGTGCTGCGCGAATATCCAGTGTACCCATCAAATTATTAGGGACAAAACTAAATGCAATTCGCAAATTCGTCGTCTCGGGCGAAAGGGTGGAAAACGGGGTTTTGGACCGTTTTTCGCATTCTCTGGCTTGAGCGCTTTGTTGTCACACACACTAATTTCTGCTGAAGCTAAAAGAGACACAGGCGATCCCAGCAAAAGCAAATCTTGGAATTGAATATTTTTGCTTGAAAATTCGTCGCTTTCGGCGGCAGCTCACAAAGCCGACTTTTTGCGCAGTATTCGCGTTCTAATGACTGCCTAGGCTGTGCGGAGAGCGATGTCGCCTAACATAACCGACAGGAGCAAAGACATTGTCACTGCAAATCAGCCCGAACAAAAGAATGGCAATTCATGTAGCAGCGTTATGCCAACGTTCATTGCCATACGATGAATACACTAGACGTGCGCTTGAGCAAGAAAGGGTCACGCAGCAAACATCAGCGACCTGCACGGCAACTGAGCAGCGGCCCTCTTCCGCCAAAAGCCGTTTTCCCGCGACAGAATCCTCGGCGGAAAACATCGGAACGAAGCTGGACATTGCAGTCCACAACGGAAACCCGGCGCGGCGGCCCGTAATCTCGGGCGACCGTCACAGAAAGAGTGAAGGTAAGCCGAAAAAATCGCTTCGGGCGAGACTTATAGGCGTTTCTGACGCTTGGGATATCTTTCAAAAAACGCGTCATCGGGATGCAGTATACGATTATCTCAGGGCTGTATTTTCAATTGTCCAGCATTACGATTGGAAAGATCGGACCAAGAAGCTTGTGCGGCGTGCTTTCAAATTTGCAGGGCTGCCTGTTGATATGAAGGCGGACCCGTTCGCCGTTGTCATCCGTTGCACGTGCGATCAACAGCTGGACCGTAAAACGATTAGCAAATGGTCCCGGGCCTTACGGTATACGGCTCGGGTCAAGAGGCGCACGCCGTTGAAGGCCTTCATGAAGAACAGAGGCGGGATCAATGCCTGCGCCGATCTGTATTCAAAAAATTTCGGTGACAGCGGCTGAGACCAGAGGCCCGCCGGCGCATTGGCGCGCTTTGCTTATTAGGGCGTGATTTCATCAAATCTCGCTTAAAATCGCACGACGCCATTCTGTAAAATGACTTCGATAGTTTTTGCTTACGTCAAATTGTCTTAACCAAAAAAGTTATGAACATGCCAGCCAAGAAGAGTTTTAAGTGCGATGTTCCACCGTGGGATGATTCGCCGTACAACACGTTTGACAAGCCGTTGCCACCGGAGCCGCCTGGATGGGCCAAAGCAAGACGGGTCGATAAAGCTTGCGATCGAGTTCGAACATTCCTTGGAGCACAGGGCTGTCGCACCAGCCAAATAGAGGGCGATCGGCAGCTGCTTTATTTGCTTTCGCTATGTTTCGGCGTGTTCGTCGACTGCAACGCCAAACCGAAGCGCGAGTTGATTCGAGCGTGTCGCGCCATCAGAGATATGGGACCGAAGGGGCGAACCCGCAAAGCGCGGGTTGCACTAACGAGCGCCCATCCCGCGATCCGGCGGTACTGGGATCCTAAACGAATTCCCGGATAAGCCTACACGATTCGGTAGGAACGGGATTTTCATCGGCAGCCTTGTTGGCACGTGCGCCGCCTGAACCGCAGCAACTTGCTAAGAAATACTACTTTGCTTATCAGTGCGTGATTTCGATCAAAATCCCGCTTAAAAGCGTGGGTCAGTTTGAACAAGGCAATCACTTTGGCTCGCAGGGTTAAATCGGAGTCTCTCGGGGATGGCGCACCTTCTTGTGTAATCATGCGCCGGACGTCGCGGCCATGGACTTCTTCGTTTGCCGCGACCATTGGCTTCGACTTGCTCTATGTCCTCGTCATCATTCGACTGGCCCGCCGAAATCCTGTCTAGATCGACGTCACACCTCATCCGACCGCGGAATGGATCGCGCGCCAGGGTCACAGAGGCATTCCTTTGGGCTGAGGCGCCGCACTACCTGATCCGCGATCGGGATCGGGTCTACGGCGCTGCCGTCATTCACCGGTTGCGCGCCATGGGCATCCGGGACAAGCCCATTGCCTCGGGTTCGCCTTGGGAAAACGGCTTCGCCGAGAGGCTGATCGGATCGATCCGTCGCGAGTGGGTCGACCACGTGGTTGTCTTAGGCGAAGGGCACATACGCCGGATTCTGGCGAAGTATGCCATCTATTATAACGAGTTGAGGACTCATCGATCCCTCAACAAGGGCGCTCCGATCCATCGCGCCATCCACCACGGAGGCCGCATCGTATCGGCGCCCGTCCTCGGCGGACTTCATCACCATTATTGCCGAATCTAATTTTCGATACAGACAGGTTTCGCGATTGGAGACGCGTGTCCGCGCGAAGTCTTGTCGATTTGATGTGCAACTGCTGAGGGATGAGAGGCGTCGTCTCCGTTGCGTGGACCGCCTTTGATTGTTACGATGTTGGAGGCATTGGGAGGTTGTGTATGCAGAAACGACCGCAAGATCTCTCAGAGGCTCAGCTTCAGTACTACGCCCAGGTCAGCAAGAACGGCGCTGCCCGCAATTTGCTCCAAAAACTCTACGTGCCTAAAGAGACTGGCGGCGCCTTTGAAGTTCCCAAGCATCACGTTGTTTGTATCACCTGCTCCGACGGTCCACAGGTGTGCGACTTCAACGCCTTCGCCAGAAATGATGCAAGCGAGCATTTTTGGTCGGCTCGTACGCGCACGCTACATGGATCGCATAGCAAGGTTGGCCGTCGACTGTGGAGCACGGAACCGAACATGCGTCCCATGTTCACCTTCATCACTGATACCGTCGAGAAGGCGAAGCTCCCGCACAACGCGATGACGCACGATCTGATTTACTCGCGATGCAGCGAACGGGCTTGGGAGCTGCGCACGGGAAAGCGCAACATGCCCAATTGCAATTCGAACATGAAAACGGCGCTTCGAAAGATCGGCTTCCCGGACGACTACGTTCACGATGCCTTCAATATCTTCATGACGACCGGCATCGACGACGACCATCGACTCTTTTACTTGGATTCAGCGGCAAAGAAGGGCGACTACGTCGAGCTTTACGCAGAAATCGACGCCATGTGTGCGATCTCGGCCTGCCCTGGGGGATGCAACGGTCCGGTCAACCATGGCCTGACAGTCGAAGTATTCAACCAACCTCAGCGTCATGACTGGGAGATCGTGCGGTAGGCATGGCGTCGTCGGGAGCGCTCACCCTCAGCAATATGACGCATGTATTCGGAACCGGTCCGGAAGCGGTCACGGCAGTTGTAGACATCTCAATCGAGGTTCCGGGCGGACAATTTGCCAGCATTATCGGCCGCTCAGGTTGCGGCAAGACAACGCTTTTCAACATCGTGGCAGGTCTTCTCACCCCTTCTCGCGGGCGGGTGCTGCTCGACGGGGAGGACATCACCGGCCGCGCAGGGTTTGTTGCTTATATGCTGCAGAAGGATCTGCTGCTCCCCTGGCGCACGATCATCGAAAACGTTGTGCTCGGGCTGGAGCTTGCCCGTGTCTCCAAGCGGACCTCCTGGCCGAGGGCGCTGCCGCTGCTGCAGCGCTACGGGCTCGGCGGATTCGAGAATAGCTTTCCGAGCGCGCTGTCGGGCGGCATGAGGCAGCGCGCCGCTCTCTTGCGAACGCTGCTTTGCGAACGGGACGTCATCCTCCTCGACGAACCTTTCGGAGCGCTCGATGCGCAGACAAGGATCTCCATGCAGGAGTGGTTACTTGGACTCTGGAAGGACTTCGGGCGTACCGTAGTGCTCGTCACCCATGACGTCGACGAGGCCATCTTCATGTCCGATCGCGTGTATGTGCTGAGTCCCAGGCCGGGGCACCTGAGAAGCGTGATCGAAGTCGACCTGCCGAGACCCAGGTCACGGTCGATCATCACCAGTACGGAATTCAGCCAGCTCAAGGAGCGGTGCATGCAACTGCTGTTCGAGGATGACCAGGCTCCGCCAACACTGAACTGAAGGATCCCCATGATGGTCGAGATCAGCCAAGCCGCCTCTCCCATCGACGAGCAGCATGCCGCTCGGCCAAGCCAGTCACGAAAGCCGAGACGCGGCGTCGTCGTGCGGGTCGAAAGGCGCTGGCCGCGCTCGGTCATTCTGGGATGCCAATTCGGTATCTTGGCTGGAATTCTCTTATTGTGGGAAATCGGCGCACGGGTGGGGTGGGTCGACCCGTTTTTCTGGTCTCAGCCCAGCGCGATCTGGTCCGCAGGCGTCGTGTTCGTGACGCGCTGGTCGGCCCTGTACGACACGTGGTTCACGGTATCTTCCACACTGATTGGTTTCGTCGTGGGCACCGCCGGCGGGGCCGCTATAGGCCTCTCCTTCTGGTGGTCGAGAAACATAGCCGAGATCTTCGAACCCTACGTGATTGTTTTCAACGCCGTGCCGAAACTCGCGTTTGCTCCTCTCATCATTCTTATTTTCGGCATCGGAATTGCTTCGAAGATTGCGCTGTCCATCGCCTTGACAATCGTGATTGCGATCCTGGCGGCCTACAGCGGCGTCAAAGC
>Ga0306925_10007240_pt1 | contig 10408 bp, 10 predicted proteins | sample flu12Cox44000176_FD_203755 | JGI IMG/M metagenome (GOLD analysis project Ga0306925, IMG submission 203755) | Lab enrichment of tropical soil microbial communities from Luquillo Experimental Forest, Puerto Rico - flux8day.12C.oxic.44.000.176 (v2)... | ecosystem: Environmental > Terrestrial >... | reverse complement strand
TTCTGCGCCCCGAGTTGGAACTCTTTCTCGTCGAGTCAAACATCAAAAAGGGTACATTTCTTGCGGAAGTCCTTCGAGAATTGGGACTTGCCAATTCCCGAGTATTGATCAGCCGCTACGAGGAGCTCGGTGAGGAACTTGCCCCGCTCGATTTCGTCTGCTCGCGCGCTCTCGGAGAGTTCGGACCGTTCCTCGAGTGGGCGGGCTCGGATCGGCTCTCGGCCGAGCGAGTGATCCTTTGGATCGGTGGCCAGGATCTGGACGAGGCCCGCAAATCCACATGCTGGGAATGGCAGGAACCTATTCCTTTGCCCCAATCGCTCCGGCGCTACCTGCTGGTCGGGTCCCGGTGCAGTGCATCGACGTAACGGCCAGAAAAACGCAGCTGTTTCACCACATCCACTCAGGCAATTTTCATGGAACGCGCGATTGCGGTCCTCTCGTCGTTACCTGGGAAGAACGAACTCGGCGAGGATGTGGTTCCACGTGGAACAATGATCATCTCGATCAGATTTCCTCTGCCGCGTTTCACGTGAAACAACCGAATCAAAGCAGTTCACGATACTAGGTGACAAGGAAGTTGGTTCCACGTGGAACAAACCGGTGGTGCTCATGTTTCACGTGGAACAGCCAACTCAGCGCTGCGAGCCGAATTTTTCCTGATTGTTCCATGTGGAACACTCCTCGTCGGCGTCAGCGAAACGCAATCAGCCACGCGGACACGTCTCCAAATTCGAGCGGCTCAACAATCGCTCGTTTCCAACCAGCAGAATTTCCGCAGTTATACGTCGTCGACGGATTTCCACCGTTCCACGTGAAACATCTTGCTTCCCTGTGCTGGCTCTGCTATTTTCCCTTGGTTTGGGGGAGCACTTTGGCCCGGGTCATCGCGATCGCCAACCAAAAAGGCGGGGTTGGAAAAACGACCACGGCTGTGAACCTGGCGGCTTGCCTCGCCAGCTCCGACCAACCCACCCTCCTCATTGATTGTGACTCACAGGCAAATGCCACCGCGGCCATCGGATTTCAGAAAGATCCGTCTCGTCACACAACCTATCATGCACTGATTCTTGGCGAGCCATTCGAGAGGGTCGTCCAAAAATCGCAAGTGCAGGGGCTAGATGTCATCCCCGCTGACAAAAATCTCGCTGGTGCCGCCGTCGAACTCGTCAGTGCCGAACAACGCGAGTACAAGTTGCAAGCCTACCTGCAATCCGTCCGAGAAAAATATAAGTTCATCATCCTCGATTGCCCCCCTGCCCTGGATTTACTTACATTGAATGCCTTGGTAAGCGCAGACGCTGTCTTGGTCCCCATACAGTGCGAATATCTCGCGCTCGAGGGAGTTTCAGAATTGTTGGACACACTTATGCGCATAAGGCGCACGCTCAACCCGAAGCTCGAGATTGAGGGAATTCTTCTAACCATGTATGACGAGCGCACAACCCTTGCCAGGCAGGTCGCCACCGATCTGCGGAGTTTCTTCGGCACCCAAGTCTTTCAAAGCGTTATTGCTCGGAATGTTCGCCTCGCAGAAGCACCTAGTTTCGGTAAGCCTATTATTTTCTATGATATACACAGTAAGGGCGCTGAGGGGTATACGCAGCTTGCCCAGGAGGTAATCGCCAATGCCGAGAAACGCGTTGGGGCGGGGGCTCGGAGCGCTCATTCGGGAGCCTGAGCCGGCCGCATCGGTTCAACCCAATCAACCGATTGCCACATCAGTCGCCGCTTCCGGGGGCGCGGCCGCCGCGCCAGCCTTGAACCCTGTGCAGCCCACGGGGCCCATGCAGCTCGATATTGATCTGATCGAGCCGAGCCCGTATCAACCTCGCACTCGATTTCGCGAGGCCGCACTCGACGAGCTGGCGCGCTCCATCCAGGCGAGCGGAATTATTCAGCCCCTGGTTGTGCGGCCCATCGGCAATCGCTTTCAGTTAATCGCGGGCGAGCGACGATGGCGCGCCGCGCAGCGAGCCGGGCTAGAAAAAGTGTCCGCTATCGTGCGGCAAGTGCCAGACGAACTAGCGCTCGAGATGACGCTGGTAGAGAACATCCAGCGAGAAGACCTGAATGCCATGGAAGCAGCGCGAGCGTTCGAGCGATTGATGGATGAGTTTCAGTTGACGCAGGAAGCCGTGGCGGAGCGCACCGGCAAAGATCGGGCGACCGTGGCCAATGCCATTCGACTCCTGAAACTTGAGCCGACAATTCAAGAGTGGATTGAGGAAGGAAAACTCACTGCAGGACACGGCCGCGCGCTGTTGGCGGTGCTGGATCCCCCATTGAGGATGAGATATGCGCAAAAGGCCGCGCGCGGCGGATTGACGGTGCGGCAAATCGAGCGCCTGGCCTCGCGGCGTGCGCGCGGCGCAAAAATGACGACCGAAGTCCAGGTCGATCCGAACATCCGCGAAGCACTCGACGAACTACAGCGGCACCTTGGTACGAAAGTTCTGCTGCGGCAAAAAACGAAACTGCGCCCCGGCCAATTAGTGCTCGAGTACTACGACGAAGCACAGTTGATGGGACTTTACGATCGACTCATGAAATGATCCGCGCGAGCCTGCACCTTCGTTCAGGCAGTTCATTCGACACGAAGCGGCGCAAGTGTCGTTGACTTCTTTCTCTACGACGCTAAATTGGTAGTGAATGATCCTGGGGGAATTTCATGGCTTGGAAGTGGCCCGCAGCATCGAAAAACGGCATCAGCGAAGAGTGGACGGGTTTTATCGATCAAGGCGTATCCCTGGAAGGAACGCTCACCGTCAAGGGAACGTTTCGCGTCGACGGCCACATCAAGGGAAACATCATCTCTGAGCAGACCGTGATCTTGGGAGAAAGCGCCAAGGTCGAAGGGCAGATCGAAGGAAATCGTGTCGTGATTGCGGGACGGTTTGACGGCGTGATTTTTGCCAAAGGGCGCGTGGAGATCGAGCCGAAGGGCGTCGTCACCGGCGAAGTTCATTCCCCTTGTATGGTGATTGATCCCGGCGGAATTTTTGACGGACGTTGCCACATGCTGGCATCTTCTGATGCAGTCGCAGGTGTGACGATTCCGATTCGAGCCGTCGGAAGCGCGTAGAAGCGACTGTTTTGTTAGCTCGCTTTGAACTCCCTCCAGAACTAACCTAGAAAACAGGTTTAAGCAGTTAGCGAGCTCGGCCGCCAATGCGGTCTCTTTCTGTGGCAAAATTTCACGACTTCGTGAGCGTTGCTCCAGCTGTTGTTGTCCCTAGCGCGCTCGGCTTCCTTGATCCCGGCCTGAATGTTTGCTTCCCAATCAAGATGAGGAACCGGCGAAGCGTCGGCCGCCTTGTAGTTGCGCAGGGCGTCCTCAGGACGGCTCAGCTTCCGCAAATAGATTCGCCCCGCACCGAGAAGAGCGAGGATCGATTGCTTCTCCTGCACGTGGACGTGCGCGAGTTGCTCATACTCGGTGACGGCGCGCTCAAAATTCTGTTGTGTTTCGAGCAGGCGAGCAATGTCAAGCCAGACGCTAGCTGGAAGCTGATCGCCGCCGGCGTTCCTGTAAGCTTCGAAGTCGCTCCAGGCCGCTTCAACGTCCTGGGCTCTCAGATGCAACTGGCACAGCTGTGCCGTGACCTCAAGGTACGCCGGCATATCGTTGCGACGCCATTCGACCTGCTGGAGGATCTGCAATGCGTCCGCTGAAGAAGGCTTCTGTTTCAAGTGCTTCTGTAGAATAGCGGCGGCTTCATCGAGCTTGGAGTTTTCGAGAGCGTCCGAAGCACGCACGATATCCGGGTCCGCCGACCAACCGATCTTGGACTCGATGGCATCACTGGCCTTCTGCTCGAGACCTGAGCGCATAATCCCGTAAGCAGCGGTCATGCCGAACAGGAATCCGCCAACATGCGCCCAGTGCGCGACCGGAGAGCTTGTTCCCGACACGGAGCCATAAAGGAACTCGGCGGCGAGCCAAAAAGGGAGCAGGGCATATGCCGGAGCTTTGAAGCGGTATCTGAAAATGAGGCTATAGAACCCCATTTCAATTTTCATTTTCGGAAAGCGGACGAGAAAAGCACCCATCAGCGCCGCCACGGCTCCGGAGGCGCCAACCCGCGGCATATAGCTTCCCGGCGCGCACCATGCGTAGAACCGCAACGCAGCGGCTCCGGCAACGAGATAAAAGATGGAGTAAATCAACCGACCCCAATTGTCCTCAAGAATAAATCCAGCAAGCCAGAGGAACCACATGTTCCCGATCAGGTGCAGCCATCCCCCGTGCAGGAAATTCGCAGCGACATAGGAGAGAAGATGAGGATGCGCGGGAACAAAAGCGTATTTATCGAGAATATCGGTGCTTTGCTGCGTCTCGAACTCCTGGCACACCGAGTCCATCTGCTCCTGAAGCCGCAGAGGGTCGTTACCCTCAGCGAGGTAGGCGCTGCGAGTGCTTTCGGCGGCGCGGCTGGATAAAACGACTTGTCCCACTCGTCGCCCGCTTTCTTCTTGAAGGCCTCGACGAAAGCCTCGGCCGCTGGTGACATGTGCAGTTCCGGATGAGTCGCCGCGAGAACAAACAGCTAGACACGTACGTGAGCGCGCGCCGGTTGTTGTTCGTGGATCGGACCATTGGGGCAACCCGGGAGTGGGCGTTGCGCCGAGACGACTGAATACAGGCTACCGTTCGACACGAAGCGAAAGGCGCTGGCTTAACGAACAGGTGGGGCCAATCAGTCAAGGCGACTGCGAAACCTGCGCCGCGCGTTGACAGCGATGACGGTGGGCGGCTATGTTCGTAGAAGTTTTCGGAAAGGCTGCGAATTCAATGAAAATCATGGTCATTGGGGGCGGTGGCCGCGAGCACGCTCTGGTGTGGAAGTTAGGTGCGGGCGCGGGAGTCGAGAAACTCTGGTGCGTCCCTGGAAATGGCGGGATCGCGGCCGAGGCAGAATGCCTAGCTGCGGACGCAGGTAATGTGGCGGCGCTGGTCCGATTTGCGGAGCGCAACACGCCGGACCTGACCGTTGTGGGGCCGGAATTGCCATTGGTGAACGGGATTGTGGACGCGTTCGAACAGAAGAAGTGGCCGATCGTGGGCCCGACGCAGCAGGCGGCGCAACTCGAAGGCAGCAAAATATTCGCAAAGGAATTTCTGAACCGCCACAACATCCCAACCGCGGCAATGTATGGCGCGTATGATTCTCCTGGGGATGCCTACGGGGCGTTGTGTGCGGTGGATTGGCCTGTGGTGCTCAAGGCCGACGGACTCTGCTCAGGCAAAGGCGTGTTTGTGGCGAAAAATCCGGATGAAGCCACGGGCTTCATCGAGCGCGTCCTGGAGAAGCATGAGCTCGGAGCCGGCGGAAAGCGCGTGATGTTTGAGGAAGCGCTCGAAGGGGACGAGCTGTCGTTTATCCTGTTGACCGATGGAGAACGATTCGCGCCGCTTGTTCCGACACGCGATCACAAGCGCTTGTTTGACAACAACGAAGGACCAAACACGGGTGGCATGGGGGCGTATTCCTCGGACGAACTCATGCCGGCAGCCTTGCGGCGCGCCATCCTGTCGAGCGTGGTCGAGCCGGCCCTCGGTGGCTTGGCGTCGGACGGTATACGCTACCAGGGATTTCTCTACATCGGGCTGATGCTCACGAAAGAAGGGCCAAAAGTTCTGGAATTCAATTGCCGGTTGGGCGACCCGGAAGCGCAGGCAATTGCGGCGCGAACGGATTTTGACCTTGCGGAGGTGCTCGCCAGCGTAGCCGCGGGACGGTTACAGCCTGAAAAATTGAAATGGAAATCTGGAGCGAGCGCCTGCGTAGTTCTGGCGTCGGCGGGATATCCAGGCAAGTTTGAAACAGGAAAAGAAATTCTCGGCTTGAACGAAGCCGCGCAAATCCGGGGCGTGAAGGTGCTGCACGCGGGCACCCGGCGTGAGGGAGGAAAAATCCTTACGAGCGGCGGAAGAGTTCTTGGCGTCACGGCTGTGGGAGAGACAACGGAGTCCGCCATACAGAAAGCCTATGAGGCGGCGGGCCAAATCAGCTTCGAAGGAATGCATTTCCGGCGGGACATCGGACGTCCCGGCCGTCAAAGCCTGGCCGCGGGAGATTGAGAATCATGCCTGGGAGTAAGCGGCCAGTGTTTTTGGCGAACGTTGCGAGCCATGCGCGCAGCTGGGCTCCGCGGCGGCGTGCTGAAGCCCGGACGACGAGACACGAGTGCGCCTGGAATACAAAACTAGAGGACCAGCCGTTACGGTTTTGTTGGCACCGGCTTGTGTTGCAGCGTGGGCGCGTCGGCTGGACGGTCTTTTTCCTGCGCGCGCTGTTCGCGGCCGAAGGGCTCTTCGGGAGGAACCATCCACTCAAAGACCCCGTCTTCACGGATTATGCCCTCGAAGAAGTGAGCCTCGCCGGCAATGAGCGGGAGCGCCGCGCGGAAAAAATCCGCGGAGTCCTGAGAAACAGCTTTTTGTGCCTGCCCACGCTGAATCTCGTCAAGAAGTTTAGCGAAACGTGGATCCGCGGAACGCAGCCGACTGATCCGAGGATCGCTCTGCTGAATGAGGCCGAGCAGCGGCACGTCGGGTAGATCAGTGGGAACGCGCACTTCCACTAGCGTTTTGGCCTCGTGCTTCTCCGGCGGGTAGAGTTGCGTAAAGCGAGGGCGCAGAATGTGAGTTTGCCAGAAATCCTTTGCACCCAAGGATTCCTGCTCCGCGCGGTAGTCGATGACCCACACTTCCGGGCCGTAGTTCTGCGCGTATCCGATCAGGACAACGGAGAAAAGAGGTTCATCGGGCTTCAGATCGATCTTATGATGCAGCTGCGAAACAAGCGGGCGGAGTTTTTCCAACAGCCCGATGCCGATTTGCTCCAGGTCGCTCTCGGCGGAGCCCGGCGGCCGATAAGCTTGATTGTTCGGGCGTACGTACTGAAGATCGTAGTCGAGACGGATCGGGCGGGGCTGGGCGGGAACTTGCCACTCCGAGGCGCCGAAGAAAATCCCGATGTGCGATGGATCAACCTGAGCCGCGCGAGGTGGCACAGAAGTCGTTTCGATCGGATGGTTGATCACCCCGAAGACGATGGCGTCCCGAGCGACATTGACGATGACGCGGCCCCCCGCAAGATTGGCCACGATTTCGTCCGTTTGCGCCGCACCGCACGACGCAAACAGCGTCAATCCTGCAACGATAAAAAGCTGTACGCGCATCGGTCCCTTTCGAAGGCACCGTAATCCTCGGCGACGCCCTGAGGTTAGGATACTCCTTTGCGACCGGGGTTGCCGAAGCATTGAGCAAAGCTCGGCAGTTTTCGCGTGGGACGAGTTTCGGTAAAATAGAGCGTTGGAGAATCCAAGGAAAAGTGGGCTATGGGACTGAGGAAACTGAAGAGCATCAAACATAACGGCAAAACGCTTCGACAGATTCTGGAAGCTCATGAACGGTACTGGGCGGGGAAAGCAGGCGGGGCGCGCGCCGATTTGACGGGAGCGGATCTGTCGCGTGCCGATCTGAGCGGAACGAATCTGGCGGGCGCCATCCTGAGAAACGCGAACCTGGAGGGCAGTGATCTGCGCGGAGCACGGTTGCCGGGAGCGGATTTCAGCGGGGCGCGCCTGCGTGGGGCCGACTTGCGGAATAGCGACATGACCGAAGCCGTGCTGCCCGGTGCCGATTTAACGGAAGCGCAGGCGAGCGGGATCGAGTTTTTTCGCTGCGACCTGACCAACGTGAACTTTCAAGGGTCGTTGCTGCGCAACACGAATTTCCGGAATGCGCAGGTCGATGGCGCGAAATTCAGCGGCGCGGATATGGGTATTGCGATATTGCGCGAAACGGATATCAGCAAGGCCGATTTGTCGGGAGTGGACCTCTCGACCGCGCTGATGCCGCCCGGTTACGCTGCGAAGAAGCAGGGAGCGTAGCAGCAGGCAGGGAAAGCGAGCTGGCGTTGGAAGGATTAGTCCGGGGTCATCCCGAGCCACTCGTGACGCCCTTCGAACACCGCAGCCAACTTGCTGGTGCTGAACAAATCCTTGATCTGCTGCCTCGGATTGGCTATTTCGAGATCGCAATGGGCTCTTCTCGCGTGCATATAGGCGCTGACCAAGGCGCCGAGTCCGGAACTGTCGATATAGCCCACATTGGTCAGGTCCAAGACGAGGCGCTTGCTCCCCGGGATCAATTCCCGAAGAGTTTCTCGAGCACCGCTGAGGTATCTGAGTTAATCCTACCCGCGGCGCGAAGCGTTGTCTGAGACTCCTGTTTCTCGGATTCGAGTTTCAATTCGTTGGCACGGATACCTGGGTTTGCGGACATGGCGACCTTCTTTGGCGTGAAGTTCGAAGTGAACCCTATGGTTGAGGTCGGTCGTTTTGGGAATGGGAACCTATGCCCACCACGTTCTTGGCACCGGGGTCTGGTCTAGGGCTCGGCTTGACGCGGCAAAGATATGCGAATCGAGCGTAAAGTCAAGCCCGGACGAGCCGCACGGTCCGGGTCAACGCTCGAAACGGTGCGTCCTGATCACCCGCTAAACGCCTAGAAAGAAGATGGAAAAAGGGTGCGGCGCGTGCTAGCCTCACGCGAAGACTCAATTGAAGGACAATTTGGCGACAACAACGACACAACTTGACGTACCGGGGGTGCGCGAACGCGTGCTGGAAGTAGTGCGTGGGTTGCTTGAAGAACTGGGGAGCTATGGAGCCGTCGCGACGCTCTCCGTGCGATCCAACTTCGACCGCGATTTGGGGCTTGGCAGCCTCGAGCGAGTGGAATTGCTGACGAGACTCGAGACCATGTTTGGGATGCGCCTGCCGGACACCGTGGCAGCCGACGCCAATACCCCCGAGGATTTGATCCGGGCGATTCTCAAGGCTCCGGGAACACCGGCAATTCCAGAAGAGGAGATTGCGGCGCTACGAACGTCGGCGGTGGCGACGAAAATGCGGCGCGAGGCCGCGGATTCGATTGTGGCGAAAGCCGAGACGCTCGTGGAAGTGATCCGTCATCGGGGTGTGCATGATGCGAGCCGCACGCATCTCGTCGTCATCGAGGACGACGACCAGGGCGAGCACGAACACACGCTGACGTTTGGCGAGCTTTTTAGCGCGGCGCAAAGGTGCGGAGAAGAACTCGCGCGGCGCGGTGTGCCCCCCGGCGGGCGGGTGGCGCTGATGCTTCCGACTTCAAGGCAGTTTTTCATTTGTTACGCTGGAATTTTGCTGGCCGGCGCGGTGCCTGTGCCGATTTATCCGCCGTTTCGCGCGGACCGCATCGAAGAGTACGCAGAAAGGCAATCGGCGATTCTGAACAATGCGGGAGTGTGTTTGCTGCTGACGTTCCGGCGAGCGGAAGCGGTGGCGCGATTGCTAAAGCCTCGCGTGAAATCGTTGTTGGGCGTAGTGGACGCGGGCAAGTTGCTGGAAGTGGCGGAAAAAGAGCCGCCGCCGGCGCCGGGCGCTCTACCCGCGTTCATTAGCGGGAGCCGCGTGCGCAAGGGAAGCGACATTGCCCTGCTTCAATACACGTCGGGGTCGACGGGCGATCCAAAGGGCGTCGTGCTCACACACGCAAATCTGCTCGCGAATATGCGCGCGATTGCGGAAGCAGTCGAGATGGTGCCGAGCGATGTCGGTGTGAGCTGGCTGCCCCTGTATCACGACATGGGACTCATTGGAGCGTGGCTGACGCTGATGTTGCATGGCGTACCGCTGGTCGTCATGTCGCCGCTCGCGTTTCTGACCCGCCCGGAACGCTGGCTGCAGGCCATTTCGAAACACAAGGGCACAGTCACAGCCGCACCAAATTTTGCCTACGAGTTGTGCGTGCGGAAAATCTCGGACCAGGCCATGGAAGGTGTGGACCTCAGTTCGTGCCGAGCGGCTTTGAATGGCGCCGAACCGGTGAATCCTGAGACGCTCGACCGCTTCATCGAGCGCTTTTCGCACTACGGATTCCGGCAGGGAACGATGCTGCCGGTGTACGGACTCGCGGAAGCCTCTTTGGCCGTGACCGTGCCGCCCTTGTATCGCGGCCCCCGGGTAGATCGCGTGGACCGGGAAACCTTCACAAGAGAAGGGCGCGCCGTGCCAACGCAAGCCGAAGATGAGAGCGCGATCGCGTTTGTTTCTTCCGGCATGCCCGTGCCGCGACACGAAGTGGTTATCTTGAACAGCGAGGGGAAAGACCTGCCGGACCGCACCGAAGGATTTTTGTGGTTCCGGGGGCCGTCGGCAACCGGCGGGTATTACAAGAACGAAGAAGCCACCAAACAGCTTTTTGCGGATGGGCCGGCTCGGCGTGAAGGCGAGTATGAGTGGGTCAATTCGGGTGACCGGGCCTACCGCGCGGACGGCGAGATCTACATTACGGGCCGCGTCAAAGACATCATCATCAAGGGCGGACGGAACCTGTATCCGCACGAAGTGG
>Ga0306925_10007238_pt1 | contig 10409 bp, 5 predicted proteins | sample flu12Cox44000176_FD_203755 | JGI IMG/M metagenome (GOLD analysis project Ga0306925, IMG submission 203755) | Lab enrichment of tropical soil microbial communities from Luquillo Experimental Forest, Puerto Rico - flux8day.12C.oxic.44.000.176 (v2)... | ecosystem: Environmental > Terrestrial > Soil... | reverse complement strand
GGGAGTGCGGTTATAGAGCTGGACTCTAGCTTCGACCAGCGCCTTGCCGGGGTACAGGCTGATCCCCACCATGCCTTTCATGCGATTCATCGCCTCGTGCTCGCTCAGCCACACGGTGCAACTTCCACTGGCGTGCCTCTCGATGAGGTGATCGACAGGCATGAATGTGGAGGGGCGGTGATGCTGGGGCCAGTTGAACTCAACACCCCCTGAAATCCAAGGTCCGAGCAAGCCGACTAGAGCCGGCTTTATGACCCGCTGGCGATAAAAGAAGTCGTAGTCGTTGGTTTTGTCCAGGCCGATATGGATACGTCCCCCGATTTCGGGAAGAATCATCAGCTTGATGTATTCATTCTCGAGAAACACTGCTTTGTAAGCTTGCTGTTTCCTCTGGTTGCAAATCCGGTCGGTGAAGGCGTTGGGATACACCTTCCCGCTGCTCCCCTGGTAGACGCGCTTCTCCAGGAACATCGGATTCGGGTCAGGCGGCGGCACAGGGTAGGTGGGTATCGTTACCGATTCCTCCCACGCCTGGACGGAACTCTCAGTTTTCATCTTGGCGACGGCCCCTCTGTGGGAATCAGTATGTTGCGGCAATGCCACACAGGAAGTTGCAACCCGACCAGGACTCGGACTGTGGACTCACTGCGGCCTCCAGATAGTCGTCAGAGCTGAGAACCCCGTGGGACGCACGACATCAACCTGTATTTGCTGGGGATTTTCCTCCTGAACAGTCACATGGACCGTCGCGGTTTGGCCCGGCTCGAGACGCGGCAGAGGCACCTCATGCTTCTCCATGGGAAGTCCATCGAACCCGTGGACGATCCAGCGCACCGTATATCCATCCAGCGTGTAGCCAGGCAGCTTGCTTCTTGACACCACGGTGGCGGCTAGCGACTTGCCTTCCAGCTTCACCAGGAGCTGCTCCACCGGGCTGCTCTCGCTCCGCAGTGCGTCGAAGGAAGGTTTGTGCGTCCCATAGAGACCTACCACCCCATGCACACGCTGCTTCAGAGCCCCCCTCCCTTTGTCGCCGACATGGGTACGATAGTCGTTGTAACAAAAGAAGATCGCGCCGGCCACGTAATCCAGCTCCCGAAACACTTCGTCGTGGCTGCGAAGTATTTCAATTCGGCGGGGATCACCTCCGAGCCGCTCGGGAGTGCATTCACAGTAGCCATATTCGGAAATGACAATGGGCTTGTCTGGAAAGGCGCGGTGGATGTCCTCCAGGTTGCGCCGCACATCTTCCGGCCCCCCCGGAGCCCATGAGCCGTAGTATTCATTCGCTGAGATGAAATCCATCAAACCGCTCACATCCCTTTCGGGCGTCTTCCCGAGGGAGTTTGAGGCATAGGTTAGAGGCCGGCTGGGGTCCAGCTTCTTGGCCTCACGGTACATGGCCTTGGCAAACTGATAGGCGGGAGGATTCTGCCCGCCAATCTCGTTGCACAAACCCCACGTGCAGATGCTTGGATGGTTGCGGTCGCGGCTGATCATCTCCCGCAACTGGGCGATGCCATTCTCCATGATGTCGGCAGCGGGTTCGGCGCTCATGCCATCAAACGTATCGGCACCCCAGGTTGGAACTTCTTCCTGAATGAGAATGCCGTGCCGGTCGCAGTAATCGAGTGTACGCCGGTCCTGTTGCCAATGAACTCGGGTAAAGACACAGTTCAGTTCTTTCAGCTCATCGTGATCGTGACGAATCCAGGCCTCCGGTTCGGCCATACCAAACTCGGGGTTGCTGCCGGCCATACGCTCCACCCCCATCAGCCACACCCGCTCGCCGTTGAGGTGAAAGCCACCGTCCTTAATTTCAAACTTGCGGACCCCGAATGTGGTCGAGAAGCTGTGGAGCGGCTGTCCACCCTCCACGATCGACACTACAAGACGATAGAGATGGGGATGATCAAAATGCCAGAGGCGAGGATTGGGTAATGTCGTTGCCGGAAGCATGACTTCCAGCGCGGCCTCTGGTTTGAGTTGGACGCGCTCGGCATCCGGTTGATGCAATACGAAGCGGACCGAGTCTTGCTCCACAATAGAGTAAGCAAGGCTGAATTGAGCCGCCTCCTGACTCGTACTTCGCAGGGCGACCCTGATGTCGAGACGGGCCCGAGGAGCCCCGAGGTCGGGCTGCGAATCCACCGCGACCCCTTCGATGAAGATCGACGGCGTGATGAGCAGGCTCACGGATCGGATGATGCCTCCGTCGGGCGCCCAATCGTAGGACCTCGACCGTGGCAGCATGTGGGCGTCGAAGGAGTTGTCGACTCTGACCACGAGGTGATTCAGATCTCCCGGTCGTAAAGCTGCTGACGCATCTAGCGTGAAGGCCGTGTAGCCCTTGCGAAGGTGCTGGCCGATTTGGCGGCCGTTCAGCCACACCACCGCACTGTGGTAGACGGCTTCAAACTCAATGCGCACTGCCTTTCCTGCCCAGAAGGCTGGAACCATGACGGACCGGCGATACCAGGCGACGCCGGCGTATTCGGTGGTATCGCTCGAGATCTGCCAGGTGTGAGGAACTGTAACTTCATGCCAGCCCTGAAGGGGGGCTGCAGCCGCGTACCACCCTTGGGATTCTCCTTCCGCGTGCGGATCCAACCTAAAGAGCCATGTTCCATCCAGCGACTCCTTCAGAGTCTGGGAGGAGGAGACTTTTCCCGGCGCACCCACATCAGGCGTGGGAATCATCAGCGAAGCCGCTGCCGCTGCCGTGCCAGCCTTGTGAAGAAACACTCGCCTGGATAGTTCGTTCAGAAGCTTCACCTCGGGTGTGGTGTCGTGTCACTCAAGTTCGTTCAATAATTCGTCTGGGTACGCCTTCAGACGTCCGCCCTCGGAACCGCTCGAAGGGCGGCTTCAGAGGCTGCGGGCCGTCCCCTCAGGGCCTAAAGGCCCGAGAGAATCTGACTAGCGATCGGACGACAAGGCTAAAAGCCCTGCCCTGACGGTCCAAATTACTCAACGAATTTGTGTGACACGACACTGGCTTACTACGGTTCCCGATCCTGGTCCGCGACCCTGAAAGTGCACGTGCACGAGACGTATACTCCCAGGCTTCGGCTGTGTCAAGCACAATCTCGGTAGCGATCAAAATCACGGTGACTTCAGTGGCCGTCGCCGAGGCCACAGGACACGAACGCGGATCTTACTGGAAGCGGCGCGGCGTCAGAGTCAATACAGGCTACACAGGCTCACACAGGTTTGCGGCTCGACTTGACAGGGTCTGGCAGAATTGATTGTCGATGGAAAACAGGCAAAAGCCGGCTTCACAGCCGCCTCCGAAACGAGTCGGAGTACAAGAGATAGCGGAGGCCCTCCGAATCTCGCGCGGAACGGTGGACCGCGCACTCCACAATCGCTCGGGTATCCATCCCTCCACTAAACGTCGAGTCTTGCGAGCAGCGCGGCGCCTGGGTTATAAGCCTAACCTTGCTGCTCGCTACCTCTCGTCGCGCAAGCACTTCACGATCGGGGTGAGCCTGCCGCTCGAGGTCAGTTACTTCTACGACGACGTGCGAGAAGGCATTTTCGAGGCGGCAAGTGCTTTCGAGCCGCTGGGAGTAAAGATTCTGTCTCGTCCCTATACGCGCTTCGGGGAACACGAACTGGAGGCCTTGCGCGACATACTGGAAGAGGACATCAGAGGCTTAGTCATCACACCTGCTTATCCGGGCCGTCTTCGCCATTACATCGACCAGGCTGCGGCCCGCGGCATTCCCGTCGTCTGCGTGGGTTCTGATGCGCCAGGCTCAAAACGTCTCACCGCGGTTTCTGTCGATCCCTTCATGAATGGAGCCCTGGCCGGCGAACTGATGGGGCATCTTGTCGCGGAGGGTGGGCAGGTGGTCGTATTTATCGGAATGCATGCCACAGTCGATCACGAGCAGAAGGTGGAGGGCTTCCGGAACAGTTTCCAGCGCTTCTGCCCGCATGGAAAGATTGTTGGCGTGATCGAGGCCCACGACCAGGACACAGAGGCCTACCAAAAGTGCCTCAGGATTCTCTCCGAGTACCCGTCTGTCGCCGGGATCTACGTGAGTACGGCTAACTCCATGCCGGTGATGCGAGCCTTAGAAGAACTGGGGTTGGCGGGCAAGATCAAGGTCATAGGCACGGATCTGTTTCCGGTGATGATCCCGTTCATTGAAGCCGGCGGTATCGCCGCCACCCTCCACCAGCGCCCGCGCGAACAGGGTTCGGATGCATTTCGAGCTATCGTTCGTTTTCTTACGGAAGGTCTGCGCCCTCCTCCTCGTATTCTCTTGGATCCAACCATCGTGATGAGAAGCAACCTCAGCCTGTTCCTGCGGCAGAGGTAGTGATTCAGCAACGGCGTCGTAGGAAGGCTAGTAATAGAACTTCAGCGCGAACTGGATCTGCCTCGGATCGAACGCCCCGTCGCGGAGACTCGTGATCTGCCCAAAGGTCGCCTTGTTGGTGAAGTCCAAGAAGGGGGAGGCGGGATTCGCGAACTGCGGCGTATTGGTCAGGTTGAAGAACTCAGCTCGGAACTCCAGGCGTGTCGTCTCCGAAGTCCGAATCGACTTGAACAGAGAGAAGTCGAGGCGGTGGAAGCCGGGACCAAGGGCTTGAGTATTGCCGCCACCCAGGAGTCCCAGGCCGGTCAGCGGAACACAGCCCGCCGTGCTACCGATGATCGGCCCGGACGATCCCAACTGGCACGGCAGGTTGAAGGCGGCGGGATTCAACCACTGGTGCACGTTGTGGGGTCCGGCGTAAACATTCTGTCCCGGCACCAGCAGTGCAGTGCAGCCAAAATTGGCCGTGGGTAAGACGGGGCAGCCCACGTTGAGGGGGAACCCGTCCTGCAGGGTCAGGATCCAGTTGGTCGTCCATCCGCTGACAATGTGGTTGACAAGGCCGCTCGCTGAGCGAAGGTATCGCTGGCCCTGGCCGAACGGCAACTGATAAGACCCGCTGACGTGTACGATGTTCGGGACATCGATTCCGCATAACGAATAATCACCCTGCACGCCGAAGCCTGGAAGGTCAGGGGCTCGGTATCCCGCCGCGGCTTCCAGGCCCAGCAGGTTGTACGAGTCAGTGCGGCACTTCGAGTAGGTGTAGTTGGCGAGCAGACTCAGCCCTTGGCTGAATCTGCGCTCGTACGTGAGTTGGAGAGAATTGTAATTGCCGTTGCCCTGGGTCGTGATGTAGCTCGAGCCGCGCCCAAAGTCGGGAAAAGGAACGTAATTCTGCGGGTTCGCGCCGATGGGCAGGATCACGCTGGTATTGTTGGTGCTGGTCCCCGTTTCGCCGTGGAACGACGTGTTGCCAACGTAGCCGAGTTGCACGGTCTGGTTGGGCGTGAGCTGGTACTGCACGGCGATGTTGTACTCGTTCGTGTACGGCGTCTTGTAGTTCAGCTGAATGCCCTCCAAGGTCAATCCCTCGGCGGTGACGTAGACCGGACTGAGCGGTACGGCGCTCAATCCGTTCTCGAGCGTAGCCAGCGAGCCGTTGGAAGGATAAACGATGGGGTGGCCCGCATCCGGATTGAAGAAGGAAAAGTTGAACAGGAAGGGATAGTTGGAGCCGATGTCGGGCGACCCGCCGATGTTGGTAAATCCGGCGTAGTAGATGCCGTAGCCGGCGCGCAGCACCAGCTTGGGCGTCACTTGGTAGGCGAGACTCACCCGAGGGGCAAAGTCGTGCAAAGGCGTGTTGGTCAGGCCCGGAACGCTGCTGTATCCGAGCTTGATGCCATCCAGCGCCAGCGTGGTGGGAAACGACGGAGAGAGCGGGGTATTCTGGCGCTGGGTGGTAATGAGGTACTGGGCCCCCGATCCGGGCGGCCCGGGAATGAAATTGGCCTGCGCGCCGTACTTCTCTACCACTTGGCCGAAGAATTCCCAGCGCAGCCCCAATTCCAGGGTCAGCTTGGGGTTCACTTTCCAGTTGTCCTGAAAGTAAGCGCCGTAGTACGAGCGATGGTCGTCAGGCCCGGTAAAGTTCGAGGCAAAGGAGGTATCAGCGCCGCCCACGTTGTTGAGTCCGCCGGGCACGGTGGTGGGTATGGGAGAGAGCATCAGTTGAGCGAGACCGGTATTACCGCCTGAGGTCGACGGCACTTCGGTGTACGTCCCGCCGAAGTCGAACTCGCCGCGCGGCCACGCCGGAGCGAACCAGGGGAAGCGAAGGTGTTGGTATTCGAATCCTCCCTTAAACGTATGGGAATGGTAAATCTTGGTCAGGTTCTCGCTTAATTGCAAAGTCTCGCTGAATCGCTCGCCAGGGACGAAGGCGGCAGGGCCCAGAGAGCTGAGGCCCGAAATATCGAGCTTGGGTAGGCCGCCGTTCACGTCGTTCTGGGGGATACCCTGGATCCCGAATTGGGCGGGAATGCCCTGCTGATGGGCGAAGGGCTGGAACTGGCTGGTGGCCAGCCGGCTGTAACCGATGCGGAACTCGTTGATGGTTGTGGGCGAGAAGGAGTGGGTTTCGCTCACCACCACACTGACGCTGTTGTTGTGAAAGGTATCCTGGGTGAAACTGCTGCCGTCGGCGTAGCCCGGGAACGGCCCGGGGACGAAGTTAGGATTATCAGCCCAGCTGAAGCGCCCGAACATCTGGTCCTTTTCGCTGAAGTTGTGGTCGATACGGATGTCAAACTGGTTGGTATTGTTTATCGTCACTGGATCGGCGGTATAGTTGTTGAAGAGGCCAGACGCATTGGGCAGCGGATACAGGTTGAGCAGCTTAATGGCGTTGGGATCGAGCCGGGCAGCGGGAAGCTGGTTGCCCGCAAAAGGACTGCGGACGAAGCCGTTGGCGCTGGCGGTGAGACCCGTCAGCGGATCGACTTGTCCGGCGGTGACCGTGCGTGTGGTGGCCGGATCGAACACCGTGCCCAGCGGGAAGGTGCGCCCCAGGAGATCCGTGCGCGTTCCGCTCTGGTCGGTGATCAGCTCGGACAGGTCCGTATAGCCGCTGTTGCGTTCCTGCGCGGTCGGCACGGTGGCAACCTGCGCCGTCGCCTGCCGGATGCGGGTCCCTTCGTAGTCGACAAAGAAGAACGTCTTGTCCTTCCCGTTGTAGACGTGGGGGATGAAAATGGGTCCTCCCACGGCGCCGCCAAACTGGTTCTGGCGGTACTCGCCTTTGCTGATCGAGGCGGCGTTCTCAAAAAAGTTGGCGGCGTCAAACACGTCGTTGCGCACGAACTCCCACAGGGCACCGTGAACTTGGTTCGTGCCCGCCTTGATGGTTGTGTTGAGCACCGCGCCGCCAGCCCGCCCGAACTCAGCGCTGAAATTGCTCGTCTGAACCTTGAACTCGGCCAGCGCGTCGATCGGTGGCTTGATGGCGTAGGCGGCGCCGTTCAGAAAGTCGACCGAGTCGTTGTTGTTGTCGATGCCGTCCAGAATGTAATCGTTGTTGGCGGTCGACAATCCGTTGGCGGCGAAGCTGCCCGTGAACTCCATTCCCCGGCCGGTCGGCGCCTCCTGCGTGACGCCCGCCGACAATTGCGCCAGGAACGTGTAGTTCCGTCCGTTGAGCGGCAGATCGTTGATCTGGCGCGTGTCGGCCAACTGGCCGACCGAGGCGTTCTGGGACTGCAGTTGGACCGGCGTCGCCGTCACTTCGACGGTCTGCGTCACCGTCCCCGGCTTCAGCGTGAAGTCAACCACCACTTGCTGCTGCACGCCCACCGCGACATGGGGATGGACGGCCTCCTGGAAACCCTGCGACTCGACCTTGATCGTGTAAGTGCCGATCTTGATCGGTACGAAGGTGTAGCTGCCGTCCCCAGAAGTCGTCTCGGTGATCGCGAAGGATGTGCCCTCATTCGTAAGCGTGACTTTCGCATTGGGGATCACTGCGCCCGATTGGTCTTTTACTGTTCCGCTCAACGTGCCCGTATCCACTTGAGCGAGCGTTGGCTGTCCGGCCACACACCCTAAGATCAGAGCGACACTCATCGCCCTTGATATTCGGCGAAGACTGAAGAACTCCGACATGGCGGTGCTCCTTTCTTTGCTTGTTCAAGCTGCCATTATGGGGAGAACCTGACTCCAAGCACCCAACTCGGGCGCCAGTCTTGACCTCACGCTGTTTTTGTTATGGTTTCTGCGCCCCGTGCACGCGCACGACTTTTGTACCCCTTAGCGTTCCCGATGTCAAGGGATTTATTATGGAAGAGTGAAGCCCCGGGAAAGTCGTACTGTCCAAAAACTCGATTTCTCTGAGAGTACAGTCACTTCGACATCAAGGTTTGGTGCACCGGAAAGGCTACTACGGGGTGCTACGATGGCACCATGTGCCTGGCAATGGATCCTTTTCGGCTACTCCTGATTTCCCTCGCTGGCTGGTTAAACCAAAGCCAGCAAGATGTGATCGACTCCGAGGAGCGGCTGCATTTTCACCAGGAGCACAGCCAGCCGGTCATGGAGAAGCTGCATGCTTGGTTCCTCGCCCAGTTCGCGGAAAAGAAAGTGGAGCCCAACTCGGGGCTGGGGGAGGCGATCTCGTACTGCCTCAACCGATGGGAACGCTTGACCCTGTTCCTCCACCAAGCGGCCGCGCCGCTGGACTCGAACATCGTCGAGCGGGCTCTGTCCTGTTCTATAAGACCGAGAACGGCGCCGAAATGGGGGATCTCTACATGAGCCTGATCCATACGTGCGAATTAAACGGCATCAATCCCTTCGACTACCTCACCGAGTTGCAGAGACACGCCGAGGAGTTGGCCAAGAATCCGGCAGCCTGGATGCCTTGGAATTACCGCCAGACCCTTCAACAGGCCGGTGGGAGCAAGGATCCCGCTTAATCCCTACCTGAAGTAGAATGTCTCTCGCCTGGCCGGAAACCATCGATTGCGGCTAGGCGGAACGGCGCTCGTCAAATGCTCAAAAAACGCGCCTCGCAGAAGATAAAATCAGTTAACGCTTTTGGGCTGGCACGGAAAGCGGCGAAAATGTTCCGCACAGGGCTCTACGCGCACATCTCCTGGACCGGACACTGGAGGCGGAACTGCCCTCACAAGCTCTGCGGGCGACGTAGGTGGACACTGGAGACAACGCCCGATCGGCCTCCAATCTCGCTCAATCTAACTTTTTCCGGCGAGACTGCCATTGATTCCACGAACAGACCAGCGGCCCGATTTCTGGTTGCGGCTCGTCGTCGAACATCACGATAAATTCCAGAAGATTGCCGTCAGGATCATCGAAGAAGACGGAAGCTGCCGGCATCCAGCTAAAAACCACAGGTTCATTGATTGGCTCCCGCTTTCCGCCCAAGGGGGTCACCCCGACCCTGCGAAGCTTGTCCGGAGCTGCGAACAGGTCATACAATGCAACTTCGAAGGCGACATGGTGCTGCATGATCGTCAAGGGCCAAGTCGAACCCAAGGAATAAAGACCGAGCATCGAGCGGCCACGTCCTCCGACCCAGAGCAGTGCTCCACCCATGCCTTCGGGCGACGGTGATTGCAAAACGCCGACCTCCATGCCCAAGATGTCGCGGTAGAAACCGATAGATCGTTCCAGATTACGGCTGCTGATGTGATCTTCAAAGATCCGTTGAACAGGGGTAGTGCTGCTGTTCGCCGAGCTGCCTATTACGGCCTTGTGGCTCGCTACCCATTCGCTCCATCGCACTATGCCCAACTCTGGCTGCGGTGCATCCGGCAGCATGGCAATGTATTCAAGAAGATTTCCATCGGGGTCGTCGAAGATTATGGACGCTGCCGGCATCCATCCAAAAACAATGGGCTCGTCTGTAGGCTCTCCTCTCGGGTGGCCAGGAGTGCGCCGTCCCTTCGGGGCGATACCCGCAGATCGCAGCCTTTGCGGTGCTACTAAGAGATCTTCCAGCTTCACCTGAAATGACAAATGATGCTGCATCATCTGCGTCGGCCAACTTCCTAGGGTGAAAATTCCCAGCATCGACTTTCCATGGCCCCCGACCCAGAAGAACGCTGCTGGGCGCTCTGGTTGTTCGACCCCTATCTCCAGTCCGAGAACATCCCGATAAAAGGCAATTGAGCGCTGCAGGTCGCGAACGATGATGTGTGCCTCGAAGATTCCCTTGATTGGAACCGCTGTGTTCATTGCGCAACTCTTTCCCGAACAACCCGTGTCCAACATTCTCCACCATTTCCAAGCGGGTTGCTCGTAGCATGAGGCGAGAAGGCCCCGCAGGCGAGTAAGTAAGCAGGGACTTGCATCAACGGGTGCTGCTTTGCTGGAAGCCGCGCGCCACCGGGAGATCGGACTTGGTGCTGGCATCGTGTCTGGACCGTTGGGCCAAGCCGTGGCAGACCTGCTGACGACACCGGCGAAACGACGAGCGCCAGCGTCGGCCCATAGTGGCGGAACTTCAGGCTGACCAAGCGCGCAAAAGCTGCACCGCACCGGCGTCTGCAAATCCGACAT
>Ga0306925_10007237_pt1 | contig 10409 bp, 9 predicted proteins | sample flu12Cox44000176_FD_203755 | JGI IMG/M metagenome (GOLD analysis project Ga0306925, IMG submission 203755) | Lab enrichment of tropical soil microbial communities from Luquillo Experimental Forest, Puerto Rico - flux8day.12C.oxic.44.000.176 (v2)... | ecosystem: Environmental > Terrestrial > Soil... | reverse complement strand
CATTCTCTGATCATGCCGCGGAGCTCGTCGAACGCACCGCCGGCAGCGTCGTTGCTGTTCAAGGTGGAGGGCGGTGGCCCTCGAGCGGCATCCATTGGCGCTCCGGAGTTATCGTCACTGCCGAAGAAGTCTTGGAGCGCGACGAGAACATCAAGCTCACGCTTCCGGGCGGGCGCGTCGCCGACGCTTCGCTCGCGGGCCGCGACCCCACTACTGATGTCGCTGTGCTTCGTTTCCAGCCGGACGAACTTCCAGTAGCAACGACAACCGAGGCCTCACTGCGCGCCGGTCATGTCGTCGTCGCGGTGGGAAATTACGATGGCGCGCCGCTCGCCGCGCTCGGCATCGTCGCTCTCATGGGCGGGGCTTGGCACAGCGTTCGCGGTGGCACCATCGATAGGCTCATTCGCCTTGATCTGGCACTCAGTCCCGCGGCCGAAGGCGGTGCGCTCGTCGATCTGCAAGGGCGTGTCATTGGAATGACGGTTCTCGGTCCGCGCCGTCGCGCGCTTTCGATACCAAGCTCAACTATCGACCGCACCGTCGATCAGCTCCTAGCAAGAGGACATGTCTTTCGTGGTTATCTCGGTGCTGGCCTTCAATCCGTGAAGCGGGAACGCACGTTCAATGGGTCGCAAGCTTCGGCCGGCCAGCGCGGCGTTCTGGTCGTGAGCATCGACCCGAACGGACCGTCCGCGCGTGCGGGAATTCTCGTCGGTGATATCGTCACGGCCTGGAATGGACAGCCGATCGAGCGCGTGCGGGAAATCATGCGGCTGCTCGGACCCGAAAGCATCGGGAGCACCGTTGATCTCCGATTGATACGCGGTGGCACGCCCACTGCGCTGCAGGTTGTCATCGGCGAGCGACCCGTAGCGTAGTTGCGATCGGCGCTTGGAGCAGACAAGCGTTCATGGTTGCCATCGCGATTTTTTCCGCTGATCCTGTCTTGCGGCGCAACCTCGAGCAGCTGCCACGCGACGACCCAGCCCTCGTCATCGTTGGGATGGTCGAGCAGCCGTCGTCCGTGCGGGAACTGGTCAACAGGAATCTCATCGATGTCCTCCTGGTTGACGCCCCAACTCGAGAACTGTTGGCCGAATATCGGGCCGGACGGGATCGGATAGCATTAGTAGTTCTGCTCGATGGCGCAAGCGCAGAGGACACTGCTCGCGCGCTTAGCGCGGGCGCGCGTGCCGTCCTCGATCGCTCGGCCAGCCGCAATGAAATCATCGCAGCCATCAAGGCGGCTATCGCCGGGCTTGTTGTCGTCCCGGCCAACATCCTTGTGACGTTGCTCCCCGAAGCACCGCTTGCCGATGATTTGCTCAAGGCTGATGGTTCCGGGCACGCCCGATTGACGCGCCGCGAGCTCGAAGTACTTGCCGCGATGGCAGACGGTGCTTCGAACAAAGCGATCGCCCGTCGGCTAGGTATTTCATTCCACACCGTCAAGTTTCATGTCGCTGCGATACTCGCCAAGCTTGATGCAGACAGTCGGACCGAAGCGGTGGCGAAGGCCGCACAACTGGGCCTCGTCATGCTGTAATATGAGCACGCTGCGCGCTATTCCGCCTCGTTGTCACTCAGGCGCCACACCCAGCTGTTGCCCGCTCGCCGCACCTTTTTCGCTCCGATTGAGCGCAGCGCGCGCGCCTGGTTGACCATTTGCGTCGCAGTAGGCCGGCGGCCAGCGTGGACGATCTCGGGACGAGCCCATTCCGTCAGCATCGGCGTCGTGGCTTCGCCGTCGTGGGCGCTGAAACAAAACCTCACGCCGCGCTGTAATCGGCCGCCTAGCGCAGGCCCTCGCCAGCGGCGGCGCCTATTCAATTTAGCCATTTTTCTCCATTTCTGCGGACCTAAACCAAAGAATGGCGACGCGCAGTTTGCGCCGAAAAATGGCCAGAAGCCCAAGCCGATCGGGTGGCCAACGACACGTCTTCAGCTCCACAGGAAGGGGCAGAAACCATCCCCCGCGGCGGGGTAGTTTTTTATCGGAGGTCTGCCTATGACGGGCTTTCGGAATGGGTCGACGTACTTCTGGATGCGGTCGAGGATCTCTTGTCTCGCCACGGCACAGTCTCCCTTTCGTAAAGACGCAATCTAGCTCCAACGTTGCCGCCGAGGATCAAGAAACCGGCTGGCGAGTTTGGAAATACCGCAGAATCGCAAAGCAGGCGCTGGCTGCTGCGAAATGCTTGAGCGTATGTCCGCTGAGGATGAAACCAACCGAAGAGATTGCATGGTCGTAGAACTCGAACAACTTGGCGAATGCATAAAACGCCGCGGCGATAAGCCAGTAAGACGTGCCGGAATATTTTGCAGGAAACGCAACGAATAGTAGCGGTAGTGCGATGCAGGGGAAAAACTGCACCCAGCCATAGAGGCGCAGATCATCAGTCCAGCGCCAAAGCAGGAGGCTGAAGACCGCTAATGCAAGCAGCGGCCACAGTAGAATGGCCCCGGCCTTTGCACTCACACGCTCCTCTATCGCAACGGCGAGTATTGCCATGAAGGTGAGCGCCATTGGCAGCCGGTCCCAGAACAACGTGTCATCGTTCGGGTTCCAGTGGTAGTAAGCTGAGCCGAAGCCAGTCAGAAAAACCCCGAGGAAGAGAACGAAGCTTGCTCGGTCGCGACTGAATTGCCACAGCCCTATGGCTCCGACCAGGACAAAGGGAAGGTTTGAAGCGACATTCCAGAAATGAGGAATACCGAGCAGAGTGCGTTGATCGGCAAATTGATGATAGCTGGGGTCCTGCGGGATCGGTGGTAGCAATGGTAAGATCGCAAGCGAGGCGGCCATCAGGCCGAGGAGCGCAAGTAGGGGGTGTTTTCCTTTTGCGATGCTAGGCGTCATGAGATGCCGTACAGCGAGCGTCCACGGCCATGGAAGCATGCCATGACCGATTTCCCTGGAACTTGCCGCCAAGGCGTGCCTGGCAACGTTGTGGCATTGACCGGATAAGACGGTGACTTGCTCACATTCTCACCACGACCTTAGTAAACTCAAGACAAATGGCGCGCGCGATGTTCCGACTGGGAGAGTCCAATTCCGTGTCGAAGGGCGGGAAGGAACCGCTCAAGTCAGATCGTAGCTTCCTGTCCAGGTCTCTTGGCTGGCTGATCGGCGGCATCTGGGTTGTTTGTCAAATCGTGCTTATCACTTGGGGCACCTTGGCCATCTACTATTCGAATCTCCCGTGGGCCGCGCTGCGCTTGACGTTAGCGGCGGCCTTTGCGGCGTTCGCCGTTTGGGCCTGCTGGGTGTCGCCTCGACGCGGCATGGCCGCGGTTTTTGTCGGATTATTTTTCGCAGTCGTCGTGTGGTGGATCTCGATCCCTCCTTCGCATCATCGCCCATGGCGGCAGGAAGTGGCGGTGATGCCGCGGGCGATCATCGACGGCGACCGCGTGCGCATTACCGGTGCGCGCAACTTCGACTACCGCAGCCGCAATGACTTTACGGTGCGGTATGAGGAGCGCGAGATATCGCTGTCACACTTAAAAGCCATCGATTTCTTCGTGTCGTACTGGAGCGAGGGACTGGTCGGACACACATTCTTGAGCTTCATTTTTGACGACGCCCCGCCGCTGAGTATCTCCATTGAGACGCGGCCCGAGGTTGGCGAGGGCTTTTCCCCTATCGCCTCGATGTTCAAGCAATTCGAGTTGATCTACGTGGTGGGTGACGAGCGCGACCTCGTGCGTGTGCGCACCAACTATCGCAACGAGACCGTATACCTCTATCGCCTCAACGCCTCGGACTTTGATGCGCGCACGCTGTTGCTGGTCTATTTGGACCGCATCAACGAACTCGCGGAACGGCCGGAGTGGTATCATTTGCTGAGCAACAGCTGCACGATCAACATCATACGCTACGCCAACGCTGCCGGCCGGGAGGGCCGATTCGACATCAGGCATCTCCTGAACGGGTTGATCGATAGTTATCTCTATCACTCTGGCCGGGTGGATACGACGCTGCCATTCGACGAACTGCGGCGGCGATCCCTGATCAACGAGGCTGCGCAGGCGGCCGATGATGCGCCGGACTTTTCGGAGCGCATTCGCGCATCCCTGCCGACGATCCCCCACCCTATTAGAAGGACCCAAACGCAGAACCCAACGCAATCACCGCCACAAGGGCGATAATCGCGCCGACTATGGCCACCATGACGATGTCGAAATAGCTCTCGCGATGCGTCAAGCCGCACAGTGCCAGCAGCGTCACCACGGCGCCGTTGTGCGGCAGGCTGTCGAGCGTTCCGGAGCCGATCACGGCAACACGATGCATGAGCGCGGGATCGATGTCTTTGCCGGCCGCGAGCTCCATGTACGCGTTGCCGAGCGCATCGAGCGCAATGGTGAGACCGCCCGAGGCCGAACCGGTGAGCGCCGCCAGCACATTGGTGGCGACGGCGAGCGACACGAGGGGTCCTCCCTCCATCGACAGCACCCAATCGCGAACCGCTGCGAACGCGGGCAGCGCCGCCACCACCGCGCCGAAGCCCACGAGGCTCGCGATCGTGACGGCCGGCAATGCCGAGGCATTGGCACCCGCGTCCATGCTCGCGCGCAACGACGGAAAGTAGCGATAATTGATGGCGATGAGCATGGCGATCGCCGACGCCAGCGCAACCACCACCGCCCAAACGCCTGCGACCGCCGCGAGCGAGGTCGAGCCCCAACGTTCCTCCGCCAGGAACGAAAAGTCGAGGCGCGGTAGCAGGACCAGCGACATCAGCAGGTTGACGCTCACCACGACGACCAGCGGCAGGAATGCCCGAGCGATGGGCGGTTTGGTGTCGCCGTGCTGGCCGCGGTGGATTTCGGCCGGATCGAACTCGCGTGCGGTGGTGGCGAGCTCGCGCACGACCGGATCGTCCGCCGCTGCATCGACCGCCATGCCGTCGAGAGCGCCGTAGCCCTCGCCGACGCGGCGAGCGGCGCGCTCCGCCCGACCCAACCACCACAGGCCGAATCCCACCATGATGGCGGATGCGACGATCCCCAGACCCGGGGCGGCGAATGGCGTGGTGCCGAAAAATGGCATCGGGATCGCATTCTGAATCGCCGGCGTTCCCGGCAGGGCTGACATCGTAAAGGTGGAGGTGCCCAGCATGATCGCCGCCGGCATCAACCGGCGCGGAATGGACGCTGATCGAAACAACGCCTGCGCCATGGGGACGAGCACAAAGAAAGCGACGAACAGGCTGACGCCGCCATAGGTTACGAGCGCACCGGCGAGTACGACCGCCAGCACGGCGCGGCGCTCACCCAGCCGTTCGGTCATGAAGCCCGCGATGGCCGATACGCAGCCGCTGTCGTCCATGAGCTTGCCGAACAGGGCGCCGAGCAGAAACAACGGAAAGAACTGCGCCAGAAAGACTGCCGCGCTGTTCATGAAGGTTTGCGTCCAGTTGGCGAGCAGCGGCTCTCGCGCGAACGCGGCGGCAAGCAAAGCGGCGGCTGGGGCGAGGAGGAGCACGCTCCAGCCGCGCAGCGCGAGCCATATGAGCAGCGCCAATCCGATCAAAATTCCGATGAAACCCATGCTGTCATACGCCCTTGAGCAACTCTTCGAGGTCGAAGGTGGAGCGTCGGCCCAAATCGTCGTGATGGGTGATCAGGAATGCGTCACCTGCGCGCCGCCCCATGATGCTCGTCGTCCTAGGCCACGGATATGATGGTCTTCTGACGTGTCGCGCAGATCAAGATGGCTAGAACATCTGCTTCGCCGCCGATCCCGTAGGGCCGCTCGCGGCACTCCGCGGGTTGGTGACCGCTTAGTCGGAATGCGTTAGAGAAGGCGCAAGTGTAAGCTCGACAGGACCTCGACCAACGAGTTCCGGGAGGAATCGCCATGGCCAGCAGCTTGAGACCCGTGACGGTCGCCCCAAAAGGCATGGGGCTTTATGATTTTGTCGCCCTGCAAGAGGGCTTCTTCGCCGCCGAGGGCCTTGACGTCGATCTCGACTGGAAGACGTTCCGCGGCACGCAATCGAGTTGGAAGAATCTCGACTATTTCCAACGTCCGCAGGACCGCCCCTACACGCAGGACAAGCGCGAGGTGATCCAGGGCGCCTGCGTCTGGGGCACGATCTGCAACGCCAGCGCCGGCATGGGCAAGATGGTGCCCGACGCCTACGGCGTCTCGCCTTGGGCGATCTTCGTGCGGCCCGACTCGCGCATCCGCCGGCCGGAAGACCTCAAGGACGTGCCGGTCTCGGTCGGCATGCGCGCGGGAAGCCACTTCAACGTGCCGTATCGGCTGGAAAAATATCTGCCGCTCGAAAACATCAAGGTGGTGAACACGGGCGGTTTCGGCGCGCGGCTCAAGGCGCTGCTCGACGGCGAGGTTGAAGCGGCGAGCCTGTTGCCGCCGCAGATCGCGATGGCCGAGCAGCTCGGATTGCGCCAAATCATCGCCGACACCTTCAAGACGCTTTGGTGGGTTCCGGACAATTTCGAGCCGGACGTGGTGCGCGCCTATCTGCGCGCGCTCGAGCACGCCGAGAAGGCGATGGACGACGATATGGGAAAATATCTACCGCTGTGGAAGGTCGCGGTGCCGGCCGAATTCGAGAACTTCCATCCGTGGGACTATTCGAAGTTCGGCCGTGGCGAGCGGTTCTATTACCGGACGCTGCCCCGGGAGGAATTCAACGACACTCTGGCGCAGGTCAAGCGCTGGGGGCTCGATCAGTATCTCAAGGATCGCAGCTACGAGACGCTGAGCTATTCGCGCTGAGCCCGCGCTGTTTGCCCTCTCGCTGCGGCGCCACGCACGGCGCATAGAGTCGACGCCGGTGGAAACCGCGCGAGAAAGCGCGCCGGGCGAATCCCATCGACGCGCTGCCTGCGGCTTGCATTCCTTATGTGCCGACCGCGTCGGCCACGCACTTCTTCATGTGGCTGGCCTTTGCGGCGCCTGCGAGGCTCTTTTGCTTGGAGTCTGCCTCACAAGTCGTCGTTGCATCGCGCTCGCACTTCGTCATGAAGCTCTTGAGAGCCGCCCCCGCGAGCTTCTTGTCCGCGGCATCCGACTTGCAGGTCGCAAACGCCGGTGCGGACGAGATCAAGCAGATCGCCAGCACCAAGGCAATCTTCTTCATGGAATTCCTCCATCGTCAGCTTTGTGGACCGAGAGGGGCAATTTTAGGGGAAGTGGCCGTCGCCGAAAAGCCGCTTCATTGGGTTGGTTGCGCCCGCGAGCTGTGATTAATTGCGCAGTCCGATCTTGCGCAGGTCATACATGAAAAACATCAATCCAAATCCGTTCACCACGCGGCCCGAGATCGAAGGCACGTTCGGCGTCGTCACGTCCACCCATTGGATCGCCACCGCCGTGGGCATGGCGACGTTGGAGAAAGGCGGCAATGCCTTCGACGCCGCGGTCGCGACCGCTTTCACGCTGCAGGTGGTCGAGCCGCATCTCAACGGGCCTGGCGGGGACGTGCCGGTCATCCTCAACGACGTCCGCACCGGCAAGACCGAGGTGGTCTGCGGCCAGGGTCCGGCGCCGGCGAAGGCCACCATCGCGCACTATCGGGGCCTCGGACTCGACATGGTGCCCGGCACCGGCCTCCTCGCCGCCTGCGTTCCCGGCACGTTCGACGCCTGGATGTTGTTGCTGCGCGACTACGGGACCATGCGGCTCGCCGACGTGCTCACGCCCGCGATCGGCTATGCCACCCAAGGCCATCCCCTGGTCGAGCGCGCGCACGCGACCATCGCATCCGTCGAGGGCCTGTTCCGCCAATATTGGCCGACTTCGGCGACGGTCTATCTCCCCGCCGGCAAGGTGCCGCAGACCGGAACGCTGTTCACCAACAAGACGCTGGCCGAAACCTATACGCGCGTGCTGCGCGCGGCAGAGGCCGCCGGAGGCGACCGCGTCGTGCAGATCGAAGCGGCGCGCAAGACCTGGTCGCAGGGTTTCATCGCCGAGGCGATCGACCGCTTCTGCCGCATGCAGGCGGTGATGGATACCAGCGGCGAGCCTCATTACGGCGTGCTCACGGGAGACGACATGGCGCGCTGGCACGCCTATGTCGAGGCGCCGCTCACCTACGACTACGGCCGCTACACCGTCTGCAAGCCCGGCCCGTGGGCGCAGGGGCCGGTCATGCTGCAGCAGTTGGCGCTGCTCAAGGGCTTCGATTTCGATAGCGCCGATCCGGTGAGCGCGGATTTCGTTCACCTCCTCGTCGAGTGCTCCAAGCTCGCGTATGCGGATCGCGAGAAATTCTACGGCGATCCCGACTTTGTCCAGGTGCCGATGGCGACGCTCCTTTCCGACGCCTACAACGACGAGCGGCGCAAGCTCGTAAGTGACAAGGCTTCGCTCGAATTGCGTCCCGGGTCGGTCGAGGGCTTCGGCGCGGTGGTCAAGCTGCGTCGCGAAGAAGGGCCGCGGCGGGCGGTTGGCGGCCTGGGCGCGGGCGAGCCGACCGTCGGCCGCATCGGCGAGATGCGCGGCGATACCGTGCATTTCGACATCGTCGACGCGGCCGGCAATATGGTGTCGGCGACCCCCTCCGGCGGCTGGCTGCAATCCTCGCCGGTGATTCCGGAGCTTGGCTTCGGCCTCGGCACGCGCGCGCAGATGTTCTGGCTGGAGGAGGGGCATCCCGCCGCGCTCGGTCCCGGCAAGCGCCCGCGCACGACGCTGTCACCCACGTTGGCGCTGCGTGACGGGGAGCCTTACCTCGCCTGGGGCTCGCCCGGCGGCGACCAGCAGGATCAATGGACGACGCAGCTGTTCATGCGCCACGTCCACGCCGGAATGAATCTGCAAGAGGCGATCGACGCCCCGGCCTGGCACTCCGAGCATTTCCCGATCTCGTTCTGGCCGCGCACCGCGCGGCCGGGCGTGTTGGTGGTCGAGGGCCGCCTGCCGCCGGCGACGGTGAAGGAGCTCGAACGCCGCGGCCACATCGTCGAGGTCGACGCCGACTGGTGCGAGGGACGTCTCACCGCCGCCGCCCGCGAGGGCCGCCGCCGCCGCGCCGCAGCCAATCCCCGCGGCATGCAGGGCTACGCCGCCGGCCGGTGAGCGCTCGGTCGATTGATGAACGCGCCCGCGAATTCGATGGACGAATCGAAACCGGGTGATCTCCTGCTGGTGACGGGCGCGAGCGGCTTCGTCGGCTCGGCCATTTCGAATGCGGCCCGCGCGCAGGGTTATCGGGTGCGCGTGCTGGTGCGACCGTCCAGCCCGCGCACCAATATCGCGCCTGGCGACGAGGTGGTCGTCGGCGACATCCGCGAGCGGGCATCCCTGGTCGCCGCGTTGCGGGGCGCGCGCTACCTCGCTCATGCCGCCGCCGACTATCGGCTGTGGTCGCGCGCTCCGGAAGAGATCATCCAGACCAACGTGGATGGGACGCGGGCCGTCATGGAGGAGGCGCTGCGCGCCGGCGTCGAGCGCATCGTCTATACCAGCAGCGTCGCGACGCTCGAATTGCGCCACGGCGCGCCCGCCGACGAAACCCATCCGCTTGCTGAGAGCAAGGCCGTCGGCGCCTACAAGAAAAGCAAGGTCATCGCCGAACGCCTGGTCGAGGACATGATCAGGCAACATCGGCTGCCGGCCGTGATCGTCAACCCCTCGACGCCGATCGGCCCCCGCGACGTGAAGCCGACGCCGACCGGGCGTATCATCGTCGAGGGCGCCTGCGGCCGCATGCCGGGATTCGTGGATACCGGCCTCAATCTCGCGCACGTCGACGACGTGGCGGCGGGGCATCTCGCCGCCTTGCGACGCGGTGGAATCGGCGAGCGGTATATTCTGGGTGGGGAGAACGTGCGTCTCGGCACCATGCTCGCGGACATCGCCGACATCGTCGGACGCCGCCGGCCGACGCTGCGGTTCCCCATCGCCGCGCTCTATCCCATTGCGCTCGGTGCAGAATGGCTCGCTCATCTCACTGGAAAGGAGCCGTTCGCGACCCGCGACGGGCTGCGCATGGCGCGCCATTACATGTTCTTCGACGACGGCAAGGCCAGGCGCGAGCTTGGATACACCTCGCGGCCCTATCGCGAGGCCATTGCCGATGCGATTGCCTGGTTCAAGCAGGCTGGATATGTGCGCTGACCGAGCACGCACATTTACGGCGACAATGTTCAGAGCGCCGGCTGCTGGCGCTCGCGCAAAAATCTGAAGAACTCGACGCCCTCGCGCAGCCGCCGGCGCAACGTCTCGGGGCTTCTGACCATTTCGCCGGCGATGGCGGCGATCTTCGGCGCGCGGAAGTAGAAGCGCTTGTAGAAATCGTCCACCGACCGGAAGATTTCGGTGTGGCTCAGGTGCGGGTAATTCAACGATGCGACTTGCGTGCCGCGTGCGGTCAGCAACTCCGCGTTCTCGTCGACGAGCCAGTCGTTCTCCAGCGCCTGCTTGT
>Ga0306925_10007236_pt1 | contig 10410 bp, 10 predicted proteins | sample flu12Cox44000176_FD_203755 | JGI IMG/M metagenome (GOLD analysis project Ga0306925, IMG submission 203755) | Lab enrichment of tropical soil microbial communities from Luquillo Experimental Forest, Puerto Rico - flux8day.12C.oxic.44.000.176 (v2)... | ecosystem: Environmental > Terrestrial >... | reverse complement strand
ACCAGTGCCAGCCTGCCATTGACAGTGGGGGCCAAGGGTGCGCTGTTCGTCATCACCTATACCGATTTCCTGCAAGAGGTGCTGGAGCAAGACCCCGATGCGGGCCAGAATGCGTTGGTGGCGTACGGCGCCATTTCCAGCAAAGCAAATCGTGGAAACTTGCTCAGCTATACGGTTCTGCAACAGCTCGATCGCCCCAACCGCTATGTACTCCTCGAAGTCTGGGACACCGGACCGCATTACACAGCTTGGCAGAACAGCGCAGTCACAACTGCTTTCGTTGCGCAGACTACGCCGTTACTAGGCTCGCCGTTCGATCACCGGCTGAACATTCTTTGTGGCGAGACCTATGTCAATGACACCGGCTGCGTACCGCCCTGAGGGAGATGATCGCTTAAGCCGGCGCGTGCTGCTTCTGGCGCCGCAGGCCCTCGATCTTCGCCTTCAGCTCCGGCGACGGCCAATCCTCGAGCAGCCACTGCGGCAGCGGCTCGCCAGGAGCGCTGACGGGGAGCGCCTCGTCCTCGTCGCTGCGGCCGTTTGAGAACAGTTCGAGCGCGTAGGGCATCTCGTAGTAAATTTCGAGAACATTGCGGTCGGGGTCGGCGAAATAAAAGCTGCGTTGGTTAACGTGGTTGGCGGCTCGCATGATCTCGACACCGCTTTTGACCAGATGAGAGTAGGCCTCGCGCAATGCGGCGTAGCTGCCCACCTGAAAGGTGATGTGGGCGAGCTCGATCTGTCCGCGGTGCGGGCGCGGCGCGTCCTCGGGAGAGGGGTGCTGGCCGATATCGAGTGTGTGAAAATTCTCCCCCAGGGTCATAAAGACGCCGCCATGCTCGGGGTCTTCTTCGGCGATCCGGAACCCGAGCACGTCGCGGTAGAAGCGCTTGGAGGCCTCCTGATCGGCGACTCCCAAATTGATGTGGCCGATGCCCGTTAGCTTGATCATATTGGCTCTCCGCTGCAGCACAGATCGACATAGCAAATTAGGCTGGGGAGCGATCGTCCGGCACGCCGAATGGCTGCCATCGCGGAAATGCGCTCAGAATTTGCGCAGAGCTGCGGCATAGTCCGGCCCCTGCGGGTCGGCCTGGAAAGGAATAATGAGCACCAGCGTTTCGGTACAAGCGGGGAAGGGCCGCGCCATTCGAGGCCGCCGGGTTGCGCAGGGCGCCGCGTTCTCGATCATCATGGCGTTGAGCTTCTCGCATTTCCTCAACGATATGATGCAGTCGCTGGTGCCGGCACTCTATCCAATGTGGAAGAGCGCCTACGGCCTCAGCTTTGCGCAGATCGGACTGATCAGCCTCGTCACGCAGGTGACCTCCTCGCTATTGCAGCCGGCGGTCGGGCTGTTCTCGGACCATCGGCCGCAACCCTATTCGCTGCCGGTCGGAATGGGCGCGACCTTGATCGGCCTGCTGCTGTTGGCGAGCGCCGGCAGCTACCCGGTCCTGATATCCGCAGCCGCGCTGGTCGGGGTCGGCTCTGCGGTGTTTCACCCGGAAGCCTCACGCGTCGCGCGACTGGCCTCCGGCGGACGGCACGGGCTGGCTCAGTCACTCTTCCAGGTCGGCGGCAATATCGGCTCCTCCCTTGGGCCGATCCTCGCCGCCTTCATCGTGATCCCGAAAGGCCAGTCGAGCATCGCCTGGTTCTCGTCGGCGGCGCTGCTGGCGATGACGGTCCTTTTTGGCGTCGGCAACTGGTACCGCAGAGAACATGCCGGCCCGGCCCGTTCGGGCGCCCGTCAACCGGCGGAGCGCAGCCACTTGTCGCGCCGCAAGGTCGTCTGGTCCGTGGCGATCCTGTTGGCGCTGGTCTTCTCCAAATCCTTCTACACGGCGAGCCTCAACAGTTTTTACACCTTCTATCTCATCAGCCGGTTCCAGGTATCGGTCGAAGCCGCGCAGATCTATTTGTTCGCCTTCCTCGCGGCGGTTGCGGCGGGAACCTTGATCGGCGGCCCGATCGGCGACCGTATCGGCCGCAAGCGCGTGCTGTGGATCTCGATCGTCGGTGTCCTGCCGTTCGCGCTGATACTGCCTTATGTTGGTCTGTTCTGGACGGGCATCTTGACCGTCGTAATCGGCCTGATCCTGGCTTCCGCCTCCGCGGCAATCATCGTCTATGCGCTGGAGCTCGTCCCCGGAAAGGTCGGCACGGTCGCCGGGCTGTTCTTCGGCCTGTCGTTTGGGATGGCGGGGATCGGCGCCGTGGCGCTGGGGCGCCTGGCCGACGCAACAAGCATCGACTTCGTCTATCAGGTCTGCGCCTTCCTACCGCTGCTCGGCCTGCTGACGGTATTTCTTCCCGATCTCGGCCGCGAGCAGCGTAACCGGCAAGCCTCGCCGCTGGCCGGGTCGACCGCGGCGCCCGGAGCCATCGCCAGCCGATAGCCGCGCCCGTCGGCGCTCTCTCCGGTCCGCAGGTCGAAGCGATAGCCGTGCCACGAAGGTTCCGGCGCCACCTAGTCGAGCGGCTTGCGGCGCCAGGTAATCGTAAGTCCCCCGCTCTCGGCGTCGGCGAGTGAACCGCCAGGCTCGCAGCTGCTACTGCTGCGAGCAGCAATATTGGAATCAATGCATTTTTTGATCGCATGAAGAGTTGGATCAGGTTGGTTATTGGTCTTGCATTCAGCGAGAGCAGAGGCGACCCTCGTGGTGCGTGAGGTGCAGCGACGTGGAGCGCAGCACACCCGTCACGGCATGACGCCAGCCGGTTTGCGTTATTCGGCTCTTTCCCGTCGGCCCTTGAGCGGCTGGCGGAACCCTCATTTTTTCCGAGGTGCCCCGCGGCAAGGAATGGCGCACCCGGCGAGATTCGAACTCACGACCTCTGCCTTCGGAGGGCAGCGCTCTATCCAGCTGAGCTACGGGTGCCGCGCGGTCTTGTACCCCGCGGGGTAGATATAGCCGCGACACCGTGAGTGCAAGCTAGGCACGCGGATGTAGGGTTCAGAAGTTGCGAGAGATCGTCTGTCAGGCTGTCGGTGGCCCTCGGCGGGTCACTCTTGCTCGGGGTGGGTGGACGGAGGGTGCTCGAACGGCAGTGCGACTATGGAAAAGGATGGCGGTCCCGAGGGAGCTCGGGTCCCCCTCAGCACATCCGTACCGGTGTTGGCCGAGGCTTGCAGGCTCGACGGCGCGTGATTGCCTTTGACGACGGGGGCACTGCTATCCGGGGTGATTTGCCGCGCCGACGGCGCTTGGTTACCCTTGACGACGAGTGGGCCGCTATCAGGCGTGGTTTGCAGCGCGGAGGGGGCTTGCTTACCTCTGACTACCGCCGCGCCGAACTCGAGAAAGGTTGGCTGAGGTGACGACGGTCGGATACCGCCGTCTGTGTTGCTTGCAAGCGAGGGTTGCTTCCCCAATGATGCTTGGGTATCGCTATCCGCCGCCATGCTGCTAGCAAGCGGAGGGGAAGGCACGGAGGGCTCATCGGCACTCGGGTTCGGCACACGGCTCACTGACTGCGTGCGAGAATCTTGCCTTTCGGCAGTTGCCACAGTGGGGATCGGCACAGGCGACAAATTTGCGCCGAGCCACGCCCACAAGGCGACGGCCCAGACGCCACCGGTGCCAGCCACGCCCGCTACAAGCGCGGCCCTTCGCATTCTCCAGTTGGAGCTGGGATGGCGAAACCACGTAGGGTTTGGCGCGACAGAGCGCGTCCTGGATGCCACAGAGTCCGCACTCATTGCATAACAGCGGACCGGCGCTGCGCGGATGCCGATGTCGTGTTTTCCGATGTCGCCGAAGCTAAACGGGAGCTGGTCGCGAATCGCGTCCCGCACGGCCTCAGAAATGCAAATCCCTGCCGGGTCGGCTAACCCGGCAATACGCATCGCTATGTTACCGGCTTCATCGAAGCTCTCGTTGCCAGGCTTGATCAGGCTTGCGAGCTGGTCAATCGGCAACGCAGCGACAGCCCGACTCACCAAATCGTCGCCAAACGTTGCCGCTGCTCCGATATTGATGCCGACGCGGAACGCGATGCGCCGGTCCGGTGCGGTGCCGAGGTTGCGATCGATCATGCCCCTTTGCAGATCGACGGCGCACTGCACCGCTTCAGCCGGGCTGGCGAACTCGACGAGCAGACTGCCGCCGGTTGCCCGGATGATACGACCGCGATGCTCCTCAACTTTGGGATCCACAAGTTCCTGGCGATGCTCCTTCAACCGCTCGAGCGTGCCTTCCTCGTCGGCTCCCACCAAGCTCGCGTAGCCCGCCATATCAGCGGCGAGAATCACGATAAGACCGCGGACAGCAGCCATTGTTGGTACAACCCCCCTCCCCGGGACGCGGCGTAGTGCGTCTCCGAGCAGAATGATAAAGGATAAAGTGCAGACGCGGTAGCCATACGATCATGCTGGGTGATGGCCGCGCCGCGCGGGACGCACTGGGAGTGGCCAGAAGCCCGTTCGCAAACCGAGGCGGCGTGGCGAGTTAGCGGCCGTTGGGTGCAAGCTACGTCTGGAATGGCGATTATGGCGGACACACCGCTGGTCCGGCGCGCTTCACGCGTTCTCGACCCTTTCGATTTCCTGGCTGAGACGGGCGAAGTGTGGGATAGCGTACACGGTCAGGGGCGTCGAGCCGCAGGGGCCGGCCGACCGGCAAAAACGGAGGGCAATCACGAGCTAATGAGAGAAGTCCGACCCTTTATTGACGCTCGGGCCGTACTGATCGGCGGAGGCCACCCGGAGAGCTGTAATGGACGACCTGACCGCGCAAGAACGAGAGCTGATCATGACATTCCGGCGCCTTAGGAGCTTCACCGCCGTTGTGCATCGGAACGAGCATTGGCGGATTGTTCTGGCTGATCAGGAAGCCGGCAGAACAGATACCGGTGAAGGGGAGGACTTCGGGAAAGCTTGGGATCGCCTGAGCGGCAACCGATAAGACGGTAGCCACCGCTGAAAGTACGCGTTAGAAACGCTCCGAACCACCGATATCCTTACCCGAAAATGAAAAAGACTGCCAAGGCGAGCAAAACAATCCGGGCCAACAAGCGGAAGGCAAAACGCAAAGCGAAACGCCGCCGCCAGCGTGCCCGCGCGACCGCATAACCTGCCGGCCTTCGAATTCACAGCGACAGGCTGGCCAGATCGTCGGGACCCATGAAGCTTTTGGTATCAACGGAGGCGTGTCGGGGACGGGAAGCCAACGCGCTCTCTGGCCCGAGTACAGCGTTATTGGCGCCCGCCTCAGCGAGGCGATGCTCACCCAGCTGATGGATTGCTCGTCTAAGCTCCCGCTGCGTGTTGGCGATCAGCTGGAATGTGTTGGAGAGCCGAAATAGTATCGCCAACAGTACTCCCATTTCCATCCAGTTCAGTAGCAGGCTGATTGTTTCAAAGCTCATTTACGCCTCCTTGGCGTCTTGACGCGCCGCAAGTTCCCGAGTTGCTTATCCCGCGAAACTATGGTGGGTACGGCTCGAGCGCTCACCGTCATGGTCGCTAACAAATCTCGCTGGCATGGATTTTAATTAAACACCGTCAACGCTGTGCCCCGGCCGGCGTCAACAAGGCGTCTTTCATTGGTGTTTTCTTTGACCGGAGCGCGAGCACTCCGAGGTCGGAGGCGGGTTATGGGCTAGGCCTCAGTACAAGGCGATTGGCCATCGTGTACCGCGGACAGATCTCGGAACCGAGCGTCTTAGCCGCTCGGAGGCCAATAGAAGATTTCGCGACAGAATTTCCGGCGCGAAACACCCAGCATTGCACTCGCGGAGGGTGGAAGCGGCGGGCTATGCGGCGCGCGCCGGCCGGGCAGCCGCCGCCTTCACCATGTCCGCGGCTTTCTCGGCGATCATGATGACCGGCGCGTTGGTGTTGCCGGAGGTCATCGTCGGCATGATCGACGCGTCGACAACGCGCAAGCCGGCTAGCCCAAGCACCTGTAACTCATCATCCACGACCGCCCTCGGGTCGTGGCCCATCTTGCACGTGCCGACCACGTGATAGGCCGTGTGACCGTACTGACGGGCAAAGCCTAGCAACTCGTCATCGGTCTGGCACCTGTCGCCCGGGTTCATCTCGAACGCGCGGTAGCGGTCGAGCGCCTTGTTGTTCACGACGCGGCGCGCGATCTTCATACCGGCGAGGAGGGTCCGGCGATCCAATTCGTCAGCGAGATAATTTGGTCGAATCGCCGGTGCTGCGTCCGGATCGGGCGACTTGGCGTGGATCGAGCCTGTCGATTCCGGACGGCACTGGTACAACGTCACGGTCATGCCGGGCGTGCGATCGAGGGCTCGGACCTGCGGGTCGGAGTAGCTCGCATGCGAGAAGAGATACTGAACGTCCGGAACCTCGAGCTCTGGACGCGTCCTCACGAAGCCGTGGACGAGCGCAGCCGTCAAGCTCAACACGCCGCGTCGCTGTGTGTAATACTTCACGATCTCCTTTGCTAGGGCGATGCCGCGGGTCTGCTCGTTCAGCGTGATCGGCAATGTCACTCGCCAGTTCATGCGCGGGGCGTAGTGGTCTCGGTAATTTTCGCCGACGCCGGGCAATTCGTGGCGCACCGCTATGCCGGCCGACTGCAGTATGTCGGGGTTGCCAATGCCGGACAGTTCGAGAAGATGTGGCGACTTCACTGCGCCGGCGCAAAGGATCACTTAGCTCGTGCAGCGCGCCTCCCGCGCCTCTCCGCGTTGCGCATAAGCAACTCCGACGGCGCGCTTGCCATCGAGAATGACGGCCGTGGCGAGCGCCTCGGTCTCAATGCGCAGATTGGGGCGGCGTCTCGCCGGATCCAGAAAGGCGCGCGCCGTCGACCAGCGGCGACCGTTCTTCTGCGTGGCCTGGAAGTAGCCGAAACCTTCCTGGTTGCCGTTGTTGTAGTCGGGATTGCGCGGAAAACCCTCGGCGATCGCCGCCTCGATGAAGGCATCGGCGATCTCGGCATGTTCACGCAGAGCGACAACGTTGAGGGGACCGCCGCGGCCGCGCGCTTCATCGCCGCCCGGCTCGTAATGCTCGGATTTTTTGAAATACGGGAGCACCGACTCGTAGGACCAGCCCCGGTTGCCGAACTGCGCCCAAGTATCGTAGTCGAGCGGGTTGCCGCGCACATACACCATGCCGTTGATCGAACTTGATCCGCCGAGGGTCTTGCCGCGCGGTACGGGGAGCGAGCGGCCATTGAGGTTCGGCTCGGGTTCGGTGTCGAACGCCAGCTGTAGCGCGGGTTGTTAAGGAGCTTCATGAATCCCACTGGGATGTCGATCCACATCGAATCATCGGGTGGGCCGGCTTCCAGCAGCAGGACCCGCACGTGCGGGTCCTCGGAGAGCCGGTTGGCCATCACGCAACCGGCGGAACCGCCACCGACGATGATGTAGTTGTAATCGGGCATAGCGTTCCTCCCCAGCATAGCGGACCGTATATTAGGACTAGCGCCGAAGCGTCGCCACACAAGGGAGCCTTCCGTGACGTCAGCGACCCGCCCCAACATCCTCTTCATCGTCGTCGACGATTGCGGTTATGCCGATCTCGGCTGCACCGGTCAGACCGACTACGCGACACCCGCCCTCGACCGGCTCGCCAGTCAAGGGGTCCGTTTCACCCAGGCCTACGCCAATGCGCCGCTTTGCACCAATACGCGAGTCGCGCTGATCACCGGACGCTACCAATACCGTCTGCCGATCGGGCTGGTCGAACCGCTGCGGTGGAGCGATCGCGATGCGCCGGAGATGGGCATCCCGCCAGGTTACCCGACACTGCCGGCGCTGTTGCGGGGTGCCGGCTATCGCACCGCGCTGATCGGCAAATGGCACCTCGGCTATCTGCCGGTCTACAGTCCTCTGAAGAGCGGGTATGACGAATTTTTTGGGGTCATGGGTGGTTATACCGGTTATTACACTCACCTTGGGGACGGCGGCGAGCACGACCTCTACGAAGGCGAGATACCGGTCGAGCGGCAGGGCTATGTCACCGACCTGCTGAGCGAGCGGGCGGTCGCCTTTGTCGAAGCGGTGGCGAACGCGCCGCGACCGTATTTTCTCAGCCTCCATTACACCGCGCCGCATTGGCCATGGTCGGCGCCCTCGGTTGAGGCAGCGGCGCGGCAGCGCGAGCTCGAGCGGGCGGAGATCACCGAGGGCGGCTCGACACGTATTTACGGCGAAATGATGCAGATCCTGGACGCTGGCATCGGACGGGTTGTTGAGGCAATGCGGCGCGGGGCCGCCGGGCGCGAAACTTTCATCATTTTCACCAGCGACAATGGCGGCGAGCGCTTCTCGAAGATCTGGCCCTTTGTCGGCCGCAAATTCGACCTGCTGGAAGGCGGGCTCAGAGTGCCGCAGATCTGCTGGTGGCCGGGCCAAGTAAAGGCTGGGGCAGTCACCGATCAGGTATCGATCACAATGGATCTGACCGCGACCTGTCTCGCTGCAGCCGGTGTCGCGGCGCCACCCGGTTATCAGCTCGACGGCTGCAATCTGCTGCCGGTTTTGACCGGACAGGCTCTGCCGAGCGAGCGCACGCTCTATTGGCGCATGGGCAATCGCCAGCAGCGGGCGATGCGCCGTGGCGAATGGAAATACCTGAAAGTGGCAGAACGGGAATTTCTGTTCGACCTCGCTTACGATCCACGCGAGCGCGGCAACCTTGCTCGCAAAGAGTCGGCGCTGCTCGACGAGCTTCGCGGGCTGTGGGAGAGCTGGAACCGGGAGATGCTGCCGGTGCCGGGGCATTTGACGCCTCCAATGTCGAACCTCTCCGAAATGCTATGGTAACCGGCATCTCGATTGATCCAGCTCGGAAGGGGAGAGTGCCATGCCTCAGCAGATCCGTGCCGTCGTCGTAGATCCTGCCGCGCCGGGCAAACTCGCGATCAAACCGGTTGAATTGCGTGATCCCGACCGCGACGAGGTGGCCGTCCGGGTCAGCGCTATCTCGCTCAACCGCGGTGAAACACGGCGTGCCTTGCAGCAGGCCGAGCCGGGCTGGCGGCCGGGGTGGGATTTTGTCGGTAGCCGACATCCGCGTCACCGGTTTTGCTTCAGGTGATCGGTCCCGTTGATCGATCGCACGGTAAACTGGCCCTCGGAAAAGTCGATTTCGTTGATTGCGCAGGGGTCCTGCCCGAGCCGCCAATAGCGCGACAGCGGGAGGTCGAGGGCATGCAACAGGATCACGCGGTTGATGCTGTCGTGCCCGACGAGCACGACGGTTTCCTCCGGATGGCCGGCGATCACGTTGCGCAGTGCCGCGACGACCCGAGTGAGCGCCTCTTGCAGGCTCTCGCCTCCCGGAATGGCCGCCCATTGCGGCGACCGGTACCAGGTCGCGAGCGCCTCGGGCGATTTGCACCGGACCTCGTCCGGCGTCAGTGCTTGCCATTCGCCATAATCGATATCGATTAGTTCCGGAAGTGGCGCCGGAGTCAGGCCAAAGCGCCTTCCGATCGCCTCTCCCGTCACCCGACACCGGCTCAGCGGGCTGGAATAGAGGGCGGCGGGAGTCCAGCTCGCCGCGATGCGGGCGGCCGTCTCTTCCGCCTGTCGGCGGCCCAGCTGGGTCAGCTCCAGATCGGCGCGGCCGCGAAACCGCTCGGGGGAGATGCCTTCGACGTGCCCGTGGCGAACCAGGATGATCTTGGTCATCGCGCCGTCTTTCCGTGATCCGAGAGTTAGGGTTACCTTGCCGAAGTCGTTTTAACAGGGAGCGCCCCGCAATGCCTGCTGACCCGAACCGCGTGATCTTGACCGGCGAAAACCCGTTCATCCGGCTCAGCGCCAAGGACGGCGATCCGCTTACCACCAATGCGAGCTTCTGGCGCATCATCACCTGCCCGGCCGGCCCGGGCCACGTGCTCTACCTCACCAGCGAACTGACCGGGAACCGCTGGCGCATCTATGCCGACAACATCGCGATGGCGCGGTGGCTGCAATCCACGGTACAGGGCATGCTCAACCCCGAAACTGCAGATACTTCAATCCCGGTGACCGAGGCGCAATTCACCAAATCGGGCGACCCGCGGTACTTCTGGACCGAGACGTTGAAGTCGCGCGACGAGGAGGTCGCTCTCACCTGGTACCAGATCGGCGAACCGCTGCTGATTCACACAGAGCCTAATGCCGAACCCGGGCGCCCCTACGGCGTATGCACGTTGCTGATCCCATCGCTCGGCGCCCGGCTCACCCGAAACGGCGCCGAAGCGGCGGGCCGCCCGTGGCCGCGGGAGCGCGAGGGGCGCCCCTTCAGCACCTGCGCGCTGGCCTTCTCCGAAAGCTGGACCGAAGCTCGGTAAACTGACCCTCAAATATCGGCGTAGGCGCGGATTTCGGCGCGGGCGCCGGGGTGCGTGATAGCGCCGTGCTCGGCATCGCCGACGGTCTGCGCATAGCGCCACAGGCAGCCCGACTGGTGGTCGTTGCGGCGTGGGG
>Ga0306925_10007231_pt1 | contig 10413 bp, 8 predicted proteins | sample flu12Cox44000176_FD_203755 | JGI IMG/M metagenome (GOLD analysis project Ga0306925, IMG submission 203755) | Lab enrichment of tropical soil microbial communities from Luquillo Experimental Forest, Puerto Rico - flux8day.12C.oxic.44.000.176 (v2)... | ecosystem: Environmental > Terrestrial > Soil... | reverse complement strand
CGCGCCTGAGCGCGGAGGACCTGGTCGAGATCGCGCAAAGCAAGGGCGAAGGGCATCTGCTTGCGATCTCCAGTCGCTGGTGGCTGAAGGAGATGGTCACCGACGTGTTGCTGGCGCGGCGCTTCAAGAGCGTCAGCCATCGACTGATGAAGAATCCGGGCGCGCGGATTTCGCCGGCCGGATTTGCGATCGTGCTGGCGCAGGCCGAGTCCGATCCGGAGCTTGCGGTCGAGACGGGGATCCGCGTCGATCTGCCCGCAAAGTTGCGCCATCAGCTCCTGCTGAAGGCGACGGAGGCGGTTAGGACGCGGCTGTTGTCGCGCGCGCCGCCGCACCTGTTCGAGGAGATTCGCAAGGCGATTTCCGCGGCCTCGGCAAGCGCAAACCGCGAGATGTCCAAAGAGCGCGACTTCGCTGCCGCGGGCTACTTGGTCTCGCAGCTCAAGACCGAGGCCAGGCTGGACGAGGGGGTGCTGTGCGATTTTGCCAGGAAGCGACGCTACGAAGAGACCGTCGTCGCACTGGCCGAATTGTCCGAATCCAACGTCGACGTCGTCCGCCCGCTGATGCAAAGCTTGCGCAGTGACGGCATCCTGGTGCCGTGCAAGGTCGCAAGCTTGAGTTGGCCAAGCGTGGTGCTGGTTCTGGATTGCCGGTTTTCAAAGGGCGCAACTAGCCCGGACGAGCTCGCGAAACTGAAGGATCAATATGCCAGACTGGCGGCCGCCGATGCGCGCCGTCTGCTCAAGCTTTGGACGGTGCGCGCGCCATCGTCGGGGCCGAAGCGGGATTGAACTCAGCCTGCCGTCAGCAAATTCACCTTGCTATTGACGACGATCAGCCGGTCGGCGAGCATTTGCGCGAGATTGCGCATGATCCGCTCGCCGGTGCGCGGATGCTCTTCGCGGAACCGGTCAAAATTGGCGAGCGAAATTTCGAGGGTGGTGATCGAGGCGTCGGCGAAGACGTCGGCCGAGCGGCGGGTCTCGAGCAGAGCCATCTCGCCGAACGCCATGCCGGCGGTGATGGTGGCAAGCCTGGCGCCGCCCGGCAGCGTGACGTGGACGACGCCGCGCTTGAGGAAGAAGATCGAGGACGCAAGCTCCCCCGCGCTCACGATCTTGTCGCCATGCGCATAGGTTTTGATCGTGCCGAGGCAGCTCAAAAGATCAAGCTCCTCCGCCGAGAGGCCGGCGAGCAGCGCCTGCTCGGCGAGCTCGGTCATCTCGTTGGCGTAGATGTCGCCGCCGTTGCGATAGATGATCTGGTCCTCGGTCCACTCGATGGCGTCATCGAGCCCGGGATAGTTGCGGATGTTGGGGAGGCTCGCCGTCCGCTCGTGGAGGCTGTGCCATTGCGCCGAGCCACGGTCGATGCTGGACAGGACCGCCGTGACATTGAAGGCGGCGAGTTCACGAAAGCCTTCGGCGAGCAGTCGCCCACCAGCGGGCGTGATCGCAGTGACGCGGCGCAGGTCGAAGATGACGAATTGCGGGCGCGGTTTGCCGCGGAGTTGCCGCGAGACATAGTCGACAGTGGAGAACGACAGCGTGCCGACGAGCTCCAATATGCGCACATCGTTGGGATGGGCGGCGAGGATTTTTCGCTCCAGCGGCCTGCGGCTGCGCCGCGACATGCTGTTGCCGAGGTCATAGTCGGCGATCACCGAGGTGCGCGCGTCGTCGCTGCGGTTGAGCATGTGAAGGCCGTAATGCGAGGACAGCCCCTCGCACACCTTGATGCCGCGCACGCTGTTGCCATGGCTGTCGAGCCGCGGCGAATAGGTGCCAAGCCCCCATCGCGCCGGCAGCGCCGCCAGAATGCCGCCGCCGATGCCACTTTTTGCGGGAATGCCGACGCGATAGATCCACTCGCCGGCAAAGTCGTACATGCCGGACGAGGTCATGACCGACAGCGTGCGCGAGATCGCATAGGGGCTGATCACCGCTTCGCCGGTCACGGGATTGGTGCCGCGATTGGCAAGCGTTGCGGCCATGATCGCGATGTCGCGCGCGGCGACCAGCACCGAGCATTGCCGGAAATAAACCTCCAGCACCGCACCGACGTCATCTTTGATAACGCCGGAGTTGCGCAGCAGGTAGCCGATCGCACGATTGCGGTCGCCAGTCGCACTTTCCGATGCGAACGCCGTTTCATCGACGTCGAGCTCGCGCCCGGCAAAGCGGCCGAGCGCCTGGCGGATATATTCGAACGCGCTGTCACCCTTGGCCCGCCGGATCAGACCGGAAACCGCAATCGCGCCGGCATTGACCATCGGATTGAAGGGTTGGTTTTTCGCATCGAGACGGATCGAGTTGAAGGGATCGCCCGATGGTTCGACGCCGATCGCGCTTTCCACCTGCGCGGCGCCGAGCGTGTCGAGCGCCAGGGCGAAGACGAACGCCTTCGAAATCGACTGGATGGTGAAAGGAACCCTGCTATCGCCGACCTCATAGACATGGCCATCGAGCGTTGCGAGGCTGATGCCGAAATGATCAGGGTTCGCCTTGGACAATTCGGGGATGTAGTCGGCAACCTCGCCGCCATGATCGCCCACGAACTCGGCATGGCATCCGGTCAGAAATCTGAGCAGCGGCGGCATCGCCGCGCTCCAGTTGCCGGCATGCGGGTGCGGCGTCGGTCGCGTGGTGTTCATCGTCGGTCCTGCGCAGCCAAAGAGGCGCTTGGCGCGATGTTACGCCGCGGCGGCCTGCGCCGAAACCAAAGCAATCGCCGTCGCAGCACGGAGATGTTGGCCGCAGCCACCGTCCTGCGGCGCCTCAGGTTTCGATGATCGCCACGATCTGGCCCTCGGCGACGACATCGTCGACGGCAACAAGGAGGGATTTCAGCCTGCCCGCGGCGGGTGATGCGACAGGAATCTCCATCTTCATGGCTTCGACAAACGCGATGTCCTCGCCATCGAAGACGGCGGCCCCGGCTTCAAGAGGCAGCCCGCAGACGCGCCCGGCGACTTCGGTCACAACGCTGATATCTGGCATACCACTTGGCTTGTTGTTGTTGTGGCCGCACATTGCCTGAGGTAGCCTGGACTGCAAGTGGAATTTTATTCCACGTAACGGAAATCATCGGAGAGCGCATGGGAAGACGCTCGGAACGGCTGAGCAGGCAAATGCGAGCCGGCGATCAAGGCGAGGGTGACGTCATTCAGGTGGTATCGCGCGCGTTCGACGTGCTGCGCTGCTTTGAGGGCCATGAGGCACGGCTTGGCAATCTCGAAATCTCCAACCGCTGCGGCTTGCCACGATCGACGGTGTCGCGGCTGACCCACACGCTGACGCGGATGGGTCAGCTGGTCTATCTGCCACGCGACCAAAAATACCGTATCGGACCGAGCGCGGTCGCCATGAGCACCTCGATGATGAAGGGTCTCAAGCTGCGCAATTTGATTCGGTTGCGCCTGCAGGATGTCGCCGATCAACTGCCAGGAACTGTCGGTTTCGTCATCCCCGACCGCTTCCATCTCGTCTATCTCGAATATGCGCGTGCCGCAAATGCGCTCGGCCTGCACGAGGTGACCGGCAGCCGTATCGCCATGGCGACAACGGCCGCCGGACACGCCTATACCGCGGCGCTCGCCCCTGAGGTCGGCGAGGCCCTGCTTGTCGACATGGAGCGGGAAATCCCGGATGTCGCAAAGGTGCTGCGGCCGCGGATCGAGAACAACCGCCGCTTCTACAACGAGCACGGCTACGTCGTCGCCTGCGGCCTGTGGAGCCCGCACATCAACGGCCTTGCCGTGCCGCTGTGGTCGCCGCAATACCAGACATTTGTCGTCGTCACGATCGGGCTGCTCGCTGCGATGTACGACGAGAAGCGCTTGCACAGGGAGGTGGCGCCACCAATGATCAAGCTAGCCGCGGCGGTAGGCGGATTGTTCGAAGGCGCCGACGGCGATCTCTTCAACGGCCGCTTGGAGCGCAAGCAGCTTGCAGTTGGGGCCAACATCAACAAGATCGTCAACACGGAGGAGACGAATGATCTGGAAGCCGGAGCTCGACGACCTCGCTCGGCGCGAAGCGTTCGCGCGCGAGATGGGCGGCGTTGAGAAGGTCAGGCGACAGCGTGACCAGGGCCGGCTCACCGTCCGCGAACGCATCGACAAGATGGTCGATGCCAACAGCTTCCACGAAATTGGCGCGATCTCCGGCATCGGCGACTATGACGAGCAGGGCGAGCTCAAGCAGCTGACGCCAGCCAATTGCGTGTTTGGCCGTGCCAAGGTCGACGGCCGCACCGTGGTTGTGGTCGGCGACGATTTCACCGTGCGCGGCGGTTCGGCAGACGCCTCGATTTCGGCGAAACCGCTGATGGCGGAGGAGATGGCCCACGACTTCCGCTTGCCGATCATCCGCATCATCGAGGGGTCAGGCGGCGGCGGTTCGGTCAAGACCATTGAGACCAAGGGCGCGGCCAATCTGCCCGGCGGCATCGGCGGCACGCGCTGGTATCGCTACACAACAGACAATCTCGCGCACGTGCCTGTGGTGGCGCTCGGGCTCGGGTCGGTTGCGGGCCTCGGCGCGGCGCGACTGGCGGCCAGCCACCATTCGATCATGACGCGGGACTCGGCGATGTTCGTTGCTGGCCCCCCGGTCGTGAAACGGCTCGGACAGGACCTCACCAAACAGGAGCTCGGCGGTGCCGACATCCAGACCCGCGCCGGAGGCGTCGACGACGCCGTCGACACCGAGGAGCAGGCGTTGGCGCGTGCCAGGCGTTTTCTCGCCTATCTGCCGTCGTCGGTGTTCGAGCTGCCGCCGACCCTGCCGTGCCATGACGATCCGGAAAGAATTGAGGAATCGCTGATGAAGGCGGTGCCGCGCAGCCGCCGCCAAGTCTACAAGATGCGCCCGATCATCGAGACCGTGGTCGACAAGGGCAGCTTTTTCGAGGTGAACGCAAATTTCGGCCGGCCGATGATCGTGGGTCTGGCCCGGCTCGAGGGCCGCGCCGTGCTGGTGCTCGCGAGCGACCCGTTCCATTACGGCGGCTCGTGGACGGCAGACGCCTGCCAGAAGGTGGTGCGCTGGGTCGACTTCGCCGAGACCTTCCATCTGCCGATCGTCTATCTGATGGATTGTCCGGGCTTCATGATCGGGCTCGAGGCAGAGAAGGCCGCAACCATCCGCCACGGCGTGCGGGCGATGGCGGCCGTCAATCAGACGACCGTGCCCTGGTGCACTGTCATCGTGCGCAATTCCTTCGGCGTTGCTGGCGTCGTGCATCAACCAGCGGACCGCTTTTCCATCCGCTACGCCTGGCCGTCGGCCTATTGGGGCTCACTGCCCTTGGAAGGCGGCATCGAAGCCGCCTATCGCGCCGAAATCGATGCCGCGCCGGATCCTGCGAAAAAGCTGAAGGAGATCGAGGATCGGCTCAACAAACTGCGCTCGCCGTTTCGCTCCGCCGAAAAATTCTGGGTCGAGGAGATCATCGATCCGCGCAAGACGCGCCCGCTCCTCTGCGAGTTCGCGCGCCTTGCCGAGCCCTTGCGCACACCCGGACCTGCGAGAGGGATGACGATCAGGCCATGATCAGTTTATCGCGCGCTCCACTGCGATCGCGGTGGCTTCGCCGCCGCCGATGCAGAGCGCGGCCACACCCCGCTTGAGGTTCTGCGCCTGCAGCGCGTGCAGGAGCGTCACGATGAGCCGCGCGCCGGTTGCACCAATTGGGTGGCCGAGCGCGCAAGCGCCGCCATTGATGTTCAGCCTTTCGCGCGGAATGCCGAGATCCTTCTGCGCCGCCATGGCAACAACTGCAAAGGCCTCGTTGATCTCGAACAGGTCGACGTCGCCGATCGTCCAGCCAACCTTGTCGAGCAGCTTGCGGATCGCCGGGATCGGCGCGGTGGTGAACCATTGTGGCTCCTGGCTGTGGGTCGCGTGCCCCTTGATCTCGGCGAGAATCGGAAGCCCGTCGCGGGTCGCGAGCGAGCGCTTTGCAAGCACCAGCGCCGCGGCGCCATCGGCGTTCGCGGAGGAGGCGGCCGGCGTAATCGTGCCATTGGCGCGGAAGGCCGGTTTCAGGCCGGGAATCTTTGCGGGGTCAACCTTCAGCGGGTGCTCGTCATTGGCGATGATCCGTGGACCCTTTTTCTCGGCCAGCGTGACCGGCGCGATCTCTGCCTTGAAGGCGCCGCCTTCCACCGCATTGCGGGCGCGGGTCAGCGTCTCCATGGCGTAGGCATCCTGGTCTTTGCGCGTGAACTGATAGGCTTCAGCAGTCGCCTCCCCGAAATCGCCCATCGAGCGGCCGCTCTCATAGGCATCCTCCAGCCCGTCCATCAACATGTGGTCGATGATGCGGTCGTGGCCGGCGCGATAGCCCGCGCGCGCCTTTGCCAAAAGATAGGGCGCGTTTGACATGCTCTCCATGCCGCCGGACACCACAAGGCTGGCGGAACCTGCATTGATGATGTCGTGCGCCAGCATGGTCGCCTTCATGCCGGAACCGCAGACCTTGTTGATGGTGGTGGCGCCGGTCGCATCCGGCAGGCCGGCGCCGCGCGCCGCCTGGCGGGCCGGTGCCTGGCCCTGTCCGGCCGGCAGCACATTGCCCATCAACACCTCGTCGACCCTTTCCGCCTTGAGCTTGGCGCGCGTCAGCGCCTCGCCGATAACATGGGAACCGAGCTTGTGTGCAGCCAGCGGAGAAAGCTCACCCATGAAGCGGCCGAGCGGTGTACGGGCGGCGGACAGAATGACGACGGGATCGGCGGCGGCGGCCATGGCGGATGCTCCAAAAATCTTCGCGGGACGGATATATTATAATCATCATATGATGCGTCGTGAAGATTTGCAATGCGTGCCCGCCAAGACAAAAAATCGTGTTCGGTTGAAAAGCCGCGATCATCGCCCGGCGATTGCGCGAACAGCTAGCGCGTCCGGTTCACAAAGCCTTGCATCAGACGTGTCGGCTCCTCCGTCAGGAACGACGTTCCGAACACTGCGATGCTGCGATTGATGGATTCCGTCAACGGCAACTCTTCCCATTGTCTGAGCAGCGCCTTTTGCGACCGCAGTGCCTCGGGGCCGCATTCGAGCAGCATTGTCACGACGTCCTCAACCGCGGCATCGAGCCCGCCTTGCGGCGCCACCTTGTCGATCAGCCCCCAGGCGAATGCGGTCGCCGCGTCGATGTTGGCCGCCGTCATCACCAGCCAGCGAGCGCGGCCCCAGCCAATCAGCCGAGGTAGGAGGGCGGCATGAATCACCGAGGGAATGCCGACCCGCACCTCCGGCATGCCGAACTTCGCGTCAGCGTCCGCAACGCGGAAATCGCAGGCGGCCGCGACCTCGAGCCCCCCGCCAAGGCACCAGCCCGGCATGCGCGCGATCACCGGCGCGGGAAACGCGCGCACCGCCTCGCAGAGGTCGCGCAGGCGGGTAATGAAAGCCTCGGCCGACTTTTGGTCGAGCCTCGCCATTTCCTTGATATCGGCGCCGCCGATCAGGCTCCTCTCGCTTTGGCCCGCGAGCACGAGCACACGGATCGTCCGGTCGTTGGCAAGCTGCTCGAGCCCCTCGCGGACAGCGTTGATCACCGGTGTGCTTAAAATGTTGAGCGAGCCCGCGTTTAAGATGGTCGCTCGGACGACGCCGCGTGGGTCGCAATCGACGCCACAATGATGGTTCAGCATGTCCATGGACGGTCTCGCGCGCCGATCATAGGCAAAACCCCACCTTTCGGTCAAAAGGTGGCCTCCGGAGGTTCCTTAAGGGACGCAGCAGGCAACGCTCGGCCGGCCTCTGTGTCAACAGGCTGTTGATGCGGTGTTCCTTCACAGGCTTGAACGCGCGACCGGTGATCTTGCAGAGCTTGCCGGGGAAGCGCGCGCCAATGCCGTTGCCGCACCCTGACCCAACCAGATGAACGTGAGTTAAGGAAATAAGTGCAGCCACGTCCACGATCCGGTGCTATTATATGACCATGAACATTCCATAGGACGACCATGCGTTACTCAAAAGAACACAAGCAAGACACCCATGCCCGCATCGTGAAGAAGGCCTCTGTGCGGCTGCGCGAGAAGGGCGCGCATGGCGTCGGCGTCGCCGATCTGATGAAGGAGGCGGGGCTCACCCATGGCGGCTTCTATGCCCACTTCGATTCCCGCGAGGCGCTGGTCATCGAAGCCTTCGCCTATGCGTCTGTTCGTTCGCGGGATCATTGGCGCAAGATCGCCGAGCAGACCCCGCCGGAGAAGCGCCTGGCGCTGATCGTCGACAGCTACTTAAACTCCGCCCACCGCGACGATCCCGGGCACGGCTGTGCCATCGCTTCGCTCGGCGCCGATATTGCGCGCGAGAGCCCCAAGACCCGCAAGGCTTTTTCGGCCGAGCTTGAGCAGATGATCGATCTGATCGCCGACCAGATTCCCAGCGTGCCGCGCAAGGCCGCGCGCAGGCAGGCGACCGCCACGCTTGCGACCTTGATGGGCGCGCTGGTGATGGCTCGCATTGCCGGCAATGGCGAGTTCTCCGACGAGATCATGGCCGCTGGCCGCGAAGCCGCGCTTGGCCGCGCCGCGCGGGCGAAGCCGGCGCCCAGGCTGGCCCGCGCCAAGCCGAGCTAATTGAGCCGCGGATTCATCGATCCGTCTCGGGTGTTTGCGCTAGCCTGACGAATGCCGACTTGGCACGAGAAGGACACGCCCGGCAACGCCGAATGACCTGGCTCGGGACTGGTTTCAGCGCGTGCTCGCTTGCCACGGTCTCGTGGATGATAGTCGGCGACCGCGCGGATTCGCGCGAGGTCCAAAACGGTGTTTTTGCCGGTCGTGTCGGCTTGCGATCTTCGGGCCGCCATCGAGGTAGGTCGAGGTCGCATAAAGTTAAAGCGTGTAGTCGGGCAGCTTGCGGCCTGCGATGCGTCCTTGCCTCAGCATCAACAGGCTGATTGCGAGGAGGGCTTGCCGTTTGGACAGGCTGAACAGCCGCGCGGTCGCAATGCGTTGCAGATCGAGATCAGGGCAGCGTTCGGAGAATTTGACAAGCCGTGAAGCCAGCAGAATGACCAAAATCGGTCTGGCGCGCCGATCCGCCGCGTACATGGCAAGCATAAAGCCGACGTCGTCCCAGTCGATCGCGCCGCCTTGATCCAGCATTTCCGCACATCTATGGTGCAATATCTCGGACTTGTATCCTATAAAATGCCGGTCAAAAGCATTGTAAAGCGATCCTGATGGGATCGGTCCGGGGCTTAGGGAGGTTTGTCATGCGCTCAATCGGGCATTTCATCGGCGGCCAGGACGTCACGGGCACCTCGGGTCGGACGGCAGACGTCTTCGAGCCGATGACCGGCGACGTCCAGGCCAAGGTCGCGCTGGCATCGAAAGCGGACGTGCGCGCGGCGGTGGAGAACGCTTTGGCCGCGCAGCCGGAATGGGCGGCAACCAACCCTCAGCGCCGAGCGCGTGTGATGATGAAGTTTTTGGAGCTCGTTCAGCGCGACTACGACAAGCTCGCCGAGCTGTTAGCGCGTGAGCACGGCAAGACCATCCCCGACGCCAAGGGTGACATTCAGCGTGGGCTTGAGGTCGTGGAATTCGCCTGCGGCATTCCGCACCTGATGAAGGGCGAATACACCGAAGGTGCCGGCCCCGGCATCGACATCTATTCGCTGCGGCAGCCACTCGGCGTAGTCGCAGGCATCACGCCGTTCAACTTCCCGGCCATGATACCGATGTGGAAGTTCGCGCCCGCGATCGCCTGCGGCAACGCGTTCATCCTGAAACCTTCGGAGCGCGATCCCGGCGTGCCGATGAAGCTCGCCGAATTGATGATCGAGGCCGGCCTGCCGCGCGGCGTGCTCAATGTCGTCAATGGCGACAAGGAGGCGGTCGACGCCATTCTTGATGATTCCGATATCAAGGCCGTCGGCTTTGTCGGCTCATCTCCAATCGCGCAATATATCTATCAGCGCGCAGCTGCGAACGGCAAGCGCTGCCAGTGTTTTGGCGGCGCCAAGAACCACGCCATCGTGATGCCGGATGCCGACATGGATCAGGCGGTCGATGCCTTGATCGGCGCGGGCTATGGCTCGGCGGGCGAGCGCTGCATGGCGGTCTCGGTCGCCGTCCCCGTCGGCAAGACCACCGCCGACCGACTGATGGAAAGACTGATCCCGCGCGTGGAATCCTTAAAAATCGGCACCTCGATCGATCCCACCGCCGACTACGGCCCGCTGGTGACGCGCGAGGCGGTCGAGCGCGTCAGGACCTATGTCGAGATCGGCATCAAGGAAGGCGCGACGCTCGCGGTTGACGGTCGCGGTTTCAAGATGCAGGGCTATGAGAACGGCTTCTACATGGGCGGTTGCCTGTTCGACAACGTTACCAGCAACATGCGCATCTACAAGGAGGAAATCTTTGGCCCCGTGTTGAGCGTG
>Ga0306925_10007229_pt1 | contig 10414 bp, 12 predicted proteins | sample flu12Cox44000176_FD_203755 | JGI IMG/M metagenome (GOLD analysis project Ga0306925, IMG submission 203755) | Lab enrichment of tropical soil microbial communities from Luquillo Experimental Forest, Puerto Rico - flux8day.12C.oxic.44.000.176 (v2)... | ecosystem: Environmental > Terrestrial >... | reverse complement strand
CCAAGGACTTGTTCGACGTCGCGGGGCACCCAACCGGGGGCGGTAATCCCGATTGGGCGCGGGCGAACCCGATCCCAACGCGCCATGCCTGGGCGGTGCAGCGTTTGCTTGATGCTGGTGCGACGTTGATAGGCAAGACGATCACCGACGAGGTGTCGCTCGGGATCGTCGGAGAAAACGCGTTCTATGGTACCCCGATCAACAGCCGGGCGCCGGACCGGGTGCCCGGTGGCTCCTCCTCGGGCTCGGCCGCAGCCGTCGCCGCCGGGCTCTGCGACACCGCGCTTGGCACCGACACCGGCGGCTCGGTGCGGGTGCCGGCGAGCTTTTGCGGTCTCTATGGGATACGGCCGACGCATGGGCGGCTCGATATCTCAGGCATGATGCAGCAGGCGCCGAGCTCGGACACGACCGGCTGGTTTGCCCGCGATGCTGCCGCCTTCGCCAGGGTATCGAGTGTGATGCTCGGCGAGGCGATCCCAACGGCGCTGCCGAGGCGCCTGATCATCGCCGTCGACGCTTTCGCCTTTGCCGAGCCCGAGGTCGCCGCCGTGCTGCACCCGATGGTCGAACGCGTCAGTGCGCTGATCGGCGAGAGGCGCGAGGAGGTGATGGCGCCGGCGGGAATCACCCAATGGGCGCGGGCCCAGCGCACCTTGCAGCCCTCCGAGGCTTGGCTCACCTTCAGGGACTGGATCGACCGCGACAACCCGCGTTTCGCGTTTAGTGTCGCTCGCAACATCATTCTGGGATCGATGATCCCCGACGGCGAACGCGGCTGGGCCCGGTTGGTCCGCCGCGAGGCGTGCGGGCGCATGCGTTATCTGTTGCCAGAGGGGACGATCCTCTGCCTGCCCACCACGCCGTTCCCCGCACCGAAGCGGGGAGAGCCGCTTTCCGTGGCGAGCGAGGAACGCGACCGCCTGCTCTGCCTCTGTTGTCACGGCGGACTGACCGGGGTCCCGCAAGTCAGCATCCCCGGCGCCGCGATCGACGGGCTGCCGGTCGGCTTGTCGATCGTCGGCGGCCCCGGTTGTGATGCGACCTTGGTAGCCGTCGCTCGAGCGCTGGAGAACATGTGACGCATCTCGCGGTATTCGCGCGCTGGTACTTCTTGGCTGCGCCCAGCCAAGCTCCGGGCTGAAGACCTTTAGCGATGCAACTGTCGGCGGCCCGAGCAGCGACGCCCCAGCCGAGCTGTATCTGCTCGCTATCGCAGGCCCTTACCCTGCGGTCGTCGTGCTGCATGGATGCAACAGGGTCAGCTCGCAGTATCGCGGCTGTCCCCGGCCTCTTGCCGGATGGCGATGCGCCGCACCGGTCGTCGATAGTTTTCGGCCTCGCGGCGTCTCCTCAGATCCGCTCAGCGCCGGAAGCACCGTTTCGCTGATATATCAAGTAACGATGTTTCGTTATTCAGCTGCTGCGGCGACACTATCGAGTGAGGTACCATTTATCACAGAAACTTCCCAAAGACCACTTGAATTTCGGATTAATTTTCCTTCACTTTCTAAACGCTTTACCGCTAGCTCGGTCCGTTCCTGGAGGTAATCGATGGCTTTAGCAATCTGCTTGGTGGTCATTGCTTTCCCTGAATATGATAGTTCTTTGACTATCATTTGACGTATGTCCCGACGCCTTCTCTTGTGACTTTGATCAGTTTCCTTGTGACTTTGATCAGTTTCAACTGCAACAGTGTCAGACGCAACATCAAACGCAACATTCAGTCCAAATATTTCCATAGCCTCTCTAAATCCTTCCTCCCGTGCTTTTATAAGCAGAGCCTCCAACGCTTTTTCTTTGCTCAATTCCATCGCAGCCGCTCGATCGGCCTCTAATTTAGAGAGGTAGACGGTCGCCTTTTCCATCAGGTCTGGCATGCGCGTATTCTCTGTTCAGTCTGTCATAGGGTAGTCAGATCGGAGAATTTTTAGATGTATATGATCTATTCGATAGCAAAGCGACAGAGGTTCATAGTTAATTTGAAATTTCCCCGCACAGCTCTGCTCGTCACGAAATTGGCGCGATGTCTGAACTCTTGACGCTCTTGAACCGCATCGGAGCAGTCGTAAACGCTCTTTACGCGACGCCGGCTGGGTCAAATTTGAGACGTGGCTCGCGGAGATAAGCGATAGACACCGTCAAAGTGCGTCGCAAACATCCGTGCCGCTACTTCCTCTGAGAAGTCAACCGTCAGAAGTACAGCATCTTCATCGTGGTCGTATTTGTACCTTGTCGGCTTGTGCCGGTTGGCGTCGAGCCATTCACCTATCGCGGTCATCGTCGCAGAAAACCTTGCGGCGCATATCCGGACCGTGACGCTGCGCATGACTCCTCCGAATGGGTTTCTCAGATGTGAACATACTTTTGTTACAAATAAAAGACGAAACTTATTTACCGTTTATTTACCTTAATTAGGTCGCTAACACCCCTTGGACAGGCCCGTTTCGTTATTAAACTCGCGTTGAGGGTCCTCGATCGTAAAGCGCAGCTTCTATGCCGTCGGACGAGCCGTCGTGTCGGTGAAGTGAGGGCGCCAGAGCGGGTGAGCAGATGACCTCTTAACAAGGCACGCCAGCTGAAGTTCCCGGTTCACGCGTGCATGCTGCGCTACGCGTGCGGCTGCAAGCCCGCGAACGATTGGCAGGACACCCGCGCGTTGCAGCACTACCTGGGACCGGAACATCGGCACACGTCCGCCACATGGAGGCGGCGGGCGGCCGGTTCAACGGCATCTGGCCGGACTAACGGGCCGGTGGCCTCGGATCGTGGCGAAGATGCGCGTTGGGGCCAGACCGGCCATAATGGGGTGTGAGCCTTGCAATCGAAGCAGCGCGTTGAAACGTATGGGGAATTTCGGACGGTTAGGCTGCGGACGTTAGCATATAAGCGGGGGGCCGATCCGGTAGGTCCAGCCGACCCGCCGATGCTGGGGCTCAAGCGTTTGGCCCGCGGCCTCCCGCGCGGGCGCGGGATCTATAACGATTCGCGTGCGTGCGGGAGCGAAAGAGTGGCGCCCAGAGGGGTGCTCCTGCGGCGCTTGGGGGCGCAAAACCGCCCGAAGCTTGTCAGCGTTCTTCCGTGGGGCTTTCGAACAATGTCCCCGGGACAACTACCACTAGATCTTTAGCCGTATTGCCCCGATCCCGATCGAGAAGAATGGCGCACCCGGCGAGATTCGAACTCACGACCTCTGCCTTCGGAGGCACGAGGCTGGGCCGGTTTTGGCTCGTCAGTTCAATCATTTGTGCCAGCCAGCAACAGAGCAGTGTCACTGACGGGACCAAGGAACCGACGGATGCCAGCCTCGTGCCCTGCGGGCAGCAGGTGCGCGTAGCGCTCGACCAGCGCCACCGATGACCATCCGCCTTCGATCTTGAGCGCGAGCAGGTCGCGATGCAAGGCGTAATACCAGCTGGCCCAGGTATGACGCAGATCATGCGGGGACAGAGCCGGGTCGATCTCGGCGCGGCGCAGTGTTGCCTTCCAGGCGGTTTTGATCTGTCCGCCACCCTCGCGTCGACGGTCAGCGTAGGGTTCCCCGTCGGCGCGTCTGATAACCGGGCCGGTCCGATCGGGGAGATTGGCGAGGCAGGCGACGATACGCGGCGGCAACGCCACAATCCTGCGGCGGCCGCTTTTGGTCCGATCGGGCCAGAGAATTGTGCGCCCACCGGCAAGATCAACATCCCGCCATTCGAGTTCGAGCGCCTCCGCCATGCGCATCCCGGTTCCGACGAGGAGCGTCAGGAGCACGCGGATATGCGGCGAGGAAGCCGTCAGCAGCCGCTCGGCCTCGCCCGGGAGCAGATAACGCGTTCGCCCTTCCGTCTCGCGCGGGATCTCGAAACGAGGGACATCGCACCACTCGCGCCTCTGTGCGTGCATCAGAACCGCGCGGATCGGCGTGATGACGCCTCGGCGGACGGTTGACGGCGAGGCCGTGGGCGACAGAATGGATCGCCTGACGTGATCAACAGCGGACTGGTCGACGGCGGAAAGCGGCACATCGCCCAGCGCGGTCAGTATCCGGTTGAGCCGGCGCCGATCGCCGGCAGCTCGCGGCGTCGTGTCGATGTAGGAGATCACCGCTTCGGCGAATGATCGAGCGTCACGACGTTCCCCGTGCCACGCGGTTCTGAGTATCTGCGCCTCGAGGGCTGCCGCCTCCTCTCGGGCGAGGGGGAGGCTGTCACTTTGAGCGCGGCGGCGTATGCGTTGCCCAGCGACCGTGCCGGTAATCGTGAGCGAGCCTGTGTCTTTCCTGCGGATAATGCGGAGCGCCATGGCCTGCGCAATGCCTCCTCAAGGGCGGCGATCGCCTGTTGATCGAAACGAATATCGCGTCCGGCGGCAAGGACCGGAAGGTCGTGCCGCCGAATGAGTTGACGAAGCTTCCGCTCGCTGAATTTCAGCCGGTCCGCGATTTCGCCTAGAGTAGAATATTCAGTCATCGCGGCGGATCTCGATCCGGTCAACGTGCTGGCCGGCCTGCATCGCAGCCTTTATCGCAGCGGTAACATCGCGCTGCTTAAAGGTGAGCGGGGCGCGGGGCATCAGTTATTTGCGCCCGTGGCGGCACCGTCCCGGGAGAGCCGCCGGGGCATCATGCCGAATCGGGAGCCCCCGCTCAGCCATCGGATTGCTTGCCGCTGCGGGTTTCTTGCCATAGCGCCTCGGCTCGCCTGACTCGCTCGGCGATCTGGCCGATGTCTATCATGACAAAAAATTCCGGCGGCGAGTGGAAGCTGCGCAAAAGCTCGTGGAGTTGAGCGAGCTCCATCATATGGGTACAGGCCATCCCCGGCGCGCCCCATTGCTCCCGCCAATCCTGCGGCGGGACGAACAGCCAGCCTGATTGGGTTCTTTCGCGTGGCAAATCAGCGGCAACTTGACTGGCTCGGTCTGGATCTACGCGGTGCTTAGTCAACTGGGCAAAAACTGCGACCCGCACGGCAGTCTCGAAATCAATATTACGGCGTTTGCCGCTTAGCCCGACCGTCACTCCGGGGATCCAGCCGCGCGCGAACCACGCGTTTAGGGTGCCCATTTTGACACCGGCAGCCCGGGCAGCAGTGCGCGAGTCCATCAGAACCCGAGAATAGCGAGGGTTCGGCAGGTCCGCGCGGTGTTCGAGTAAGAGCATTGATTTAGGAGATTACGCTCGAGGGGGGCCGCTTGCCAAGAGAAATTATCATTGGTAACTTCTTTCCGAGAGTCAAGCAGATAACGGGATTTCATCGATGAGCAAAGACGCGGTTCAGCCCCCCTATCACGTCTCAGAGGCCGCTGAGCGGCTGGCGCTGACGGATTATCAGGTCCGCTACGCATATCGTCGGGGCGAACTCGACGGCTTTCGCATTGGACGAACGCTGCTCATTCGGCGTGAAAGCGTGGATCGGTTGCTGCGCGGCGATAAGCCGGCTGATAGCGACGACCACGACGCCGTCTGATTGGCGCGCCGATCCGCAGTGTGCGGCCCCGTTCTCGGCCCGGGAGGGCCATGGATCAACAACACAGCCCCGCCGCTGGGCAAAGGCGACGCGGCTGAGCTTTTTTATGACAGTGGCAAGCCCGGGCGCGTTGACGAGACGCGCGGGGACAATTTGCGAGCCGGGACACCGAAATCCGGGGCGCGCGGTGTTGATGTAGCGATAACTATGTCGCTGCGCAAGCGCGCGCGTCCCTTCGCTGGGCGATGCGCGCCGTGCACGGTCGTCGCGATGTAGACCCCGACGTCGCCGCCGCAGCTGCGTTTGGGGGCAAGCCGCGCCGGCGCGTGGTCGCCAGCAACTGGCGACCACGTGAACAGAACACCTTGCGCGGGTCTTTCGACCTGCTCGACCCTTCCGGGCAGAAGCTGCATGATTGCGCGCTGCACGAGAAAGGCGCCGCGCGTTGGATTTCCTTGCCCAGCCGCCCGGTGCTCGACAGCGATGGCAAGGTGCGAATTGGCCCCGATGGCAAGCGCCTGTATGTGCCATCGGTCTCGATCCCCGACCCGAAGGACCGCGAGCGCTTCCAGGGGCAGGCCTCGGACGCGGTCGACCGCCTGCTCGGGGGGGCGGACCCATGATGCCGCCCTTCCCCTCTCCCGAATTTCAGGATGAGGCCGAGGCGAAAGCGTACCTCGAACAGTTCCTGCGGCCCTGGTTCTACCTGAAACCCGAGGTGTGGCTGACCTACCCGAGCTCAGCCAACTCCTTGCGCATCGATTATCTCGCAAAGCCCAAACCGGACACGGCGTTCCCGTTCCCGATCTTTGGGATTGAGTGCACAGCCTCAACCTACCAAGGCGGCATCTTCAACCGCGCCGTCAAGCAGGCGATAGATTACGCACATTGCCAGATTTGCGATCGGCGCCCCAGCCTCACCGGCCGCTCTGGGCAAAGGGTTGAACGCGTTTACATTTTCCCGCCGCCACCACAACCGCCCGATCAAGATTACATGCGAGGTTGGCATGCCAGCGTCGAGCGCGTCGCCGGTCTATTTCATGTCGGGCTGATCCATATTCGGTTTACCGGCAGCCCCGAATTCCGCATGTCGGGCGATCGACAATGGGATGCGGATCAAGGCCCGATCGCCACGCCGACACATCAACGGCAACTCGTCGGCAACGGCACCTTGCGCCGTAGCGCTGATGGAGCGGCACCATGACCACCGGGTCCGCGCGTGCCCGCAGCCAGCCCGATCGTGATGAGGGAGCGCTGCCGCCCGTCCGCGATACCGATGCGGTCGCCGATGCGGCATGGTTTGCCGATCGTCCGCATCGCCTGTTTCGTGCCCGGACTGATGCGGACGGCACGTGGATCATCCGCCGCCGCCAGGGCGATGGTCCCGATGTCCTCTTGCGTACGTTTTCCCGGGCGTCGGTGCATCACGACACCGACGGCGAGCTTTCGGGATCCTGGTTCGCAACTGCTTCCCCGGGTTGGTCACCCGAGCAGGTGGGCAAGGCCGCCCGCAAGGCGATCCGACGAGACCGCGCATGAGCACCCTCACGCCCGACCGCGAGCAGATTCGGCGCTTCGTCGACGCCCTGTTCCGTCATGCCGAGCAAAGCACGCTGATCTCCCTGCGCGCCTTCCGCGACGACGCCGACGGTACATGGCGCCACAGAGATTGGCCAATCGTTTCCGTCAACGGCAGCCTCGATCGCATAGTCCAGGCGGCAGAGATTTTTGCCTCGCAATGTGCAACGGCCTCGGACCCCGTGGTTTTTGCCCCACCTATCGCAACATTCCGAAAAGGCAACAAAGCTACCGAAGCCGCGCTGGCCAATGGCCTGGCGATCAGCCTGGAGTTCGATGTTTGCCCAGCGCAAGCCCGAAGGTCTCTCGAAGCGGTGCTCGGACCGGCGACAGTCGTCGTCGCCTCCGGAGGAACATGGGTCGATCCGACCACCGGCGAGATTCAAGATAAGCTGCATTGCCACTGGCGGCTCGGCACGCCAACTCGCACTGCGATCGAACACGATTTCCTTAAAGAGTGCCGGCGGCTTGCCACAGGACTCGTTGGCGGCGATGCCAGCAGTATCCCGCCTATCCATCCCATGCGCTGGCCGGGGAGCTGGCACCGCAAAGGGACTCCTAGGCTGGCGCACATCGTCGAGTGCAACCCCGATGTCGAGATCCAGCTAGCGCCAGCGCTGAACAAGCTCCGTGCCGCGGTCGAGAAAAGCCCACGCCCGAACGGCGCCGATCACCGCAGTAGCGCCCAAGCCGGAGAATCCACAGAACAGACCGCCGCCCTGATTGCCACGGTATTGCGCGGCGAAAATTATCACGATCCGATCGCCAAGCTCGCCATGCGGTACCTGATGGCTGGCATGGCCGATCCTTACACAGTCGAAACCTTGCGCGGCATCATGCTTGCCGTCGATCCCGGCCGCCGCGACCATAAAGACGGCCTCTTACACAAGGATCGCTGGCTCAGCCGCTACAACGATATCCCTCGCGCGGTGTCGACGGCGCGCAGCAAAATCGCAGAGCCAGCCTCGTCATCGGATAAGGCAGGCGACGAACCTTGGCCCACGCCGGCGGCGTTGCTGAAAGACGAAATAGAGACCGCGCCTCTATTCCCTATCGGGTTCCTGCCGGGCCCGCTCGCGGATCTCGCGCAAGATGTCACAGACCGCATGCAGTGCGCCGTCGATATCGTCGGCATTCCGCTGATCATCAGTGCCGCTTCAGCCATTGGGAAAGGGTTCCGCATGGCCCCAAAGGCCGCCGATGACTGGAGTGAGCGGCCATGCCTATGGGGCGGCCTCATCCTGCCGAGCGGGTCGATGAAATCACCCGGCTTTGGCGAGGCGCTGCAGCCGCTGCGACGGCTCCAGGCCCAGTTCCACGCCCAGCACGAAACCGATCTCGAGGATCATAAAGCCAAGCTTGAACGCACCGAATATGCCGAGCGAGCATGGAAAGAGGCTATCCGGAAAGCCGTCAAGAGCGGCCTGGAGATGCCGGAAAAACCGGAAGCCGCCGAGCCGCCCAAGCCGCCTAAGCTGCGCCGGTTGTTGACCGGTGACACCACCCAAGAGGCGCTGTGCGATCTGATCGAGCAAAACCCCCGCGGATTACTGCTGTTTCGCGATGAGCTCTCAGCCTGGTTCGCGAATTTCAACCAATATCGCGCCGGCGCCGATCGGCAGTTCTACCTTGAATGCCATGCCGGCGGCTCCTTCGCAAAAGATCGTCGTGTCGGGTCGGTCCTGATCGACGTTTGTATTTGAACATCTGTGGCGGCATTCAGCCGCAAATTGTTTCGCGAGGTTTTGTCAGGAGGCGATCTCGACGGCATGACCGCACGGTTCTCCCTCCTCGTCTGGCCGGATCGCAACGAAGAATTTGTCTATGTCGATCGTCAGCCGAACCATCAGGCCGAACACGAGACCGACCAGGTGTTCAAAAAGTTGCTCTCATTGGAGCCCGCAGCCTTTTTCGGACCGTATGACCCCCGCAATGCCAGAGCATTCCGGTTCGACGACGCTGCACAGGAGATCTTCATCGAGTGGTACACCCAAAACCAGAAACATGTCCGCAAAGACAAAGAACCCGACGGCCTAACGGCTCACTTCAGCAAATACGCCGGGCTGTTCCCCCGGCTCGCAATCGTACACCACCTGATCCGCCACGCTCTCAAAGAGACAGCCTCTCCGATTTTGGTCGACGCAGAGACGGCTGCCGGCGTCGAGAGCTTTATCGACAATTACCTGGAGCCGCACGCACGGCGCATCTATCGCCACCTCGGCGGCGACCCCTTGCGTGATAACGCCCGCCGTATTGCGACGTGGTTCGTCGCGGATCCGACCATGACGACATTCAAGGCCAGAGACATCCGGCGGAAGCAATGGTCGGGCCTCACCGAGCAAGACGATGTCAACAAGGCGCTCGATTATCTCGAGAACGTCGCCGGATGGGTTCGCTGCGTAAACGATCTCTCAGGTCCGAGAGGCGGCCGTCCAAGTTCCACCTACAGGATAAATCCGATGGTTCAGCGGTGATTGACGACAGCGGCACAGGTCCGGCCGTTATGTCAGTAATCGCTCGGGGGGCAAGATTCACGCGAATAGAAAGCATGTTAGAGGTATATATTTATATATATCAATATCTTAGAAGGAAAATGGCTTGGAACTGAATTTTCCTTCCCAGCGGAAATCACTGACGTTACTGACACAACCCAACCAACTAGCGTAGAACCCCAGCGCAGCTCTCGTCAATGCACCCACCCCGAGCCGCACTGACAAAACCGACAAAACCAACCGGAGAGTACAGGGGAGGGAGGAAGTTATCCAGTAATGACGGAAGAACCGAAGCGTTAAACGGGAAGGCCAAGCCACGCTCGCGGTCGCCGGCTGACATCGATTGTAACCGGCAAGGACAGCCATGCTGACCATTTTCCCACGATGGCGGCCGTCTCCGGCGAATGGCGATAGCGGGTGTCGTGGGGAGCACGGAATGATTGTTGCTTTCTCGCTCGAAAAACCCTATATTTTCTGCGGCGCTTGAAACGCCGTCGATGCCATCCACCGCCTCGGTAACGGCGGTTTTGTCATCTCCGGCTGCTCCATGCCGGGAGTGCTGGCTGACGGCGTGCCTCTGTTTGTCGAGGAATTGACCAAGAGCATCTTGGAGAGCGGTCTGCTACGTGGGGAGGCGGATCGGTATGTGCTTGATGGGGCATTGCGAGATTTCGCGATCCCGACGACTTTGCATGCCTAGTTACTGGCGCGGCTCGACCGCTTGGCCTCGGTGCGGCCGATGGCGCAGATCGGCGCAGCGATCGGGCGCCAGTTTCCTTATGCACTGCTGCGCCCCGTCTCCCGTCTTCCCGAGGTCGAGCTCAGTTCCAGCCGGTTGAGCGTCGATTTGCCGGCCAGCGGTGCGCAATCCGCGCGTTTTGCCGCCAGCTT
>Ga0306925_10007228_pt1 | contig 10414 bp, 10 predicted proteins | sample flu12Cox44000176_FD_203755 | JGI IMG/M metagenome (GOLD analysis project Ga0306925, IMG submission 203755) | Lab enrichment of tropical soil microbial communities from Luquillo Experimental Forest, Puerto Rico - flux8day.12C.oxic.44.000.176 (v2)... | ecosystem: Environmental > Terrestrial >... | reverse complement strand
TGATCAGCTCATGTCGAGAAAGGTGATCCACTCTCTCCCGGGTCCCTCGCAGCGGGCCGTCAGCGCGCGCTGGGAGGGTATATGGGCCGACGGATCGGCGGGGGTGTCAAGGTTCTGACCGCGCTGCCAGCTCCTGGCTTAGGGTGGGCTTATGGATTTTGCCCGTCGGCGTTCGTGGGAGCTGTGCCGCCGTTCGAAAATCGACCCGGATCGAAACCTCGTAACTTGCCAACCGCTCGCGGCAGAACGCGATGATCGAAGCGGTATCGGTTGCCGCGCCGGAGCGCAGTTCTACCGCGGCTGCGACAATCTCTCCTTTGCCTGATCCGGCACGCCCACGACATATGCGCGGTGCGGGCCAGGGTCGAATTCCCGGTCGCTGATCCTCCCAAAATCACCACGCGTCCGCCATGACCCCCTCGAGCTCGCCCGCGCGGCCGGGTCAGTCGCGGCGGCTTCGTCAGGCCGCTTTTGGCAATAGCGCCATGGGATACCCCCGGCGCCGCATCGTATCGAGCACCAGCTTGAGCGGCGTACCGAGCCACAACGCGTACACCGTGTGGTCATCGACCATGTCATCGGTCAGCGGGTGGATAAGGATGTCGAGACCCTCGCGGTTCAGCATCAGCCACGGCACGACAGTCTGAAACTGCTCGTTCTTGAAGATCATCTGGAACTGCGGTACCGGATGCGGGCCTACCCGCTCGCCGCTATTGGGCCCCAACTCGACATCGAACCGCGACCCGAGCTCCTCTTTCAGCTTCTCCGCGACCGGTAATGTCGCAGCATCGTAGTACACATGGGCGTGGTAGCCGTAAACCGCCGGCGCGTTGCTCATCACAGGACTTCCTCTAATCGGCTCGCGAAATCCTAGCCAACATTCCCCCGCTTCCCCGAACATGGCAAGCCACACCGTCGCGAATGCCCAATGCGGGCGGTTGCGGCGCTAATTACAACGGGCTGGTCTCGCAGCCGTCTTAGTGCCTGCGGAGACCTCTTGGTGAGGGACTGCGCTCAAGAGGCTACTCCCTTGCTGTGCTCCCCATCTGCCGAGGCTAAGCCCTCCTAAAGCTGAGGTTCGACGACGACCGTGCCGACTTTGTCGCTGCGCTCGACCGCCTGGTGCGCGGCGGCCGTCTGCTGGAGACGGAAACGGGCAGCGACCGACAGGATACGACCCGGCGTCGCCGTCCAGGCAGCGATGTCGGACTGCGCTCGCCGCCGATCCGGATGCGGAACGCCGGCAAGGGACATCGCACAAACCGTAAGGTTTTTCTGCATCAGCTCGCGCACCGGCAGCTTGGGCTCGCGGTCGCCATTGGTCGCGTAGATCATGATGCTGCCGTTGACCCGCAGGCACCGCAATGTCGCGGCGAGATTGCCGCCGAAATCAACCTCAGCGATGTGATCTACGCCCACTCCGTTTGTGATGTCGAGGACGCGCGCGGCGACATCCTCTTGCCGGTAGTTGATGATGTGCCCCGCACCGCCGGCGCGCGCGCGTTCGGCCTTTTCCGGCGAGCTGACGGTGGCGATCACCCGCGCCCCGGCCCAGGTGGCGAGCTGAACCGCGTAGTGGCCGACCGCTCCGGCGCCGCCCGTCACCAGCAATGTCTTGCCCTGGACCGGCCCTGCGACGAACACGCTGCGGTGCGCGGTCATCGCCGGCACTCCAAGCGTCGCACCCTCGGCAAAGGACACGTGATCAGGCAACTCGGTGACAAGATCGGCCGACAGCGCGATGTATTCCGCCGCGGTTCCCATCCAGCGGCCGTTGCGCTGACCGTTGTAGAGCCACACGCGCTTTCCGAGCCAATGCTGGGACACGCCGGGGCCGAGCTGGTCGACGACTCCGGCTCCGTCACTGTTGGTCACAACGCGCGGGTATTCCATCGCTGGCGGACCTCTCCGCCGATAGGTGTCCGATGGGTTGACGCCGGAGGCCTCCAGCCGCACGCGCACCTCCCCGTGACCGGCCTCGGGGGTCGGCAGCTCGCCGCACGTCAGGACCTCGTCCGCCGCTCCCTGCCGGTCGTACCAAACCGCACGCATGGCTACCCTCATCCTTGACCGTTTGCGCATTGTAGCATTTCTGGGCCCGGTATGTCGCCGACAGTCAACGCAGGACCCTGGATCGCGTGTTCGTCAGTGCAGGGAAGCATGGATCGGGCAACGATCGAACTGCTGGAGGTCTCGGCACCTAGAACGCGGTGTTCGGCCCCGCCGCGCAAAAGGTGATCGCCGCCACGTAAGCGAGACGGTGGAGCGGGGCGATGCCGCTCCCGCCGGGAGGATCTCCGTCCTGCACTCTCGATCTCTCTGTATTTCCCGGCACCATCCGACCGCATGATTACATTGCCCACGGCTTTGCGACGGGCAACTTAATCCCTCTCGTCAACCGCGAGATCTACCCCGAAGCGACATATCCTGCTGGCCAATGGGAGTACCAACTTTTTTATGAAGCGCAGTTCCACCGTGCGCGTTCCACTTTCGAAGCCGACGTCGAAAACACCATTCGTGCGCTCTTTCGCAGAGGCAACCCCGCCAGCCGCGGCAAACCCTCCAGAACCGCCGAGATCCGCCGCGACAACGGCTCGTTTGGCGGTGCGGGCAAGGCGCCCGCCGTTCCTCGCGACCCCGCGGTAATCTCCGAAGAAGACCTGTCGATCTACGCTGTCGCGCTCGCCCGCACCGGGTTCTTCGGTGCCGATTCCTGGTACATGAATTCCGCTGCCAATACCGCCTACGCTGATCGAGCGAAAGATGCAGGCAAGCTCACCCTGCCGGTCCTCTTCCTGCACGGCGCCTATGACTACACCTGCGAGACGATCGACTCCCGCCTCGCCGAGCCGATGCGTCATGACTGCGCCGACCTCACCGAGGTCATTGTATTCTCCGGCCACTGGATGGCTCAGGAGCGACCAATCGAAGTCAACGCGGCTTTGGCAAAATGGCTCGCCGTCAAAGTGACGAACTCCTGGCCGAACCCTGATGCGCTTGGAAGGCTCTAATCGGCCGCCTCGGGCCAGGGGATCCCCAAAAACGCAGGCCCAGCCGACGGTTTTCCGCGCTGGCTCCTACAGCGCCTGGTACACGTCCCACGACTCGCGCGCCGCTGTCACCAGCCGGTCGCCATCCTCGGCCAGCAGTAGCCGCTCGGCGACCAGTCGATCCACGGCCTCGGCCAGCCGCGCAGCCCAGGCATCACGCGATGCATAGCGCGCTTCGAGGGAAGGTCGCGGATCGCGGGCCCGCTCCCTCTCGGCTTCGGTCTGCGCGAACGGAATCATCGAACCTTGAACGGTGAATAGTTCGCCTTCGCCGTAACCGCTTGCGCGCAGCGACCAGCCGACATGTGTGGCCAAAGGTGCAACAAGCAGAGGGTGGGGAATGCCGCCGAGAGCGTTGCCGTCGGCATCCGTCACTTGCACGAACACCGGGTAGGCCGTGCTCTCGCTTGGCGGCTCAACCGAGTGGTCGCGCAGCCGCAGCTCGTTCAGGACGCTCGGGAATTTCACTTTCGCCAGCTCGGGGAATGTCCGGCGGGCCTCCGCGAGCGGCACCAGCGTGCCGGCGGCGCGCGACGGGAAGCGGCTGTCGGGCGGCGCGGTGCCGCGCTCCACCCACTCGAACAGTGCCACCAGCAGCACACGCATGAATGCGCCGTAGCCGAGCGGATTGCCGGGCAGCTGCATGACCGGCTTGGCCAGGGGTCGAAACGCGGCATGCGGCACGCCGCTCACCGTATAGACCCGCACTTCGTCCGGCATGGCGATGTCGACGCCGCTCGTGTCGGTCACGACAAGCGAACTGCGCGCCTGCCAGAAGTCGCTTTCGGTATCGAGATGCAGCACCTTCGGGCACACGCCGGCATCGCGGGCGCGCTGCAGGATGCCATCCCTGCGGCCGCTGATCGGATCGCTCAGTGTCGGATAGCTGAACGGAAACTGATCATCGCCATATGAGTGGTCCTCATGCTGGCGCGAATAGCGACCCGCCTGGGCGAATTGCCAGTTGACACAGGTACGTCGCGACCCCGCCACGACAGGGAGGATGCCGTCGAACACCCGGCGGCCCGCGAGATCCTGGTTGAACCCAAGGTACACCAGATCACGAAGTACGCGGCCGCTCTGCGAGATGCCGAAACCTAGCGCATGGCGGATGCGCGGCCGCTCGTGCGGCGCTAGCGGATTGTCCTTCGCGGCGTGCCGCAAGAAGGAAACGATGTCGCGGATCGCGGCGAAGCCAATACCCATCACGATCGGATCGCGCGCACGGTAGATGAACTCGAAAATCGCGCCGCGGTCGAAGCCGGATGCGGTGGGTCGTGTGATCTCGACGTGGAGGTCATCGACCAGACGCCACGCGAGACCAGGCGGCGTAACGCGCGGATCGGCCTCGCGCTCCCGCACCGTCAGCGTCGCGCCGGCCGGGTCGGCAACCGGATAGACCAGCGTGCCGACGAAGCCCTCCTCGGACAGCTCTTGGATGTTACTGTCGCCTAATAGCCCAGTGGCCTCTGCGATGAACTCCACCCGCACCATGCCGGTGAGACCAGGGATGGTGGGCAGGCGCGCAGTCAGGCGGTCCGCACCCGGCGGCACGTCACCCTGCCAGCCACTCCACACCACCGTGAATCCGCGCCGCATCAGGAAGCCGTTGCCGGCGTGCTGGGGGTGCCCGCCGTCCGGCGCGCCATTGAGCCGTGGCATGATCGGCTGGTTGCCGCGATTGGGCACGTCGTACACGAGGCAACCATTGCCACGATCGAGGTCCAGTGGCTTTAGGATACGGATGTCGCTCTGATACTCGACATTACCGTGCGCGTTGCGCGGGGCTCGGTCGAGGTTGACGATCCCCGTATTCAGGCGATGTGTCGGGTCGAGTTCCCCGAATATTGTGCCGTGCAGCCGCTCATAGGTCCCGACGGTAGCGAATTCCGTGCCACCGAACACGGGCGCTTCGCGCTCGATTACCTCGATCCGCCGCACGCCGCCGCCAACGTCCATGGTGTCCTCCCGCCCGCGCCCCTCGTCGGAGCCTAGCAACCTTCTATAGCCACCGGAAGGGTACTCTCCCGCTGATCGACCCCCGTGGACAGGTCTGGTGTGGGTGAACTGGACGCCGGATTTCCGTTGTGCGTTAGTTATCGTGCAGCCTGAGATGTTCCCACCGGAAATCTCGGTCGTGCGGACCTCTGTTCGTGTGGATCGCAAGCTTTTTCTTTGCACTCAGTCCGCAAAGGCATGCCTTGGAGGGCGATACCGCTGGTGGTTCCGTGGCTGTTTGCGATCTTTCGCGTCCAGCCAAACGTCTTCCATACGCCAATCGCTGACCATACTATTTACCATTCGATGGTGGAGAGCGGTCAACATGACGATCCGGGCCGATGTCGTCGTCCTCGGCGCGGGAATGGTGGGAGTGAGCGTCGCGCTCCACCTGCGGCAACGAGGCCGCGATGTGGTCCTCGTCGATCGCCGCGGAGCCGGCGAGGAAACGAGCTACGGCAACAGCGGCCTGATCCAGCGCGAAGGGGTGATCCCTTACACGTTTCCGCGTGAATTCGGCATGATCCTGAGCTACGCGATGAACTGCCGCCGCGATGCCGTCTATCACCTGTCGGCGCTGCCTCGCATAGCGCCGTGGCTGTTTCGCTATTGGCAGAACGCGGCGCCGAAATACATCGAGCGCTCGGCGCGGGCATTGGCGCCGCTAATGGCGCAATGCGTCGATGAGCATGAGACGCTGATTGCCGAGGCCGGCGTTGCGGCCCGAGCGCTCGTGCATCAGAACGGATGGATCAGATGCCTGCGGACCGAGGCGAGCCTGCGCGAGAAGATCGCCGAAGCGCGCAGCCTCGACCAGTACGGGATCGACTATGCGGTGCTCACCGGCGCGCAATTGCGCGAACTCGAGCCGCATGTCTCGAAAAAGATCGTCGGAGCGATTCACTTCCGCGGTTCGCCAACGTCGTCCGATCCCGGTATGCTGACGCAAGCCTATGCCGATCTGTTCGTACGCGAGGGCGGACACTTCCTGAAGGGAGATGCGCGGCGCCTCGGCCAAGACGCTTCCGGCTGGAGCCTCCCGGCCGAGAACGGGCCGATTTCGGCGCGCGAGGCGGTCGTGGCGCTCGGCCCCTGGTCGGACGACGTCTTTCGTCCGCTTGGCTACGACATTCCGCTGGCGGTCAAGCGCGGATATCACATGCATTACGGAGTTCAGGGCAACGCCGCGCTCGGCCATCCCCTGCACGACGCCGACGGCGGCTACGTGCTCGTGCCGATGCGCAAGGGGATTCGCCTGACGACAGGCGTAGAATTCGCGGAGCGCGACGCGCCGCCATCCCCGATCCAGCTCGCCCGCGACGAACCGCTCGCCCGCGAATTGCTTCCGCTCGGGGAGCGGCTCGAGGCGGCGCCTTGGCTGGGGAGGCGTCCCTGCCTCCCGGATATGGTACCGGTGATCGGCCGAGGCGAGCGCCACCGCGGCCTATGGTTCGCCTTTGGCCACGCCCACCACGGCTTCACTCTGGGACCAGTCAGCGGCAGGCTGCTGGCCGAGATGATGACCGGAGAGACGCCCTTTACCGATCCGTCGCCCTATGCTGCAGCCCGATTTTCGAATTGAGTGTTGCCGACGATCACGATCGACTCCCGATTTCATCTCAATAAGGTTGGCCCAACACGGCTACTCGGGTTACCCACAGACAAATGGTTACATCACGTCGGCAAGGGCGAGGTGCCCCGGGCTCTCGTGAACCCTACCCCCCTCAAGACGCGAACGCCCGAGTTCGATGCCGCGCTGCTTGAGCTGAAATTCGAGCCCGGTATTGGCAAATCCAGGCGACGCGACGGGCAGTCGCCGGGCTTCGATCGCCCCCGCAGTGCCAGCAGCACCGCGGTAATCAGCAAGAGACCGCAGAAAGCCAACGCATTCGTCTCTCGGGCAGGCGGCTGGCGAACTTGACGCCGGCGGAGGTCGCCGCGATGCCGTCAAGCGCAAGCGGTAATCCGATAACCCAATCAACCCTACCGGCTTCGGCATAAGCCAGTAATGCGATAAGGGCGCTCGGAGAAACGAGGGTCAGCGCCAGACCCTGCGCCTCCAGCTGCCGCAATCCGAAGAACGTCGTCAGCAGCGGCGGCGTAACGAACGCCCGCCGACTCCGAAAAACCCCGAGAAACAGCCACCGATAGCCGAAGATGGTTATCCACCCCCAGGCTTGCATCGGCCCTGCTTCAACCTCGCGCCGCCGCGCCACGTGTGGTAGGCGACGGTCGCTGCAATCGTGGCGAGAAAGAGAGCGAAGGCGAGCCGTAGGACATGCGGGTCGAGGCCGGTCGCCAAACGGGCCGCCGGATACCAATCAAAGCCCACCCGGCGATGGTCGCGGCCATGCGCAGATCGACGCCGAAGCGTCGCCGATAGCGCGAAAATGCCCACACGACATTGGGCACCACCCATTATCAGGACGGTGCCCTGCGCGGTTTGCTGATCCATGCCGTAGAAAAAACCCAACAGGAGGTCACAAGAAAGCCACCGCCGACCCCTAAACAGCCCGCCAAGTAGACCGGCAACGCTACATAGGCCCGCTGCGACGGCGACACGAATTGCTGTCGCTATGGCACCATCACGACGATGTTGGGAGATGTTTCTGGTCTGGCGCGTCCGTGTCGCGTCGAGTTCCGAGATCGGATTGTGGAGCTGTGACCGGTCGAAATGGTCGTCGTTCCGCGCGGCATCGAGCATCGCACTGCCGCAGATGATGAAGCCGAGATAATTCTGTTGGAGCCGAGCGGGGTCTTGAATACGGGAAATATTACTGACGAGAAGTTCACGGCCCCATCAGGGGTCAAGATGTGACAATCTAGATGGCGAAGACCTGGCACCGCTTGTTCCTTTCAACCTGCTCAACTACGCGCTCGGTCTTACCGGTATTTCACTCGCGGCGTATGTCCTAACATCGGTCTTCTGCATGTTGCCGGGTACGGTCGCCTATACTTGGCTCGGCTATGCAGGCGGATCGGCCGCTGCGGGCAACACCGGCGCCCTGCGCTATGGACTGCTCGGTTTGGGAGTGCTTGCCATGATCGCATTCCTGCCCCGGCTGTTTCGCCGGTTTCGCACGCAAGAGCCTAGATGGATCGAGTCCGACGAATTGCAGCGCCGGCTCGCGGCCGGCGATCCGCTCATGCTACTCGATGTCCGCCAGCCCGACGAATTTACGGCAGCACCCGGGCACCTGCCGGGCGCGATTAATGTTCCGCTCGGCGAACTGGCTGACAGAACCCCGGACCTGGCCCGACGCAAACAGCCGATCGTAGTGGTGTGCAAGACCGACCGGCGCTCGGCACGTGCGGCAGCGGATTTGTCCGCCGCCGGTGTCAACGATGTCGCCGTTCTCCGCGGCGGCACGGACGGTTGGCATCAGCGCGGGCTGATGCTGGAATGACCTCATAGCCGACTGCGATGCGGGCATAAAGGGAGCGAAATAGGCCAAACGACGGATGCCTGAAGAAGAAGCATGGCGGGGCTAAGCCATCGAGCACTTGGGCGATCCGCTCGGCGCAAAATATAGGTGATGGGAAAGGCCTGTTCGCCTCTGGTATTTGAAGCTCATGGCCGAACGAGGCGCGATCCCGCGAGCACACCGCTTCCTCTTGGAATGCGGCGGGGCGTGCGGCGATCTTGGCACCTTCATCCCGCACGTCATCGGAGCGATGACCGTCGCCGGTCTCGCGCCAGCCGGCCTGCTGTTCGGCTTCTCCGCCTTCCTGATCGCTACGGGCCTGTTCTACGGCCTACCATTGCCGGTGCAACCGATGAAGGCGATCTCGGCCGTGATCCTGACGGGCGGTCTGCGGCCTGGCGAGGTCGCCGCTGCCGGCATCATGATCGGGGTCGTGCTGCTCGTACTAGGGATCACCGGATGGATCGGCCGCCTCGCGCGCGCAATTCCGCAATCGGTGAGCGCCGGGCTTCAACTCGGGCTCGGGCTGTTAATGGGCGTACTCGGCTTGAAGCTGATCCTCCAAACGCCATGGCTTGGCGTGGGATCGCTCACGCTGCTGTTTGCTCTGACGCGTGTACCACACTGCCCGGCTGCGCCGCTCGCGCTTGCCGCGGCTATGATCGCCGGATGGGTGAGCGGCAAGACGGGCATCGCATCGGAAATCGCGGTTACGCGGGGCCGCCGCAGCTCATCGTGCCGAGCTGGCCCGAGATCTGGCGCAGCTTCGAGATCGCGGTGCTGCCCCAGCTTTCGCTGACGCTCACCAATGCAGTGATCGTAACCGCGAGCCTCGCGCGCGAGCTGTTTCCTTCAACCGGCTCGATTGCCAGTGAGCGCCGGTTGGCGCTGTCGTCGGGCCTCGCGAATGTGCTGCTCTGTCCGTTCGGCGCAATGCCGATGTGCCACGGGGCCGGAGGGCTGGCGGCACAATTCCGGTTCGGCGCGCGCACCGGGCTCGCGCCGATCATTTTCGGGGCTGTGCTGCTCGTACTCGCGATTGCGTTCGCCGATCATGCTGCGGCGCTGGTCGCGTTGATCCCGATGGGAGCGGTCGGCTCGCTTCTGATCTTCGCGGGCACTGACTTGGCGATCTCGCGCCGCCTCTTCGACGGCAAACCGTCCTGCCTGTGGGTGATCGGCGCGACTGCGCTCGTTACCGTGACCGTCAACCCGGCCCTCGGTCTGGTATTGGGCTGGGTCGCCGAAGTGATCCGCGCCGCGATAGTTCGCCGTTTGATCCCGGAAAGGCCGAAATCATGAAGTCTAGAACGCTGGTGCTCGCCGGTGCCGCCTGTTTGCTCACGGCCCCGGTGCTCGCGGTTGACATGCCCTATACCGGGCAACAGGCGCGCTCGGTCAAGGCGCTGTCGGATGCGGAAATCGCCGCGTTGCGCAAAGGCGAGGGGATGGGGATGGCGAAGGCCGCCGAGCTGAACGGCTATCCCGGCCCGGTGCATGTGCTACAGCTCGCCGCGCAGCTTGGGCTAACCGATCCGCAGCGGCGCGACGTACAGGCAATCTTTGACCGTATGAGTGCCACCGCGAAGACGCTCGGCAGCGAGTTGATCGCGCAGGAACAAGCTCTCGACCAGCTCTTTGCCAAGGGCGACATCACGCCCGATCGCCTTGCCGCTACGACAACGGCGATTGCTGAGCTGCAAGGCCGCCTCCGCGCGGTGCATCTGTCGGCGCATCTGGAAACCCGTGCATTGCTCAACCCGGCTCAGATCACCCGGTATGACCAGCTCCGGGGTTATGGTGACACGCCAGCTCCGGTGCAGCACCACCACCATGGCTAGAGGATTCATTTTACATAACATCCGTTCCGCGACAACGGGCTGTAAGCGCAATATAGAGATGACACCCCCCTGCAAAGTAGAGGTGACACTCCCCCGGGTT
>Ga0306925_10007226_pt1 | contig 10415 bp, 9 predicted proteins | sample flu12Cox44000176_FD_203755 | JGI IMG/M metagenome (GOLD analysis project Ga0306925, IMG submission 203755) | Lab enrichment of tropical soil microbial communities from Luquillo Experimental Forest, Puerto Rico - flux8day.12C.oxic.44.000.176 (v2)... | ecosystem: Environmental > Terrestrial > Soil... | reverse complement strand
CGAATTTGACAATGCTGAGAAGATCATCTCGCAAGCCAAGCTCGATGTGCACTATGTTCCGGGCGAGCACGACTTCCTCGATGAAGAGGTCAAGTTCTACAAGGACCGTTATGGCAAGGGCACCAAGGGCCCCGGCTACTACGCTTTTGACGCCGGCGGCGTGCACTTCATCGGCCTCGTCAATGTGGTCGACCTCAAGGCTGGCGGCCTCGGCAATCTCGGCGCCGAGCAGCTCGAATGGCTCGAAGACGATTTGAAAGGAAAGTCGAAGTCCACACCGATCGTGCTGTTTGCACATATCCCGCTCTGGACCGTGTATCCGGAATGGGGCTGGGGCACCCAGGACGGCGCGAAGGCGCTGGAATATCTCAAGGGTTTTGGCTCAGTGACCGTGCTGAACGGCCACATCCATCAGGTCATGCAGAAGGTCGAAGGCAACGTCACCTTCCACACCGCGCGATCGACGGCGTTCCCGCAGCCTGCGCCCGGCACCGCCTCCTCGCCGGGGCCGATGAAGGTCGAAGACGCCAAGCTGCGCAGTGTGCTCGGCATTGCCAGCATCAACTTCAAGCAGGGCGATCAGCGCCTCGCGATTATCGACACACCGCTGCAAGGCTGAAGGGAAACCCAAGCGATGACGTTTGCCAAACTGCGCGGCACCGGCCTCGCGCTGGCCATTGCCGCGGCGATCCTGCTTCAGCGCGGCGCGACCGCGCATGCCCAAGAGGTCCAAGTCACCATCGACAATTTCACCTTTGCGCCCACAGAGCTCGCGGTCAAGGTCGGCGATACCGTGACCTGGATCAACCACGACGACATCCCGCACACCGTGGTGTCGGCGGGCAAGTTCAGATCGAAGGCGATGGATACCGACGACAAGTACACATTCACCTTCACCGCTGCCGGTGACTACAAGTATTTTTGCTCGCTGCACCCGCACATGACCGGAATGATCAAGGTTGAGTAGCGGTCAAATCCAAGGCATCACATTGGTGCCCGGCCGGTTGCCCCCAGCCGGCCGGGCGCGGGCATTTTCCGCTACCGCGGGGCAAGAGGCGATGCCGGTGGGCGATTCCAACGACGACCCGGAACGAGCAAGGCGCTTCCGCGAAGCGGCCCTTCCCCATCTGGACGATGTCTACACCCTGGCGCGCTATTTGCTGCGCGATCCGGCGGATGCCGAAGATGCGGTGCAGGAATGCTATTTGCGTGCGCTAAAGCATTTCGGCGGCTATCGGGGCCCTGCGATGAAGCCGTGGCTGTTCGCGATCCTGCGCAATGTGTGCCGCGCCGAATTTGCACGCCGGGCGACCGCGCCGAGCAGCGCGATCGATGATTCGCCGGAGGCCGCAGAACAGCCGCCGCTCTGGCACGAGGAACAGCAAACACCGGAGGCGCAAATGCTGCGCGACCGCGACGCAGTGACGATCAGGCGGCTGGTGGATGGGCTCGCCGAGCCCTTTCGCGAGACCTTCGTGCTGCGTGAGATCAACGAGCTTTCATACCGTGAGATCGCCGAAGCGGTCGGGGCACCCGTCGGCACCGTGATGTCTCGTCTGGCGCGCGCCCGCGCCATGCTGCGCTCGGCATGGATGGCGGAACAGGAGCAGGCAAGATGACGTGCGACGAGGCCGAGGTCCTGCTGAACGCGCTGATCGACGGCGAACTCGACGCCGGCCATGCGCGCGAGGTCGAGCAACACATCGCGGGATGTGCACGCTGCAGCGCCGCGTTCGCTGCCTATCAAAAGATGAGCCAGGCGGTTGCCGCCGCCGATTTGCGCTATGCGGCCCCGCTCGCTCTGCGCCGGCGCATCGAGGCCGCGCTGCCGAAAGCCGCAGTCTCGAACCTGCGGCCGATGCCTAATCGGCGCAGCGTCCTGCGCGGGTTCGGGTTTGGCTCGGCGCTGTCGGCGATCGCCGCCACTGGCCTCGTCGCCATCATGCTGCGCCACGACGACGAGCAGCGCATTCTCTCCGAGATCGTGTCGGCGCATCTGCGCTCGCTGCAGCCCAGCCATCTGACGGATGTGCTCTCGACCGACCAGCACACGGTCAAGCCCTGGTTCAACGGCAAGTTGGACGTGGCCCCGCCGGTGATCGATCTCACGGCCCAGGGCTTTACGCTGGTCGGCGGCCGGCTCGACTCCATCGATGCGCGCGCCATCGGCGCGGTCGTGTACAAACGGCGCGCGCATGTCATCAATCTGTTCGTGGCGCAAACCTCGAGCACTGAGCATCGCGCTGCGAAGATCGACTCCATATCCGGCTTCAACATCCGCCGCTGGAGCGATCGCGGCCTGAACTATTGGGCCATCAGCGACCTCGGTGCCGATGAGCTCGACGAATTCGGGGAGAAGATCGAGGCTGCGGCGCGCAGCAATACCGAAGGGTAGATCTTTCGCAGCGCGAGGTCGGCGACATCGCGGCCTGAACTAGGCCGATTTGCGCACGGCGTTGTCGACCAGGGTCTTGCCGAGCGACCAGATAGCGCCGGGGACCTTGTGGCTGGAGGCGATCACGGAATCGAACGCCGTCTCGATCCAGTTGCAGTCCTCTTCGGTGATGGTCAGCGACGGCAACAGCTTGATGGTGTGGCTGCCGTGGCCGGAGACCTGGGTGAGGATCTTGTAGTCCTTGAACAGCGGCACCGTGATGAGCTGGCAGAACAGGCCCTTGTTGGCGGTCTCCAGCACGTTCCAGGAGGCCTTCAGCCGGAGCGATTTCGGCGGACCGAATTCGACGCCGATCATCAGTCCCTTGCCGCGAACCTCCTTCATCAATTCGTAGCCCGGCACCATGCGCGTCAGCGCGAGCCTGAGCTGCGCGCCGCGCTTGGCGGCCGCCTCGATCAGCTTTTCAGACTTGAGCACTTCGAGCGTGGCAATGCCGGCGGCCATCGCCAGATCGTTCTTTGCAAAGGTCGAGCCGTGCACGACCGCGCGGTCCATCTGGTTGAAGATCTTGTCGAAGATGCTCTTGCGCGTGAGCAGCGCGCCAACCGGCACATGCCCGCCCGACAGCGCCTTCGACAGCAGCACCATGTCGGGCTCGACGTTCCAGTGCTCGACCGCGAGAAACCGTCCCGTGCGTCCCATGCCGGTCTGGATTTCGTCGGCAATGAACAGCGAGCCGTATTTCTTGCACAGCCCAGCCGCCCCAGGCAGGAACTCGTCGGCCGGCATATTGACGCCCTTGCCCTGGATCGGCTCGACGATGAAGGCGGCGACCTGGCGCGACGACAGCGCCTGCTCGAGGGCGGCGAGGTCGTTGAACGGGATCGCGGTGCACCCGGGCAACAGCGGCTCAAAGCCAGATCGGAAGTTTGGATCGTCCGTCAGCGACAGTGCGCCGTATGACAGTCCGTGATAGGCGTGGGAGCAGTAGACGATGCCCGGCCGCCCAGTCGCGCCGCGCGCAAACTTGATCGCGGCCTCGACCGTCTCGGCGCCAGAATTGGCGAAAAACACCTTGTCGAGATATGGCACCCGCTCGATGAGCCGCTCGGCGAGCACACCGGCAAGGGTCGAGACGTCAAGTTGTACGAGGTTGGGCAGGTCGCTATCGAGCACGCTTTTGAGCGCCGTCCGCAGCGCCGGGTGATTGCGTCCGATCGCAAACACCCCAAAACCGCTCAACAGGTCGAGGTAGCGCGCGCCCTCGCGGTCGTACAGGTATTGGCCCTGCCCCTTCTGGAAACCGACGTCGTAGCCGATTGTCTTGAGGACGCGGACCAATTGCTCATTGAGGTGACGTGCGTGCATGGAGCTGCGCTGTGCCTGCCGCTCCACAAACATCTCGGAAACGTCTAGATTCGGATTTAGCATCAGCTACATACTTCGATTGATGGCGGCTTCGTCAACTGAAAACGCCCAATGCGGCGATTTGCCCTCATTCGCACCGTCAACGCAAGCACAGGTTTGAGCCATGTTGCAATGCCCACGCAGGCTTTTGCTGGTAACTCTAATTTCGGCCGCAATATTGCTCGCAAGCCGCGCCGGCAGCGCTGTCGCCGCCGATCCGACCGGCGACTGGCGAGTGGCGGACGGCGTCGCCAACATCCGGGTGGCGCAGTGCAACGGCAGCATGTGGGGCGTGGTCTCGTGGGAGCAGACGCCAGGCGGCCGTGACGTCAATAATCCCGATGTGTCAAAGAGAGAAAGGCCGACTTTGGGAATGCTGATCTTGATCGACATGAAGAAGAAGCCGGGCATCGATCAGTGGGACGGCCAAGTCTACAACGCCGAGGACGGCAAGATCTATAGCTCGACGATCACCCCTACCGGCACCGACCAGCTCGAAATTCGCGGTTGCGTGCTCGGCTTGCTCTGTGGCGGCGAGACCTGGACACGCGTCGGCCCGCCGATCCCGCTCAGTGCTGCGGGCACGGCCAAGGGCGCGGCCAAGACCGTCGGCGCAGCGAAGAGCGGCACTGCACCGCCCGCTGCCGAGACAGCCGGCCGCAGCCAACCGGCCGGCGGCGTCGGCGATATCTGCCTACTCCCTGACATCGCGCGGTTTGCCCATTAGCGCCGGCTGGAACAGCAGCACCGCTGCGAGCGTGGTGAGGAGCGACAGCGCCAGCAATTTGCCCATGCTCGAGGTTCCGGGGTGGCTGGACAGCCACAGGCTTCCGAACGCGGTCGCGGTCGTCATCGCACTGAAAAAAATTGCGCGTGTCAGGCTGGTCTGCAGTAGGTTGGTCCTGCCAGAGCGCCAGGCTACGACATAATAGATCTTGAAGGCGACGCCGACGCCGAGCAGGAGCGGCAGCGCGACGATATTGGCGAAGTTGAGCGGCAGCTTGATCAGCACGCAGATTTCGAGCGTCACCGCGCCCGCGACGAGCAGCGGCACCAGCGTCATCGCTACATCGCTGATCCGCTGCAGCGTGATCCACAACAATAGGCCGATCACCACCAACGCGTAGATGCCGGCAAGGATAAACGCCCGCACCACGGTCTCGCCGGATTTGAGGATCGAGACCGGTCCGCCGATCGCGGTGGGCTCGGCTGCCAGCACAGCGCTGGCGAACCTGCGAAGGTTTTCGTTGTCATTGGGATCGCCTTTCGGCAAGGCCTCGACGCGCGTCAAGCCGTCCTTGGTCCGCCATGAGGCGACAATTTCCACCGGCAGGGTGTTGAGGTTGACCGGTTGCGCCCAAAGCGCTTTCTTGAGCTGATCGAGCACCACCTTGAGCGGGGCGACGAAGATCTCTTGCGCCTTGTTGCGCGTTGCTTCATTGGACTCGGCGAGCTTTTGCAGCGCGTCGGCAAGCCGTCGCGAGGCGATCGCACCTGGGCTCTTCCCGTCGCCTGCGACCTTGCGCAGGGCATCGACCGAGCTCTTTAGCGATTCTACGTTTTCCTGATCGCTCGGCGGAGCGTCGATCGATTCCGGATTGAGCGCCGGATTGAGCACCCTTCCGACCTGCGCGAGCAGCTTGAGCTTGGCCGGCTGATTGTCCGGCACGAAACCGTCGAGCGACCGCACGCGCAACACCTCCGGAAGTTTATCCAGCCGCGCCGCGATCTTCTTGGCGTCGGCTTCCGAATAGGTCAGAACATTGATGGCGTTGGCGCCGGTGTTGGGATCCTTGCGCAAATCCAGGAAGGTCGCGATCGATTCGACCTTCGGGTTGCGCAGATTCATCGGGTTGAAGTCGAACTTCATGAAAAACAGCAATGGCAGACCAGCGACCGCCAGCATCAGCGTGGCCACCACGATCGGGATGCGGTGATCCTCCAGGAAGCGATCGAGCGGCGCCAGGAAGGCGTAGCCAACGGGCTCCTTTTCTCCTGGCGGATTGAACAGCCTCAGCAGCGCCGGCAGCACGGTGATGCTGGAGAGGAAGGCGATCACCATGCCGGCGCCTGCGATCTCGCCGAGCTCGGAAATGCCCTTGTAGGCGGTCGGCAGGAAGCACAGGAAGCCGGCCGCGGTCGCCATCGCCGCAAGCGATAGCGGGATGGCGGAGCGGCGCGCGGCCTCCTGCAGCGCCAGCGCGAGGTCATCATTCTTGAAGCGCTCCGAGCGGTAGCGGACGCTGAACTGGATGCCGAAATCGACACCGAGCCCGACGAATAGCACCGCAAAGGCGATCGACAGCAGGTTCAACGAACCGACCATCGCAAGCCCCACCGCGGTGGTGATCGACAGGCCGATGAAGAGGTTGATGAACACCGCGGAGATGATTTTCGCCGAATGCAGTGCGAGCCACAGGATGAACAGCACCACGACAACCGTGCCGATGCCGTTGATAATCGCGCCTTCCTGGACGGTCGCATATTCCTCATTGGCGATCGGGATCGGCCCGGTCAGTCGGAGGCGCGATTGATATTTGCCGCTGAAATCCAGCTCGTCAGCCGCTTTGCGAATCGCATCGGTCGCCTGCTTGCCCGGCTCGAGCGCGCTATAGTGGATCACCGGCTTGAACTCGATGAAAGCGCGTCGGTCCGAATCGGTCAGTGGCGTCTTGCTGGTCAGTTCGCGCCAGGAGAAATTGGCGCTGCCATTGTTGAGGACGTCCTCGACTGTCTGCGCGATCTGGTTGAAGGGCCTGGCGGTATCGTCGAGCTTGACGTCCCCGCGTCGCACGCCGGCAAGCCCCGTCTCCAGCGCGCCAGTCAGCCCGCGGATCGAAGGATCGCCCGCCATGATCTCGATCAAGGGGGCCGCCGATTCGAACTGGCCGGAGAGCTCGGTGAGCTCCGGGGTGTCAAGAAAAAGCAGCCCGTTGTTCTCAAAAAACTCGCCGGAGCCGAGCTGTTGGAGTGACAGGAAGTTGGTGCTGTCGCCCTTCAGCTTGTCAAACAGGGCCGCGGCCGCGATGCCGGTGAGTTCCGGCGTCGGCGCCTCGACCACCGCCAGGATCGTGCTGTCGCGGTCGAACGCGGTGTCAAACAAAATATCGCGCTGCCGCCAATCCAGCTTGTCCGAAATCAGCGTGTTGATGTCCGTGTTGATCGCGAAATGGCGCGCCGTATAGAAGCCCGCCGCGACAGCAAGCACCAGTCCGACCAGCAGCGTAAGCGTTGCAAAACGGGTACACATTCTGACGATCGAAACAACGACACTTGTCAGCACATCAATTCTTTCTAAATTTGGTAGCTTGCGGAAACGCCCCGTTGTCTAGCCGAGTTCCGGAGGCCGAGCTAACCTTGTTTTCGGAGATTTTGTCGAGGGGACACAGACACATAGCTCAAAACAGGGGTTTGGCCGGGGTGGCTGTATAGCGGGGATTGTTGGGCCGCAAAGTGGTGAACGCGTGAGGGGGACTTAAAGACTTCATTCTGCTTGGCTTATCGTAGAGTACCCTGATACCTGAGAGAGACCTACCTCGGGCGGGCGCGGGCAGCCTGCCTTCTCTAGCCAATGAATTTCTAACACGTGGCCTTGTACCACCATCGCTTCATTCGAGGGATGGGAGGGAAGTGGTGATGATGCGGACAGCTGCAGAATTGAGTGCGGCAGTTGGGAAACGAAGTGAGGACGCTGTCCAGAGCAGCTTTAAGGAAATAGGTGAGGCAAGTTGAGGAGCGGACGTCCCATTCTGGTCTATCTGGCACAGCCGCGCGGCGTTTGCGCCGGCGTGGTGGGTGTGATCGAGATCGTCGAGCGCGTGCTCGAGAAACATGGCTCGCCGGTCGATGGGCGGCATGAGATCGGGCACAACAACGACGTAGTCGAGAGGCTGAAGCACGACGGCGCGATCTTGGTCGAGGACCTTTCCGAGGTACCGCCTTTGGCAGTCAGCGCCTTTTCCGCGCACGGCGTGACGCCGAGTGTGGAGGAAGAAACGGCCGCGCGCGCCTTGCCAGTGGAGAACGCAACCTGCGCGCTGGTCACAAAAGTTCACAATCAAGGCAAGCGCTGCATGTCTAAGGGCCGCGCGCTTTGGGTGCAGAACGTTGGCGATGTGGCGGCGTTTTCGCCGCCGCCACAGATGCCGGCCGGCTTTGTTAAGGCGCGCTTTACAGACATTCAAGGCCCCAATATCCGAGATATCTGTTATGCGCGTAACAACCACCAAGCTGCGGTAGGGGATCAAAGCACGCGTGGTGACATGATGTTGGTGGTGGGCGCCGCCGACAGTTCCAATTCAAACCAGCTATGCGAGATCGGCACCGAGGCTGGTGTTCCGAGTTATCTGATTGCTGGCGGTAGCGAGCCGAAAGAGGACTGGTTGAAGGATGCCAAGGCTGTTGGCGTCAAGGCTGTTGGCGTCACGGCCGGCGCGTTTGGGTGCGAGGTTTTGGTGGATGATGTTATCGGGGCGCTGCCAGACCTAGGACCGCTCACAGTGTCCGCGCTGCCGGGCGACAACGAAAATATCGAATTGCGGCTGCCCGCAGAACTCGCGGCCAGTTGATCAATGCATCGAGTCAAAGGTTCGGAGAGCAGATCGATAATGGCAATACCCTTCTTCAAGGAACTGAGCATCGCCGGCTATCTCATCAAGCAGAAGCTCCTCGGCCGAAAGCGTTATCCGCTGGTTTTGATGCTTGAGCCGCTGTTTCGCTGCAATCTCGCCTGCGCCGGCTGCGGCAAGATCGACTATCCCGATGCGATCCTCAACCGCCGGATGACGGCGCAGGAATGCTGGGACGCCGCCGATGAATGCGGCGCGCCGATGGTTGCGATCCCCGGCGGCGAGCCCTTGATCCACAAGGAGATCGGCGAGATCGTGCGCGGCCTCGTCGAGCGCAAGAAGTTCGTCTCGCTCTGCACCAACGCGCTGCTGCTTGAGAAGAAGCTCGACCTGTTCGAGCCCTCGCCCTATTTGTTCTTCTCAGTGCATCTGGACGGCCTGCGCAACCACCACGATCGGGCGGTGTCGCAGAAGGGCGTGTTCGACCGCGCGGTGTCGGCGATCAAGGCCGCCAAAGCGCGCGGCTTTACAGTCAACGTCAACGCCACGATTTTCGACGGCCACTCGGCGGAAGAAATCGCAAAATTCCTTGATTTCACCACCGAGCTTGGCGTTGGGGTGTCGATGTCGCCGGGCTACGCCTATGAGCGCGCGCCGGACCAGAAGCACTTCCTAAACCGCACCAAGACCAAAAAACTGTTCCGCGACGTGTTCGCGCGCCGCAAGGGCAAGAGGTGGAATTTCATGCATTCCAGCCTGTTCCTGGACTTCTTGGCCGGCAACCAGAGCTACGAGTGCACCCCCTGGGGCATGCCGGCGCGCAACATTTTCGGCTGGCAGAAGCCATGCTATCTGCTCGGCGAAGGCTACGCCAAGACCTTCAAGGAGCTGATGGACACCACCGATTGGGACTCCTATGGCACCGGCAAGTACGAGAAGTGCGCCAACTGCATGGCGCATTGCGGCTACGAGCCGACCGCAGCCACTGCCTCGCTCAACAACCCGTTCAAGGCTTTGTGGGTGGCGCTGCGCGGCATCAGCACTAAAGGCCCGATGGCACCGGAGATCGATCTCTCCAAGCAGCGTCCGGCGCAGTATATCTTCGCCGAACAGGTGCAGAAGAAGCTGTCAGAGATCCGCCGCGACGACGCCCTCGCCGCCGAGCAGAAAGCCTCGACAGCCGCGTAGGCTTTTCAGCGCGCGGTTGAAGTCGATCCCGGTCGAGACCAAGGCGCGCAAGGCGCGCGGATTGCGCGCCAAGCCGCGCAAGATTTTGCCGAAATCGATTTCACCGTTCGGTTTGATCGCGCTGCGGGCGAGCGCCGGCAGCGCACGGCTGACGGGATCGCTGATCACCCGCAACGCCGCAAAGGGCAGTCCGGCCTCGGCCGCATAGGCGGCCGCAATATGGCTTTCCATGTCGACAGCGGCAGCGCCGGTCTCAAGCCGCAACGCGATCTTGCCGGACTCGCCCACCACCACCGCTTCGACGCCGGCAAGTCCGCCCCTGATCACGCGGCGGCGGCCCAGCGCGATGCTGGCGATCTGTTGCTCGCTAAGTGACAGGCCGGCGAGCCAGCGCGCGTCGCCGGCCACGACCTCGGTCGCGACCACGATGTCGCCCGATTTTAACGATGGGTCGAGGCCGCCGGCCACGCCGAACGAAACAACGCCCCGGATTGTCTTGGGATCGAACACGGTGAGCAAGGCGCGCAGTTGCACCGGATCGCTGGCACTGCAGACCACGGCCATGCCGGGCCCCGCTGCGATGCGAGCCTCCTGAACGAGCCCCGTCACAATCAATATGGGCCGTCGGTCGATCGGGTCCCCCGACAGGCCACCCCCCACCCCCAATTTCACAACGCGACCCCTACCACCCTGCTGTTGGTTTTTTTCAAGTTCCGATACCGCGCAAGCGCCCACAGCGGAAAGAACTTCGAATAGCCATGATAGCGCAGATAAAACACCCGTGGAAAGCCCGTCGCAGTGTAGCGGTACTCCTCCCAGAGCCCTTTTTTGGTTTGTGTGGCTAAAAGGTACGCCAC
>Ga0306925_10007223_pt1 | contig 10416 bp, 9 predicted proteins | sample flu12Cox44000176_FD_203755 | JGI IMG/M metagenome (GOLD analysis project Ga0306925, IMG submission 203755) | Lab enrichment of tropical soil microbial communities from Luquillo Experimental Forest, Puerto Rico - flux8day.12C.oxic.44.000.176 (v2)... | ecosystem: Environmental > Terrestrial > Soil... | reverse complement strand
ACATGCGCAGATTTCAGAAGTCCGTGCAGCGGCCGTTATATTCCCAATCGCCGTAACGGGTCGGCTCCGGGCCTTGCGGGCCGCCGATCTCGCGCGGCTGCGCACCCGGCGCCTGCTGCTTGCGGGCCGGAGCCGGAACCTGCCGTTCGCCGGTGTCTCGATCTCGCTTGTCCATGCGGGAAATATGGGCCTGCCGCCCGCTCCCGCTCAACCATTTCGACGATGCTCGGGGAGATTGTCGCGGGCCGCCGAATAAAATCCGGAACGAAACTTGCCGCTGAGCGTTCGACCGGGCAATTTCAACTCATCATCCGGCGGCGCTGCGACATTGGAAATAAGAACCTTGATCTCCCAAGCGCCGACCGCGAGGAGCGTTGCGCTCGACCTGATCGGCGCGGTGCTTCGCCGCAAGCGGCCGCTCGACGACGCGATCGAAGACAATCCGGCGATGCACGAACTGGCGGGCCGCGACCGCGCATTCGCGCGTTTGCTGGTGGCGACGGTATTGCGGCGCCTCGGCCAGATCGACGCGTTGATCGCCGATTGTCTCAACATGCCGCTGGCACCGCGGGCGGCCACGGTGCATGACATACTGCGGCTCGGTGTCGCCCAGCTTTTGTTTCTGCGCACCCCGCCGCACGCCGCGGTGGCAACCAGCGTCGACATCGCCCACAGCCGGGGCTTCATGTCGCACAAGGGGCTGGTCAACGCGGTGCTGCGGCGTTTGAGCATCGAGGGCGCCGCGCGCATCGATCAGCAGGATGTCCCGCGGCTGAATACACCGGACTGGCTGTGGCAATCATGGAGCCGGGCCTATGGCGAGCCGCTCGCGCGCGCCATAGCCGTCTCACACCTGAAGGAGGCGCCGCTCGATCTGACCCTGCGCAGCGATGCCGAGGCGTGGAGCGTCAAGCTCCAAGGAATAGTGCTGCCGACCGGTACCTTGCGCCGCGCCTCCGGCGGTTCGCTCGTCACCCTACCGGGCTATGCCGAGGGCGCATGGTGGGTTCAGGACGCAGCGGCAGCTCTGCCGGCACGATTGTTCGGCTGTGTCGCCGGACGCGAGGTCGTCGATCTCTGCGCGGCGCCTGGGGGCAAGACCGCCCAGCTCGCCGCGGCCGGGGCTCGGGTGACGGCGATCGATCGCTCGACCCGCCGCCTCGAGCGGCTCGTCGCCAACCTGGAGCGGCTCGCTCTGCCGATCGAAGCGGTGGCAGCGGACGCGCTGACCTGGCGCCCGCCGCGACCGGTCGACGCGGTGCTGCTCGACGCCCCGTGCAGCACGACGGGTGCCATTCGCCGCCATCCGGATGTTCCGCACCTCAAGGCGCCGGACGATGTCGCCCGCCTTGCAGTGGTGCAGGACAATCTGCTGCGCGCGGCGATCGACATGCTGGGCCCAGGGGGCACCTTGATCTACTGCACCTGCTCGCTCGAGCCCGAGGAGGGTGCGGAGCGGATCGCGGAGCTGCTCGACACCGGCGCGCCGGTCGTCCGCCGGGCGATCGACCCCGATGAGATCGGCGTCCGGCCCGAATGGATCACCCATAAGGGCGACCTTCGAACCTTGCCCTGCCACTTCGACGAATACGACGGCATCGACGGCTTTTTCTGCGCCCGGCTGGTCAAGCACGGCTAGCCTCGGGCAGATCACCCGCGGCCGGGTGCGGGAAGGTTCGCCCGAGCTAAGGCGGGGCGGCGCAGGGCGGGGTCGCCGGCTTGCGGCATCGGGTGTTCCTTGTTACGAACCGGCTTCGAGCCGATGACCGAGATCCCGACCGACAAGCATCGCGCCGCCGGCCGACGGCCGGCAGGCAACAATGCGGGACTATTGACGCGGCTGCGCCGCGACGCGCTGCAAGCGCTCGCCGCCGGCCCGCTTTATCGTCACACGCTGATCGGCCGGGTTCCGGACGATTTGAGGCTACGCATCGGTCTGCGTTGGCCGGGCGATCCCAAGCGTGGGACGGCGATCGGCGGCGGCGAGATCGAGCTTGCCGGAGAGCTGATCCGCAATCCCTCGCCGCGCTGGCGCCCGCCCTCCGCCGGCGCGGAATGGATCGCCGCCTGGCACGGCTTTGGTTGGATCGCCGACCTCATCGCCGGCGGAGCCGCGCGCGATGCGGCGGGCGACATGGTCCGCAGCTGGCTTCGCGAGAACAACGGTTGGCATAGCGTCGCCTGGCGATCCGACGTCCTGGCGACGCGGGTCTTCGCTTGGGTCGCACATTTCGACGAGATCGTCCGACGCGATCCAGACCACTCGCTGCGCCGCGCGATGCTGACGAGCATGGCCGCTCAATTGCGGCACCTGGCGCGGACGGCAAGCTGGGAAGTCGCCGGCGCAGCGCGGCTGCGGGCGCTCAAGGGGCTGATAGCGGGCCGCGCTGCGCTCGGCGGTTCCGCGGTACGGCTCGCCAAGGTGGTCAGGGCGCTGGAGCGTGAGGTGCAGGTCCAGGTTCTTCCCGATGGCGGCCACCTGTCGCGCAATCCTTCATTGCAGCTTCGGGTGCTGCAGGACCTGATCGACACGCGCGCGGTGTTGCGGGCGGCGCGGATCGAGACACCCGGCGGATTGCAGCAGGCGATCGAGCGAATGGCTCCGATGCTGCGCTTTTTTCGCCACGGCGATCGGCGCCTTGCGCTGTTCAACGACTCGCTCGAAGAGGACGGGGTGGTGATCGACCTGGTCCTGACGCGGTCAGAGACCAAGGGGCGCGCGCCGGCCCAGGCGCCCCAGAGCGGCTTCGATCGGTTGCAGGCCGGCAGAAGCCTGGCGATCGTCGATACCGGGAGACCGCCACCGCGCGGCTCCGATCAGACGGCTCACGCCGGCACGATGTCGTTTGAGATGAGCCACGAGCGTGAACGCATCATCGTCAATTGCGGCGCCTATCGCGGACCAAAATCGAGCTGGTCGCGCGTCGCGCGGGCGAGTGCGGCACACTCGGTGCTGGTCGTGGCCGACACCAACTCGACCGAAATCCGCGAGGATGGCGCCCTCGGTCGCGGCCCGTCGTCGATTGCTCGTGAACGCGCCGAGCACGAGGGTCAGCAATGGATCTCGGCAACCCATGACGGCTATCGGGAGCGCTTTGGCCTGACCTATGCGCGACAGCTCTTTCTCGCCGCAGATGGCGAGGACCTACGCGGCGAGGAGCGGCTGACCGGGCGACCCGGCGCGGCCTTTGCGGTGCGCTTTCACCTGCATCCCTCGGTGCAAGCCTCATTGACGCAGGGCGAGGGCGCGGCTTTGTTCAGGCTGCCGAGCGGGATGCGCTGGCGGCTGCGTGCCGTCGGCGCCGAAATGAGTCTCGGCGAGAGCATTTATCTGGGCTCCGGCGAGGCGCGCAAGACCCAGCAGGTGGTGCTGAGTGGAACGGTCGGGGCGGATGGCGCGGCCGTCCGTTGGGCGTTGCGCCGCGAGCCCAACGAGAGTGTCCGCGACGAGCCCGCCGCAGGTCGGCCACCGAGGAATGGCTGACGCGCTGTTGCCGGCAGCGGTAGCCACTGCGACCGGTGTGTTCTGTTGGCTCGCGACGAGGCTGCTGATCCCCTTCCTGCGCCGCCGAGACATGCTCGACTACCCGAACGAGCGGTCCTCGCATTTCACACCGACTCCGCGCGGTGGCGGGATCGCCGTGACCGGTTCGGTGCTGCTGGCGTGGATCAGCCTTCACGAGGCAGGGCTGGTCGCGTCGGGTGTGGTCGGGGTTGCGCTCGGCACGGGCCTCTTGGCGCTGGTCTCCTGGATCGACGACCGGCGCGGTCTTTCGCCTGTCGTCCGCCTGGTGGCGCAAGGTATCGCGGTGACGATCGGCATTCTGCTGTTGCCCGCCGCGCCTGACGGGCTCGAAGCCTGGCTGGGTCCCACCCTCTATGTGGCCGCGGCGGGCTTCGTTTGGGTCTGGTGGATAAATTTGTTCAATTTCATGGATGGAATCGATGGGCTCGCGGTCAGCGAAGCGGCGGCGATCGGCGGGGGCTTGCTGCTCTTTGCCGTTCTCGGCAACGGCCCCGATCCCGCAGCGGCGTTGCTCAGCGCTGGCGTCGTCGGCGCCGCGATCGGGTTTCTCGCATGGAACTGGTCACCGGCACGGATCTTTCTCGGCGATGTCGGCAGCATCCCGCTCGGTTATCTCTCCGGCTTTTTGCTGCTGGAACTGGCCACCCGCGGTCGTTGGAAGATCGCGCTCATTCTGCCGCTCTACTTTCTCGCGGACGCCACAATTACCTTGCTCCGCCGGCTGCTGAGCGGTGAGCGGGTATGGGAACCCCATCGCAAGCATTTCTACCAGCAGGCGGTGCGCAACGGGCTCTCCCATTCGGCGGTCGTCGAGCGTGTGGTCGCCGCCAACCTGTTGCTGATCGCATGCGGTTGGGCGGCGGAAAACGGTCGGCCCGAGCTGGCCTTCGCGGCGGCGATCGTGATAGTCGCCGCCCTGTTGGTCGCGCTCGCGATAGGCCGCTGATTCGGCTTGCTTCGACCACGAACGTTTCACGGCTTTCCGCTCCCCGCTGGTCACCGATTAGCCGCTACGAGGCGGTTGCGCTGGTCGTTTCCCGTCTGCACACTACGCGACGCCAACCCATCGTGGATCTGCAGCATGCGGCGCCGGAATATTTTTGTGCTTGTGGCGGCTTTTCTCGCCGATCTTGCCGGCGGGTGTACCCCCTACATTCCGGTCGAGGACGCCTTCGCCACCAGCGCGTTGAACCCGACGGGCAACATCCCGCCTGAATTTGCCGAGTTCAACAGCTACGACCCTGAAATCAACGCCTTGCTGGCCGACCAGGTATGCGCCATGCCTTACATCGCGCTTCAGGAGAAATCACTTCGGAGCGCGCCGGGGGAGCTGGTTGCCGAGACCGGACGCTGCCAACTCTACGCGGCCCGCATCCGCAGCCTACAGCAGGTTTTGTCGCCATGAGCCCCGAGCCTCAGGCGGTGACGGGCACGGCGCGCGCACCGCTCGACCGGCCGCCTTCGCTGAGGAGCCGATCGAAGTAGGCAATGGTTCGGGTGAGCCCGTCGGTGAGCGAGGTCGCCGGTCGCCAGCCGAGCAGTTCGGTGGCGAGGGTGATGTCGGGGCAACGTTGGACCGGATCGTCGACGGGAAGCGGGCGGTGGATGATGGCGGAGCGGGCGCCGGTCAGCGCGATGATCAGCTCAGCCAGTTCGGCGACCGAGGTCTCCTGCGGGTTGCCGAGGTTGACGGGACCGGTGACCTGGTCGGAAGCGGTCATCAGCCGCAAAAATCCTTCGATCAGATCGTCAACAAAGCAGAAGGCGCGGGTCTGCGAGCCGTCGCCATAGAGGGTGATCGGAGCGTTCTGCAAGGCCTGGACGATAAAGTTGGAGACGACGCGGCCATCATTGGGGTGCATGCGCGGCCCATAGGTGTTGAAGATGCGGGCCACTTTGATGCGCATCTGGTGCTGGCGAAAGTAATCGAAGAACAGGGTTTCGGCGCAGCGCTTGCCTTCGTCGTAGCAGGCGCGCGGTCCGATCGGGTTGACGTTGCCGCGATAGGCCTCGGTTTGCGGATGCACCCCAGGGTCGCCATAGACTTCGGAGGTCGAGGCCTGGAAGATCTTGGCTTTGAGCCGCTTGGCCAGGCCCAGCATATTGATCGCCCCGATGACGCTGGTCTTTGTGGTCTGCACCGGGTCGAGCTGGTAGTGGATCGGCGAGGCCGGGCAGGCGAGGTTGTAAATCTCGTCGACCTCGACAAACAGCGGGTGGGTGATGTCGTGGCGCAGCGCCTCGAAATGCGGATCGCCCAGCAGGCGCGCGACATTGTCCTTGCGGCCGGTGAAGTAATTGTCGACGCACAGGACGTCGTCGCCCTGAGTAACCAGGCGCTCGCACAGATGCGAGCCCAAGAACCCGGCACCTCCGGTGACGAGAACACGCTTGGCGACGACGCTCATGGCATTGTCCTCCTCACGCCAGCGCCCGCAATGCGCGCGGCGCCCGCTGCGCCGGGCGGCCGATGCTGACATAGGCGAGACCCGCGTCAGCCATCTCTTGCGGCTGGTAGATGTTGCGCAGGTCGATTACTAGCGGGTCTGTGAGCAAGCCTTTGACGCGGCCCAGATCGAGGGCGCGGAACTCGTTCCACTCGGTCAGCAGGACCAGTGCATCGGCGCCGTCCATCGCCTGATAGGCATCCTGGCAATAGACGGGCTCGGGCATCAGCCGCTCCGCCTCGCCCATGCCTTCGGGGTCGAAGGCCCGGACGCGCGCTCCCGCCGCGATCAGCCGCGGCAGGATTTCGAGGCTTGGAGCATCGCGCATGTCATCGGTGTTGGGCTTGAAGGTCAGCCCCAAGACCGCCAGGGTCTTGCCGACAAGGCTGCCGCCGCAAGCGGCGGCGATCTTGTCGGCCATTCGGCGCTTGCGCGCTTCGTTGACCTTCAGCACTGCCTCGACGATCTCCAGACCGGCACCGGCTTCGCCGGCGGTGCGCACCAAGGCGCGGCAGTCCTTGGGAAAGCACGAGCCGCCAAATCCCGGCCCGGCATGGAGAAACTTGCGGCCGATGCGGCCGTCGAGCCCGATGCCGCGGGCCACGTCCTGGACGTCGGCGCCCAAGGCCTCGCACAGATCGGCGATCTCGTTGATGAAGGTGATCTTGGTGGCGAGGAAGGCGTTGGCCGCGTATTTGATCAGCTCGGCGGTGGCGACGTCGGTGAACAGCATCGGCGTCTCGATCAGATACAGCGGCCGGTAAAGCTGGCGCAGCACCGAGCGAGCCCGCTCGCTGTCGGCGCCGATCACCACCCGGTCGGGGCGCATAAAATCGGCGATCGCAGAACCCTCGCGCAAAAACTCCGGGTTGGCAGCGACCTCGACTCCGCCGTTAGGCCGGGTGCCGCGCAGGATCTCGGCGACCCGATAACCGGTGCCGACCGGGACGGTCGACTTGGTCACCACCACCGCCGGGCCGCTCAGCGCCCGACCGATGGCCTCGGCCGCAGCAAACACGTAGGACAGGTCGGCATGCCCGTCACCACGTCGCGACGGGGTGCCGACGGCGATGAAAACCGCATCGGCGCCGGCTACGGCCATCGCGAGGTCGGTGGTGAACAACAGCCGTCCGGCCGCCGCATTGCCGGCCACCAGCGCCGCCAGCCCAGGCTCGTAAATCGGCATCTCGCCACGCTGCAAACCCGCGATCTTCGCGGCATCCTGATCGACGCAGCTCACCGACACACCAAACTCGGAAAAGCAGGCCCCCGAAACCAACCCCACATAACCGGTGCCAATTATCGCGATCCGCATCCGATCAATTTCCTTTGGAAGAGGTGCAAGTCAGATTGAAAGGGGCCGTTTGCTCGACAATTTGGCATGCAGTGCGAGCAACCATCTCTGTCCTAATGAGTTAGCCCATGAGGCAGCGTGGCACAAGCCGCAGCCTTGTTGGACATGGTTCTCGCCTGAGCTTACACTCTCGCGTTCCTGTGGTTTTCTTTAACATTCCCGCCTAATGTGATGTTTGCTCGACGACGCGCCTTGGAGGGATCGTTGAGGAGTTGCGCTTGATGGCGAACCTGCATGCGACGATCCGGGCGCGCGCCCCGTTACGGCTCGGACTCGCTGGCGGCGGGACCGATCTTTCTCCGTATTGCGACCAATTCGGCGGCGCAGTTCTAAACACGACGATCGACCGTTTCGCCTATGCGTTCATCACCCCCCGCGACGACCGCAAGGTGGTCTTTCGCGCCAAGGATCTGGGTCGAGAAGAGGTGCTCGAGGCTGCAGCACGGCTGCCACAGGCGAGCTTGCTGCTGCATCGTGGAGTCTACGAGCGAATGGTGCGCGATCATAACTCGGGAAGAGCGATCTCCGCGACGATCACCACCACCGTCGACGCGCCGATGGGGTCGGGTCTCGGCTCGTCTTCCGCTCTGGTGGTCGCGCTGGTCGACGCATTTCGCGTACTCTTCGGCGCGCCGCTCGGCCAGTACGATGTGGCCCACCTCGCCTTCGAGATCGAACGCCTCGACCTCGCACTGGCCGGCGGCAAGCAGGACCAGTACGCCGCAGCTTTCGGCGGCACCAATTTCATCGAGTTTCTCGCCAGGGATCGAGTGATCGTCAACCCGTTGCGGGTCTCCGACAGCGCCAAGAATGAATTCGAGTCGTCGCTCGTGATTTGCTTTTCAGGACGCTCGCGCGATGCCACCGTGATCATCGAGCAGCAGACCGCGGGCATCGTCGATCACAGTGTGCACGCAATCGCCGCGATGGATCGTCTGAAAGCCGATGCCATCGAAATGAAAAACGCATTGCTCGCCGGCGATATTCCGGCGGTGGCGCAAATCCTCGACGATTCCTGGAAGGCGAAGAAAATGACTGCTCCGGGGATTTCCACCGATCGCATCGACCGGCTCTACGATGTTGCAGTCGCCAATGGCGCGCTTGCCGGAAAGGTCTCCGGCGCCGGCGGCGGCGGTTTTGTCGTGTTCCTCGTGAATCCGGAGGATCGACTGGGGTTGCTGAACGCGCTCAATGCAAACGGCGGTATCGCGGAGCCGGTCAAATTCGCCGAACGTGGATGTGAAACATGGCAGGTGAGGCGGTGACGGAAATCCTGGATTATCTGGTTCGATCTCGCGATACGATCCAGGCTGCGATCGACGATCCGGCATTCGCCGTCGCGATCCGCGACATCGTCGAGGTCACCGCGAGCGCCATCGCCAACGGACGCAAGCTGCTTCTCGCCGGCAATGGCGGCAGCGCTGCCGACGCTCAGCACCTCGCCGGGGAGATCGTGTCGCGGATGAATTACGATCGGGCCCCGGCCGCCGCTCTGGCGCTGACGACCGATAGCTCGGTTCTCACCGCGATCGGCAATGACTACGGCTACGACCGGCTGTTCGAGCGCCAGATCCTCGGTCTCGGCAGCCCGGGCGATGTCTTTATCGCGATTTCGACATCGGGTCGTTCACCAAACATCCTGCGGGCGATGGACGCGGCGCGTGAACGCGGGATATTCACGGTCGGCTTCACCGGTAGGAGCGGCGGCGAGATGGCCTCGCGGTGCGATCTGTGCCTCCGGGCGCCCTCGGATTCGACGCCGCTGATCCAGCAGATCCACATAACCGCGGGCCACATCATCTGCGGGCTAGTCGAGGAGCGGCTGTTTCCCCGCAGCTGACTCGCACGGTCCGCGCGAGAACACGGCAGATGATCCGGCAGGCGGCGATCTTGTGCGGCGGTCTCGGCAGTCGGCTCGGTGCATTGACGGCAGACACGCCAAAGCCGTTGCTGCCGGTCGACGGAAATCCCTTTCTCGACGTGCTGCTGTTCGAGTTGGCCCGCCACGGCGTGACGCGGGTTCTGCTCCTCGCCGGTCATGCAGCACAGCGTATCGCCGACTATGCATGGTCGACCCCGCTGAAGGCGCGGTTCGGGCTGGAGATCGAGGTGTCGATCGAGCCGCAACGCGCCGGTACCGGCGGTGCCGTGTGGCACGTGCGCGACCGGCTCGACAACCGGTTTTTTCTGCTCAACGGCGATTCCTGGTTCGACATCAACCTGCTCGAGCTCGCCGGCCGGGTCATCGACGAGCCGTCGGCGACCGGTGCGATCGCCGTCAGGCCGCTGCCCGATGCTTCCCGCTATGGGGTGGTGGAGATCGACGGTGGTCGACTTATCGGGTTCCGCGACCGCCCGGACCGCCCCGGAGGCGGGCTGATCAGCGGCGGTGTCTACATGTTTCGAAGTTCTTTGGCCGAGTGGCTCGAGCCGCGCTGCTCATTGGAGGAAGATGTCTTCCCGTCGGTTGCCCGCGCTGGAAAGCTCTTGGCGGCCCCGTTCGATGATTACTTCGTCGATATCGGGGTTCCCGAAGCTTTCGCCCGCGCGCAACACGAAGTTCCAAACCGGCGGCGGCGCCCGGCGGTGTTTCTCGACCGCGACGGGGTCTTGAACCATGACGACGGCCATGTCGGTTCATATGCGTCTTTTCGCTGGATCGATGGCGCCAAAGCGGCGGTCAAACTGCTTAACGACGCGGGTTTCTTTGTGTTTGTCGTCACCAATCAGGCCGGGGTCGCGCGCGGACTGTATGCGGAGGACGATGTGCACGTGCTGCATGCGCAGGTGGCCGCGGAGCTCGCGTCGGCGGGCGCCCATATCGACGATATTCGTTATTGCCCGTTTCATCCCGATGGCGTGCTTCCCGAATATCGCCGGGCGAGCGGCTGGCGGAAGCCGGCACCGGGGATGATGCTGGACCTGCTGCGCTGCTGGCCGGTCGACGCCAACGCGAGTTTTCTGGTCGGCGACCGAGAAACCGATTGCGCCGCCGCCGCCGCCGCCGGGATCGAAGGCTACCTGTTCCCTGGCGGCGACCTCTTTCAGTTCATCTCGAAGGTACTAAAGACGCGCGCACGGTCGGCTTG
>Ga0306925_10007213_pt1 | contig 10421 bp, 13 predicted proteins | sample flu12Cox44000176_FD_203755 | JGI IMG/M metagenome (GOLD analysis project Ga0306925, IMG submission 203755) | Lab enrichment of tropical soil microbial communities from Luquillo Experimental Forest, Puerto Rico - flux8day.12C.oxic.44.000.176 (v2)... | ecosystem: Environmental > Terrestrial >... | reverse complement strand
GGACCGCAGCCCTGGCGGGCTGCTCTACCACACGAGCCTGCGACTCTGGACGATGGGGTCCTTCACCCGCTATGCCAATTCGGCAAAAGCGCATTTCGCTCACGTTCCTGGTGGTGCGCGTCGGGCAGGTCGGACTCGCCCGACCCAACCGAGCGCAGGCATGCCTCTGCGAAGCGGGCGACTGCCAGGCATTTATGCGGATTCGGCACGGATGGTGTCATGTGCATCCCCGCGGGGCACGCTGCAGCGTAGTCGACGGGGCCTCCCCGAACACGGCACGGTATTGTGCGGCGAAGCGACCGAGTTGCAGGAACCCGTGGCGTCTGGCGATGTCCGAGACATTGGCCGTCGCAGAATCCGCGTGACGCAGTGCCACGCGCACCATCCCCAGGCGTCGCAAGCGCAAATATCGGATGGGGCTCATGCCCAGGAATTCTGCGCAGCACGCACGCAAGGTCCGCTCGGGCACCCCGATGGCCTTGCTCAGGTCTGGCAGGTGCGGGACACGCTCGGAAGACGGTGCCAGCGCCTCTTCGAATTGGCGCATGATGTAGACTCGGTGGTGTCAGGGCGCCACATGCTGGCGATGAGCCCCTGCTGTTAAGCAGGCGACGAGCGCGTAGATCAGATCTTGTTCGAGCGCGCGGGCGACCCCCGGGTGCGCAATCAGCTCGGGCTTCTTCTCGGCAAGGCGACGGGCATCCACATGCAGCCACCGGAGGGAGGCCACCGCGGACGGAGAAAGGCGCACAGGCGACCAGCCGGCGGCGGCGCAAGATCATCACCGGTGAGAGCCTTGCCGCAGGCTGCGAGGTGCTCGGGGGTCTGTGCTATGGAGGCCCAGTAGCAGGCGCCGCTTGTCCGCTGATGCATGTGCTCGCCTCGGCTGTGGAAGACGACATCCCTAGCCGCAGCTCCACTCCGCCCCAGAGCACCGACCGATCGGGTTGTGCTGCAAAAGTGACAAAAACCAGCTTTCGTGCCAACGAGACATAAGCGATGCGCGCCCGCTCTTCGCGAATATAACAGCAGGCGCAGATGAGGCAACTCGGCGTGGGTCAGGCGCGCCTTGCACGGGGCTGCCGTTCAACTCGGTGATGGCCGTCGCATCTCCAAGCCTTTTGTCTTCGCGCTGGTCTGTCAGGCGATCGGCGCCGAGCCGGCGCGCGAACGGATCGGGGTCAACAGCAATGAATCCGATGGTTAACGCCGGTGCGATCGCGACGGCGAGCCTCGCCCCTGGCGACACCGCGGACGCGAAGTGGGCCTTTATCCAGGACGGGCTGTCCCGTTTCGCGGGCCGTCCGCTCGATCTCGACGACGAGGTGTACCGGTCGGAGGCGGCCACGAATTTCCGCAACCGCGGCATCGCCAAGCTGCTCGAAGGCTACGGCCGTATGTATTTCGACGCGCCCGAGGCAACCGATGTCTACACGAAGCAGTGCTCGCTGAGCGTGACGGTCAAGGATCTAGCTGTTATGGGCGCGACGCTCGCCGATGGCGGGGTGAACCCAGTCACCGGGGAGCGGGTCATCGACGCCGCTCACTGCAAGCGCGTGCTGGCCGTGCTGGCGACCGCCGGGTTGTACGAATTGTCGGGCGACTGGCTGTACGAGATCGGCCTGCCTGGGAAGAGCGGGGTCAGCGGCGGCATCGTGACCATCTCGCCGGGCAAGGGCGGGCTGGGCACCTTCGCGCCGCTGCTCGATGTCGCAGGAAACAGCATTAAGGGCCAGCGAGCGACCAAGCTGCTGTCCGAGCGGTTGGGGCTGAACCTGTTCGCTTCGCAGCCTGATCATTAATGAGGCCGGCTCGCGGCCCGGAGACATAGCCTGACGTGGGAGTGAAACGCGATGACAGCAGAATTTGCCATAGACGCACGGACTGAGGCGCGGACCTCATGGGTGCCGATGATCGCTATTGCGCTCGGCCAGGTGCTGATGTCCTACAATGTGGCGTCACTCCCGGTGGCGCTGGGCGGCATGGTGGCGAGCTTCCACGTCCCGCCCACGACGGTCGCAACCGGCATCGTGATGTATTCGCTCGCCGTCGCCGGTTTCGTCATGCTCGGCGCCAAGCTGAACCAGCGTTTCGGGGCGCTGCGCGTATTCCGCACGGTCGTGGCGCTGTTTGGGATCGCCCAGGTGCTGATGACCTCAGTCCGACGGCGAATTTAATGTTGACTGCGCAGTTGCTGTGCGGCTTGGCGGGAGCGGCGCTGGTTCCGTCCTTGGTCGCGCTGATCGCCGAAAATTACCACGGCGTCCAGCAGTCCACCGCCTTGGCTCGGCGCGGGCCGGGGCCGGCGTCGCGGCGTTCGTGATCGGCGGCGTGCTGGGTACCTTCATCGGTTGGCGGCCCGCTTTCGGCATCCTGATCGTTCTATCGGCGCTCGTCTTTTACTTGAGCTTCCGGCTGAAGCCGGACCATGGGCGGCCGCACATTAGCATTGATATCGTGGGCGTCGTGCTGGCGGCGGCGGCGATCATCCTGATCAGCTTCGGGTTCAACAATCTGAACCGCTGGGGCCTCGGCTTGGTACGGCCGGGAGCGCCGTTCGACCTCCTCGGCCTGTCGCCGGCGCCGCTGATGATCGTCGTCGGCATCGTGCTCGGCCAGGCTTTTCTGGTTTGGACGCGACGGCGTCAGGCAGCAGGCAAGACACCGCTTCTAGCGCTCGATGTCATCGAGTCTCGCCAGGAGAGAGCTGCCGTCTATGCGATGTTCGCGCTCGTCGCCCTCGAGGCAGGGCTCAACTTCATGGTGCCGCTCTACATCCAGATCGTGCAAGGTCGCTCGCCGCTGGATACAGCGATGGCTATGATGCCGTTCAACAACGGTGTTTTTCACCGCGATGTTGATCGTGCGGCTCTACGGCGCGCTTACCCCGCGGCAGATCGGGCGCTCTGCTTTCATTCTGGTCGCAGCCGCGCTCATATGGCTGGCTTTTGTCGTCCGGAACGACTGGGAAAGCTTCCCGGTGATCATCGGCCTGTTCGCGTTCGGGGTCGGGCAGGGTGCGCTGGTGACCCTGCTGTTCAACGTGCTGGTCACGTCCTCGCCCAAAGAGCTCGCCGGCGATGTCGGATCCTTGCGCGGGACCACCAATAATCTCGCTGCCGCCGTGGGCACAGCGGTCGCAGGAGCCCTGGTCGTCGGCCTGCTGAGCGCCGGTATTCTTCGCAGCCTCGCGGACAACCCGCTGCTGCCGCCCGAGATCCAGTCCCAGGTCGATCTCGACAACATCAACTTCGTCAGCAACGATCGGCTACTCGGGATCTTGCAGCGCACGACGGCGACGCCGCAGCAAGTAGACGAGGCGGTGCGCATCAACGCCGAGGCGCGTCTACGGGCCCTGAAGATCGGCCTGCTCGTCATGGCCGCTCTCGCCATGCTGACGATCATCCCGGCCGGCCGGCTGCCGGACTACAAACCCGGCGAGATTCCGGCCGAACCAGAGGCACAGAAGTCGTGATTGTGGAGCTGGGAGCGGCACCATGACCAAGGCGCGTCTGCTCGTCTTGTCCCTCGGTGGGACGATCACCATGGTACCGGACGATTCCGGCGGCATCGCGCCGAAACTCGGCGCCGCCGAGCTGGTGGCTTCGGTGCCGGCGCTCGCGGAGGTGGCGGAGATCGACGCGCGCTCTCCGTTCCGCCTGCCCAGCCCCTCCCTCACCCCCGGCAATCTGGTCGAAGTCGCCCGGATGATCGAGGAAGGCTTCGCATCCGGCTTTGACGGCGCCGTCGTCATCCAGGGCACGGACACGATAGAAGAGTCCGCCTTTATCCTCGACCTGCTGGTCGGCGGAGAGAAGCCGGTAGTGATTACCGGGGCGATGCGCGGGGCGGACGCGCCAGGCGCGGACGGACCGGCCAACCTGCTGGCTGCGGCGAGGGTCGCTGCTGCGCCGGAGGCGCATGGTCTCGGCACGCTCGCGGTGCTGAACTACGACATTCACGCGGCGCGCTTCGTGCAGAAGTCGCATACAGTCTTACCTTCCGCCTTTTTATCTCCGCTCGGGGTGGTCGCAGAAGGTCGGCCTCGTTTCTTTGTCCGGGTGTCGCGAGCCCCAAGCCTGCCGGCCTCGGATGGTCCCCCGGCACCAGTCGCTCTCGTCAAATGGGGGATGGGCGATGACGGGCGCATGCTAAAGCGCCTTGCCCGGTCTCGGTTATGTCGGCCTTGTCGTGGAAGGGATGGGCGCGGGCCATGTGCCCGCGGATGTCGCGCCCGTTCTCGGCGATCTTGCCGCGAAGATCCCGGTTGTGCTGGCGACGCGGGCTATGACAGGTCCAGTCTTCACGCGCACCTATGGCTATGCAGGGTCCGAGATCGACCTGATCGCCCGCAATCTGGCGCCCGCGGGCTACCTGTCCGGCCTCAAAGCACGCCTGCTGCTGGGCTTCAGCCTGCGGTCGGGAAAGGGGGCAGGCACGGTCGGCGAAGCTTTCGCACCCTATCAATAAGGATCGCTCCGCCGGTTTCAGCGATCAGGCTGGATCTCACCAGACTGTCCGCCGCTGCCGTTCTCGACGTCCGGCCGCACCCGCGTAAAATCGCGCGCTGCGCCTTCATGGTAGCACTGTTGGCGGTGGTCATCCGGAACGAATGGGAAACGTTCATGGTGATCCTCGGCCTGATCGTAATCGGTCTCGGGCAGGGTGCGCTGGCGACGCTCTTGTTCACCAGTCTGGCCGCGGCCTCGCCCAAGGAGCTGGCCGGGGATGTGGGCTCGCTGCGAGGCACCGCCAACAACCTCGCCGGAGGAGTGGGCACGGCCATCGCCGGCGCACTCCTAGTCGGCCTCCTGAGCGCGAGCGTCAAGCACGACCTGGCCGACAACCCGATCATCCCGCCCGAGCTCAAGACGCAGGTCGATCTCGACAATGTCACCTTCGTCAACAATGATCGGCTGCTCGCGGTGCTGCAGCGCACTACGGCCACGCCGCAGCAGGTCGACGAGGCAGTGCGCATCAACACGGAAGCGCGGTTACTGTCGCTCCGGATCTGCTTATTTGCGTTGACGGGCTTGGCTCTGCTCGCGATTTTCCCGGCCGGCGGGCTGCCGGGTTACGTCGGTGACGACGTGCCGAACAGTCAAGAGCGAGGCGACAGAGAGGGCGCCGGCGAATAGATGGGGCTTAGGTTTCCAGCCGACTCGGGTTGGGTTCCTAGTGTCCCGGTTGTGAAGTTCGTTTCATCGACGGTCTTCTCCGTGTCATACCGGCGAAGGCCGGTATCTATAGCGGAAATGGTCCCGGCCTTCGCCCGGACGACGACAGATGTTCAAATCGATGTACTGAACCAGGGAGATGTTGGATGGCGAGGCAGGCTGAAAAGACGATCAAACTCGCCCTGCAGGGCGGCGGTTCCCATGGCGCATTTACCTGGGGCGTCCTCGACCAACTCCTGGCGGACGAGCGAATTCGCATCGAGGGCGTCAGCGGCACCAGCGCCGGCGCCATGAACGCGGTTGCGCTCGCTGACGGCATGGCGCGTGGCGGCGCAGCGGAGGCTCGGGATCGTCTGGAGAGATTCTGGTCGGCCACCAGCGCTGCGGCCCAGTACAGCCCGATCCAGCGATCTATTGTCGACGTTTTCATGGGCAATTGGAGCCTAGATACCTCGCCGGCATACATTTTCTCGGACCACCTTACACGCCTGTTTTCCCCGTACGACCTCAATCCACTGGATTTGAACCCGCTTCGCGACGTGGTCGGCAGGTGCATCGACTTCGACCGGGTCAACGACCCGACAGGCGTGAAGGTTTTTCTGACCGCGACCAATGTCCGGACCGGCCGGCCAAAAATCTTCCGGCAACCCGGGGTCACGCTTGATTCAGTCATGGCCTCGGCATGCCTGCCTTTACTCTACAAAGCTGTCGAGATCGATGGAGAGGCCTATTGGGACGGTGGTTATATGGGCAATCCGGCGCTCTTTCCGCTGGTGGACGAGTGCGATGCCGGGGACCTGGTCCTGATCCAAATCAACCCTTTTTATCGTCCGGATGTCCCGCGGTCGGCTCGAGACATTCAAAACCGACTGAACGAGATCACTTTCAATGCCAGCCTACTGAAAGAACTACGCTCGCTCGCCTTCCTCTGGGAAATCATCCACCACGAAAACCTCGAGCGCGAGCGGTACCGCGACGCACGCATCCATGCCATACACGACGAAGAGACGATGCTTGGGCTCGGTGTCTCCAGCAAGCTCAATGCCGAGTGGGGCTTCCTCACCTATCTCCGCGATCAGGGTAGAAAAGCCGCCCAAAACTGGCTGTCGCGGCATTACGACGATCTTGGTATCCGCAATTCCCTGGATCTTTCCTGGATCTTTGACGAAAGCCTTAAGCCGGCGCATCTGGAAGAAGGTGCCGATCGCGATTACCGGATCAGGGCGGTTGCTCGATGACCGGCTTGCCTTCTCCTTCGACCTCGACACGCTGCTGAAGAGCGCGTGACGCGATGGGGTTTCTTGGCATCCTACTCGGCCTTGCGCTCCTCGTGTGGCTGGCCTTTCGGGGCTGGAGTGTCCTGCTGCTCGCCCCGGCGGCCGCGCTGCTTGCCGCCGCTCTCGCGGGAGAGCCGCTGCTCGCCCACTGGACACAGACCTTCATGGGAAGCGGGGCGCGCTTCATTGCACAGTTCTTTCCGCTGTTTTTGCTCGGTGCCGTGTTTGGCAAACTGATGGACGACAGCGGCTCGGTGAGGGCGATCGCCGATTTCATGACGCAACAGCTGGGGCCGAGCCGCGCGATGCTGACGGTTGTGCTCGCCGGTGCGATCGTCACCTATGGTGGCGTCAGCCTGTTCGTCGCGTTCTTCGTGCTGGTGCCGATGGGGCAAGCGCTGTTTCGCGCGGCGGCCGTTCCCCACCGGCTGATCCCGGCGGCGATCACTTTGGGCACTTCCACCTTCACCATGTCGGCACTGCCGGGAACGCCGGCGATCCAAAATGCCATCCCGATGCCATTCTTCGGTACGACGCCGCTAGCCGCGCCCGGCCTCGGCGTTATCGCCGCCGCCATCATGCTCGGCTTTGGCCTGTGGTGGCTGGGCCGCGCCGAAACCGCCGCCCGCCGCAAGGGCGAAGGCTATGGCAAGGCAGCCCCCGTTCCGGTCGATGCAGCGGCAGATGACCAGACTGTGCGTGAGCGCGCCACCACCGCTCGCGAGTTCGATCCCGCCGAAATCCACCACGGCTGGCACAGCAATGAGCCGCCGTCAGTCATGCTGGCGGCGTTGCCGCTCCTGGTAGTGGTAAGCGTCAATGTCCTGATGTCGCTGCTCGTCCTGCCGCGCCTCGACGTTTCGTTCTTGGCCGAGGAGCGGTGGGGAGCGACCTCTCTCTCTGCCGTTGGTGGCGTGTGGGCCGTGGTGACCGCATTGGCGGCCGCGATTGTCACCGTCGTTGCCGTCAACCGGCGGCGTCTGCCGGCTCTGCGCGAGACCTTGGATGCCGGCGCCAATGCATCCGTGCTGCCGGTCCTCAGTGTTGCAAGTCTCGTCGGCTTTGGGGCAGTGGTCGCCGCGCTGCCGGCATTCGGCATGGTGCGCGACTGGCTGCTGTCGATCGAAGGGGGCCCGCTCGTATCAGTGGCGGTCGCAACCAATGTACTCGCCGCTCTGACCGGCTCCGCCTCGGGCGGACTGACCATCGCGCTCGATGCGCTGGGCGCGACCTATATGCGCATTGCCGCGGAGTCGGGCATCGATCCCGCGCTATTGCATCGCATAGCCGTAATCGGCGCCGGCACGCTCGACAGCTTACCGCAGAACGGCGCTGTCGTGACACTGCTCGCGGTGTGCGGCTCGACCCATCGGGAGAGCTATCTCGACATAGTGATGGCCGCCATCGCGGGCCCGATCATCGCCCTTGCCGCGGTGATCGCGCTCGGTTCTGCGTTTGGTTCGTTCTGAGCGGGAGCCAGTTTATGACAATGGCACTTGCCACCGTTTAACCGATCGGCGATTGTTTCGCCACCGTCTGAGGGGGAGGAGGCACCATGACATTGAAACGCTGGACAGTCGCTGCCGGATTGGTGTTGCTCGCGCCGGGCGCGCCGCACGCCGCCACGGAAGCGAATTTCGGGCCCGCCACCACAGCCGACTTGGTCGAGCTTTGCACTGCGACGCCCGACAACGCGATGGGGACGGCGGCGGTCAATTTCTGCCAAGGCTTCGCGCTGGGCGCGGTCTTGGTGGAAATGCAGAACATGGCCGCGTTCCGCGGACCGAAGCCTTTCTGCATGCCGAATCCTCCGCCGAGTCGCAACGAAGCACTCGGCGAGTTTGTCAAATGGGCGCGGGTGTCGCCGGATCGCATGTCAACCACGTCCACCGACGGGTTGTTCCGGTTTTTGAGCGAACGCTATCCCTGCCCGCCATCGCGCTGATCAAACCGCTCTGGGGAACGCCATGAACAAGTTACTGCTGCTCGCGGCCGTCGCTCTGCCAGTCGCTGCCTGTGCCGACATGACCCCGACCCAGCAGCGCGCGGTTACCGGCACAGCTGCGGGCGCCGGCATCGGCGCCATCGCCGGGGCCATCGGCGGGAACGCGGGGCTCGGTGCCGCCGCTGGCGCAGGAGCCGGCCTGCTTGGCGGGCTTCTCTTCGATCAGTCCCGGCAGGCCCAGGATAGAGCCTTCCAGCAGGGCGTCGCGGCCGGACGACAGGGAAGTTAAGGGACACGCGGCCGAGCCGCGGCTCGTACGCTGACTCGCGAAAGCCATGATGGGAAGCGCCGCACCAAAGCGTCCTTCGGTCTGGAAAATGGCGCTTGGGGCCGTTTGGGACTGCGGTCCGGGGACCTGCCACTTAGCGATTACCAGCGCCTGCAATGCGCGCTGCGGCTTCTGCAGCTTTGCCCGCGACCGGCTGCCTGCGGCGTCGCGGCACTCCGTTACCCTCCCCGATGCAAACCTCGCCTGCGACATCCTGAAGCGCAATGGCATTCGGTTTCTGCACTTCACCGGCGGTGAGCCGCTTGTGCACCGGGAATTCACGGCGATGGTCGCGCATGCAGCGCAAATCGGCATGGTCCCGACGCTGGTCACGAATGGCGCGTTGCTGACGCCGAAGCGGGTCGACGCATTGGTCGAAGCTGGCCTCGCGTCGGTTTATATTTCGATCGACGCGGCCTCGTACAAGGTACACGACTCGAACCGGGGCCTATCCGGCCTGAGCGTACGCATCCGTCGCGCCAACGCCGCATTGAAGCGACGTCAAATCCCGAGCAGCGCCTCCGTCACCCTGAGCCGGCTCGTGGACTATCCGGCTCTGCCGGAGGCGTTACGGGATCTCGGCTTCGGCGCGGTGAGATTTTCCTACCCGCTGCGAACGCTTCCGTCCTCCTATCTGGCCTGCGCCGAGTCCCCACTCGTCGACTTCACACCCGAGGAGCTGCATGCCTCTTTTGAGGCCGTGAAAGCGTTGAGCGAGCATTTCCCGGTGCTGAACCCGGTCGCCTCGATCGAGGATATGCAGCGTCACCTGCGCGGCGAGCCGGAGATGTTCGGGTGCCTCGCGGGGTGGAAATTCTTCTATTTGGATTGGCACGCGCAACTGTGGCGCTGCCACAACTGGGACCGGCCGCTTTGCGACATCCGGGAGTTCGACGGTACGCAGCGTGTGCGCGACGGCTGCACGGCTTGTGTGATTGATTGCTATCGCGACGATTCGGTCATGCAGCATGTTGGTGTAGCGGTAAGCGACGGCATCCGCGCAGCGGCGCGAGGAGATGTTTGGCAGGCCTGGAGCCATTGGGCCGATCGCCGGAACTTGGTTTCGGCGCGGGCAGCAATCGGAACGGCAAGGGCCTGGTTGCGTGTCCCGTAGCGGATCCCCGCACCCGGCTGAAGCGCAGTCTGGGACGCCAGCTTCGCACCGCCCGATCGCGGAGACGTGCGTATTCCTCATTGGAAATCGCGCCTGACTTCCTCAGCCTTTCCAGTTTCACGATCTCATCGGCAGCACTAAACCCGACGATGTCGCAGAGCTCATTACGGGCTTGCTGCGCTCGCTGAGTATTCCGCTCTGCCATCCCGCGGCTCTGCGAGTTGAGGTAGGTGAACCCTCAAAATAGGGAAATACGATCAGCAATATCACCCAGAGTGTCTTCTCCACGCCGGATACGTTTCCACTGCGGAACAGGTCGACGATGACCGTGATGAGCAACCAGAACCATAGGACAAATATGCAAAAAGTTGGTGGAGCTTAAACCGCCTTCCAACAACATCTTATCCCTCCCTCTTTGATCGCGTTATAAATGTAATGCGTGGGTATGTGCGCGGCTCTCTGTTCGCGATCTGCGCTGCTCACCCCTAACAGGATGAGAACATTACGCGCGGCGAAACGGGTGGGGGGCGGTCATTCGGTCCAGCGTCAAAATCAGGGCCGAAGCCCGCGATCTCTACAC
>Ga0306925_10007212_pt1 | contig 10422 bp, 5 predicted proteins | sample flu12Cox44000176_FD_203755 | JGI IMG/M metagenome (GOLD analysis project Ga0306925, IMG submission 203755) | Lab enrichment of tropical soil microbial communities from Luquillo Experimental Forest, Puerto Rico - flux8day.12C.oxic.44.000.176 (v2)... | ecosystem: Environmental > Terrestrial > Soil... | reverse complement strand
GGGAAGTGTCGTATGCGCCGCGCGCGTTTTTTCCGGTCTCCACAGCGGATCGGTCATGGCCAGGTCCTGCGACGGGTTTAGCTGGTTCTTTTTGTCATATCGCGCTATCAATGCGCCAGGGGGCGTCGTCTCCTCAGTTGCGGGCATGACAATTGGGCAAGGAAATAAGGCATTGCCCTGCGACTTGCACTCAACGACACGGGTTTGTAAGAACGGGCTTTGTTCACAAGCCCAGAGTGGGGCCCAGAGTGGGGCCCAGAGTGGGGCCCAGAGTGGGGCCCAGCGTGGGGCCCAGACCGTCGCCCAAACCGCAGCCCTGACCGCGGCCCGGATCGCACGAGGAGCTCGGCCGCATCCCCACGGGGATCGGGACGCGGCGCCGGCATGGCGGGCAACATCAGGCTGAAGTCAAAGGCATGAGACGCAAACACGCCATCTCGCGCTTTGCCACCTTCGTTCTTGCGACGCTTGCCTGCCTGCTCCTTGCCATGTTGGCGCCGTCGTTGTTCGGGACCCGAACCATCGACGAGCCCTTCGCGGGCTACGCCCTGATGGCCTCGCCGCGAGACCTGCACGTCGTGACGGCGCCGATCCGTCTGAGCACAGCGCCCGATTTGACCCTCAGCCGTGGCACGCTTTATGCCGACGGCAATGCGGCTGCCGGCACGCCCATTTCCCGCTTCGTTCTCGACGCGCCGGTATTCAATCTCAACGCCTCGGGACTGCCCCTCAGCGAGGGCGACCTTGAGAGCACGCTGGAGAGCACCCTTGCAAGCGCCGTCGCGCCCGCGCTCGTGGAGCAGCTGCAGGCGATGGGGTTCGATACGCTCATGGTGCGTCAGGGCACGCTCCTCGTGACGGCCGCCGATGGGACCTCGGAAACCATCGGCGAAATCGAAGCCGAACTGACCGGGCGTCGCAAGGGTGAGATTGCTGGCCATGGCAGCTTCGCCTTCCGTGGGCAGCGGCTTGGCTTCGATGGCGCGCTGATCCAACCCGCCGAGAAGGCGCTCTCAGCGCGCTGGCCGATGAAGCTCACCCTCAAGGGTGATCTGCTGGAAGCCACCTTAGACGGCCGCATCGATGTGGCGCACGACCTGCAGCTCGGGGGGCAAATCGAGTTGACCAGTCCGAGCTTGCGTCGGACCGCGCGCTGGCTCGGTGCGCCAGTGCCGGTCGCCGACGGCCTCAACGCCCTCGGCGTCAAAGGCCAGCTCAATTGGAGGGCGCGCTCCATCGCCGTCGAGGACGCCAAGGTCGCCATCGACGGCAATGAAGCGACCGGCGCCCTGGTGCTCAACCTGACCGGCGAGCGCCCGCTGATTGATGCAGCGCTCGCCTTCCAGGCGCTCGACTTGTCGCCTTACGCGGACGCCACACGCGCGCAATCCTTCCTGTTTGATCGCCAGACCGCCACGTGGTCGCTCTTTGATTTGTCCCTTCCCCTGATCAGGCACGTGGATGCCGATCTGCGCATCTCCGCACCCAAGGTCATTCTCAAGGGCTATGGGCTCGGCCGCGGAGCTGCAACGATTGCCGTCCGGTCGGGCAAGCTGCTGGCCGACATCGCCGAGCTTGATCTGTTCGGTGGCAAACTCAGCGCACAAATCACCGCCAACGCCGACGATATCGTGCCGCGTTACGCGCTGCGCGGCAGGGCTGAGAACGTCGATGCGGGCGCGGCCACCTCCTCCCTGTTCGGCTCTGCAATCCTGACCGGTCGCGCGATGCTTGCTCTTGAGATCGAAGGTGCGGGACAGACGCCGGCAGAGCTGATGCGTCGCCTCTCCGGCAAGGCGACCCTCACCATGCCGGAGGGCGGGCGGCTGGCACTGGATGTGAAGGCCCTGCGCAGCGTGGCCAAATCCAACGGCCCGCCGGGCTGGTCACCCCTCGCCAAGGGGCACACCAACCTCGAGCTGGTCGAGGCCCGCACACTCATCCGCCATGGTGTCCTCATGACCGAGCAGGTGCAGGCCCGGTCCGGCGTCCTGGGACTTGCCGCTTCGGGACGGGTGGACCTCTCCGAGCGCACCCTTGATCTCAATGTGCTCATGAAATCCAATGTGCCTGCCGATCGCCCGCTCAAGATGTCCGACATGGCGGGCGGGGAGGGCGTGACCGTGCGCGGGCCGTGGAGCGGGCCTTTCGTGTGCGACCAGGACCCCGAGGCGGATGGCGCACGCTGAGACTCTTAATCCTCTCGATCACCAATTCACTCGATGGCCAATCCTCTTGATGGCCAATCCTCTTGATGCTGGCACCCCGATGGCGCCATCCGTCATTGGTCGATCTCGTCGTTGGTTGCAATCACGATCGGGGTCTCGATCAGGCGCACGTCGATGGGCTTGATCGCAATCAGCTTGGGATTGTTGGGCAACGGATTGGCTTTGCCCCGTGGTGCGTTCATCCAGTGGTCGGGTCCCGGCACCTTGTCGATGGCCAGCGGATAGATGGTGAGTTTGTCCGGCTCGAACTTGAGCCGCAGGAAGTTCTTGTAGTTTTTGATGCGCAGGGCCGCGAACGATTCACCGGCATGCATGCGGTTCAATCCTGTCAGCACCCAGTAGAACCCCCATAGCGACCCGCCGACCAGCGCGCCGAGGCCAACCATCAGCGTTGGATAGGACATGAAGCCCACGATCTCGCGAATGGGTTTGGGTTTCTTCTCGCCCGATTGGGCGGACGCGCGTTGCTGCTCCTCGGTGCGGCGCTGCAGCGGCTTGAGCGATTCCTCAATAACGTCCTTAACGATCGGTGCCTGCTCTTTGCGCGACTCATAGATGACATTGACGAGCCTCTCGATCGGCGGCGTGATCCATGTGTCGAGCATGACGACCAGAAGCGAAAGCGTAAACATCGCGGTCAGATGCGCCAGGAAGTGTGTCGAGCCGACGAAGAACTTGGTGAGATAGCGTCGGGGTCCCGGGTAATCGACTGCGTCCACATACCAGACCAGGACCGCGTATAGACCCGCGATCATCACCACCAGGCTGATCGAGGCAATCATGGCCTGCAAGAGATAGAGCGGCATGAAGGGCAGCACCTCGCCAAGCGACGTGGTGACGCCGAGGGCATCGATTTTACCCGCCGAGATCTCGTGGCGAGTGACGAGCGTCTGGAACTCCCAAGTGATGAGCCAATAGATCAACCCGATGCCAATGGCGAACGCCGGGTTGTAGAACGGGAACAGAATGTTGCCGAGACTGAGCAGATAGCTCTTGCTCTTTGCAGGATAGCACTTGGGCGCCTGCGGCTTGAGGGGTTGGCGCTTGCGCCGTTGCGAAAGCGCGGGGCTTTGCAGGGGTTCCAGTGCGTCCTGGACATCCTGCACGGCTTGCTCCACCACGTTGCCCGCCACCTTGGTGTTGCGCTTGAGGTGGATGTCGTAGGCTTTCGATTTCCAGCCCTCGCCGGGCCGAACTCCGGTGGTATCCGGCGCGGGATCCTCCTCGTAGTCGGGACGTTCCGGCCAACGCACGGAAATTGCATTCTTCAAAATGTGGGTGGGGTGCATGAAGGCGCCGCCCCCACCCGACGTGATGAAGTGCACATCCAGTTCGTGGGCGAAATAGCGCGCGTAGTGGTGCCAATCGCCGGCGATGGCGGCGCGAATGCGCACGCCTTGCTTGCGCGCGATGGCGGTGATCTTAAAAAAATTCTCCTCCTCGTCCGCGCCGGTGGCCTCCGCCAACAGCCAGGAGGGTTCGGCCAGGCACACGATGAGGTTGTCCTTGGGACCCATTTGTGCGGCTACGGTCTCAAAGTAGCTCACTTGGCTGGCATCGAGGTATTTCGAGAACTGTATGTCAGCGCCCCAGATCCACCAGTTGTAGGGAAGCTTGATGGCCCAGTAGCTGCGGTGCTGCTGGCACTGCCAGCCGCCGATCATGTTGCCCCTGGAGTTCTTGTCGCGCGCGGAGCAGAAGAGGCTGTCGAAGGAGTTGAGGCCGTCATACCAGTCGTGGTTGCCGGGCAGCGCAAACAGCTTCCGGTCCGGCTTGGACGTCGTGAAAGCCCAATTGTACGGCAACAGCAGTTTGCCCTTGTATTCCTCGCGCGTCGCCTGCGGATAGCACTGGTCGCCGCCCATGATGAGCACCTCGCCGTGACGCAAGCGCCCAGCTTGCCGCACATCCAGGCTGTCTTGCGCCATCAGATAGGCAACCGTGTAGGTGGACTCAAAGCCGTCGCCGACGTCGGCGACATAATCGAGCCAATAGGCGCCCGTCTCGTCGGCAGCGATGTGCCGGGCAGGATTGGCCACGGTGGGATCACTGTAGTCGTAGCGCGTGCATAGCTCCTCGTCATCGCAGGGATCGGTGACCGCCTGGATGAGGCGCTGATCCGCATACTGGCCAAACACAGACGAGATGATCGTCCGCACGCCGATGCGCGCCAGCAGCCTCGGGTCGTACCATGACACCATCTTCGACAGCTGCCCCAGGCGCAGCTGCCGCAGCGGACTGAGTTCGGCCATGACCCTGCCTCCCCTGGCGATAGCCTCGCGGGCGAATGCCTGCAGCGATCGCCGCACCGACCGTGTAGAATGGCGCGCTATTTCGGCGGAAGAAAGAAGGTGGGCGATCGTCTCCGGCCCGGCGTGGCGCAAATATCCCAGGCCAATACCGGAGCTTTGCAGGCTTCAAGCGCCCGCGCCCCCGCGCGCCAGCGCTGTTGGGGGTTCACCAGGTACGCCGCGAGCCGGTGTCGATATGAAATGCGCCGCCGCCATAATGTTTCAAGCCGCCCACCTCTTTCTTGGCCTCTAAAAATGCGAGGATGGCGCGCCAGTTGCCGGCCACGTTGAAATCGACCGCCTCGCCGGTGAGGTGATAGGAGCGCTTGGCACCGCCCACGCGGGCGTTGACCTCTTTGCTGCGGCAGGTCCAGCGGACGGTGATGGGACCGAAAGCTTCGGCCAGTTCGAGGAGGACGCCGCGCAGGGGCGCCGCAAGACAGTCGGTCAGTGCCGTCGGCAGCCACTTGATTGCATCTGTCGTCAGGCTCGGAGCAGACGCAGGAGCCGGCGCAAAGAACTCGCGCCCGAGGCCGGCGAGCATTGGGCCCACGCCCTCGGCGGCCGATCCCGCCGCCTTGGGAAGTGTGGCGCTCACGTTGGGCCTTGCCCACTCGATCACGGAGAGCGGCCGCAAGGTGACGGGGTGAATATCGCGCCCAAGGCTGGCGAGCCGGCCGCCACCGCGATGCCGCGCGATGCTCTTGCGCTTTGGACTTGCGTGGCGCGCCGGCGGCGCGACCTCGTGAGCGGCGCGTTTATGGGCACGCCGCGTGCGACCGCGGCTGGCGCCGTCCTCCGCCCGCTCCGACATCATTTGGCTGATCATGGGACCGGCCCAGCTGTCGTCCACGGCCGCCCGCGCAGGCTCACCCAGCACGGTCGCGGCAGCCGTGATCGCAACGGTCGCGAGGCATCGAGAGGAGGCCGTGCCAAATGTTGGGCGGGCCAAGGCATAAAGCGATTGCATGATTGCAACTCCCATCAACGCTTGCAGGCGCCGGTCATCGCTGCGCTTTAGGACGCACCGATCTTGGATGAATGTCGCCTAGCCCCGAGCCGATGTTTACCCTGAGGTTCCTCCGTCGTGGGACGAACCAGGCTAACAATGGTTAACGCGACAAAGCGTTCCGCCCACTGCGCGGCGATGACGCGTTTGCATGCCCGGAGTTTGCATGCCCGGAGCCCCACCCCGCGCCGCCATGTCGCACAACTGCGGGTTGCCGGAAAGTCGAGCTGCTACGCGAGGCGTTTGGTGTGCTCGCGCAGCACGAATTTCTGGATCTTGCCTGTCGACGTCTTGGGCAACGCACCGAAGACCACCGTGCGCGGCACCTTGTAATGCGCCAGGTTGGCCCGGCAGAAAGCGATGATGTCCTCAGCGCTGACCGGCCCGCTCCCGGCCTTCAGCGTGACAAACGCGCAAGGATGCTCGCCCCATATCGCGTCGGCGCGGGCGACCACGGCGGCTTCCATCACCTGGGGATGGCGGTAGAGCACCTCTTCCACTTCGAGTGACGAGATATTCTCGCCCCCGGAGATGATGATGTCCTTGGAGCGATCCTTCACCTCGATGCTGCCATCGTCATGCCACGTCGCAAGATCACCGGAGTGATAGGCGCCGCCGGCGAAGGCTGCATCGGTCGCGGCTTCATTTTTCAGATAGCCTTTCATCAGCGTATTGCCGGAGAACATGACCTCACCCAGCGTGACGCCGTCTCTCGGCACCGGATCGAGCGTCTCGGGATTGGCCACCATCAGGTGTTCGATGACCGGATTGGCAATCCCCTGCCGCGCCATGCGCCCATACCGTTCCCCAGTCGGCAGGTCTGCCCATTCCGGCATCGCCGGACAGTAGGTGGAAGGCCCATAGCTCTCCGTGGTGCCATAGAGGTGCATGACCTCGAAGCCGAGCGCTTCCATCCGTTCAATGACGATCGCCGGGGGTGCCGCTCCGCCGGTCGCCACTTTGGTGCGCAGCGGCAACGCGCGCTTGGCGTCGGCCGGCGCGTGCACCAGCATGTTGAGGACGATCGGCGCGCCACACATGTGCGTTATGCGGTGCCCCGCGATGGCGTCGAAGATCCGCTTGGCTTCCACCTTGCGAAGGCAAACGTGGGTGCCTCCAGCAGCCGTGACGGCCCACGTGAACGTCCACCCCGAGCAGTGAAACATTGGCAGCGTCCACAGATAGCGGCTCGCGTGATCGAGCTTGAACGTGAGGGCGTTGGCGAGTGCGCCGAGGTAGGCGCCGCGATGGCTATAGACGGCCCCCTTGGGGTTGCCCGTGGTGCCCGAGGTGTAGAGCAGGCAGATGTCGTCCCATTCGTCGGCAACGCCGGGGTAGGCGAATGCGGCATCGCCCGAGGCGATGAAGCTTTCATATTCGACCTCCCCGAAGTTGGGTGCCCCTTGCGTCTCAGCATCGGCGATGTCGATGACGATGGGGCGCTTGCGTCCGAGCCGCTCGAGAGCTGGCGCCACGGCGGCATGAAACTCGCGGTCGGCCAGCAGAACTTTGGCCGCGCCATGCTCGAGGCAGAATGCGATGAGCGGCGCATCAAGACGGATGTTGATCGGGTTCAGCACCGCGCCGATCATCGGTGCCGCGAAGTGTGCCTCCAGCATGGCCGGCGTGTTGGCGGCGAGGATCGCCACCGTATCTGTGTGCTTGACACCTGCCTGGCTCAGCGCGTGCGCCAATCGCCGGGCCCGCGCGTAGAACTGGCGGTTCGTGAAGCGGCGCTCGCCGTGGATCACTCCCAAGCGATCGCCAAAGAACGCCGCAGCTCGCGCAAGAAAGCTTGCCGGGTTCAGTTGCACGAAATTGGCGGGGCGCTTGCGCAGCTCCGGTCTGTCGCTGATCATTGGCTTATGCCCTTGCTCGCATGCAACGGTCATACAAAGGCTTGCCCCCGATATCCAGCGGCTGACGGAGCCCACGCAATCGCGCTCGATCCGACGCTGGCGAGGATTTCGGCTCAGGCTCAGCCCATGACCAGCAGATGCCCGCCGTCCACGGTCAGAACGCTCCCGGTCATGAACGCGCTCGCATCGCTAGCAAGCAGGAGCAGGGGGCCATCGAGCTCATACACGGCGCCGGCCCGACCCATCGGCACGCGCGCCATCATGCGCTTGCCGGCAGCACTTGCCAGATAAGCAGCGTTGAATTCCGTGGCGAAGTAGCCGGGCGCCAGGGCGTTGACCCGGATGCGCTCGCGCGCCAGCTCCAGCGCCATGGACTGCGTCAGGCTCATAATGGCCGCCTTGGACGCCGAGTAGGCCGAGAGCGTCTTGATGGCGCCAAACCCGAGGATCGAGGCGATGTTGATGATCGACCCGCCCCGGCCGGTCGCCACCATGCGCCGCGCCACTTCCTGACCAACGCGGAAGACGCCGTCGAGATTGACGGCCATCACTTCGCGCCATTCCTCCTCGCTGGTGAGCGTGAAGTAGGAGTTTGAGGGGATGCCGGCATTGTTGACGAGAATTGACAGCGGTCCCAACGCCGCCTCGGCCTGTTCAACGGCAACCGCAACCGATGCGCGATCCGTGACGTCCATGATGACTGCGGCGGCTTCGCCCCCGTCCGCCGTGATCTCAGCCGCCAGCCGCTGCAATGCCTCCAGGCGCCGGGCGGCCAACGCAACCCTGGCGCCGGCACCCGCCAGCACGCGCGCAAAGTGGCGTCCAAAGCCCGATGAGGCACCGGTCACCAGTGCGACCTTGCCCGCAAGCGAGAGCAGGTCCTTGCCACCCATGTGTCGCCGCTCTGCTCTCCGCTGGGGCGCAACCGTTCGTGCCCGGCACCCATCCATCGGATGCGTCTTCCCGAGGGCGCAGCATGGCCTAGCCGATGGCCGCGTGAAAGAAGAAATTCGCTCAACCGGGTGCGGAAAAAAGGCACCCGCCCGCTGCGCGCGGCCGCGGTGGATCCGAGCACGGACTGCCGCTCGACCGCCGCTCGACCGCCGCTGGGCAGAGGCAATGACCTGCCAATGACGAGCGACCAGCGCGTGCCGGGCGCGTGCCAGGCGCGTGCCGGGCGCGCACCAGGCGCGTGACCTGCCAGCGACCTCTGCCTGAACCCAACGGGCCAAGAACTTGACCCATTGCCACCCCCTTTCCTTCGTCCGGCGATGGCAGGATGCCCTTCTGGCGTGCGCAGGGCTGAGGCGGGAGCTTGCAACGACACCGGGAGCGCACTCGCCGGTTTGGCCAGTTCGACCAGTTTGACCAAGTTCGGATAGAGCCGCAGAGGTGGCACGGAACAGCTGGGGACGCGGAGAGTGCGCGCGAGTGCTTCGGGTGCGCAGTCGTGCTATGCGTCGGCTCCCCCGCGTCGATCGTTGGGCCAACCGCCCTCATGCCAGCGAGCATCGTGCCCATGCAGCAGGACAGCGCCGCGGCCAGCCGCGCCACACCCGCCGACACCAAGCAGATCCGACATCTGCGCCAGATCCTGATATGGCCGGTCTATTTGCTGCCGCTCAAGGAGGAAGCGCCGCTCCAGCATCACTGGGAGCACCTGGCCCCTGATCCCGCCAATCCTTGGCGCGAGCTCGACGACGAATTCGGCGACCCGACCGAGTTCCAAGAACGGCATTACAACGAATTCGTCACGTTCCTTCCGCCGGTCCAGCGCTTCCTCTACGGCCAGGGCATCGGCCGTGCAGTGCGGCGCAGCTACGGCGAGAGTCCGATCAGGGTCATGCGGCGCACCGACATCGCCAGCGTGCGCCTGACGCTCGATAAGGGCGCCGCGCCGATCGAGCTCAAAATCATCCATGTCGATCTCTATTTCTTCTTCGATATCGACATTGCGATCCTGGCGCTCGAGGTGGCGGCGGACAACATCGAGCTTGGCGTCGCGCAGGAAGCGCTGTTCCGCTTCGGCCGCGCCTATCCCGCCTATTGGGAGCCCGATTGCCGCGGCGGCCATTGCCCGTGGCTGGTTGAGTGGCTGTCGCCCAAGGGCGAGATCCTCGCCCGGTCGGACTATGAGAAGCGCGAAAAGTATTTGTCGTTCGTGTGTCAGCATCGCGCACCGGCGGTGGCCGCGCATTGGGAATATCTGCTTTCGCCGCTGGTGCTGCATCACAGCGACCGACGCGGGCTCGTGCGCTATCGCCAGCTCGAATATTACCGCATGCCCTACATGGCGTTCTTCGCTGTGGAAGACCCAAGCGTTCTGACGCGCCCCGATCTCATCCGCATGGGGATCGGCAACGAGGCCGGCGCCTCCTCTGAACTTCCCTATTCGGAGAGCTACCTCGGCGAGTTCGAGGAGCGCTTCTGCTACGACCGCTATTGCGATGCCCGTCTTGGCAAACAGTTCACAGGCACGCGTTTCATGTGCACCGGACATACCCTCGTCGTCATCGGAGAGGCCAAGGATCACTTCTTTATGAACGCGGATGGCGGTTTCCTTGGCCGTTTTCGTCATCAGCATTTCCTGCTCTTTCTCGTTGCCCATTTCCAAAGAGCCGCGCTGCACATGTTCTCCGATCGGCTCGTGGCAGCCGTCAGCAAGCTTGACATCGCCGACGCCGAGGCCAACCGCGTATTTCGCCGCGACATCCGCCATGCGCTGGAGAATTTTCTGCGCTTCGAACACCGCTACTGGTTCTACGAAATCTCCAACCAAGCCCAGGCGCGCGAGCTCTACGCGATGACGCGCGAGCACCTAGGTCTCGACGCGCTCTACCGCGACATTCGCGAGGAGCTGCACGACATGGGCAACTTCCTCGACGTGGAGGCAATGCGGCGGCAGAACGAAACCGTGGTGCGGTTGACCGTGGTCACCACCTTCGGGCTGATCGGCACGGTGTGCACCGGGTTCCTCGGCATGAACCTGTTGGCGTGGGCCGACCACCCGCTCGAACTGCGGGCTCTGGCGTTCT
>Ga0306925_10007209_pt1 | contig 10425 bp, 8 predicted proteins | sample flu12Cox44000176_FD_203755 | JGI IMG/M metagenome (GOLD analysis project Ga0306925, IMG submission 203755) | Lab enrichment of tropical soil microbial communities from Luquillo Experimental Forest, Puerto Rico - flux8day.12C.oxic.44.000.176 (v2)... | ecosystem: Environmental > Terrestrial > Soil... | reverse complement strand
CGGCCCGGCGTACTCCGACACCGCCAGCAGGATGCCGTCGCGCTCGAATACGTCGCGTTCGTGGGCATAGTAAATCGACGGTATTTCAAGGTCTTCCAGTTCGATGTAGCGCCACACGTCGAGCTCGGTCCAGTTACTCAGCGGGAACACCCGCACCTGTTCGCCCTTCTTGATCCGGCCGTTGTAGAGCGACCACGGCTCGGGGCGTTGCGCGCGTGGATCCCACTGCCCGAACTCGTCGCGGAAGCTCAGGATGCGTTCCTTGGCGCGGGCGCGCTCCTCGTCGCGACGCGCGCCGCCGAAGGCCGCGTCGAAGCCACCGGCCTCCAGCGCGTCGAGCAGCGTACGGGTCTGCGCCCGGTTGCGCGAAGCCCCGGGACCCGGGTCGGGCACGCGGCCGTTGTCGATGGATTCCTGCACCGAGGCGACGATCAGCTTGTGCCCGTGGCCGGTGACCCTCCGATCGCGGAACTCGATCACCTCGGCAAAGTTGTGGCCGGTGTCGACGTGCATCACCGGGAACGGCAGCGGCAGCGGTCGAAAAGCCTTTTCCGCCAAGCGAAGTAGCACGATGGAGTCCTTGCCGGCCGAAAACAGCAGGACGGGTCGCTCCAGTTCGGCGACGACCTCGCGGATGACGTGCACCGCTTCGGCTTCCAACAGCCGCAATTCGTCGACTCGTCGCGTCTCCGCGGTCGCGGTCGCGGTCACGTTGGCAGCCCCTCCCTTTCGGCGTCGGCCCGGTAGCGGTCCACCCACTCGTCGGAGCGCTGGTCGGCTTGGCGCTCTAACACCGGGTGCGGCGCCAGTCGTGGGTCGAGCCCCAGTTCCTCGAGGATGGTGCCCACCAATTGAGTCAGATTGCGCCACAACACCGGGTACGCAATCTCCAAGGGTTTTATTTCTTCCTCGGCGAACCACGTTCGCCAGCCCTGCTCCTGGGCGCGCAGCATGGTGACGACGTGGGCGATCGCCCCGGCGTGATAGGTGGCACGCGCATCGCGGACCGGATCGGGCGTGCCCCGCCACACCCGCGTCTGCACCGCCCGCCAGAATGACACCGCCTGCGATACCGCGTCGGGCCGGTGGACGTAGATAAGGAGCGGTTCCTCGCCGACGACGTCACGGATCGCGGCCAGCAGACCGTCGCCAGACCGATTCGGCAGGTCTTTCGCGCGGTTCAACAGCAGCGGTGTCTGGTTCCACATCAGCTTGCCGCCCCACACGCCGTTCGGTGTTCTCCCGACGGTGCGGATGTAGTCGCGCCAGATCTCGGGCGAAGCGAGGTCGGGCGTCCCGGCGTCGAGCGGATCGAGCAGGCTCAGGATCGACTCGTCCTCGACCTCGGCGAACCACTCACGCGGCTGTGGGGCCTGGCTGGTGGCCGGCAGGTACTGGAAGAACTCCTGCGGCTCGCCGGCCACACCCGTCGCGCGCAGCGATTCCACCAGCAGCGTGCTGCCGCTGCGCTGGGAAGCCAGCACCAAGTATGACGATGGGCCTGGTGTCACCAAAGAAGCCTAACCGGAGGCTAATCCGGCGTAAGCCGTTCCTGTTAGCTTCACACTGAGCACAAATATTGCGCGAAATCACGCGTGGGGGCAGAAAATTCCGAGGACCTGCTGGCAGTTGTCTTTGTTGATGAGGCCCGGTGGCGCCGGCGGAGGCGGCGGCGGCGGATTGTCGCCGTCCCAAATGTTTTGGGCGACATTTCCCTGCCCGAAGTAGACGTAGTAGTAGGTGTGGCAGATGTTGTTGTCCCAAATTACCGGGTTGGTGACGTGATTACCCGTCGGCGGCATCGGGTCCCCCGGGCACCAGTGGCACGGCCCCTGCGGGTGGTCGTTCGGGCAGCCCGGCCAGGCGCCGAGCGGCACAGGACCGGGTTGGGCCTGCGCGATACCTGCGGTCAGACTGGCCACACCCAGACCGCACGCCACCAACGTGGACGTCGCGAACCGCATGATTCGTCGGCTCACAAAACCAACGCTATTTCCCCGGGCACCTTCGTGGGCGCTTTTGCGGTTGCTGGTCATGATTGTCCTTTTTGATGATGAATAGCGATTCTGGTGGGCCGTGTTCGCGAGTAAGTGGATATCGCCAGCGCCGCTACCGATCGCAAGATCCAATCGGCTTGAGGAGCACCGCCGTCATTGTCGCTGGCCCCGGCGGCCGCCGATACCGGTTAGGGGCCGCCGCCGCCACCGCCTGTGCCGCCCGTGGCTTTGTCGAGGGGGCCGCCAAAGGCGACGGCGGCGCCGCCCCCGCCGCCGCCGCCGACGCTGGCCATGCCGCCGACGCCGCCGGTGGGGGTGGCATTGCCACCGCCGGAAATCTGACCGGTCTTACCGTCAACGCCGGAGCCGCCGATGGTCTGGCCGGTGCCGCCGGCCCCGCCCTGGCCACCGGCATAATTACCGGAGTTCACAAGGGCGCTTCCGCCTTGGCCGCCGCCCGCTCCGGCACTGCCGGGCATAGCGGCGCCGCCGCCGCCGCCACCGCCGGCGCCGGCGGATCCGATGGCGTCGGAGATGTTGATGAAGCCGCCGTGACCACCCTCGCCGGCGGTGAAGAAATTATTGCCGGCGATGGCGCCGTTGGAGCCGTTGTCGCCGATGACATTTGAGACGCCGACCCCGGAGGCGGCCCCGCCGCCGCCTCCACCACCGGGGCCCCCAGAGATGGCTTGAGCGCCGCCGCCGCCGGCGCCGCCGCCACCGGTGGCGACATCCCCGCCGAGGACGCGGGCGGTGGCGTTGCCGCCGTTGCCGCCGGTGCCGCCGGTGCCGCCGGTGCCGCCGGTGACGCCGGTGCCGCCGGTGCCGCCGGTGCCGCCGGTGACGCCGGTGCCGCCGGTCCCGCCCTGGCCGCCGTGGCCACCGTCAAACACAGGGTTGATGGCGGCGACGCCGGTGCCACCGTGGCCTCCCTGGCCTCCTTGGCCGCCGTCGGTGCCCGCGCCGCCGGTACCTGCGACACCTATGCCGCCGGTACCGCCGGTACCCCCAATGCCGCCGGTGCCGCCGGCACCGCCATCTCCGTGCAACAAACCCCCGTGGCCACCGGCGCCGCCGGCGCCGCCGTTGCCGCCGAGTCCGCCCTTTTGGTTGCCAGCCGCCGAGCCTGTGGTGCCGGTGGTGCCGGCCCCGCCGGCCCCGCCCTTGCCGCCGCTGCCGAACAAGAGGGCGCCGCCGCCTTTGCCGCCGGGCTGCCCGGGCGCGCCGGACCCGCCGTCGCCGCCATCGCCCCACAAGATGCCGCCCGGCCCGCCGGCCTGGCCGGTCCCAGGCGCCCCGTTGGTGCCCTTTCCGATCAGCGGGCGGCCCAACAGCAGATCGGTGGGTGCGTTGATCACCGCCCGCACGTCCTGCCAGAGTGGCTCGAGGGCCTGCAACGGCGAGGCGTTAGCCGCCTCGGCGGCCGTGTAGGCGCCCGCGGTGGCGTTCAACGTCGACACGAAGTGGGCATGAAACGCCGCCGCCTCGGCGCTCAACGCTTGAAAGGCCTGCCCGTGGCCGGAAAACAGCGACGCGATCGCCGCCGAAACCTCGTCACCTGCGGCCGCCAACACCGCGGTGGTCGGGCCGCGGCCACCGTATGCGCGGCGGTCAGCCCCGAACCGATACTCGACAGATCCGACGCCGCCGAAGCCACAAACTCCGGGACCGCCACCACATACGACATCGCTACCCCCGACAGGTCGTCGACGCATCGCTGCACGGACTGAGGACGAAAAGTTCCAAAAGCGTATGCCGATTCCGACCCGCCATCGCAGCGTTTCGGCAAACTATCCAGCCCTCGCGCTGAGATCGGCAGAATGGCGGTTTCCAGTTTGTATTCAACAACTCTGGCGAAGGCATGTCTCCGCGGCGTGCGGAAGCAGCTAATCTCTGATCGTGATAACAAATTGGTCTGCGACGGATGTGGGATTTATATGTAAAGGATTTGGAGACATACGCCGAGTCCCACCGGGTGTTTCAGCGTTCCGACAGCTCAACATCTTTCGCGATGGGCGACCCCGAGCAACTGGCCCCGCTGAGCGACAAACAACGCTTGAAATTCGGCGAGCTGCGACCTAAAAGCGTTGCGTCAAAACGAGATTGCTTGAAGTCATTGTCGGTCGCGTGCGCGCTCTTGTTATCGGGTGCTGCGGGTTGGGGACAGCATGATGCCGCGATCGCCTGATGGTCGGTATGCCTTTGGGACAGAGGGTAATTCGCCGGGTGCTATGGGCCGCCGCCGTTGCCGCCGTGGCCGCCGAGCAGAAGGACGACGGGCGTGCCGAAGGCACTTGCGAGGCCACCACCGCCACCCCCACCGCTGCCAGCGTTGCCGCCCGCGCCGCCCGGCGGGCTGGGCAGGCCGGCACCACCTGCCACGCCCGCAGTGCCGCCCTTACCAGCACCACTGTCGCCGCCGCCGTTGCCGCCGGTGCCACCGGCGCCGCCGGCGATACCGCCGCCGCCGCCACCACCACCCTCGCCGGCGGCGGTGGTGCCGGCTGTGCCGGATACTGTGGCGCCGCCGCCGCCGCCACCACCACCGGTGGCGTTGCCTTGGCCAGCGCCGCCGAGGCTGCCACCGGCCGATTCAGTACCGAATACGGCCGCGGCGCCGCCGCCGCCACCACCACCGGGACCACCGGTGGCGCCGGCGGGGCCGCCGCCGCCGCCGCCGTCACCGCCACCGGCCGATACGGTCTGAAGGCCGCTCTTGGCATCGGCGGGACCGCCGCGGCCGCCGTGGCCGCCGGTGCCGCCGCTGCCGCCGCCGGTGCTGTTGCCGCCGGCGCCGCCGCCGCCACCCCCACCACCGGAGGCGCCAGCGTTGGTGGCAGTGACTATGCCGGTGCCGCCTTCGCCGCCGTCGCCGCCGTTACCGCCGGTGACCCCGCTGCCGCCCTTGCCGCCAGTGCCGCCGTCGCCGCCGGTAAACGCGGAGGTGCCGCTGATGGGGGCGGTGCTGGCACCGCCGCCATCGCCGCCTTGGCCGCCGTTGCCGCCGGTGCCGCCGGCGCTGTTGCCGCCTTGGCCGCCGTTGCCGCCGTGGCCGGCGGTGATGTTGATGCCAAAAGCTCCCGCGCGGCCGCCGTCGCCCCCGTTGCCGCCGGTGCCGCCAGTGCCCGCGGGTCCCGCGCTAGCGCCTGGACCGCCCGCGCTGCCACCAAGGCCGGCGGCCCCGCCGTTGCCGCCGTTGCCGCCGTTGCCCGGGCCGGCGCCCGCGTCGTTGGCGCCCTGACCGCCCTGGCCACCGTGGCCGCCCTGGCCGCCGGCGCCGCCGTTGCCGGCATGGCTGAACAAGAACGCGCCCTTGCCGCCGGCCCCGCCAGCACCGCCGTTCCCGCCGAGGCCGCCGTCGGTGCCGTTGAGCGAGCCGGCGACACCGGCCCCCCCGGGCCCGCCGATCCCGCCGGCCCCGCCTGGGCCGCCGATGCCGCCATTGCCGTGCAACAGCCCGCCTTGGCCGCCGGCCCCACCGGCCCCGCCGGTGCCGCCGGCCCCGCCGCTCCTGTGGACTGCCGCCGAGCCCGCGAGGCCGGTGGTGCCGGCCCCACCGGCACCGCCCTTGCCGCCGTTGCCGAACAAGAAGGCGTTACCGCCTTTGCCGCCCGGCTGCCCTGGCGCCCCCGACCCGCCGTCACCGCCGTCGCCGAACAAAATCCCGCCTGGCCCGCCGGGCTGTCCGGTCCCGGGCGCCCCGTTGGTGCCCTTGCCGATCAGCGGGATCCCCAACAACGCGTTGGTGGGCGCATTGATCACCTGCTCCACGGCCTGTAACGGCGAGGCGTTGGCCGCCTCGGTCAGCGAATACGCGGCGCCCGCACCGCTCAAAGCGCGCACAAACTCGCCATGAAACCGCGCCGCCTGCGCACTCAACGACTGATACGCCTGGACGTGGCCAGAAAACAGCGACGCGATCGCTTCCGACACCTCATCACCCGCGGCGGCCATCACCCCGGTCGTCGGGGCCGCCGCCGCCGCATGGGCGGCGGTCACCGCCGAGCCGATATTCGATAAATCTGATGCCGCCGAAGCCACAAACTCAGGGACCGCCACCACATACGACATCGCTGCCCCCTCCCAGATCGGGTGAACACATGAGGAGCACTCAAAAGCGTACGCCGATTCCGATCCGATGCTTCACCGTCGGGCAAACTTTTCACCCCTTGCGACACGATTGGCCAAAGAACACTTTTCGGCATGCGTACAACGACTCCCGCCTTGAGCGGGCGCGCCGCGACCTGCGTTCGCAGCTAATTGCCGACCACGCCGAGAAACTGCTGCGCGACGAATATGAGATTGGTATGAAAGATATTTGAGAAATGTATGCCGATTCCGACCCGATGTTCCAGCGTTCCGGCAACCTCGGGGCTCCATCGACCGAAGAACGCGTCCCGACCCGCGTTCGATGGCTCCCGTTATGAGAAGGAGTGCGCCGAGGTTGCTCCGTCAGCTAATCCGGACGCGGCTAGAAGGGCGGCGACTGGTTGCGGTCGGCGTCGATGCGTTTGGTGCGGTCTTGTTCGGGGCTGCGCCGGCGTTGCGGCACCATCACCCCGCGATCACCGGATGGCCGGTGTGCCGTTGGGGCAGTGGGGAATTCGCCGCGTTCCCGGCTCAGCCGTCGATGTGCGTTGGTGGGTCGGCGAAGGCGAGATCGGACGGATGCTGGTCGGGACCCATCAAATCGCAGTGCCTTTCGGGCACGAGGTAGGAACTGGCGCCGTTCGGAATCAAGCGGGGAACTGCCACGCAACGTTGCCAGGTGCCGTCGGGCTGGACCGGTCCATCGCACTTGCTGATTACGGGTCCTCCGTATTGGCAGCCGGCGCTGGCCGGCGGCGCTGAGGCGATCAGCTGTGCAGCCATCAGCAGGGCAGCCAATCCTCCGACGATGCCGCGCTTCATGGTTGTCTCCCGTCACACCACCGCTGGGGCGTTGCCGAGTGCTTGGGGCGCAAATACCGTCGACAGCCCAGCCTGCAACCAATGACGCTACCGCTTCGGGAAGTGGTTTTGCCGCCTTTGAGGTCGTGATCCGAAGCATTGTCACGACCGTGAACACATAATTGGACCCCGGCTGTGGACGCTATGCGCCGCACCCTGCCCGCTCGTTTGGGCTGCCGGCGCCACCGCACCAATCGATACCCTCCGCCCAGCCCGGGAAGCCCTTGACCACGGTCTGCTTGAGCAGGCCGGGCGGGCGCCATACCAGATGGATCGAGTCCCCCACCGCCGTCGACGGATCCGGGCCGGGGTTCACCGAGGTTGTCTGGCCGCTTAGTAGGTGGTAACTCACAGCGGTGACGGTGAGCGTGAGCTGCGTGTCATCACCCGACGTGACCGCTAGCGTGTCGTTCTCCGAGCAGGCGGCCCGTCCCTGACTGCACGAGAGCATGTCTAGGCCCGCAAAGAGGGTGGCCGTCGTGGGGGTGATATCCAGGGTGGATTGGTGGCGTCCCCAATGGCCAACGAAGTGGGCGCTGGCGGTCGCGGAGGGACCAGGCGAACCGGTCGGGCTCGAGACATTTCCAGGGCTTGAAATTGCCGTGCTGGTCGCCGGGGACGTGCCCGTGCCCGACGTGTTCTTCGAACACCCTGCCGCAGCTACAGCGACGACCACGGTCGCGACGACGGCGACCACCAATCCGGGCCTCACCGAAACATTTTCTGGCATGTGGCAGTCCCTTCAAATGGGTTACGCCCTCAAGAATCTACGCTTAATGCCTATCTTTCACTTGGACGCGCGCAACTCCGATCTAGCTCCGCCGAAGCCCCTCTACCCGCACACGCAGCTAATCTTTCACCACGCCGAGAAACTGCCCTGCGAAGAATATGGGATTGATATGAAATGTATTTGGGAAACGCACGCGGACTCCGACCCGATGCTTCAATGCGCCCAGCAACTTCCGCGATGGGCGGGCGCGCCGCGACCCGCCGCCTGCTGGCCGCATCAACCGCTAGGTTGAGTTCGCCGATGGATGAGCGCTAGGCCGAGCGCTCGGTCACCCGCAATCCCAGGGAAAACACCAGCCGCACTTCGGGATCGGACAGCGAGGTCGCCAACAGCTTCTCGATCCGTCGCACCCGGTAGCGCACGGTGTTGGGATGCACTTGCAGCCACTGCGCGGCGGCGCCGATGTCGCCGAAGCTGTCCAGGTAGGCGCGCAGCGTCTCGGCCAGCATCGGGTCCCGCGCGCGCAGGTGGCGTATCCGTGGATCAACCAGCCGCTCGTCGGTGCCGACCAGGGTGACGATCTCGTCGAGCAACACGGTGGTGCGCGCCTCGGCCAGCGACGTCACCTGCCCGATCGAAACCGGGTGTCGCTCAGCGCTATCGAGCACCCGGTCCACCTCCGTGCGCGCCTCGGCCACCTCCGCCAGACCGGCGACCGGCGCGGCGATGGCGGCCCGCAGATCGACGCCGAGTTCGGTGCGCAGTGCGCTGATCGTGCCGCGGACCCACGAGGTGACCGACCGCGTTGCCGCAGTCTGCGGCAGCAGCGCATAGATTCGCGAGCCGCGCGACGCGACCTGAGCATCGCGGCGAAAAGCGCTGGCGCTCAATGCCAAGACGTCGGCTAACCGCGCTTGACGGGCCCCGGAGGCCGCGGACTCCGGGGTGTCCCAGCCGATCAGCGCGGCCGCGCCGTCGGCGGCGAGGCCGAGTTCGCGGGCGATGGCGGCCATGTCTGCGGCGTCGCCGTCGCTGAGCCCGAGCAGTTGCTGCACCCGGCGCGCATGCGTGGACGGCCGGGATGCCAGCCGAAACATGATGCGGGCGGCCAAAACCGCCGCCCCCCGCAACATCTCCTCGGCATCGTCGGCCAGGGGCTGCGAACCCTGTTGCACCCAGATGGCGCCGGCGAACACCGGCGGTCGCCGCGCATCGGTCGACGGCTGATAGATCCCGATCGCGAGCCGAGGCCGCAGACCCAACTCCGGACGCTCGGCGACGCGCACCGCCTCGCCACTGGACCGCAGCGCGTCGAAGATGCCCCACTGGCCGATCCACTCCAGGTGCTCGGGCGGCCCGGCGCGGCCCAGGATCGAAAGGCGGCGCAGCTCGTCGGCCTCGTCGTTGGAAGCCGAATAGGCGAGCACGTGCGACTGGGCGTCCTCGATACTGACCATGCCGTGGATGCGGTCGGCGAGCGACTGCGCCAAGCCGAAGAGGTCGGTGCCGGAGTCGTCCGTCGGGTCGGCGCGGTCCCCGTGATGCTCCAAGACGTGGTTGACCAACTGGTAGAGCCGCTCCCAGCGGGCCCGCGGCTCCACCGCGACCACCGCAGAACCCGCCGCGACCGCCGTGTCCACCAATGCTTTCGACGGCTCCTTGACGAAGATCGCCACCGGCACGCGCTCGCGTGCCTGGTTGTCCACCCACCGCAGCGCCTCGTGGTCGCCGACTCCAAGCAGGAAGAACACGTCGGCCGAACCCGCGGCCGCCGCCAGGCCCAGCCGCACATCGTCGGAATCGATCAGCGCCGCCGACCCCACCGGAAGGTCCAGGCCCCTCGGGGCGTCCACCAGGCTGACCAGCGTCGCGTCCAGCGCGAGCAACAGTTGACCCAGCCCGACACCAGCTCCTCGCATATTGTCCAATCGTACTAGATGAGCACCATATTCTTGTCCGATCGGCTAACAGAATTGGTCGCGGCGCCGGGGACCCTTGGCAGCATGGACGCAATCACCCAGGTGCCAATGCCGACCAATGAGCCGGTCCACGACTATGCCCCGCAATCCCCGGAGCGCACCCGCCTACTCACCGAGCTGGCCGCGCTGACCGACCATGCGATCGACCTCCCACACGTCATCGGCGGGAACCACCGGATGGGTGACGGCGAGCGAATCGACGTCGTCCAGCCACACCGGCACGCCGCCAAGCTGGGCACCCTGACCAACGCCGTGCACGCCGATGCGACGGCGGCGATCGACGCCGCGATAGCCGCGAAGAATGCCTGGGCGGCAATGCCTTTCGACGAGCGCGCCGCGATATTCCTGCGGGCCGCCGACCTGCTGGCCGGGCCGTGGCGCGAGAAGATCGCGGCCGCGACGATGCTCGGCCAATCCAAGTCCGTCTACCAGGCCGAGATCGACTCGCCGTGCGAGCAGGTCGACTTCTGGCGGTTCAACGTGGCTTTCGCCCGTCAAATCCTGGCGCAGCAGCCGATCAGCGGACCCGGCGAGTGGAACCGCAGTGAGTACCGCCCGCTGGAGGGCTTCGTCTACGCGATCACGCCGTTCAATTTCACCTCGATCGCCGGCAATCTGCCCACCGCACCGGCGCTGATGGGCAATACCGTCGTGTGGAAGCCGTCGATCACCCAGACCCTGTCGGCGTATCTGACGATGCAACTGCTGGAGGCTGCGGGCTTGCCGCCCGGCGTGATCAACCTGCTGACCGGCGACGGCTTCGCGGTTT
>Ga0306925_10007207_pt1 | contig 10427 bp, 7 predicted proteins | sample flu12Cox44000176_FD_203755 | JGI IMG/M metagenome (GOLD analysis project Ga0306925, IMG submission 203755) | Lab enrichment of tropical soil microbial communities from Luquillo Experimental Forest, Puerto Rico - flux8day.12C.oxic.44.000.176 (v2)... | ecosystem: Environmental > Terrestrial > Soil... | reverse complement strand
CGGCGTATCAGTCGGCGCAGGGCCAATCGGAAACCATTTGCTGGAAGTGAGCTCCATAGCTGCCTCCGGACATTGGGATGAACAGATCAGTCAGGTGACGGAAGGCGCGGAAAAAGCATACCTCCGTTTCGAAGATTTGCAAGTGGGGCAGGGAACCGTGGGGCGAGGGTCCATGGTCAGCCTGTGTCTCATTGGTAGCGAAAACGCCTGTGGTAGAGCTGGCGTCATCCACAATGTGCATCACGCAGTGTCTTGGTCCGTGTGCTCGCCGCCGAGTGTGAAAGCTGTCGTCTATTTAATCGCTCTCACGTTGCCCATAAAGGCTGGGTCGCCGCTGCCCACCCACAACTTGGCCTCAACCAGCCAGGCGATAGTGTCTGCCAGTTCACAACTAGCCTGTTGTCGCTGACCTGGTGCGGCCGCCAACGTCGGCTCGAACTCGCCGTAGCGCTACCGCATTCGCTTCACCACAGCACGGCGGAACTCATCGCCGTAGTATTGGAAAACGTGCTTCTCGTCACTTGGACGCGCAGTCGGCAAGTCGTCCAAGTGGCTCTGAATCGGATTTGGAACGGGAAGTCTTAAGGCAAGTCGGCTTGTGTGAAACGATCGCCGCAACTCCTGGATAAAAATCAGCCCCAAGCTTTTTGCACTGACGCGATCAACTGTTCTTGCCGTGCTTTGACGAATGGCGCATAGTGCTTTTCGGTTGTCTTAATGCTCTTATGGCCGAGTAACAGGGCGACTTGGTCTATCGGAACGTCCTTCAGCAGCAGTTCGATAGCGAATGTATCTCGCAGCATGTGAGGGAAGCAGCGTTTCTTAGTCCCGTCGGGCTTCTTCAGATCGGCGGTAGCGAACAGCTTGCGGAAAGCGCGTTGCCAGTCCGCCACTGCGCTCTTTTTCTCACCGTTGCCGCTCCCAGAAGAAATAGCGTGGATTGGGTTTCGGGCCTTCGGGGACTTCGCGCAGTGCCTTCGCAACGTACGGTGGCAGCTTCAAAAATACCGGCACTCCGGTCTTCGCACGGTAAAGCAGGAGTCTCGTCGCTGCCGTTTAGTCGTTCGCGCTCAAGGGTCACGGCGTCGCGGATGGCGAGTCCGCTCCAACGCATCAACAAGAGTAGCGCCCGTAAACGGGCTCCGATTGGATCAACGGCGGCCCCTCCGTTCTTTTGCGGGTAAACGTAGGTACTGTCGACGAGCTCATTGAACTCGTCACGCGAGAAATAGTCTGTGACAGGCCTGTCCTTCACGCGGATCCGGCTCAGGCCGGCCCATTCGCGCCGGAATTCCTCTAGATGGGCTAGCTTGATCTCTGTCAGATATGCGAGCCCTTTGCCACGAACAAAGTTGAAAAACTGTTTGCGAAAGATGATCTCCAGTTTGTAGAGTGTTGCGGGTTCGCAGTTCTGTTGCTGCTTGTCATCGAGGTACAGTCCGATGGCCTGTTCGGCTGTGACGAGTTCGTTCTGCGCCACAGGCGCTTGGCGGTGTGCAGCTTCGATAGTCCGGCGTTTGGCCTCTTCTTCTTTTTCGCGCGCTTTGTCCTGTGCCCGATCCCAACTTCGAGTCTTAGCGGAAACCTGACGACGCTCGCCTTGGTCATTTATGTACAGCCACTTCATGCACCGGCAGCGGCGCCAGGTCGAGTCGTCCTTTCTATCGCAAGTCTCTGAATGACGGGTCCGATACGGTGATCTCGTCCAAAATGCACCTCACGGCAGGTGGAGTGGGCGGAACTGCATGCAAATTTGCATACAATTTGCATGCAGTTGAGTATATCTAATTATAAGTTATTGTCTATCAGCGAGATACAGTGGTGGAGGCGGCGGGAGTTGAACCCGCGTCCGAAAATGCTGTCAGTTAAGAGCCTACATACTTAGTCAGGTTCCTGCGCCCGCGAAGCGGACACTCTCGCCAATCGCGCTCAGAACCGACAAGAAACGCAACCAGCCAGCCTGTAGATCTCACCTCGAAAACCCAGACGTAGCGTTCGAAGCCAGCTCACTGTGCGACGCCGTCTCCCACCCCGTGAGCAAAGCCGGGGACAGCGGCTACTTAATTAATTAAGCAGCGTATGCGAGGTTTTGATTCGCAATTGTGTTTTTGCCCGCGATTTCGGATGCGAACACTCCGGTATGCCTCTTAACCGCAATCACTTCCGTCGAAGCCGTGACGCCCCCACGGTAGGAACGGCTGCTTTCACTCTAGCAGCCGCTGGCCGGAAGTCAATCCGGCCACCCTGTTAGATGCGGTCGAGATATAAATGACCCGGCAGGCGCACGACGGATACTTGCTCCCGCCGGGAATTGCGAACTTGCAACTTGCCGCCAGAAACCGGAAACTAGAAATTCGCCGAGGATGCCCTTATGTCTAATAAGTCCACTATCGCCGTTTTTGGTCTCGGATACGTTGGTTGTGTTACAGCTGCATGTTTTGCCGATCTCGGCTGCCGTGTTATCGGTGTCGATGTCGACGCTCGCAAAGTAAAGGCCATTCTCGACGGCCACTCGCCTTTCTTCGAGCCGGGATTGGAGCCGCTGGTCGCCAAGCACCTTGCCAGCGGACGCCTTACCGCGACCCAATCGACGGAAGACGCCCTGCGCAACGCCGACTTCGCCTTCCTCTGTGTCGGCACGCCCTCGGCGCCCAATGGCAACCTCAATCTGGATTACTTGCGTCGCGTGTCGTCCGAGATCGGCGATCATCTCGACGGCCGTTCCAAGCCGCTCACCGTCGTAGTCCGCAGTACGGTCTTTCCCGGTAGCTGCGATGAAGTGGTCGCACCGCACATCGAACCCCGAGCTGCGGTTGTCGCGAATCCCGAGTTTCTCCGCGAAGGCACCGCCGTCAAGGACTTCATGGAGCCTTCGCTGGTCGTGGTTGGCAGCCATGATCGTGCTGCAGCCGAGCGGGTCGCCGCCCTCTACTCCGAGCTACCCGTTCAAACCTCTGTCGTTGCCTTGCGCACGGCTGAGCTGATCAAGTACACCTGCAATACGTTTCACGCGCTGAAGATTGCCTTCGCCAACGAAATTGGCACACTCTCCACTGCACTTGGGCTCGACGGCGCCGAGGTAATGGACACCATCTGCCGGGACACCAAGCTGAACATCTCCAAGACCTACATGAAGCCGGGCTTTGCCTTCGGCGGCTCCTGCCTTCCGAAGGACCTGCGCGGCCTCACCTATCGCGCCCGCCAACTCGATCTCGAATTGCCCCTGCTCAACTCTGTCCTGCCCAGCAACGAAGCGCATATCGCCCGCGCCTTCCGTCGCATCATGGAAACTGGGAGCCGCAGGATCGGCGTATACGGACTGACCTTTAAGCCCAACACTGACGATCTGCGGGAAAGCCCAGGCGTGGCTCTCATCGAACGCCTTATCGGCAAGGGCTGCGACGTGAAGGTGTACGATCCTCACATTCAGCTTGACGCAATATACGGGCAGAACCTCGCCTTCCTGCTCAGCTCCTTGCCGCACATCGGACGCGCCATGGAGAAGTCACTCGAAGCAATTCTCAGTTGGGCCGAATTAATCGTGGTGACCCAGGAACCCAACGCCGGCTCGCGTCCCATTCTCGAGCAATCTCCGGTACCGGTCATCAATGTAGCGAGCTCCGAGCCGGCCGCCAACCAGCCCAGTCTCGAACCAGTCCGCTAGCGGTCATACAGGCAGCGTGTTCCCGCAGTATGGCAACAAGCCGAAAGCGAAGAGCGAAAGGCGACTTCGCATCGCTCGCTCTTCGCTCTAGTTTCTTAACTGGCCACTGGCTACTGGCCACTGGCAGCTGGCTACTGGCAGCTGGCTACTGCCCCTTTGCCATCCAGTTATTGAACAGCCAGAACAGCGAAGCCGACAACCCAATCGATGCCGGCAATGTCAGCACCCAGGCCATAAGCAGATTGCGTATCGTGCTCATCTGCAGGCCCGACTTGTTGGCCCACATCGTACCCGCCACTCCTGATGACAGGACGTGTGTAGTGCTGACCGGTAGTCCCATAGAGTCGGCTGCAAGGATCGTCCCCATCGCTGTAATTTCCGCAGCGGCGCCCTGCCCGTAGGTCAGGTGGTCCTTGCCGATTTTCTCGCCCACGGTGACCACAATCCGCTTCCAGCCAACCATCGTTCCCAGTCCCAGGGCCAGCGCCACCGCCACTTTCACCCACGTGGGAATGAACTTTGTGGCGTGGTCTATGTGCTTTTTGTAGTTATCGAGAATCGCCCAGTCGGCAGCGGAAATGTTGCCGGCTTTGCTCTTCTTCATCAGCCGCAGCGACTCGCTGGTCAGGTACATGTCATTGCGGAAGTTGCGCACCTGGTCTTCGGGAACGTTGCTCAGCTCCTTGAAATTGGCGGTCTCGGTCCCAACGTCGTTGATCAGGTTGCGCAGTGCCAGCATGGTATTGGGCGTCCATTCGCGCGTTCGTACGTAATCCTTCACTTCATCTCGCGGGTCGCCCACCACTGCGTTGGGGTTGACATACTTGTCCAGCGCATTCGCTGCCTGCTGCGACACTGCAATGAAGTCCACAGAATCCCTCGGGGTGAGCGCATGATTCAGCGCGTACGCGGTCGGCACCGTTCCGATCAGGATCAGCATGATCAGGCCCATGCCCTTTTGTCCGTCATTGGACCCGTGCGCGAAACTCACACCCGTGCACGTCAAAATCAACAGCGCGCGAATCCAGAACGGAGGCGGCGCGTCGCCTTCCGGCGCCCGATATAGCCGTGGATCATGGATGAATACCTTCGAAAGCTGCAGCAGCAACGCCGCTACCGCGAAGCCGATAATCGGCGAAAACAGCAGCGACTTGCCGATCTTCGCCGCCTGCTCCCAATCCACGCCGCTGGTTGCGGTGCGCGCGTTCATCAATTGGTTGGCGATGCCCACTCCGATGATCGACCCAATCAGTGTGTGCGAACTCGACGCCGGCAATCCTAGCCACCACGTGCCCAGATTCCAGATGATTGCAGCCGCCAGCAGCGCAAAGACCATGGCGAATCCCGCTCCACTGCCCACCTGCAGGATCAACTCCACCGGCAACAATGAGACGATTGCAAATGCCACGGCGCCTGACGAGAGCACCACTCCCAGGAAGTTGAACATCCCCGACCAGGCCACCGCGATGTGCGGATCGAGAGAGTGCGTGTAGATCACCGTCGCGACAGCATTTGCCGTGTCATGGAAACCGTTCACGAATTCGAAACCCAGGGCGACCAGCAAGGCCACTCCCAACAGCAGGAACGCGAACGTGGATGGATGGTGGACGTGGCTGACGTCCGCCACCAGGTTCCATAGCGCGTATACAAATCCTATGGTCAACAAGACGGCGAAGATCAGCACACCCAGTTTGTGGGGGCCCTTGTTAATCTTGTCGTGAACAGCCGCGGTTACAGGAGCCCCAGCAGTTGAGACAGGCAAAGATGCTTCAGTCGCCATGAACCAGATCCTTTTCTTACTAGAAAAATGTCAGTTGTTGGTTCTCGCTGATAGCTGACAGCTGATGGCTGTTAGCTCACACTCGACCCCAGTCGATGTGGTTCGCACGATACACCGCGCTTCTTTCTGCATCATTAAAGGCGTTTCACAGCCAGATGAATGTTGTGCAACATGGCTGAAGGTCAGGTAGGTGTCAGGTATCAGGTCTTATCGTTCCGGTTCGATCACGAGGAAACATCGAGGGCGGGTGCCCCACTCAAGCTTCTTTTGCTTGAGTGGGTCTTTTGACTCTTCCCTCCGTTATCTGTGGTGAATTCTTCCGCCTGAGCTCCGTGCGAATCCTTCCCCTACTCCAACGCATCCACATTGCACGAGAACACATGAATAACTTTGATTTGCTTGCCGAGGACACCAAAACATTGTCTCCGGCCTCCGGCAGCGGCCATCCCGACACAGAATTGCTCGACGCTTACTCTCAGGCTGTAACTTCCGCCGTGGCTCGCGTAAGTCCCGCGGTCGTCCACATTCAGGTCCAGCAAAAGAACGGACGCGGTGGCGGTTCCGGCTCCGGATTCGTCTTCACTCCCGACGGTTTCATGCTCACCAACAGCCACGTCGTTCACGGCGCCGCGCAGATGTTCGTGACCACGGTTGAGGGCGAACGCTTTCCCGCTGAGCTCGTTGGCGACGACCCTGATACCGATTTGGCCGTCATTCGCGGACGTACCCCCGCACCTTCCGTGCCCCTGGGCAGTTCACGAAAGCTCGCCGTCGGACAGCTCGTCATCGCAATTGGCAACCCTTTGGGTTTTCAGCACACCGTCACCGCGGGCGTCGTGAGCGCACTTGGCCGCACCATGCGCTCTCGTTCCGGAAGGCTCATCGATGGTGTGGTGCAGACTGACGCCGCACTCAACCCCGGCAACTCCGGCGGCCCTTTGGTGGATTCGAAAGGCTGTGTGGTGGGCGTGAACACCGCGACCATCATGGGTGCTCAGGGCATCTGCTTCGCCATCGGCGCGGATACTGCGGAATTCGTGGCCTCGCACCTCATTCGCGACGGACGCATCCGCCGCAGCTACGTCGGTCTGATGGGTCAGAGCGTAACTCTGCACCGCCGTATCGTGCGCTATTACGATCTGCCTGTGGAAAGTGGTCTGCTCGTAGAAGGTGTCGTCTCAGGTTCTGCCGCGGAACGCGCCGGCCTGCGCGAACGAGACGTCATCGTGCGTTTCGCCGGAAGCTCCGTGGCCGGCGTGGACGATTTGCATCGGCTGCTCACCGCCGAACGAAGTGGTGTGCCGGCGGAAGTGCAAGTCATTCGTGGAACTGATCTGCGAACGCTGCTGATCGTACCCGAAGCCCAGCGCGACTGATTGCGGGTGAGTACTAACTGGGTCTCCACACCGCAGTGTAGCGCCGGCTAGTGTAGCGCGGGTTAGTGTAGCGCCGGTCTCCAGACCGGCTGTCCTGGGGGCGTCCACGCCCCCAATGATCAACACCGGCTTTGCGTATGTAGCTACCTTGGACGGGGGACCACACTTCCTTTCTTTTGTGGGTGCCCAAAGCTCGCTTCAGCGACGGTTTTGTATCAGGCTACGACCTTACCCGCCACGCAGGCGGAAAAGATTCTCTTCCGCGAAGGTTCGTATCAGGGCGCGACTTCAGTCGCGCCATAAGCTGCTAAAAATACATCGGGGCTTTAGCCCCTGAGGAAAGCCAACGGAAACAAAGGCGACTCTCAACTGTTCTTTGTTTGCCGACGAAAGTTTGTGAGAAGGTCTAAGATTTCGTCGAGTCTTCCATCGCCGCTTCCGCTTTCAGGCTCTCTAAATCTCGGAAAATCGTTGCCACCGCCAGAGTCTTGTCACCCATCTTGTATTTCACCGCGCAGTCTCTCGCCTCAAGTTTGCCGTTAATTTCAACTGCGTCCCACTTCTCTGCGTGCCCCACATAGTTAATGGCAACGTCATAGTGTTGGCTCCAGAAGAAAGGCACAGCCTTGTAGGGTTCGCGATAACCCAGGATATTTCGAGCGGCCGTTTGGCCCTGCCGCTCCGCCACCACCCAGTGCTCGACGCGAATTCGTTCACCGGAATGCGGATCGGGCCAGCGAGCGATGTCGCCGGCGGCGAAAACCCCGGGCGCGCTGGTTTCCAGATACTCATTGACCGCCACACCACGGTCGATAGCCAGACCGGCCTGTTCGGCCAACGCGAGCAAGGGCTTCACGCCGACTCCCAGAACAACGAAATCTGCTTCCACCATAGATCCGTTTGACAACGTCAGTTTGCGTCCGTCAATGCGTTTGACGGTCGCTCCCATGTGAAAAATCACTCCGTGCTCTTCATGCAGTTGCCGCACAAATCGACCGACCTCCGGCCCCATCACACGCTCAAGCGGTTGCCCTTCGCGACCTATCACGTCCACTTCGACGCCTCGCGTGCGCAACGACGCCGCAACCTCAAGCCCGATGAAGCTTGCGCCGACTACGGCCACTCGCTTGGCGGATGATGCCTTCGCTATGATGGCCCGGCTGTCGCCCAATGTTCGCAGGTAATTCAGTTGGCCTTCTGCCGCACCTTCGATCTGCAATTTCACCGGCTCGGCCCCGGTGGCAATTAGGAGTGCTTCGAATCCATATGTCTTGCCGCTTGCAAGCCGCACCTGCTTCTTTGAAAGGTCCAGTGCCGACACCGGCGAACCGAGTACCAGATCGATTTGCCGGTCTTTGTAATAGTCGGGTGAGCGCAGAGGTATCCAATCTTCTGGCGCAGTTCCTGCCAGGAAATCCTTCGAAAGATTGGGCCGGTCGCACGGAGCAGACTCGTCCGCGCTGATCATCTTTACGGAGCCGTCGTAGCCCTCGCGGCGCAGCATGTCCGCTGCAGCCAACCCCGCCGCCCCGCCTCCAACAATCACGACCGGGCCCGCGAGCGTTGGTCTACTCCGTGCATGAGGCGCTGGTTTCTGGGGCGCTTCAGCGCGCTTCTCGCGAACGTACGCTTTGTCTCCGATCTTCTCAACCCGCCAGCAGGGAATCGGGTCAAGCGCCGGTGCGCGCAATGCTTCTCCTGTGCGCAGGCTGAAGCAGGCGTGGTGCCACGGACAGCGCACGGTTTCGCCAACAACAAGACCCTCGGCCAGGGGTCCATGGTAGTGAGTACAGGCTGCTCCAATGGCGAAGAGATCATTTCCATGACGTGCCAGAACTACATCTTCACCATCAACCTGCCCCAAAACCATTCCGCGGTCGGAAAGATTGCCCAGCGAAAATCCAGCTTTTAGATCAGGTTTGCTTGAATTCTCCATGACGCCACCCCGCTCCCAGCGCTCGCGAAGCTGGAATGAAAGTTGGATGCAGAATCAACTCAAAGTGGAAATTCCACGAGCTAAGAGCTAGTTGCTAATTGCTTTCTTCCTTCCCCGCTCGTAATGCCGCTTCGCCTTCTCGCGGTTCCCGCAGACCTTCATGTCGCACCAGCGACGGCTGTGATTGCGGCTTTCGTCGAGGAACAGCCATGCGCAGCTTGAGGCTTCACAGATTCGAACCTTCTTCAGCCGCTCCGCAGTCAGCAGCTCGGCTGCGGATTGGGCAATAGGCCACACAATGAAGCTCAGCGCATCCTTCTCGTCGTGCTTCCACTCCCAGCGAAATGCCCGACGCGAAAAACACAATTCGCGGTGTTTCATTGCCTCAGTCGCGAATTCTTCGATGGTCTTTACATCTCCGGGTTTCGCCGTCTCCGATCGGGCTGCTGCGGCGAAAACTCGGTAGATCGCCTCCCGCAGGAGGATGGCAGTCCGGTATACACCCTCGCCTTCTTCCAGCCTGGTCCGGGCAGTCTCAACTAATCTGCGTGCATGCTGTGATGACAGGAGGCGTGAATCCTGCGCGAAAAATATCAGGTCCTCATATTTCTGCAGGTGGTCGCGCGAACGGTCGGGTGCGCCGCGGTTGCTGACTGTATTAGCGAAGTCCAGGCACAGCTCTCCGCCGCTCAGATCAAATTGCCACTCCCGTACGCTCTGGTGTTTCGTCATCTGCGGATCCGCACGCCTCCGTCAGAGATGATTCTCATGGGACTTCCGCTTCCTCCGCCAGCTTTTCTATCCGTGATGCTTTGCCGGTTCCGCGGCTGATCATGAATACCGCAAGTAGCGTAAGTACCCCTGCCACCAGGACTTGCAGGTTGATTTCCTCACCGCCCCACCACCACCCAACGACGACGGCGATGACCGGATTGACATACGTATGCGTAGAAACCAGCGTGGGCGAAACGTGGTCGAGCAGCCAGGTATAAGCCGTAAAGGCAACAATGGATCCAAAGGTGATGAGGTAGAGCAGCGACCATGCTGATCGCGGACTTACGCGCGCCAGATGAAATGAAGAAAATTCGCCGGTTATGGCCGCTAAAGCCAATAGAATGAGCGACCCAACGATCTCCGGCATGCCGGCGCGCGCCATCGCGTTGCGGGGCAGAGGAGCCTTCAAGGCATACATGACCCCGATTGACCACGCCAAGGTTCCCAAAATAATGGCAACGGAGCCAATCACGACTGGCCGCTGACCGGAAAGGCTCTCCTCGCCTACCAGCAAAGCCACTCCGGCGATGCCTAATGCCAATCCTATCAAAGTCTTAGCAGTAAGGCGCTCACTGGCGACTGCAGCGGCCATGACGGCAATCCAGATCGGTTCGCTGGCAATCAGCAACGCCGCCCAACCGGACGGCACCACGGTTTCGGCCCAATGTACGGTGCCATGGCCAATCGCAAAGTACAGAAAACCCAAGACTAAACTGGAACGCCACTCGCGCCAGGTGGGGCGGTAGCCTCGGGCTGCGGCCCAGGCAAGCAGCACTAGCCCGGCGACGATGTGCCGGACTCCTGCGACCATTAGCGGAGGGATTGTCTCCACCGCGTAACGTATTGCCAAATAAGTAGTTCCCCAGACTACATAGATGGCGAAGAAGGCCAGGAGAA
>Ga0306925_10007206_pt1 | contig 10427 bp, 9 predicted proteins | sample flu12Cox44000176_FD_203755 | JGI IMG/M metagenome (GOLD analysis project Ga0306925, IMG submission 203755) | Lab enrichment of tropical soil microbial communities from Luquillo Experimental Forest, Puerto Rico - flux8day.12C.oxic.44.000.176 (v2)... | ecosystem: Environmental > Terrestrial > Soil... | reverse complement strand
CCGCCCAGCCACCGCGTCGCGCGCCTTGATGCGGTCGTAAAACTCGCTCAAATCCAGACCTTCCACAAAGGCCCAAACCAGCCGTGCTCGGTGGTCGTCCGGCAACTGACTGTCCAAGTCGACCACATCCCAGCGCAACTGTGCGCGGTCCGGACCAATGACCCGAACACCTTCGCTCATCGCAATCCCCCACCCCCACTAATAGAATTATATCGCAACAGGGGGAGCAAATCTAGCGATGGCCACCGAATTTCAATTTTTCCCGGGATTGGATTACACCCTCTTTCGCAGGAACGACGAGGTGGTGCCAAGCTAAACGACGGCGATCTGCCGCCGGAGCTCGCCGCTAAACAGGCTCTTCGGGATCATCGCATGGACCCCGCGCACGATATCGACGACCTGGGTCACCCGAAAGCTCGCCGCGATGCTGCAGAGTGCGTAGGCGTCGTGACGTCTCAGCTTGGCGCGGGACGCCAGAAATTCGATAGCGTTGCGTGCGGCGAGCGTCATCGCGGTGTTGAGATCCTTGTCGAGACCGACAGTGATCCAATGGGTCGTCGTCTCGGCGACCGGCCATTGAAAATTCTTCTGCTTATGCAAAACAACTTGGATTACCACCTCCTGCATGCTGGTTTCCAGCGCGGTCAGGCTGATCTCGCCGTCGCCCTGCACGGCGTGAGAGTCGCCGGTGTAGATCAAGGCGCCCGGCTTCCATACCGGTAAATAGAGGACCGAGCCTTCCGCCAACTCGCGCAGGTCGAGATTGCCGCCGTGCGGGCCGGGCGGCACCGAGCTCGTCACACCCGGGCTCAGCGGCGGGAAGAACCCATCGGGCGGCGCCACACCCATTGTCCCCTGGAATGGCGTTAGCGGGATAGCGATGTCAGGTGCAAACTTTCCTTCCATCCTCGTCAAGTCGAGATCGACGTATTTGATCTGGCCTTGCGAGAAATCCTGCGGCAGCAGGCCGGTGCCCAGTGCCGCCGGGTTGTTGAACACGGCACCCCAGGTGACGGGATGCAGCCGCCGATAGCGGATCTCGACCACGTCGCCCACTTCGGCGTCTTTGACGGCGATTGGGCCAATGATCGAGTGCGGCCCGCGCCCGGGATTGCTCGTCCGCAGCTCGGCCAGTCGGCTGATAGGAACCCCGGGCCGCAGCTCGTTCATGAAATGGGACCAGGTATTGGGAAAACTGATCCAGTCGCCCGACTCGACCGTTACGATCGGCGGCAGTGTCGCGTCGAAAACCCCGAGCCGCACCGTCTCCTTGCTCGACTCGACTACATGGGTGCGGCCGTTACCACTCGGCTTGCCAGCGCCGGGCGTCGTATCGCCGCCTTCGGCTGCATGTGCCAGCTTGCCGAACCGCGGCCCAATAGCTGCGAGAACGCCCATAAAGCTGCTCCCCCGCAACAACTGCCGCCGCAGACGGCCCCGGGCGGTCAAGAACCCATCCAGCCGCTCTTGGTCCATTTCGTCCATATGCAGCAGACGATCGGCGGTCCGCTTGCCGAAGGCAGAATCCTTGATGTCCTCGCGAATGACCCCGGTGCCCTTCTCGTCGCCACAGCCAAAGAGACTGCCGCAGTCGTGAGTGTGCATCGGGGTGCCGCCCTCAGTCTGATCATCATGCCGGTGCGCCACAGCAACTCCTAGAGTTCGAAAGGCGGCCGAGCTCCGGATGCAATCGCTGCATCATCGGCCTAGTCCTGGGATTTCGAGGATAACATGGGTGTGGCCGTTGCGGAGCTCCGAGATGAACCCCAAGGATTGCCAGAATGACTCGCTTCCGACAGCAGCCGCATTCACCGTCACGAGACGACCTGAGGCGCGCGCGTGGGCAAGCAGTTTCTCGGCGATTGCTCGCCCGGTCCCGTTTCTGCGGACTGATTTTCCAACATGGAAACGCCGCATACGAAGGGCGCCGGCTTGTGAAGGGTCAATCGTAAGGCCACCGATCCCCACCAGGTCGGCATCGAGACGCGCCGCCAATGATGCTTCGCCTTCGCGGTCGAAGCGCATCGTATGCGCGCTCCACTCCTCGGCGAGCCGCTCAAGATGGCGATGACCTTCGGCTCGCGCCTCCGCTCGCAACAGGTCGAACCCGGGCGGCAATGCCTCGACGACCCGCTCGAGCCGTATCGGGTCTCCTCTGCCCAGTAAACTGCGATCGGGCACGTTTTCCTCCTGACGAATGAAAGGCTACTTGCCATTCTCGATCAAAAGTTCAGGTCAGTGGCGGAGCACACTGTCACAGGCTCGAGTGAAACCGAGTGTCTTTCGTCAAGGGTTGCGACGCTGGCGCATCGCGAACAGATCGGCGAGACCGAAGTGATCGTCGATGTGCCAACGGTCGTCGGGTTCGAGCTGCACACCAACCGCGAACGTCGCCGAGGTGAAGCGCTCCAGAGCCTCGGCGGTGCAGGAGGGGGGTATACGGCTCGCCAAACTTAGCCTCGAACCACGGATGCACGCGCGCCTGATTGCGAACCTCGACCATGCTTCGTAGCGCCTCATCAAAGGCGGCCTTCACCCGACGGATCACCGCATCCTCTGCCTCGTAGGACAGGTCCGAGCCGTCAAAATAGGCGAGGTCGTAATCCTTGATCCCGCAGTCGCAGGCGCGCCCCGTCAAGTGGGTCAGCACAGGCTGGTACACCGCACCGGAAAATTCGAGCCAATCCGGCGGATCGAGGCTGCGCCCAGCTCTCATCATCTGCATCAACGGTGGCGTTGCGCGCAGGATAGTCGTCAGTCCCGCTACGAGCTCGTCCTCCGCTGTCTGGGCCGCGATGACGCGCCTAGCCATTTATCGGAGGAGGGTCGGGGTGCGAGCTCAGTCGACGCCGACGGCTGTGCCGAGGGTTTCGCCGATCGCCCGGTTCAGCACGAGGTCGGCGATCGGATCGAGGCCGGTCGGCTCGCGGTTGACGATGACCAAGGTGGCGCCGTTGCGCTTGGCCAGTTCCGGGAACCCGGCCGCCGGATAGACGACGAGCGAGGAGCCTGCGACGATAAACAGATCGGCGGCGAGCGTCTCGAGCTCGGCGCGGCGCATCGCCTCGACCGGCATCGCCTGGCCGAAGGAGATCGTCGCCGTCTTGACCCAGCCGCCGCAGGCAGCGCAAACCGGGGCAATGCCGTCGCTCTCGAAAGCGGTACGCAATTCGGCGATCTCATACCGTTGAGCGCAATCGAGACAGTGCGCGTAGGTCGAGTTGCCGTGCAACTCGATGACCTGTTCGGCGGGAACGCCAGAGGCCTGATGGAGACCGTCGATATTCTGGGTGATCACCGCGACGGCCGCGCCGCGGCGCACGAGCTCGGCAACGGCGCGGTGACCGCGGTTCGGTCGCGCGTTTTGCCAGGTGTCGTCGGCCGCGAAGCGGCGCCGCCAGGTTTCGCGCCGAGCTTCCTCCGAGGCGAGGAAATCCGAGAAATCGATCGGCGCCATCTTTGTCCAGATCCCGCCGGGGCTCCGGAAATCGGGGATCCCCGACTCGGTGCTGATGCCAGCACCGGTGAACACGACGGCATGGCGGGCTCGTTCGATGACGCGGGCGAGCTCGGCGATTTGATGATCAATCAGCATGGCAGGAGTTTGGCAAATCAGTCGCGACGCGCCAAGTTCGCCGTGCGATCCTGGCGCGATGAGCGATCGCACCGCCTATCTCGCGGCCGAGGGGTTTGTCGACGAGCTCGGCTATGAACTCGGCGCGGTAGACCGCAGGCACGGCCGCCTGCTGATCGCTGGAGGACCGCCGCGTCCCGCAGCGTGGGCGGCGAATGTGTGGCTCGATCCGCAGGAGATCAAGATCGGCTCGATATCCGACGCCGCGGGACAACTGCGCGCAATGCAACGCAACTGGGCGCTCTACGCGCCCAAACTCTATCGGCGGGGCACCTTGATCCAAGAACAGTTGCCCAAAGTCTCATCGAAGGCGCTCCCCTTCGGAATGCCCCCGCCCAGGGCGCCGCTCGGCTCATGGACCTTGCTCGATGCGCACACCATGCTCGTGGCATCGCGTTGCACGAGCCCCTTTCCGCACGGCGAAGTCAATTTCGTCGAAGACCGCAGCGGGCCGCCGAGCCGCGCTTATCTCAAGCTTTGGGAGGCGCTGACCCTGATCGGATGCCGGCCCGGCGCGGGCGAGAGATGCCTCGATCTCGGGAGCAGCCCGGGCGGCTGGAGCTGGGCCCTCCAACGGATGGGGGCGCATGTCGTCAGCGTCGACAAGGCGCCGCTCGCGCCCGCGGTCGCGCGCCTGCCCGAGATCGAGCACCGGCTGGAGAGCGCCTTCGCGCTCGACCCGCGCGCGATCGGGCCAGTCGACTGGCTGTTCTCGGATGTCGTGTGCTATCCGGCGCGGCTCTTGGCACTCGTCGAGCGCTGGCTCGCTGCCGGGACCTGCCGCCGCTTTGTCTGTACCATCAAGTTCCAAGGCGAGATCGATCACGCGACCGCCCACCGCTTTGCTGCCATTCCCGGCTCGCGGCTTCGCCATCTGTTTCACAACAAGCACGAGATCACCTGGATAAAGATCGAGTAGCATGCGAGACCTCGTCGTTCCCGCGAAAGAGCGTGTGAAGAAATCGGGATCTGAGATGCGATTACCAAATTTCCCTCTCGTCTTCCCGGCGAAAGCCGGGACCCATCCATCCGCCAATCCGGACTTTTCCGTCAGTGGCAATGTTTTACCGGCCTGGGAAGGTTGGTGCCACGGCGCAATGGACCCCGGCTTTTTGCCGGGGTGACGGGTGGCAGCAGCATTTCTTCACACGCTCCTTCGCGGGGGTGACGAACTGTCTCTGCCGCAACTGAAGGGTTATCGGGAGGACGGCATGGAACTCGGACTACGCGGGCGCAAGGCGCTGGTGACCGGCGCCTCGAAGGGGATCGGACGGGCCTGCACCGAAGTGCTGGCGGAGGAGGGCTGCGATGTCGTGCTGGTGTCGCGCACCGCGGCCGATCTCGAGGGGGCACGGGCGGCGATCGTCGCCAAGCACAATGTCGCGGCGCGCTTTTATGCGCTCGATCTTTCGGACAGCCGCAATGTCGACCGGCTCGCCGCCGAATGTGCCGACACCGATCTCCTCGTCAACAACGCGGGTGCCATCCCCGGCGGCGACATTGCTCAAGTCGATGAGGCGCGCTGGCGCACCGCCTGGGATCTGAAGGTGTTCGGCTACGTCAACATGACCCGGCGCTTTTACGCGCTGATGGCCCAGCGCAAAAAGGGCGTCATCATCAACATCATCGGTGCGGCCGGCGAGAACCCCGATTTCGATTACGTCGCCGGCTCGTCGGGCAACGCCTCGCTGATGGCGTTCACCCGAGCGATGGGCGGCGCGGCACCGCGAGACGGGCTGCGCGTCCTCGGCATCAACCCCGGCCCGGTGATGACCGATCGGTTCGTCAATTTGATGCGCACCCGCGCGCAGACCCAGTTGGGTGACGCAGAGCGCTGGACCGAGTTCATGAAGCCGCTCGCCTTCGGGCGCGCCGCCAAGCCCGAGGAGATCGCCTGGATGGCGGCCTTCCTCGCCTCCGATCTTTCGGCCTACACCACCGGCTCGATCATCACGATCGATGGCGGCGGCTCGAGCCGGCGCTCGGCGCTCTAAGCGGGTACTATTCGTTGAGCCAACGCCGCATGAAGCCGAGCAGTCCCTGGGGCACGAAAATGACCATCGCGATAAAGATTAGCCCAACCGGGATCAGGTAGTACTCCGTCAAGAACCGCGACAGGCCCTCGCGCAGTAACAGAAAGAACCCGGCGCCGACGATCGGTCCGACCAAGGTGCCAATCCCGCCGATGACGTTGTAAATGACGACCTCACCGGAGACCAGGAAGAAGACGAAGTCGGGCGCTGCGAACCGGTTCTGGATGGCGTAGAGCACTCCGGCGAGCCCTGCAAAGAGCCCGGAGAGCATCACCGCCACGATTTTGTAGCGCTCGATCGGATAGCCGATCGCCCGAGTGCGCGCCTCGTTCTCGCGGATCGACTGCAATACCATTCCGAATGGCGATTGCGTGATGCGCCGCAGAACGAGATACGACAATGTCACGACGGCGACGACGAACCAATGCAGCGTCTCGGAAGTGAACGGCATCGAGAAGAGCCCCGGGATCGCCAGCGGCGGACGACTGAAGGTGAGTCCGTTCTCACCACCTGTCACCTCTGTCCAGGTGAAGATGATGACGTAGAAGATCTGCGAGAAGATCAATGTCGTGATCGCGAAATAAATGTCGCGCAGACGCGTCGAAAAATACGCCACGAACCCGGCGACTGCGGCAGCGCCGACCAGCCCGTAGAGCATCGCCAGCCAGAGACTGGGTGGGTGCGCCGATATCAAAGCGGCGGCCGCACCGTACATGCCGAGGCCAAAAAACGCCGAATGGCCGAACGAGACCATGCCGGTGTACCCGATCAGAATGTCGGAGGACATCGCCAGCAGGCCCCATATCAGGATCTCGGTCAGAAAGCGGCGCCAGAACTCTGGCAATACCAGCGGTGCAATGACCAGCAGCGCCAGAATGACAGAAAATCCCGTCCAGTAGATAAGCGCTCGTCGCGCGCTCGACTGCCCCTCGCCCTCCCGCTTCGCGGGCCTCTCCGTCTCCCCGCTCCCGAGCAGAGGGTTGGGGTGAGGGGCATTTCCCGACGCGAAACTCATTTCGGCGTCGGCACGAAGAGCCCAGTCGGCCGGAACAGGAGGGTCAGGATCAGCACGACAAACGAAACGATGACCGCCTGGGCCGGACTGACCCACAGCGACGCGTATGCCTCCAGCAGAGAGATGAAGATCGAGGCGGCAATCGAGCCGGCGAGGTTCCCCATGCCGCCGACCACGACGACGATGAAGGCCTTCAAAATCCAATCGAGCCCCATCGCGTGGTTGACCCCGACCAGCGGCCCGAACAAGACCCCGCTGGCGCCGGCCATCCCGGCGCCGATGGCGAAAACGACCGTGAGCACCCACGGTACCGGGATGCCCATGGCCTGAGCCATGACGCGGTCCTGCGTCGTCGCACGGATCCAGATTCCATAGGTGCCAAATTTGAGGAACAGCCAGAGCGCGCCGATGATGGCCGCGGAAAGCAGCGCGATCACCAGCCGGTACCACGGATAGTCGAGGTAGAAGAGCGTGAAGTGTCCGGTGAACGGCTCCTGGATCTTTCGCGCGACTGGACCGAACTGCCAGAGCGCATAGTTCTGCAATACCAGCGAGACCCCGAAGGTGGCGAGGATCGTCGTCAGCGGGTCGCGGCCCAAGAGCGGGCGTAAAGTCATCAGGTAGATCACCGCGCCCAGCAGTGCGACGATCAGGCTGGCGGCCACAAGCGCGACCCAGAAATCGCCGGTGGCGGCGAGCACGATCACACCGACATAGGCGCCCAGCATGAACAGCTCGCCATGGGCGAAGTTGACGACGTCCATGATGCCGAAAATCAGGGTGAGGCCGGAGGCCACCAGAGCCAGGATCATGCCGGTGACGATGCCGTTTATCGTCTGGATCAGGATCTGGTCAAACGCGATTTCCATGCTGCTCCTACTGTTTTCTCCAGTAGTCAATCACTCGTGTTGTATTCGGACCACCCAGCTCGTCACACCGGCGAAGGCCGGTGTCCATTGCGGAAATGGATCCCGGCCTGCGCCGGGATGACCGGACGCCGGCAGCGGTGAACACCTCTTCGATCGAGCGGGACACTACACCCCCAGATACTGATGAATGACCGCGTCGTTGACCTGCAGCTCGGCGGCCGGCGCGTGATGCCGGACGACGCCTTTCTCCAGAATGTAAATCCGCTGGGACGCTTCGAGCGTCAGCGGAACGTTCTGCTCGACGAGCAGCACGGCGACGCGCTCGCGATGCAGCACGTCGATGATTTCCCGGATCTGTGAAACCATGCGCGGCATCAGCCCTTCGGTCGGCTCGTCCAATAGGATGATCTTGGGCTCTAGCATCATCGCGCGCGCGATGGCGAGCATTTGCTGCTCGCCGCCCGAGAGTGTGCCGCCCGCCTGAGTGCGCCGTTCGGCCAGCACCGGAAAGTACGCGTAGACCTTTTCCAGCAGCTCTTTCTTTCTCGCGGCGGTCACGCCGTGGCGGTCGAGCCCGGTGCGCAGGTTCTCGACTACCGTCAGCAGACGAAAGATCCGCCGATCCTCGGGAACATAGCCGATCCCGAGGCGCGCCACCCGGTGGCCCGGCAATCGGGTGATCGGCCGGCCCTCGAACCGCACCTCGCCGCGGCTCGGACGGACGAGGCCGGCCACAGCTTTCAATGTCGTGCTCTTACCGACGCCATTGCGCCCGAGGAGGCCCACAACCTCCCCTCTGCCGACCTCGAGCGAGACGCCGTCCAGAATGTGGCTCTTGCCGTAATAGGTGTGGATTTCCGCGACCTCGAGGAGGGGCGCGGTTGGTTCGGGGCTCATGTCCTCAAGTAGACCTCGAGCACCCTGGGGTTCTGCTGGATCTCCGCCGGGGTTCCCTCGGCCAGGATCTCGCCGTAGTGCAGCACGGTGATGCGTTGCGCCAGCTCCATGACGACCTGCATGTCGTGCTCGACGATCAGGATCGTCAGGTTCTTCGCAATCGAGCGCACCAGTGCCATCGTGTCCTGGGTCTCTGCGGCACTCATGCCGGCGGTCGGTTCGTCGAGGCACAGCAGCTGAGGCTCGGTCGCCAAAGCAATGCCGACCTCGAGATTGCGCTGCTCGCCATGCGAGAGGTTGGCGGCCAGTTCGTCCGCCTTGCTCAGGAGACTTACCGACTCCAATACCGCCTCGGCTCTTTCGATGATGTCGCGGTAGGCGCGGTGATGGACCAATAGGCTCCAGCCGTGCCGGCGCGACTGAGCAGCGATCCGGACGTTCTCGAGCGTCGTCGCGTTGGGGAGGATGTTGGTGATCTGGTACGACCGGGCGATGCCCTTGTGCGAGATCCGGTCGGGCGATAACCCGGTGATCTCTCCGCCGTCGAACAGGATGTGCCCGGACGACGGCCGAATAACACCGGTCAAGCAGTTGAAGAACGTGCTTTTGCCCGCCCCGTTTGGTCCGATGATCGCGCGGATCTCGTCGCGCCGGACCGCGAAGTTGACCTGGTTGAGGGCGGTCAGCCCGCCAAAGCGGACGGTCAGATCCTCGGTGCGCAGGATAGGGGCCGACGAGGCGGCATCTATTGGGATACTCGCTTCGAGAGAGGAGCCGACAGTCACTTAATCAGCTGGACACGAATTTGCAGGCCGGCGGAAACACGGTCTTTTCCTTCGGCACCACCTCGAGGATGCGGTACTTGCCGTCGTGGATATCGTAAATGAACTCACGGATGAAGGCTTGGTGGTCTTCCTTGCGGAGCGTCTTGTCGCCTTGCGGGAAATCATCCCCTTCCTTCATCTCCAACCCTTCGAGTGCCGCAATCAATTTCGGCGTATCGTCACGGCCCTGGTATCCGGATTTCTCCATGCCGAGCTTGAGGGCATTCATCGCCTCGAAATTCGATTGAACATAGCGGTCGGGGACTGAGGCGGTCGGATCGACAGCCTTCAGCCGGGGCACGGCCTCGTCGAAGAACTTTCTGTTCCATGGCGTATCGAGCGGCGGCTCCAGCAGCGGCAAGTAGCGGTTGATGCCGACAAAGCCTTCGATCTTGCTGCCGAGCGCCGGCAGGTTCGTCGACTCCGCCACGGCGCCATCGCCGGCAAATTTGTACTTCTTGGTCAGGCCCAGATCATAGGCCTGGTTGCCGATCGTCACCCCGTCCTTGCCAAAGAAGATGCCGAAGAGACCGTCGAAGTCGCCGCTGATTTTCGACAGAAACGGTGTCATGTCGGCGGTGCCGATCGGGATGCCGGTGCCGCCGACGACCTCGCCGCCCAATTTCTTGATCTCTTCGGCGTAGGCGTCGCGGGTCGATTGGCCCCAAGCATAATCGGCATACGCGATGTGCCATCTCTTGCCGAGCTTGTTGACAAGATACGGGGCAAACGCCACCGCCTGGGCCGGAGCGTAATCGAACGGACGGAAGGTGTAGCGGCTGCACTTGGTCGTGGTCATCGTCGTGTCGAGGCACACCCCGACCATGTTGACGATCTTGTACTCTTCCCAGACCGGCATGCAGGCAAGGCAAACATTCGAAAGGACGCCGCCGACATGGGCGTCGATCTTGTCCTCGTCGACCAGCTTCTCAGCCTTGCGGCGGCCGACATCGGGTTTGGATTCGTAATCCGCCACGATCAGTTCGACCGGTCGGCCGTTGATGCCGCCCGCCTTGTTGATGCGGTCGACCGCCATCTGAACTCCGACCAGCGCCGTCTTGCCGATGATCGCAGCGGCACCGGAGAGCGGCTGCATCGTGCCGATCTTGTAGGGCTTGGCCTCGCCAAATGCGGCCCGCCACGGCACCGGCAATA
>Ga0306925_10007205_pt1 | contig 10429 bp, 7 predicted proteins | sample flu12Cox44000176_FD_203755 | JGI IMG/M metagenome (GOLD analysis project Ga0306925, IMG submission 203755) | Lab enrichment of tropical soil microbial communities from Luquillo Experimental Forest, Puerto Rico - flux8day.12C.oxic.44.000.176 (v2)... | ecosystem: Environmental > Terrestrial > Soil... | reverse complement strand
AGTTGGCGCTAGTTCAGGACGCGTGTCTTGATGGGCCTGCTCAGCCTGTATAACTTTCGCGGTCTTCTCAACCTCAGCGAAGACGCGCATCAAGTTGCCTCCGAGAATCTTCTGGATGTCCGCGGCCTGGTAGCCACGCTCGTACAGCGCCCGCGTGATCTTCGGCAGGTCGGCGACCGAGTCGATGCCCGCCGGCGAACAGTCGATGCCGTCGAAGTCGGATCCGATGCCCACATGATCGACGCCAGCGATCTTCACCATGTGGTCGATGTGGTCGATCAGGTCGCTAAGCGGCGGCCGCGGCAGCTTCTTCTGAAGTGTGATCTCTGCCTCGTACAGTTCTTGCGTCATCTGCGGAGTGCGTTGCGACATGAAGAGTGTCTGCACGCGCTCATAGTCCGGATCTTTTTCTTCCGCAAGCTTCTTCGATTGATCGACCCATTTCTGCGAGATGAACCCGCAGTAGAAGTTGACTTGGGCAACTCCGCCCTGGCGGGCAAGCGCAACCAGCATGTCGTCGGTCATGTTGCGCGGGACATTCGTCAGCGCTCTTGCCGACGAGTGCGATGCGATCACTGGCGCGCGGCTGGTTGCAAGAGCTTGGAACATGGTGCGGTCGGCAACGTGCGAAATGTCGACGATCATCCCCATGCGGTTCATCTCTCGCACAACCTGGCGGCCGAAGTCCGTGATGCCATCGTGGTGCTCCACGTCTTTATTATTGAGGTCCCCACTTGAGTCGCCAAGCTCGTTGGTGTTCGACCAGGTCAGGGTCATGTAGCGAACGCCGAGACGATAGTAATCGCGCAGCACTCGGATGTCCCCCTGAATGGCGTGTCCGCCCTCAACCCCCATCAGCGCCGCGAGTTTGTGCTGTCGGTGTGCAGCGTAGATGTCCTGTGGGCTGAAGGCCATCATCATTTTGTCGGGATGACGGCGCGCCTGCTCGTATACGGAATCGATCATGTCGAGCGCCCGCTTGATTTCCTGGCCTTTGAACGCTCTGGGATCGACCCAGATCGAGAAGAACTCCGCGCCCAGATTGCCGACCTTGATCTTGTTGAAGTCCATGTAGCCCTTGCCGGCGTCTTGGGAAAGGTCGAACTTCTCGTCGACGAAACGGCCGGGCGTGTCGGCGTGGGTGTCGACCACGAGGGCAGAGGAGTGGATGGCTTGCCAACCGGTGGACACGCCTTGCGGACCGACAGTGATGCCGTGCGCCTTTGGCTTTTCAGTCGGCGATGGGGTTGTGGTTTGGGAAATTGCGACGACGGACAGAGTTACTACGGCAAGAGCAACCCGGAAACGGGGGATCAAGTCGGCAAGCTCCGATGAGGAAGATTCGGGACGATTGTAAATGATGGCGAGACGGTTCCAGGTTAGCGTCCAAATACGTGGGGCAAACCTGGTAGCCAATGCGGAAACTCTTACGATCGGAACAAATCCTTCACCGCCTGCCACATCACCTGTCCCCCGACGTCGGCGATCGACTTGGTCAGCGGGATGTCCTTTGGGCAGACTTCGACGCAGTTCTGTGCGTAGCCGCACTCCTGGATGCCGCCGTCGCCCATCAGCGCCTTGAGACGTTCGACCTTCAGCGCTTTGCCGGTTGGATGGTTATTGAACAAGCGCACCTGCGAGATGGCCGCTGCGCCGACGAAGCCGGTTTTGTCGTTGAACTGTGGGCAGGCTTCCATGCAGCAGCAGCATGAAATGCAACGTGAGAGAGGATAGTTGACTTCCTGTTGCTCGGCAGACTGGCGTGGGCCGGAGCCGAGATCGTAGGTGCCATCGGTCGGAACCCACGCCTTGACTTTCTTCAGGTTCTCAAACAGCACGCTACGATCGACGGAGAGATCACGTACAACGGGGAACTTGGAGAATGGCTCCAGGCGAATGGGTTGTTTGAGCTTGTCGATCAGCGCCGAGCAGGCCATGCGGGCGCGGCCGTTGATGAGCATGGCGCACGATCCACAGACCTCTTCCAGGCAGTTCGAGTCGTAGGTCACCGGCGTGGTCACCTTGCCCTGCCTGGTGACGGGGTTGGCGGCGATGTCCATCAGGGAAGACGTGACGTTCATGCCGGGGCGGTAGGCGAGTTCGAACTCCTCCCAGTAAGGCTTGGAGTTCGGGTTGTCCTGGCGCTTGATCTTGATGATGACAGTGTTACCGTTCGTAGCCATGTTTGTATGTCGATATTCGGTCTTGCGCGAAACGGCTGTCAGCCGTCAGCTCTCAGCTAAAACGCAATGCTTCGGACAAGATACGTAACGCTGCACGATCCAAATCTAGTCACTAACCACCATCCACTAACCACTAGCTTGCTGCATCGTAGCGTCGCGGACGGGGCACAATCAACGAAGTATCGACGGCCTCGAATTCAAAGCGAGGTTCGTCGGCATCAGCCGCGAAGAATGCCTTCGTCGTCTTAAGGAAGTTGGCGTCGTCGCGGTCAGGAAAATCAGGCTTATAGTGCGCGCCACGGGACTCGTTACGAATGGCCGCGCCTTGGGCAATGACACGCGCCAATTGCAGCATGTTGTACAGCTGGCGGGCGAAGACGAACGAGGTGTTGGCCCACATAGTGCGATCGCTCAAGTTGACGTGGCGATAGCGTTCCAGTAACTCGACGAGCTTCGCGTCTGTTTCTTGCAAATTCTTGTTGTAGCGAATGACCGTGCAATTCTTGGTCATGATGTCGCCCAGCTCGCGCCACAGCAGGAACGGATTCTCGGTTCCGTCGTTGTTCATGAGGCGGCTGTTGATTTCTTCTTGCCGCTTCTCTTCGGATTCGTACAGGTGCGGTGCAGGATTGTGGCCGCTCTTGTGTACCCCGCGGGCGTAATTCACAGCGTGCGGCCCGGAGATGAATCCGCCATAGATGCACGACATGAGCGAGTTTGCACCCAGCCGGTTGGCGCCATGGATCGAATAGTCGCACTCACCGCAGGCATAGAGACCTTCAATGTTGGTTCGCTGATCGAAGTCAACCCATAGACCGCCCATGGTGTAGTGCATACCCGGGAAAATCTTCATGGGCACGTCACGCGGGTCATCGCCAACGAACTTCTCGTAAATCTCGAGGATGCCTTCGAGCTTGCGATCGAGCGTGGCGCGATCGATGTGCGTCAGGTCGAGGTACACCATTGGCTGTCCGTCGATGCCGAGGTTGTATTCGTAGACGACTTTGTGGATGGCGCGCGTGGCAACGTCGCGCGGCACCAAGTTGCCGTACTTGGGGTACCACTCTTCCAGGAAGTACCAGCGCTCGCTTTCAGGAATGCTCTTGAAGTCGCGCTTATCGCCGGGGTTGCGTGGAACCCACACGCGTCCACCTTCGCCGCGGGCCGACTCAGACATCAGCCGAAGCTTGTCTTCGCCGGGGATCGACGTGGGGTGAACCTGAATGAACTCACCGTTAGCGTAATACGCGCCCTGCTGATAAAGGGCCGACTGTGCCGATCCGGTGCAGACCACCGAGTTGGTGGACTTGCCGAAGATGGCTCCGATGCCGCCGGTAGCGATGATGACCGCTTCGGCCGGGAAGGTCACGACCTCCATGCCACGCAGATCCATGGCGCAGATACCGCGGCACACCCGACGGTCGTCGAGAACGGCGGAGAGGAATTCCCAACCTTCGTACTTAGTGACTTTGCCCTCGGCCTCGTAGCGGCGCACTTGCTCGTCGAGCGCGTAGAGAAGCTGCTGGCCGGTGGTGGCTCCGGCGAAAGCGGTGCGGTTATAGAGTGTCCCGCCGAACCGGCGGAAGTCAAGTACGCCTTCGGCGGTGCGGTTGAAGGGCACACCCATGCGGTCGAGTAGGTCGATAATGCCGGGCGCCATGTCGCACATCGCCTTCACGGGCGGCTGGTTGGCGAGGAAGTCGCCGCCGTAGACCGTGTCGTCAAAGTGCTGCCAGGTGGAGTCGCCCTCGCCCTTGAGGTTCTTGGCGGCGTTGATGCCACCCTGTGCGCAAACCGAGTGAGACCGCTTGACCGGGACGATGGAGAAGAGGTCGACATGACCTCCCATCTCGGCGATTTTGATGGCGGCCGACAGTCCGGCAAGTCCACCACCCACAACAATGATCTTAGGATGAGCCATAAGAATGAAGATCTTCACGCAACAAAAATTCGGCGGCCGTGGCCGCCGGGACTAACGTAACTGCGTACTTTCGTACGACTGCTCGGGACTCGGTCCCGGAACCAGCGGTGCACTCACAAACGCCCGGATCGTGATGAGGCCGATGGCGATCAGGGCGATTGCAAGGCCGAGGCACAAGTAACCTAAGCGCTTACGAGCATGCTCGCCCACCGTGATGCCCCACTTGGCGGCAAACAGCCACACCCCGTAAGAGAAGTGCCACGATGCCGCAATGATTCCTATGACGTATGCGGCGATCGCCCACGGGTTCTGAAATTCGTGCTGCACTTTCCAAAAGGCGTTGTTGTAACCTCCGCCCATAAGGTGCACACCGCTGAACCGCATGGTATAGGTGTGGTACACGATGTACACAAAGGCGATGGCGCCTGTCCAACGCTGCGCGGTGTAGAGCCAGTTGCCAGACCAGGGATACTCGCCCACGTTTGAGTCGCCGCGGTACCAGATGTAGAAGCCGTAGAGCGAGTGATAGAGCAGCGGCAGAAAGATGAAGCCCCACTCCAGCACCGAGACGAACGGTAGGCCGGTGAGGAACTTCACCTGGTCGTTATAGGCCAGCGCGCCCTTGGTCGCCTCCGAGTTGGAGATGAAATGCTCGATCAGGAATGCGCCGATGGGAATGATGCCGGTCAACGAATGCAACCTGCGCAACAGAAAGGAGTTACCCTCACCAGCACGAAGCGACGGAACGCCCTTGGCTACCTGAATAGTGTTCTTGCTAATAGGATTGGCGGATGATGCCACGACGCCGACTCCTTATGATTCGCGGGAGATGAAGGCGAACTTTTAATTATCAAATTCGCAAACTGTGCAAGTCAAGGAAACACGAAACCATCGATCTGCCACGGACGATCTACCACGGAGGCACAGAGACACTGAGAAAACAGCTCAAAGAAACTGCCCCGTGCCTCCGTCTCTCTCTGGGTTGTGAAAAATGCCACACATTTCGCACACTCCCTCAGAATAGCGGACGGGGCTGCCCAACGCGTGGTGACGCACGTCACTGGGGGTTGTGAGGATGGAGGTCTTCCATGTGATCGGCCCACTCCAGGAACCGCCGAAAGGCAGCGCCACGGTGACTGTATTTGGCCTTCTCTTCCGCCGTGAGCTCGGCGAAGGTCTTCTCGATCTGGGGAGAGAAGAACAGCGGGTCATATCCGAAGCCGTTGGATCCCCTTGGCGCGTGCAGGATGAGGCCCTCAGCGCGTCCTTCAAACGTCGCCAGCGTGTGTCCATTGCGGGCAACGGCTATCACGCAGACAAATCGCCCGTTGCGAAACTCCTCCGGAACATCGTGCAGTTCGCGCAGCAGACGCGCGTTGTTGGCTGCGTCATCGGAATTTCGGGCGTGCTCATGGGAATCGTGCTCATCGGCAGCGTAGCGGGCGGAGCGTACGCCGGGCGCACCCTTTAGGGCATCAACCTCAAGGCCGGAATCGTCGGCAATGACCAGTTCACCTTGGCAATAATGGCTGTAGTGTTCGGCTTTCTTGCGGGCATTGGCCTCGAAGCTTGGGCCGTCTTCGATCACCGTAGCAAGCGAAGCGAAGTCGGGCAAGGTCGCGATCGCAATGCCGTGAGCCTTGGCGGCTCCAACCAAGTCACGAATCTTACCTGCATTCGACGTTGCGACGAGAACCCGTTTCATGCCACTCATGCATGTGAGTGTACGTGCATGTGGTTCACCTGTTCGACATGATTGAGTTCTTTTATCGAAAGATAGAGCTTCCACAAGGTGAGCAGCAGAGCCGCGGCAAACAGCAGCACTCCGAAGTTCATCAGCCACATCGCGAAATCGAGCGAAACGCGATAACGCGATATCCCTAGAATTCCCACCAGCCCGGCCGCGATGAAGATTCCGCCCGAGGCGCGTCTCATCGTTGAAACGTGATGGTTCACGGCGATCGCCAAACCGAGGAAAAGCGACGCCAGGAAGAAGAAGGTCCACTTCCACTGCGAAAACTCGGAAATATCGACGGCAACCGGGTCGGTGAATGACTTGACCCGCATAGCGGTGAGGATCGCGCCGTTCTCAAAGAGATTGCTTAACGCCGCGACATTGATGCATAAGCCCGAACAGGTAGCGAGAAGGCGCCGGCCCATTCGTCCAGCGAGAACGGCAAGCGAAAGAAAAGTGAGCCAATAGAGAAGAATGAAGACAAAATCCATGTACGTGTTGCGCACCACCATCTGGATGTTGTGGGTCACGCCTTCAGTATCGCGAGGGCCGTTCCCCCGAACTGCCTGGTTGAGAGAGGCAGCATCGGAACCAAGCTCCACGCGCAGGATGCGATTGGGCTCAGGTCCCACGAAGTTGGTGGTTACCCGCATCAAAATGGCCCAGACTGATAGCGCCACAATCATGATGGCGACGGCTTTTTCAGTAGCTCGCATCGTGTTCTCTCTCTGAACTATGGCGCCGATGAGTTTGACTTCAGAAGAAGTGGCGCCTTCCGTTGAACAATGCGCAGAAGTGCGTGGCCACAGCGTGGTAATGTAAAACGACCAGTAATGCAGTCAACGTGCGAGGCCGGACTGTTCTCATTCCCTTTCATCCTATTACACGAGGAACCACGAAACAGCAACCTTGCAGATGGTGACTGAAGAGTTAATCCCCAGTCCGCAGGCGTAGAGTAACTGCTAGTTCGACGCTGCAACATCATGAGATGGTTGCGTGCGAAGAAGGACGGGGCCCGCCCAACTCGCCTGGCACCCATATGTCTTACCGTGATATGGACTGATCCTTCACTCAACCGCTTTTGCTTGAGCGGGTCTTTTTGTCACGGGTTACTGCAGCATTCTCTCCTGGTACGGCTCCAGCTATGGCTTCTTGAACGTCCCGTACGGTGATTGCGGTGGAGCAGCAGCGTCGGGCACGACCCAGCGGCGCATCGCGGCATCGCAAGCCGCATAGCCCCAGTCGATCAATTGCTCCTGCAGCGCAGTGTCTAAGGCCGTCAACCGCGTTGCTGTCTGCGCCAGCTTGGTGGTGACGTCGATCGGGCACACCAAGGCAGTCGGTAATTGGTAATTCCGAATATCGGTGCCAATGCCCCAATAGGAACCGTCGCGGACGTGGTTGCAGAAGAACTCGATCACAGCGCGCTTTCGCAACGCTCCCACCTGGTTGTAGATGACCGATAGCACGCGATTCGTCATGCCCAACCAGTCTTCTGCAGGATCGGCTTCGGCCGCGAGTAAGCCTCCGCCGTCGCTGACCAGGATGGTCTTGTTCTGCTTCCAGGCCGTTTCGAGACCGAGATTGTCATAGACGCCACCATCGGCCAGTACCATCTTCTTGCGAAAGTCAGGATTGGTAATAATCGGTGGCGGCTGCAGGTTGGGATCGAAACTGTTCGGATCGAGATGCAGCACGCAAGGCGCCAGCACGGGAGGAAACGCCGACGACGCTGCGACCGCAGTCGCAAGCTCGACATCAGGCTTCATTACCAGGCCAACTTTGAAATCACCCATAAACGGCTTCGAGAAGCGCCACAGCACTCCCGTCTGCAGGCTCGTGGCGTTAAATACAAAGCGCGGAGCATCGGCGATGTCCTGCAGCTTGGCGTGGTTGTAGAGGTATTTGTTGTAGTGATCCTGGACGTGCTTCGAAACACCACCGAAAATGCCCGAGACGATTGAGTTGATGTCGATCGACTGCGAAGCCATGCCGCGTATGGGCTGCGTGAGCTGCTGGTCGAAGTTGAGCGCTAACCCAGCGCTATCGAAGTTGAGGTTCTTCCAGTTCAGCGCCAGTGCTCCGCTGGTGATCGAGCCGCCCGACACGCTGGAGACCCGACTGAGCTTCGGCAGGTATTGCAGCTCGTTCAGGCGCCAGAGTGCTCCCAAGTGGAACAGCATAGCGCGATAGCCTCCTCCGGAAAGACAAAGGGCGATGCCTTCCGAGGGCTGCGTGGGATCATCGGGATGATCGTGGACTGGCTGAAGCGCGGACAACGCTGCTTGATCGTCGGGCATGATGCCTCCGAACTTCACAAAAGGCGAGAACAAGGAACACGCGCACTGTAGCACTGTTTTGGGCGCGCGAAAAGCAAGATCACAGCAAAATCACACGTTCTGCCGCGGTTCTTCCCGAAGCAGGATTTATACTTGGCCGTTCCTTGGAACTGGAGAAGACGGAATTCATGCGGCACCTGTCTTTTTGTTTACTCATACTGTTTCTGGCTGGATCGATCGCCGGAGCACAAACGGCAGAGAAAACAGCAACCATGGCCAGTAATCCCGCGTTTTCGAAACTCACGGACGAATTCGTAAAAGAATCGCTGGCGCGGTCTCCGGTGAACGCATCGTACGCCGGCTATCACAAGTACACCGATCCCAAGACCGGCAAGACCTTGGAATTCGATGCCGAGCTGGACGACGTGAGCGCGCAGGCCGTCGCAGCGCAGGAAGCGTTTTACCAGGCATGGCGTACGCGCTTCCAGAAAAAGACTCCGATCGCCTCCCTAGGTCCACAGGATGCTGCCGACTACCGCCTGATTGACGACAACATCGCCCTGGCATTGCTCGAATACGACCACATCCAGAGCTACAAGCACCAGCCTCAGATCTACGTCGAAACCGTAGGCAACGGGCTCTTCCTCCCGCTGACGCAGGACTACGCCTCGAAACAGGTGCGTGTCGGCCACGTGATCTCGCGAATCGGGCAGATCCCGCGTTTTCTCGACCAGGCCAAGTCGGTTCTGATGGATGCCGATCCAATCTTCATCTCGACGGCCGTTGAGGAGAACGAGGGCAATATCAACCTGGTCGATTCAGTGGCGGCGGAAATCCCCGCCGGATCGCCGCTGAGGGCGCAGTACGATAAGGTCGCGCCTTCGGCCAAAAAAGCACTGACGGATTTCACTGCCTGGATGCAGAGCGACTTGGCCAAACGCCCGACAAATGGCCGCGACTGGAGGCTGGGCAAGGAGTGGTACGCCGAGAAGTTTCAATACGTGATGGAAACGTCCATTACGACGGATCAACTGCTGACAGACGCCGAAGCTGAATTAAAGCGTTTGCGGGCTGAAATGCTGCAGGTAGCAATCCCGCTCTATAAGCAGATGTATCTCGGACTAGACGACTACAGTAGCCTGCAAGGACGCGAGCGCGAGAACAAGATCATTCGCGCCGTGCTCGACAAGATTAGCGGCGAGCATCCACAGCGCGACCAGCTCATCGACGCCGTGAAAGCGGACCTCGCTGGGATCATCGCCTTCATTCGCGAGAAGCAAATCGTTGCCCTCAGCAGCCGCGATAATCTGAAAGTCATTCCCACCCCCGAGTTTGAGCGCGCCAGCTATTCGGTAGGAGGTTTTCATCCTGCTCCGCCCCTCGAACCGAATGCGGAGGCACAGTACTGGGTGACGCCCATTGATCCGAAGATGTCCGAGGCCAAAGCCGAGAGCAAATTGCGAGAATACAATAACTACACCTTGAAGTGGCTGACCATCCACGAAGCGCTGCCCGGACACTACGTGCAAGGCGAACACGCCGACGACGTGCAGCCGCCGACACGCCGCGTGCTGCGAGCGCTGTACGGCAACGGCGCTTACGTCGAGGGATGGGCCGAGTACATTGCCGATGTCATGACCGAAGAGGGCTACCTCAATCACGATCCCAAGTTCAAGCTGGTCCGCAGCAAGATTATGCTACGCGCCATCGCTAACACGATTCTCGACATCCGCATGCAAACTATGCACATGACCGACGAGCAAGCCATGGATGTCATGCTGAACGACACCTTCCAGACGCAAGCGGAGGCAGAAGGAAAGCTGCAACGCGCGAAGTTAACTTCGACGCAGTTGCCTACGTACTTCGTCGGTTGGCGTCAGTGGTGGACGCTGCGGAAGAAATATCAAGCAGAAAAGGGAAGCCAATTCACTCTGGAGGAATTTCACAACACCGCGCTCAGCCAGGGGGCTCTGCCGATCGAATATTTGGAGAAGATCATTCTGCCGGGAAAGTAGTCGATGCGCAATTTGCAGAGGGCGAGCGAAAAGTTCCCAAATTGGTGATTCTGTTGGCAAAACCGTCCCAAGTGTGAAGAACTGTAAAATAACTGCGTTTTCCAAGTACGATTTGCGACTTTTTCAGGCGAAATGCGTCTATACTGGTAACCCAAATCAGGTGGGCGCCGCAACCCCGACAGCAACCCCAAATAGGCGCCCACCGCCCCCTTACACAGTTTAGATCCTTGATTATCAAATAGGCATTTGCTTGCATGCTCGAGGCTGGTCGTTGCACTACTGAATTCAAAGCAGCG
>Ga0306925_10007195_pt1 | contig 10435 bp, 11 predicted proteins | sample flu12Cox44000176_FD_203755 | JGI IMG/M metagenome (GOLD analysis project Ga0306925, IMG submission 203755) | Lab enrichment of tropical soil microbial communities from Luquillo Experimental Forest, Puerto Rico - flux8day.12C.oxic.44.000.176 (v2)... | ecosystem: Environmental > Terrestrial >... | reverse complement strand
TGTTTGGCCGCGGCCAAACATCGGATAGGCCGGAAGCCGTCGCAGAAGATTCAACAGCGTAGTCAGAAAGCGATCGTCTGGCCCAAACATCACCGCCGGGCGAACAATGACGGCATCCGCAAAGCTGTTGCGGACGGCTGCCTCACCCTCACCGCGGCTGCGAATGTAGCGGGACGAAGAGGCGGGATCGGCGCCGATACCCGACACATGGACAAATCGCTTGACTCCCGCCCGCTGCGCCTCGCGTGCCAGGCGTTGCGCCGCCTGCACGTGCACGGAGCGGAACGTCTCGCCTCCATGCTCCACGTAGAGACTCACCGCATTGACCACACCGTAAGCACCGTCGCAAGCCTGCGCGACCGAGTGGTCGTCGCGAATGTCGGATAGCACCGATTCGAGCCTGCCGTTTTCGCTGCCGAACAGCTCTCGGCCGCGATCAGGGTGTCGCGACACGTGACGCACCGTGAACTGGTGCGCAAGCAAATGGCGCACGATGCGGCGACCGAGAAACCCGGTCCCTCCAAACACGGTGACTAGACGACTGCTCACCTTGCTTGCCTCGCCAAGGCCCGTCGTGGAAGAATGATATATTCATCAGCAAATCAAAACGCACGATTTTTTGAGGACGACGCATCGAGCGATCATGTCGTGTTCTGGCCGCGTGCCGAAACTCCGGCCCGCGCGACGGTGATCACGGATTTGCGGTTTTGCGGCTTTGCTCGCGGAGGCTCTCGGACCGGGACCTGTCCAGAGCGATCATGCTTCGAGCATCCGGCCTGCTATGCTGCGCGCAGTGTTGGCGACAACGCCAAGCGCCCACGCCTTTTTTGCTGCACCCCGCACGAAATCCATTTATCCTGCGATCGTACCCAGTGGGCGATGACCGGATGCAGTTCGATCAATTGAAGCGCCGCGAGTTCATGACCCTTATCGGTGGCGCGACTGCGTGGCCGGTTGTGGCACGCACGCAGCAGGCATTTAAGCCGGTGATTGGCTATCTCGGGCTTACCTCGCCAAACGGCGAAGCCGAGATGATCTCCTCCTTTGGCAAGGGCTTAAAAGAGTCGGGCTTTGAGGAGGGACGCAATGTCAGCATTGAATTCCGGTTTGCGGAAGGCAACGTCAGCCGACTGCCGGCGCTTGCGACCGAGCTCCTCCGCGGCAAGGTTGCGGTCATAGTCGCCGGAACGACAGCCGCTGCACTGGCGGCAAAAGCCGCCACATCAACGGTGCCGATCGTGTTCGGGATTGGCGCTGATCCCGTCAAATCCGGTCTGGTGGAAAGGCTGAATCGTCCCGGCAACAATCTCACCGGGATAAGCTTCTTTACCAATCAGATGGAGAGCAAGCGATTGGGGCTCCTGCATGAGTTCGCTCCAAAGGCCGGTCTGATTGCGGTCCTTCTCAACCCGAAAAATCCCTTTTTCAATAATCAAGTGCAGGATGTGAACGAAGCGTCTCGCTCGCTCGACTTGAAAATCCATGTCGAAAGCGCGGGCGATGAAAGCAGAGATCGCCAACGCCTTCAACACCTTCGCACAATTGCATGCCGGGGCACTGCTCGTTGGTGCCGACCTGTATTTCACCAGCCGGCGTGCTCTTGTCATCGATCCGGCGATACAGCTTCGGCTGCCCGCGATCTATGAATGGAGGCAATTCGCAGAAGCCGGTGGACTGATGAGCTACGGAACACTCCTTGCAGAGGCATTCAGGCAAGCCGGGGAGTATGCCGCTCGCATCCTCAAAGGCGAAAATCCTGCCGAGCTCCCGGTGATGCAGGCGAGCAAGTTCGAATTCATCATCAATCTGAAAACCGCAAGGCAGATCGGTATTGAAGTGCCGCCGGGCTTGTCTGCGCGCGCCGACGAGATCATCGAGTGAGACGGCCCCGTGTCGGCAATCCGATAGTATTGGGATGGTCGTGAATTTGAGACACCGCCTCTTGCCCCTCGCGGCGATTCTGGTTGCGGGAACGGCGAGCGCGCAGGAGCGGAGCTATCCGTTGCGTCCGATCACGCTCGTGGTGCCCGCTCCGGCTGGCGGCCCCGGTGACACCATTGCGCGTCTCTTGTCTGAGCCGATGCGGGGCTTGCTGGGCCAGCCGATCATCATCGAAAACGCCGGCGGCGCGAACGGCACGATCGGAACCACCCGTGTCGCGCGGGCCAAGCCGGATGGGTACACACTGCTCCTGGGCAATTGGAACAGCCACATGGCTGCGAGCGCCTTCTATCCTGTGCAATACGATGTCGTCAAAGACTTCGAGCCAATCTCATTGACCAGCATTTCTCGACTCTGGCTGGTTGGAAAAAGTGCCTTCCCACCGAAGGACGCCGCGGAGTTGATCGCATGGTTGAAGGCGCACCCCAATCAAGCATCCGCCGCAAGCGTCGGTACCGGCAGCGCAGCTCATGTCTGCGGTATTCATTTTCAGAACATCACCGGGACACAGCTTCAATTCGTCTTCTATCGCGGCGGCGGCCTGGCATATCAGGATTTGCTCGCGGGGCACGTCGATCTCATGTGCGCCGAAGCTTCGGCAACGCTGCCGCTTGTGCGGGAAGGCAAGATCAAAGCATACGGCGTGATGGCAAAAACCCGCTGGTTTGCGGCTCCCACTGTTCCGACCATGGAAGAGGTCGGTGTCCCCGATCTCTACATTCCTTGGTGGCAGGGCTTGTGGGCTCCCAAAGGAACACCCCGGGAGGTTATCGCCAAGCTGAACGGCGCCGTTGTGAGTGCCCTGGCTGAACCGGTGATAAGCCAGCGGCTCTCCGACCTTGGTCTTGACATGCCCTCGGCAGATCAACGGATGCCGGAAGCAATCCGCGCGTTTCACCAGTCGGAGATAGACAAGTGGTGGCCCATCATCAAAGCGGCCGGCATCAAGCCGGAGTGAGTTTGATGCATCCTGTTCACCCTTACCGGGTGCGAGCAGGTGTGGTCCTCTGCTTCCAGGCGACATGAAAACGGCGCGAGCTCGTCACGCTTCTGAGCGGCGCGGTAGCGTGGCCGCTGGCGGCGCGCGCGCAGCAGCCGGCCAAGCGGCCGACCATTGGGTTCCTCGGGACGACCACGGAGCCGCAAGGCGGGCGCGCGCCACGGAAAGCAGACGGGCGCATACGCCAAACATCCCGCACATCTGCCGTGCATCTGGATGATCGCCACCATGCACCAGCCTAGAAGTCAGAATTTCGAGGCCAGGGTGCGCGACAGCTTTGGCAGACAGGCCATCATGAAGAACCTGCGTGCCGAGATAGTCGAGCTTGCTGCAGGCAGGGTCGTGTTGCAAATGCCCTTCCAGGCAAATTTTACTCAGCAGCATGGTTTCATGCATGCCGGAGCCATCACAACCCTTCTCGATTCTGCATGTGGCTACTCAGCCTTTTCCCTGATGGATGAGAACGTGGCCGTGCTTACTGTGGAGTTCAAGACGACTCTGATCGCTCCTGCTGCAGGGCAGATGTTTCGGGCCATTGCTGAAGTAGTAAAGTCCGGCAGGAACTTGACCTTTTCAGAAGGACGCGCGTTCGCCGAGGATGGTGGCGGCAGCAGATTGATCGCGACGATGTCTGCGACGCTGATGGCAGTCGCGGGGCGCGACGACATTCAGGGTTGAAGATTTTCAGCTTTGTTCCGCCCAGCTCGCCGTGATTGCCGCCAGCAGCCGACCCATCCGAAACTTTGGCGTTCGGGATTGTGCAGTGCAAATTGCCGGTTGGCTGCTATTTCGTTGACCGTCATTTCCTGCTTTGATGGCCCAAGTAATACGCTGAATTCGCGTAGTCGCAAGCCTTGGGAAAGACGACGCAACGGCGCCACTTCATTACGCTCATCGGCGCCGCGGCTGCGACATGGCCGCGCGCGGCGCGCGCGCAGCTTACTGCGCGCATGCGGCGCGTCGCCGCAATGATGCTCCTTGCCGAGGACGATCCTCAACAGAAGGCTTGGACTGAAGCGTTCCTGCGGGGGCTGCAGGAAGCGGGCTGGACCGACCGCAGCATGCAAATCGAGTATCGATGGGGCGCAGGCGATGCCGCCCGCGCCCACCGGTACGCAGCAGAATTGGTTGCGCTTGCGCCGGATGTCATCCTGGCCCCTGGGAGCGCGGGTCTGGGACCAATGCTACAGGCGACCCGCGACATCCCGATCGTGTTCGTGCATGTCCCTGATCCGGTTGGTGCAGGTTTTGTCGACAGCCTGAGCAGACCGGGCGGCAATGCCACGGGTTTCATGCTGCATGAATATGCAACGAGTGCGAAATGGCTGGAATTGCTCAAACAGATCGCGCCTGCCGTCACGCGCGTGGCCGTTATTCGCGATCCCGCCATCAGCGCCGGGATCGGTCAGTGGTCTGCGATCCAGGCTGTGGCGCCGTCGCTCGGGGTTGAGGTCGTCCCGGTCAACATGCGCGACTCCGCCGAGATTGAGCGCACGCTTGCGACGTTCGCCCGGTCTGCGCATGGTGGCCTGATCGTGACCGGGAGTGCCTTGGCGACGACCCATCGCGACCTGATTATCAGCCTTGCAGCTCGGCACAGACTTCCGGCTGTCTACTACGAAGCGCTGTTTGTCACTGCCGGCGGCCTGATTTCGTATGGCCCCGATCTGGCCGACCAATACCACCGCGCAGGAGCCTACCTCGATCGCATCTTGAAGGGCGAGAAGCCAGCCGATCTGCCGGTACAGGCACCGGTGAAGTTTCACCTGGCAATTAATATGAAAACCGCCAAGGCGCTCGGCCTTGAGCTACCGCCTACGGTGCTCGCCCAAGCTGACAGCGTGATCGAATGAGGATGCGTTGCTGCACCGCATGGGTTCTGGTTGCTCCGCTCGTGAGGAGGCAGGGGCGGGTTTCAAACCAGGTTTCAAACTCGCCCTGGTTGCTACTTGCGAGTAATTGGATGGAAGCCCCAAACCGTATGCGTTACGCCTTCACGGGGCGTCGATATGAGTAAGATTGCGCACGCCGCTACCCCACCCGGCTATACCTCTACACGGCAGTTCAGCAGAGCTGTTCCGAAGCAGGGCGCGAGACTGATTGACAGGCTTGCAGACCAGGCCGAGTTCTTACCTCACGCGGACGTGGGCGACATTGCAGAACCTGACGCGTTGCAGTCATTAACCGAATCGATCGGCTTTGCTCTAAATTCAGGACTGTCCTAAAGGACACACTCGACCAGGCGGCATCCCGGGCTGGTAGAGATTTCTGATGCTCGTCACCGAGCTTCGCTGCGCGGCCCAATTCCTACTCGTGCGGCAACTGGTCGCGGATGGAAACTTCCCAGCTTCAGTGGCATTCCCACTGCGGCGTGCTGCGGACGAGGCCATCAGAAAAGTTGGCGAAAGCTTCGCCAAACGACTTCGTAGCGCTGGATGGGGTGATGGGGTGAAAGAATAGCTATCCCGATCCATCCAGAGGCTGCCCCGTTGGCGGGACGCGCGGACAGCGCCGAGGCTCTTAGGTAATCGGAGATGAAACGTCGCGATTTGATCACCCTTCTGGGCGCAGCGACGGCGTGGCCTTTTGCGGCGCGCGCGCAGCCAGCGCCCCCAATTCCAAAGATTGGCTGGCTTAAGATTCAAGGTCGGCAACACACACCCGATCAGCTCAAGGCCTTCCGCGCAGGCATGAAAGCGCTTGGACTGGTCGAGCAACGCGACTTCGTGCTCGACGAGCGCTATGCCGGCGGGGACGAGAGTCGGCTGCCAAGTTTGGCAGCCGAGCTGATCGACTCGGGCGTGGCCATCATAGTTGCGACCAGCCAGCCTTCGATTGCCGCGGCCTGGCGCGTAACGAAAACTGTGCCGGTGATCGGCCGAATGGTCGATGATCCTGTCAACAATGGCATGGCCCAGTCACTGGCGCGGCCGGGTGGCAATGTCACCGGGATCTATACAATGACTGAGGAAATGAATCCGAAGCGACTGTCACTTTTGAAGGAAGCAGTCCCACAGATCGAGCGGGTCGGTATCTTGATGCGCCAGGACTTTCCAAGCGTAACAATCGCGACGCGTGATTGGCAGAATGCTGAATTGGCGGCTCATCAACTTCGACTCCAACTGGTTGCGTTGAATGTCGAGACGGCGGACGACATCAGAGCGGCATTCGACGCGACATCGACGCAAAACATTGGCGGCATCATTACGTTTCGCAATCCAACCGTCGTGACCTACCTCGATCTCATTGCAGGTCTGTCGCGGAAGTATCGGCTCCCCGCGGTATTTGACGCAGGAGAATACGTTGAGGCTGGCGGTCTAATGTCCTATGGACCGAACATCGATGAAGTCTATCGACAGCTGGCCCGATTCGTCCCAAAGCTCCTGCATGGGACACCCCCTGCCGAACTGCCGATCGAGCAGCCCACCACTTTCGAACTGGTCGTCAATAACCGCACCGCAGACGATATTGGCCTACCCATCCCCGTGAGCCTGCTGGTTCGCGCAAACAGAGTGATCAAATAGATCCTTTTTCGCACCCCACTTTGGTCGTTCTTGGCACTCGGCTGCGATTCGAGGCGATACCCAAAGCGCAGCCATCGCATCGTTCCCGCGATGGACAAGTTTCGCACGCGGTGGGGAAGTGCCGGACAGTCCTGCCCAGGCCGAGATATTATCTCGCAAGATAAGATAAAGCGTTACTTCGCATGAGCACGAAGGTTACACGCAAAGCGCAGGTGACCATCCCGAAGCGGGTTCGCGATCGCCTGAACATCAAACGGCAGCTCCGTCGAATTCGAGCTTGCCGCCGACGGCCGGGTGGTACTCGTCAAGGCTGGCGGGAAGCGAGCCCGTGGCCGGAGCGCCTTTGCTCGAATCCGCGGTGCGGCAACGATTCGCATGACAACGGAAGAGATCATGGCGCTCACGCGCGGCGATGATTGAGCGGTGATCCTCATCGATACCAACTTCCTTCTGGACTTCCTGGCAAATAACCCATCCTGGGCTGGCTCCTCTGATTCTGGCTCAGGCCCGACCAAAACGCTGAACTCGCCGTTCCGTGCAGGGGCGAGGCATGCCTCGCCCCTGCACGCGGGGGATTGCCAACAGGGGCGGGTTTGAAACCAGGCTTGAAACCCGCCCCTACGCAATAACAACTGATGCCGTCAGTTGAACTTCAGGTTCGCGGCTTTGGCCAAGGCGAGAATTGAATCGATCTCGCGCGTGATCTGCGCATCGAAGGCCGCGGGAGTAATCGGCATCGGGTCCATGCCTTGTTGCGCGAGCTTTTCCCGAACGCCCGGCGCCGCCAGCGCCTTCTGCGTCTCCTGGGCCAGTTTGTCGACAATTTCGCGCGGTGTCTTGGCCGGCGCGAACAACCCGGTCCAAAACGTATAGTCGGAATTCTTATAACCGGCCTCGAGCGTGGTGGGCACATCGGGCAGCGCAGACGAGCGTTGTGGCGTGCTCACCGCGAGTGCCACGAGCTTGCCCTCGCGGATGAAAGGCAGCGCGGTAGCAATGGTCGAGCAGGCGAAGTCGATGCGTCCAGATGTGATCTCGGTGAGTATCTCGGGCATCCCGCGGAACGGCACGTTCAAAGCATCAAAGCCTGCGGCGAAGCGCAATATCTCGGCGGAGATGTGGGTCGCCGAGCCGACGCCGGCAGTGCCGAATGTGATCGAGCCGGGCCTGGCTTTGGCGGCAGCAACGAGCTGCTGCAGCGTCTTGATACCCTTCTCCGGCGCCACGACGGTTACGTTGGGCGAGCTGCCGAACGCGGCAACGGCGGCAAAATCCTTGGCCGTATCGTAGGGCGCATTGGGATAGATCGCCGGCGTGGTCACGTGCGCGGAGGAATGGGCCATCAGCGTGTAACCGTCGGGCTCCGCGCGCGCGACCGCCGCCGCGCCAACGGTGCCGCCGCCCCCGCCACGGTTCTCGATGACCAGCGCTTGTCCCAGTTGTCGCCCGAGCGGCTCGAACACGATACGGGCGACAATGTCGATCGTGCTGCCAGCGGTAAACGGGATGATCACGCGGATCAACCTGGCGGGCCAGCTTTGCGCACAACTGACGCGCAATAGCGCGGGCGCAATCGTGGCGGAGGCGATGAATTGAAGATGGCGGCGGCGAGTATGTTTCAAGGACGTGCCTTCCTCTCGTCAGACAGGGCCAGATTTCATCCGGTCATCAGGACCGCGGCTAGATCGTACCACTCGATAACCGCGCCGGCGAACCCGGCCGCGATTGCGCGGCGCAAAACTGCGGGATCCCTTCGTGCGCCTGCGATTCCCGACATCGAGTTTACCTCTACCCTGATCGTTAGTTCGCCGCGGAAAACCTGTTCTTACCTGTAGCTGAAACGCTAATTGATCCTACGGCACCCGACAAGGTACCCGTTCTTGCCGAGACGACGCTCGAGCTTAGCTTATTATTTTCGCAACAACCCGCCGACGGCAATTTCCAATTTAGTCGCAGACCACAACGGAAAGCCCTATCAGTCACGGGAGAATTAACCAATGGGAGAAGCAAAATGTCGCTTGCATCAAAGATTGCGATAGTCACCGGCGGCGCAATGGCGATTGGATTTGCTGTATCGAGAGATCTGGCCGGTCGCGGTGCCTCTGTCATTATTGCTGATGCGCAGGACGCAGCTGCGGGAGCAATGCGGTTGAGGAAAGAGGGTCAGCATGCTATCGGGGTAAGTGGACGGCGGCGCTTATGATCACTGAGTGGTATGCGCACCAGGAGAAAATATGCAGCGGATCCCGATAATCGACCTTTCTGCAGCGCGCATCGGCGGGCTCGCCTCAAGACAAGCTGTCGCGAAGGAGATCGACACAACCTGTCGTGAGATCGGATTCTTTACCATTACCGGTCATGGCGTGCCCGTTGCGGCAATGGATGCGCTGCGGTCAAAGGCGCACACCTTTTTTGCTCTGCCTTTGCAGGAGAAGTGTAAAGCCATCCATCCGGTTTCCGGCACGCCCCGCGGCTATCGCGCGCAAGGGTTGGAGGCGTTGGCGCTTGCGAATGCAGGCACGACGCCGTCCGATCTCAAAGAGTTCTATCATTTCGGCCGGGAAAGCTGGCCAGAAGAGACGTACTATACGGGGCCCGAGGGCAGACGATATTTCATACCAAATTTCTGGCCGGCGACGCCGGAAGGCATTGCGAATGCGGCCGCAGCCTACTACGCAGAAATGGAAAAGCTTGCGGCGTTCATGATGCAACTGGCGGCGCTTGGGCTTGGCCTCGAAGAACATTTTTTTGATGACAAGATCGACAGGCATGTCAGTGCAATGCGACTGAACTTTTATCCAGAGCAGACGAGCGCACCCCAACCCGGGCAGCTGCGCGCTGGAGCGCATACCGACTATGGGGCATTCACAATCCTGAATGGGGAGAGCGTACCAGGCGGATTGCAGGTGCTTACCAGGAATGGACAATGGATCGACGTGGAAACCGATCCCGAAACGTTTGTCATAAATATCGGCGATCTTCTGATGCGTTGGACGAATGATCGCTGGCTTTCCAACACTCACCGGGTGGTGAATCCGCCAGCATCGGTCGCATCGCAGGCAAGGCGCCTCTCAATCGCTTTCTTTCAGCAACCCAACTATGACGCTTTGATCGAATGCATTGCCCCGCCTGGCAAGGCCAAATACCCACCCGTGAGATCGGGTGAATATCGCGATTTGAAGTACCGTCAGACCACGGTAGCCGTGGCTTGACACGTTGTCATGATTCCCGATGCGTCTCGATCGGCTTGGATGGCGCAAGCCACGGCATGCAAGGAACCGATCACCTCTATTCACTCTTCATGCCGCTGCGCACGACGACATCGGCCCACAGCTCCCGCCCGGCTTTGATGCGAGCCGCTGTTTCTGCGGGGGTCGAGGCGACGACCCAGATGTCCTGCTTTTTGAAGCGTTCCTCGAACTCAGATGTGGTGATCGCTTTCCGAACCTCGTGCTCGAGCAGCGCAACGATGTCGTCCGGCGTTCCGCCAGGCGCCAGCAGGACGAAATCGGTGGTCAGCTCGAAGCCAGGGTAACCCGATTCCGCGATGGTCGGCACCTCGGGCGCAAGCGGCGAGCGCCTGGCGGTCGATACCGCGAGCGCGCGCAGCCGCCCGGCGGCGGCCTGCGGAAGCAGACCCGATGTCGAGCCGAACGACACTTTGAACTGGCCGGCGAGAAAGTCCGCGACCATGGCAGAAGCGCCGCGGTAAGGTAAAGGCACGGTCTCGAATCCGGCAAGCAGCCGGAAGTATTCCATGGCAAGGTGCGAGGACGTGCCGTTACCGCCATGCGCATACTCGATCGGGCCCTCTTTCTTCGCCCAGGCGACGAACTCGCTGACGTTGCTCACCGGGGCCGAGGGGTGCACGAACAATGTCTGCGTACTGTAATTGACGACGGTGATGGGCTTCAGATTGAAATTCAGGTCCTTATAAATGTGGGGGTTGACCGTGAGCGTGGAGCTCAGC
>Ga0306925_10007192_pt1 | contig 10436 bp, 11 predicted proteins | sample flu12Cox44000176_FD_203755 | JGI IMG/M metagenome (GOLD analysis project Ga0306925, IMG submission 203755) | Lab enrichment of tropical soil microbial communities from Luquillo Experimental Forest, Puerto Rico - flux8day.12C.oxic.44.000.176 (v2)... | ecosystem: Environmental > Terrestrial >... | reverse complement strand
CGCCTGGCGGGCTCCGAAATACGCTGATCGTCTCCGACATTGAGGCGGCCCACAAGGAGCTCGTGGCCAGGGGCATCAACGCGAGCGAAGTGTTCCACGGCTCGCCGTTCTCCCCGGCTCGACGTATCAGCGGCCCGGACCCCGAGCGCCAGAGCTACCTCTCCTACGTCACCTTCGAAGATCCCGACGGAAACATGTGGCTCGTCCAGGAGGTCACGCTTCGGTTGACCGGTCGAATCGATCCCGCGACGACTACCTTTGCATCAGCAAACGATCTGGCAAGCGCGATGCGGCGCGCGGCCGCCGCCCACGGCAAGCACGAGAAGCATAACGGGCAACACGACGCGAACTGGCCGGACTGGTACGCCGCTTACATGGCGGCGGAGCAGGCAGGGACCGAACTGCCGAGGTGAGCGACTGCGGAACTCCTCGGTACCTCATATTGCTCCACGATCTTGGTGACCTAGACGCCCTGAGCGCTAGTCTCGTTAGTTTGCCCTAAGAGTTAGTGCCGCCGATCTGGACTGCCCACTGATGCGGGCGGGACCGGACGAGGAGTTTAATCGGTCTACTCTAATAGAAGTGCGAGTCTTTGTTCGCAAGTTATCTCAAATCAGGAGCCACCAATGAGCAACCCATCCTACGTTCAGGAATACAAAGCCATCGTTGAAGCAATGAACAAGTACAACGAAGGCCTCGCAAGGGCCGACAGCGCCATCATGAAACCGACCTTCAGCGAGAAAGCAACTATGTTCAGTGTCGACGCCAACGGCAAATTGAAAGGCGGGCCGGTTCAGCAGAGTCTGTTCGATGTCGTCGGCAGCAAGTTCCGTCCTTCCCCGGAGGCGAAGGCGGTGTTCGCCTCCATTGATATCGTAGGCACGGCCGCCAGCGTGCGTATCGACACCGATGACGTCTCGGGCTTCTCTTTCACCGATTTCTTCCATCTGCTTAAGGCAGAGGGGAAATGGACCGTGGTCAGCAAGATCTTCTATACCCACGTGGCTGCCTGACCCATTGGCGCGTCGGGGCTGGAGATGTCGGAATCGTCGTCACCCCTTCGACATGCGTTACTACATGCCCGTGATCTCCGACAACTGTTTGTAGCTCCTTCCATGAGAAGGCCGACCCCTGTCAATAGTTTTTTGCTCTTTTCCACAATTCTTTTTCGTTCCGCAGACTTTTTCCGCCCAGCCAAGCCGCCTCTGTCGCCACCCTTCCATCCGCACTCGTAGTTGAGCGATTTTCGCTCGGTGCCAGTTGGGTGTTCTCGATTCATTAGGCGCTGCCACCTGGTTAGCGTCCTCTGCTTCTCTATTTAAAAGAGAAGTTTGGGCCCAGGAGCTTGGCGCAGTCACCTAAACTCGGCGGTCGAGCTCAGCTGTTCGGTACAAACTCTTTGCTCTGCCAGGCTTCTCTATGCCGCTGCGCTCATCGCTTTCTGACTATTGCGCAGCGGTTCGTACACCTCCCCACTTACCCACAACCGATGCAGCAGTACCGCCAGCTTCCGTGCTACCGCTACCACCGCTCGTTTCTTGGCGTTCTTTCCTCCTCGCGCCGAGAGCTTCTGCCCCCAGCGCCGCAAATCACTATCTTCCCCAAAAGGTCCCAAAATGTAGTGCGCACCCTGCACCAGCAGCGTTCGTAGATACTCGTCACCTTCTTTGCTGATGCGCATCTGTGGTTCACTCTCGCCAGAGTTCCTCCGCCCGGGCTGCAACCCCACAAAGCATCCCGCGTCGCGACTCTTCCGGAAGCGCTGCGGGTCCTCGACGGTCAGCACATAGGCCGTGGCGATGAGATCTCCCACACCCTTCACCTGCTTTAGCAACGCCGTTTCCGGATACTCCTCCTTAGCCATCTTTGCAATCCGCCGATCGTATTCCTGGATGCGTTCGTTGAGCGGTTCGATCTCTTGTACCAACGGCTCTAACGCTTGGCGCAATCCGGCGTTCAATGCACTCGTTGTCTCCCGACCAAACTGTTGCGTGCCACACTTGCGCAACCGCTCACCGTAGGACTTCACCAATCCCCGGGCGGCATTCACCAGAGCGGTTCGCGCGCTCACCAGTCCCGCGCGGGCACGGATCTCCGTCAGGTGCAACTGGGCCTGCGCGCTGCGATGCTTCACCGGGCTCAGCAACTCAGGATCGATTCGCGCCAGCCGCGCTAGCGTGCGCGCATCCAGGCGATCATCTTTTCGCCGGCTCTTGGTGATCAAGCGCACCTTCTGGGCGTGCCCAACGATCACTTCGTACCCTAGCGCGGTCAACACTCGGCTCACCCAGGGAGAATGTGTCCCCGTCTCCATTGCTATGCGACACCGCGGCATGCTGCCGAATACCTGTTCCATGGCTTCCGGTGTGGTCGCTAGTTTGTGCTCCAAAACAATTTCTCCCGCTTCATTCAAAACGCAGTACGCACTGGAGCGATCTCCCAGATCCAACCCAATGGTGAGCCGCCCCTCGAAAATGTTTTTCCACTCGTCCGCATAGTGCTAATCTTCTGCATTGCCGGTCTCCTTTTCTTTGTGCCTTGAGCACGTCGAACCTTGGGAGCCTATCGCATCCCGCGGGAGACCGGCCTTCTCATCCCATCTGGCTAACGCGGAAATCGCGTGCGCCGTGAAAGGTGATGGTCCACAGCGGGAGTGAAACCCGCCCGGGAACTGGTTCGCTCCACCCGGTAGCAATCAGAGCAGCAGGGGAGGCAACGAGACTGCTGAAGCCTCTGGTGCAGAAGGTCGTGAGTGAACGCTGAGCACCGTTACGGCCTGCATGCTTGCCGAGCCGCTTTTAATTCCGAGGCTGATGGAATCGCACGAGCGTACAAGTTCCATCAATCCTGCCGGGGTAGTGGCGACGGCATGCAAGCAAAGCGGACCATACGCAACACGGGAAGTCCCAGTGGTGATCGCAGTATGGATCAACGGGCAGCTCGCGAGAGACAGGCCGGGCCGACTGGGATGACGGAGAGGCTCGTAGTACTGATGAAGCCGGGAAGCTGTGAAAAAACACATCCGGCGAAGCGCCGGTCGACTGTGTTGATATTTATTCCCGGCACACAACGATCCGGGTCACCCCGGGTTCCTGCTTACTCAATTTGCGAGAGCCATTGCGGGTGCCCGGCAGAGCCGGATCCATTGCTGCAAGTTGAAGGTGAAACACACCCACAACATTTCCACTCGGACCTTGCTCAAACCCCGCACATGAAACTGACGCAGTCCCAGCTTACCTTTAATCCAATCATGCACGAGTGTCAGAGTCACTTGCGGAATGGAAGAAGTGCTCGACTTGGGACTAGTTCTGGAACTGGACTTTGCTTGCTTAATATGACAGTACTGTGACGGACTCTTCGATAATACCTAAGGCCAAGTACTAGTTCGCACCTCAGCAAGTTTGCACAATTCCGTGCAACCTGCTTTCAGATAGTGAGGTTTGGCATGTCTACACCATCGCGAACGGTCTGATCGAGCACATGGATCTAGGGGAAAGCGAAGCGAATTCGCAGGAAGCGCCACCGGGGCGTTCTCCCGGCACTAAGATATGGAACAAGTGTTACGACTGACCGTTGTCATCTTCGCTGCATTAGCCACTGGTGGGCTAATGGTCAACTGGATAGGCCTCGGCCGCGCAATGTCTCGCCTCTCGGCCTCGACCTACGTTGAATTCCATCAAGCCACTAACCACACGTTCGACCCCTACATGCCGATTGTGGTTGTGGGAGCGTTGTTCGGCGGTATTCTGCTCGCAATTCTGTCTCCTGGGATTCATTCTCTTCCCGGCGAATTGGCCATTGCCGGATCTGTCTGTTATGTCGCAGTCCTCGCGATTGCCTTGTCCACAAACGTCCGGATCAACAAACAGATCGCGCGGTGGTCAGTGCAGAACCCGCGTGATGACTGGAGATCCATTCGCGCCAGTTGGATTCGATTTCACATTGTACGCACTCTTTTTTCACTTCCAGGACTAGCCTGCTACGTTCTTGCTTGTCTTGTGAGCCGATGATTCGTTCTTGGTATTGCGAAATCCTCAACAAAGCTCAGTGCCCGCAGTCAGTGGACCACCCGCCCAGAACTCATCCTTTCTTCGTTCCGTACCGCGGGTCCGGAAAGCAGGCTCCAATCAGTCGGGGGTGGATGCCCGTGGACTTTTAGCTCAGGGCGTCATATCGATACTCCGTAGGGCTTGCACCGCAAATCCGGCGGAACACGCGTGCGAAGTGCTGCTGCGTTTTGAATCCGCACGCCACCGCAACATCAAGAACCCGCATCTCGGCTTCACGCAACATCTCCTTTGCACGCTCTACCCTTTGGCGCAGGACAAACTGGTGGGGGCTCTCGCCTGTAGACTTGCGAAACATGCGTGAAAAATGAGCAGGGCTCAGCTCCACCGATTGCGCCATTTCGATGAGGGTTAACTCGTCTTCTATCTTCGCTTGCACAAGCTCTTTAATCGTCCGCAGGCGCGCCGGACCGAGTCCCCCTCGCAGCGGCCGCACGAGGTGGCTCCGAGCGGCATAGGCATCGACTAGTGCGGCGGCAATCGCCTGCTCGATGGAATCCAGAAACAGCCGGCCGCTCGGAAAGCCAGCAATGCGTTCAGCATTTACCACCCTAACCAGCGCAGCCAGTCGCACGTCGACCATTTTGCACCAGTGGCCGAGCTCAACCGCACCGCTTATTCCCTCGCGGGCGGCTTTCAAAGCGGCATCGGAAATGCGGAGGAGAAGACGCTCCTGGTGGCCGGTTCCAACCCATCGCTCCATGCGACGAGGGAAAAATCCCATTTCCCCTGCCTGAAATGTTACTCGCCGCATTGCCGAACGCTGCAAGCCCACCTCAATAAAGCCGGGTCGCAACATCATCCCGAGAACATGCTCATCCTGAACCTGCAGGTACGGCTCTGCAACAGGCGCAACCACATCCACTGCTACTCTCATTCTTTCCGTCCCCCGGACGATTGGATGCTTTGACCCTCATGAAGTAAACAGCAAGATTCGGCCCAAAGGCACTCATTCGGGCACAAAGCACTCCTCAGGATGTGTTTTTCTGACTGAGTTAGCAGTGAATCTTTGTATTGAGGAGGCTTCTAATGAGGACAGCATCTCAAGAAAAACAATCATTTGTGGCTACTGCGCAATTATCAACTCGCAGAGCCCCATCCATCAAGCATCGGCCGAGATCAAAGCGCTTTTACTTTGATGTCGGTCTCGGTTCCGTATGTTTATCAGGTACAGATACCGGAGGAGCCTACTGCCTGCTGGATATCAGTCTCGCTCCTGGGATGGCCGTGCCCCGTCACACGCATACGCGCGAGGACGAGGTGTACTTTGTTTTTGCCGGAGAACTTGAGGTCACCGTCGGAGAGAAGACTTTTGTTCTCGGGCCGGGCGATACCCTGTTGGCTCCGCGCGACATCCCGCACGCGCTACGTAATTCTGGCAACACCACGAATCACTATCTCCTCGTATTTTCACCTTCGGGGTTCGAGGAGTTCATAATGGCGACGGCCGTTCCCGCGCCTGATAATGCGGTCGCTCCAACGGAACCACCGGCAGTTGCGGTTGAGAATGTTTATAAACGTGCTATTGATTATGGAATTCTCTTTGGTTGATCCATGTGGCGTCGCGGATGTTTCTAATCGCGACAATTGTGTTAGTCTGCCCAGCCGTGCCACAAAGACAATTGGGAGCGTGCAAATGGTTTTGTCGAACTACGGTGCGGAGAGAACGGATGCGGCTACTTCTCTGAACGCGAAAGAGATGCAACAGGCGTACGAGATTCGGGCCGTGTTGGAAGAGGTTGGAGGTCGCGCCGCGGCACGAGCGCTGAAAGGTAATACAGCAGCACTACGGCGCGGACTAGATTCTATGCGGGCGGCATTTTTTCGTCGCGACTTAGATTCGTTCGTGGAACACGACATAGCATTCCATCGCAACATTCTGCTGGCGTCGCAGAATGCGGTCTTGCTTAGGGTGTGGGACAGCTTGGCGGTCGACCTGCGGATTCGAGCATTGATCGGAAAGATATCAGGGGATTTTCCCGAGCTGGTCGAATCACACCGTCCAATTGTCGACGCTCTTGATAAAGGGCTTGGGAGAGAGGCCGGACTGCTGTTGCGGAATCACGTCGAGACAGTGTTGGAATTTCTTAAGAAATCGGAATCCGATTCGGAATTCCACAAAATACTGCGCAACGATTTGGAGGACGCAAAGGAGGTTCACCGAGCCTTTTTCCCACAAGAGAATCTCTTAATTCCTGGTCTAACTTGCGAGACTTTCTGTCGCCCCGCTCGTGGCATTGGTGGCGATTACTATGATTTTCTTCCCTTACAGGCGGACCGTTGGGGAATCGCGGTTGGAGATGTCTGTGGGAAGGGAATCGGTGCTGCCCTACTTATGGCCAGCCTCCAGGCCTCCCTTCGGGCGCAGGCCATGCACGCGCATTCCGATCTTGCCACGCTCATCGCTGACGTTCACAGGCTCGTTCTCGCTGCCTCCCCGAAACATCTCTACGCATCGCTTTTCTACGCTGAATATGACCCTGCGACACGCATATTAAGATACGTCAACGCAGGTCACAGTGCCCCAATAGTGCTTCGATGGGAATTTGGCCGATGCGAGGTATTCCACTTGGAACCCAGCGGAACAACGCTAGGGCTCCTGGAAAGTTCTCAATTCAGCTCCCGAGCTTTTCAACTCGAAAAAGATGATTTGCTTGTCGCGTATACCGATGGAATTACTGAATCGGAAAACGCCTCCGGCGAATCGTGGGGAAAGGAGCGGCTCGAAACGCTACTGCGCGGTTGCCACGACCGCACGCCAGGACAAATCGTTCGGCGTATCCTGGACGAGGTCTCCGGCTTCGCCGAAAACCGTCCCCAAGTGGATGACATGGCGCTGGTGGTGGTTTGTGTGCAGGATGATGCGGCTCGCGGTTCGAGGTGAGGGCACACTCAGGCAGGAAATGAGGTAGTTGGTGGCCAGGCCCACGCCTGCAGCCCGTGCAGGGGCGCGGACGGTGGTGGACGCCAAGGATACTGACTGGGGTACGTCAGCCTGACGTACCCGTCCATGGAAGTTCTGTCAAGGAGGTGCCGACGACCACTGAGTGCTGCGGCATCGTTTCTCTGATTGGGTTAGATGAACTCACTCACACCTGCTGGCTGTGTTCTTGGAAGTAGGTCTCCGACGCACTGGGCAAGACGTGACGCTGAAATTCGCGGCGATATTCAGTAGGAGTAGCGCCGCACAGTTGGCGGAAGACGCGGGCAAAGTGTTGCTGTGTTTTGAACCCGCAGGCTATAGCGACATCCAAAACACGTGACTCCGCCGAGCGCAACATTTCTTCAGCGCGCTCGACCCGAAGACGCAAGACAAACTGGTGCGGTGTCTCTCCCGTTGACTTCCGAAACATTTCCGAGAAATGAGCGGTGCTGAGCCCCACTGACTGTGCCAGTTCGGAGAGACGTAATACGTCTTCCATCTTGGCGTGCACGAGCTCTGTCACCCTCCTCAAGCGGGCGGGACTAAGTCCGCCCCGATACGTCCGTACAGGTGGGTGGCGCACAGCATAACCATTGACGAGTGCCGCGGCCAAAGCCTGCTCCACGGAGTCGAGAAACAAGCGCCCACTTGGAAACCCGGCAACTCTTTCCGAATTCACGGCAGCGAGTAGCGAACTCAGTCGCGCATCCGTCATCTTCCATCGGGGATGCAGCTCTACGCTCCCGCCCGCTCCATCGCACGCAGCTGCGAGTGCAGCATCAGAAATGCTGACAATCAGGTGCTCCATATCGGCGGTTCCGATCCACTGCTCCGAATGGGGAGTGCACAACCCCATCTCGCCCGCGTTGAACGTGGTCCGTCTTAGCGCGGAACGCCGGGGGCCAAACTCCATGGAGCCGGGGCGGAGCAGCATGCCGAGAGCATTCTCCTTGTGAACCTGAAGGTAGGGCTCTTTGACAGGCCCGCGGACTTCGGCTGCTACCCGCATTTCAGTCTTGCCTCATGCTAGGCATTAGATGCCTCGGCGATTCGAAGGAATACAGACGATTCGGCCCGCAGTCGACGGCAGACACCTTCCTATGACGGGGTCAGCAGTCAGCGAACTGAGCGCCCCTTAGGAGAGGGGAGCTGCATGTAAGAATACTGCTGTAAGGAGGCGAGGCGATTGCTGACAAGCGAGCGGAGGCACAGGGAGGTTCTAACGCGCCCGAAATCGCCCAGTGAAAAATGCCGAAAAATCGGCCCGATGCCAGAGATATAGACACAACTCCACATCTTTGGCGCGATTTACTGAGCGAGTTGTCAGAACACTTGAGACATTACTCTCGGTGTAATCGCCGAGTGGAAAAAAAAGGAGGTCACAATGAGCGGCAGAAAAACTATCGCAGTGATAGGAGCAACCGGTGCGCAGGGCGGTGGTTTGGTCCGGGCGATCCTTAACGACCCGAAAGGTGACTTCTCTGCGCGTGTGCTCACCAGGGATGTGAATGGCGCCAGGGCAAAGGATTTTGCAAGACTGGGTGCAGAAGTTGTGAATGCGGACATAGACAATTCAGAGAGCCTAAAAAAAGCATTTGAAGGCGCCTACGCGGCCTTTTGCGTAACCTTTTTCTGCCTTCCACAAAAAATTCTGCCAATCGGTCCTTTATGTTGAACCCAGCCCGCACTATGTTGTCTGTAGCTGCGGTTGCAATGCCAAGCTCACTCATCTCAACCTTCTTTCCCTATGCAAAAGTCTTTAAACCAAGGTTGTAATTTCCGGGACGAGCTTCAAGCCGCTCGCCCCTTAACTGACGAAAGTCAAAGTCTTGACCGTAGCCATTGGTCTACCTGCTCAATTGCCTCGTCGACTTCGGGTACCCGGCCCGCACCCAAGGTGAAATTGTGTTGCCCTTCTGAAACAGAATGTACGATCATCTGCCTCGCGTATTCCCGTACCGACGTTAGTTGAATTGGAAAGTTGCGTAAGATCTCTTTCATATCAATCGTTCCCACCGCATTTAACCCGATCATGAGTCCCCTAAATGTTTTACCCAGCGAGTCCGGAGCTGCAGCGATCTGCGCCCGCAGTGCTTCATTCGGTATATTTTGTAATTCAAATGTCTGTCCGCTTTCCTGCTCAAAAATTCCCACCGCATCCAGTACGCTTAAATCATCCGGACCTCCCAGCTGTATAACCGCATTTTGTGCCGCCGGGTTGTCGATGCTGGCCACAGCGAAGAAAGCCACGTCTTTTATAGCTATCCACGATATTTTATTTTTTCCTTCGCCATAAATGACTGCTTTGGCGCGCGCATAGTCGAACCCCAATGTAGGGCCGAGCCATATTTCCATAAAATACGTGGGTTGAAGGATCGTGTAGGTAAAATTCTTTGACCTCAACCTGCTTTCAACGGCCCGCTTCGCTGCTTGTAATGGGAACCCAGGTGTTATGGGAGGATAAGGGGGAAAAGAAATGAACACCGCGTGTTGCGCTCCGGCTGCACTTGCCGCTTCTGCTACATTGAGTTGGCCGGCAACATCAACCGTTTCGATGGAATCGCCTTCCTGGTGCGAGATGGTAGAGGTGGCAGTAGAAATAATCGCATCCACATTGTGAAACGCCCGGTACAGCGACTGTGGGTCTTTCATATCTCCGGTCACGGCTTCAACGCCCAGCTCATGCAAGCCATTGACTTTTTCCTCTTGCGAAGATGTTCGCACCAGTCCTTTTACTTTTTTGCCAGCGGCTGCCAGCTGACGGCAAACTTCCATACCGAGAACACCGGTAGCGCCCACTACCAGCACTGTTGAGTTCTTTGTGCTCTTATGCGCCATTTGTTTGTTTTGTGTGCTTACCTGCATTCACGCCTCCTTTTGTTGTGCGAGTTCTGTTTCTTTCTTAAATTGGGAGTAAAAGATAAATGCTCCCTTTACCCGACATCTTCTCCGCCATTTCATGGAACGAAGAGATCGCAGGGTCGGTCGACTTGACATTCAAAGGCGGTCCGACCCCGAGACAGATGATGTCTACATCTGGTGCTGGCTCCATATGATCTCTGCTGCACGCTCACCGACGATCACACAGGGAGCCATGGTGTTACCGGTAGTCACGCGCGGCATGACGGATCCATCCGCGATGCGAAGGTTCTTGACGCCATACACCCTGAGATGACCATCGACCACAGACAGCGCGTCGCGCCCCATTTTGGCGGTGGATGTTTGATGCCAAAAACTGAACGCTGTGTCGCGTATGTAGTTCTCTAGCTCTAGGCGTTCCAAGTTGCCAGGCATGATCTCTCGCTTGACAAAGGGACGAAGAGCGCAGGAGTTAACTATCTCCCGACAAAGTTCTACACATGCGAAAGCGGCCTTCCTATCATCTGGGTCACCGAGATAATTCGCTTCAATCTGAACGGGATCGGCGGGATTGGAACCTGTAAGGC
>Ga0306925_10007186_pt1 | contig 10439 bp, 6 predicted proteins | sample flu12Cox44000176_FD_203755 | JGI IMG/M metagenome (GOLD analysis project Ga0306925, IMG submission 203755) | Lab enrichment of tropical soil microbial communities from Luquillo Experimental Forest, Puerto Rico - flux8day.12C.oxic.44.000.176 (v2)... | ecosystem: Environmental > Terrestrial > Soil... | reverse complement strand
CACCCACGCTCGTCGAATTCCAGCTTGAACCGACCTTAAACGGAACGCGCTTAATTATTGTCGAGTCCGGGTTTGACGCTCTACCAAACAATCGGAAGCCGGACGTCTTACGCATGAACGACGCCGGATGGACCGAACAGATCAAGAATATCCAAGCTCATGTCGAGCGATAGAAGCCCTGCTCACGACACCAACCCAGCACCGGTGTTCGCGGCTCTGGGAGATCGCACCCGTCTCTCGCTCTTGGCGAAACTGAGCGACGGGCAACCTCTATCAATCACAAGGCTGTCGGCGGATATCAAGCTCACGCGGCAAGCCATCACAAAGCACCTCCGCGTGCTGGAAAATGCAGGGTTGGTAAGCAGCACTCGCGTCGGTCGCGAAAGCCAATTCGCCTTTAGGCCCGAACCCGTCGTCGAAGTCAGGTCGTATCTCGATAGGGTTTCGAAGCATTGGGACGATACCTTGTCGCGACTTCGGTCCGTGGTGGAGCGGTGATCGAGCGGATTCCTGCTTTTTGCCGCGGCGTGCGTTAGCGATCCATGCCCGATATCGCCGGCATTATCGAGACCGACATCCCGGCACGCCTCGACCGTCTGCCCTGGACCCGGTTCCATACCCTCGTCGTTGCCGCGCTCGGCATTACCTGGATACTCGACGGGCTCGAGGTGACCTTGGCGGGCTCGATCGCCGGGGCTCTCCAAGAGAGCCCTGCGCTCCATTTCACAGCGACAGAAGTCGGCCTCGTCGGCAGCGCCTATCTCACCGGTGCGGTCACCGGTGCGGTGCTGTTCGGCTATCTGACCGATCGGTTCGGCCGCAGGAGGCTGTTCTTTGTAACCCTCGGTCTTTACCTGACCGCGACTGCGGCGACCGCCTTCTCCTGGGATTTCTGGAGCTTCGCGCTTTTCCGTTTCCTGACCGGGGCCGGCATCGGCGGCGAATACACGGCGATCAACTCGGCGATCCAGGAGCTGATCCCGGCGCGCTTTCGTGGGCGCACCGACCTTGCGATCAACGGCAGCTTCTGGATCGGCGCAGCGCTCGGCGCGGGAGGCGCCGTCCTCTTCCTGCAGCCCGGCACATTGCCGCCCGATTGGGGCTGGCGTGCTGCCTTTGGGATCGGCGCCGTTCTCGGCCTCGGCATCCTGATGCTGCGTCGCTTCATCCCTGAGAGCCCGCGCTGGCTGATGCTGCACGCCCGGCTCGACGAGGCGGAGGCGGTCATCGGCGGGATCGAACACCGGGTCGAACATTCTGCCGGGGCGGCAACCTTGGCCCCGGTGACAGGGCGAATTCGGCTCGCCATATCAGCGCGCACGCCGGTTGCGCGGATGGTCCTCGCGATCGTGCGCGACTATCCGCAGCGGGCCATTCTCGGGCTCGTATTGATGGCCGCCCAGGCCTTTTTCTACAATGCGATCTTCTTTTCCTATGCGCTGGTCCTGACGCGGTTTTACGCGATCCCATCGGCGTCGATCGGCTGGTACATCTTGCCTTTCGCGCTCGGCAATTTCATGGGGCCCTTGCTGCTCGGGCCGCTCTTCGACCGGCTCGGGCGCAAGCCGATGATCGCCTCCACTTATGCGATCTCGGGTGTGCTGCTGGCCATCGTCGGTTACCTCTTCCGCCAGGAACAGCTCAATGCAGCCGAGCTCACCGCGTGCTGGACCGGGATCTTCTTCTTTGCCTCGGCAGCAGCGAGCGCCGCCTATCTGACGGTCAGCGAGAGCTTTCCGCTCGAAGCTCGGGCGCTCGCCATTGCCTTGTTCTACGCGGTCGGCACTGCGCTGGGCGGTGTCGTGTCGCCTTGGCTCTTCGGCATATTGGTCGGCACGGGGGAGCGCGGCGCGGTCTTTGCCGGCTATCTCCTCGGCGCTGCCTTGATGGTCGCGGCTGCGCTGACCGAGCTCGCGATCGGCGTCAAGGCCGAACGACAACCGTTGGAAAGTGTGGCGCGGCCGCTCTCTGCGCTCTCGGACTAAACAAGGGCGGGCGCGACCTCGGCCATAAAGCGCGCCATCTCGTCCTTGACCTGAAGGTGCGGTTTCAAGCCGACATTGAAGTAGAGGATGACCTCGTCGAACCCCGCGGCCTCAACCTTCTTCAAGGTCTCGGTAATCTGGTCCGGCGAGCCGAGCAATACCGAATTCTCGGTCAGGTCTTCCGGCCGCACATTGCGCAGCCGCTCGACCATTGCGACGAAATAGCGGTAGCTCGGCGGCGCCGTCTTCGGATCGCCGGGGAACGCGGCAATGACGCACTCCTTGTAATAGCGGATCTGTCGCGCCCGCGCCGCTTCCTCCTGCGGCTTTGTGTCGGCGAAATGGATGAAGTAGCTGCACATTAGGCGGCCCGGCGCCTGACCATGGTGGGCGCAGGTCCGGTGATAGAGCTCGGCCACCTGCCGCAGCCCGCCATAGGTCATCGCAGCAGCGAAAGGCGCAACGATCAACCCGCAACCGAGCTTGGCGGCGAGCTCGATCGATGGCTGCGAGAACGAGGCGACATAGGCGGGCAGCGGGCGCTGTACTGGCTTCGGCGTAATCGCGATATTGTCAAACTGGTAATGCTTGCCATGATGCGAGATCGGTCGGTCGCTCGACCATAAGCGGCGGACGACCTCCATCCCTTCCTCGAAGATCTGCTGGTTGTCCTCGAACGAAACCTTGAAGGGCAGGTACTCCCGCCGGTCATAGCCGCGGCCGGCGGCGAAATCGACGCGGCCGCCGCTCAACAGGTCAAGGGTCGCCCATTGCTCGGCGACGCGGATCGGGTGGTGCAGCGGCAGCACGGTCACGGCGGGCGCCAGACGTATGCGCCTCGTCCGGGCTGCGACATTGGCGAGCATCAGATCGGGGCAGGAAAGCACGCCCAACGTGCTGAAATGATGTTCGCCAATCCACGCGGAGTGGAGGCCGACCTCCTCGGCGTAAACCGCCTCGGCAAGAATGTCGGCGACGAAGGCGTTGGCCTGCCGGTCGTTGTTTTCGTAGTGGTTGTCGCTCAGCGTGAAATAGCCGAAATCCATTCGTGGCCTCCGCAGCCGGTCAAGCTCTGCCCCACAGTTCCTTCGTCGCGAGGCGCGCCCCTTCACCTAAGGCGGCGAGCTTCGTCCATACCACCGTGGGATGCACCTCGCAGGTCGTAGAGAAGCTCGCGAAGCCGCAATCGGCGCCGGCGATGACATTCTCGCGCCCGACGACCTGGGCAAACCGCGCGATGCGCTGGGCGATCGCCTCGGGATGTTCGACGAAATTCGAGCCGTGCGTGATGACGCCGGGGATCAGGACCTTGCCTTCCGGCAATTTCACCTCCTCCCACACCAGCCACTCATGCTCGTGCCGCGGGTTGCCCGCCTCGAAGGAATAGGCGCCAGTATTGATCCGCAGCATGATGTCGACGATGTGCTTCAGTTCGAGGTCGTGCACCCGGGGACCCATGTTGATGCCGTAGCAGGTGTGATAGCGCACCCGCTCCGCCGGGATGCCGGCGAGCGCGTGGTTCAAGAGCTCGACCGTGGCGCTCGCCCAATTGCGGCACTGCGCAATCTCGAGTTCCGGATGCGTCGTGTAATGGCTCGCCAGTTGCGGGTCGTCGATCTGCAATACGAGCCCGGCGTCGACGATCGCGCGGTATTCCTCGCGCAGCGCATCGGCAATCGCGACCCGGAACTCCTCCTCTGTCTTGTAGTAGTCGTTCTTGTTCCAACCGGCGAGTTGGGCGGGCGAGACCGCCGGCATGAAAGCCTCTTCGCAGCGCACCTGGGCGAGGGCGGCCTTCAGATTGTCGATGTCGCGCCCCAGCGCCTCCTGTCCCTCATAAGCGATCGGGCCGGTGCACACCCATTGGTTTCGCTGCGCACCGCCGGCCGCTCCCGGCATCTGCGCCGCCCAGGCGTAATATTCGGGGAACGCCAAGTGCTCGCGCGACCGCGCCCAGGTGCCTTCGCTGCGCGAATTGGGGCGCGCGTCGAGGCCGCTGAGGCGCTCGTTGACATAAGGGATGAACCCGAACCGGCCCATCTCGCCGTCGGCGACGACATCGATGCCGCTATCGGCCTGCCGCTTGACGACCTCCGCGATGGCGCTCTTGACCCGGGCCGCGAAGGCGTCGCCGTCGAACGCCTCGCCGCGTTCCTTGGCCTGAATCATCTCCAACAGGTCAGGCGGCCGCGGCAGGCTGCCCACATGGGTCGTCAGGATGCGCTCCGTGCTCCGTTTCATGTCGTCCCTCCTCCCGATCATCCGAGATGAGTTTAGCGGGCGGGTTCGATCAGGTCAGCACTGTGCGAAGCGGCGCCCGTGCCGCCGGTGGGCAAATTCCCGTACCAACGGGAAATAAGCGGGAATTTGTTCGATTGTTCCCGAAAAGTGCCGTTTCGGCACCGAAAACTACGAGGCAAATCAAACCTTTACCTGGCAATTTCCGTAGCGGGCTAAACGGGAATTTATTCTGGCCTGGACGGGAATTGATTTCGCCGAACCGGGAATGATTGGGGAAAGCCCCTCCCACAAGGCGCGCGCACCAAAAAAGAACCAGAAAGAGACCCATCGCTCGTCCCGTTGAAATGACAAAACCAGGCGATCGTACCGCGACAGTTGGCCCTTTCTGAGGCGGGACTGCCCCTCAGGTCAGCACTGTGCGCAGCGCGGTAATCGAAGGCATGAAGAAATAGGCCGCAGCCGTGAGCTGGACGAACTGTTCCAGGATCGAGAGGGTCGTCCGTCGGTTGCCGGCCGGGTAGTTGGGATTCGGCTCGTCCATGTGGCGGACAACGTTACCCTCCGCCTGTCCGATGATCGGGTCATAGCCCGGCCTGACCACCCCGCCGCCGGGGCGCTCCTTGCCGGAAACGAAGTCGGGGTTGTTTGCGTAATTTTTCTGGATGTATTCGAACTGCCGCTCGATCGAGGTTTGATAGCAAACAAACATCAGGCCCCGCTTGTGCTTCGTCGTCGTTTCACCGGGCGCCACTTCGGGACCAAACGGGATGCCCTGGCGGATAATGCGGTGCCGGAGCATCTCGGCCCTCTCTGCGGGCACATCGTCGCGCGGGTTCGTCTTGCGGATATGGGCGGCGTAGGGGCAGGCGCGCTGCCAGGGATCGCCGGCATAGCCGAAATCGTTGTTGCGGCGGTCATCGGCCGCGAGCGAGGGCTTGTCGTCGATCGGGGCTAGCTCCAGCGGCGCGCCGCTCCGCCACCGTCCGACCATCCGCGCCGCCAGCAGCTCAGGGTACATCCCAAAGCGCGCAGCCTGTGCTCTGACGAAAGCGTTGAACTCCGGCACGCGCTGTTCGAGGCGCCGGAACACCATGTAGGAGCCGTTCTTCGCCCACGGTGCTGGCAATGGCGCGATCGGCCCCGGCTTTCTCGGGTCGCGCAGGTCCTGACCCGGATAGCCGAGGATGAATTCGCCCGGCCATAGCAGGTCCTGCCCGGGGAGCCCCTGATCGGGGGCGCCGCTCGGCCGCGAGGGCCGAGTGAGGCCGCGTATACCCGGCTGCGAAACACCGTCGCGAAAACCGAAATGCTCCTTGCGGCGCTCTTGCCGCGGCCGCGTGTTGCCCATCTCTGAATAGACGACCTTGATCGAGCCACCCAGAAATCCCAGCAGTTGATGGCGGTGAAACGTCAGGAGCGCACGATCGTGAGCCGTCACCAGGAACACACCGTCGATTCGGTCGGCGAGGAATTCGTTCAGCCAATCCGAGCGACTGGGGTCGTGCAGGGCCGCGATCGTGTCGGGGTGATCGGCGCCGCGCTCGAATGAGGGATCGAAACTCGGACGGCGAGGACCGAGGAGCTGCGTCAAGCCGTCCCTCGTGAAGCCCAGATTTAGCCCCGGTATCGGATCGCGCCCGGCTTGGCCGCTCTGGCGTTGTGCGATCGCCAGCTCGCGCTGCTGCGCCCGGCGAGTGCTCGTAATACGACCAATTACGTCGCGCCTCAGCGCGAGTTTGAAGGAGCCCTTGTCCAAGACCTTGAAGAATATGAAGTCTTCAAAATCCTTCTGCAGGCCGATCGGAACGTCGCCTTGGATGTCGTCGAGATCCAGCATCGGCACCTCGAACAAACCTGGTCCGATTCTCTGCAAAGCGCCAGCGGCCGCTGCCAAATCCTAGCATCCGGCGGCGGCCGGCGTCGCCGCTAGCGTCTCGCGCGAGCGGAAGAGGAACTAGCCGTTCGCGCCAGTGTAGCCGATCAAAAGGTTCCCAGTAGGCCAGATCCCGGTCTGCACATCGCGGTTTACGCCCCCCAGCAGCTCATACCGATAGGGGATCAGCAAAGCCCGTTTGATCTTGTACATCTGCCCCATGAAGGCCCACTCTCCTCCGCCGTAGTTGTCGATCTCTAGGGCGATCTGGGTGCGCTGCGCTTGGACATCGGCCGCAATCACTCGTTCCGGCGCACCGGCCGCAAACTGCATTCTCCGACCCTCGTTAAAGGCCAGACATCCGGGATTGGAGTAGGGATTCATGATATTGATCAGCTCGCCGAGTGCTTGTTCCATGTTGGTCACCCCTTTTGTCGAAGTTGGCGATTGGGTAGTCTCTGCCGTTTTCGCCGTCGCGCCCAGACTAGCGGCAATCGGCAGCTGTTCGGCAGCCATCCCGGCTCAACCAGTTACCCCGGCTGAGGTGTCGGTCGTGTGAACTGGCTCACACAACCGCAAATTATGGCCAATCTCGCGGGAATGAAATCCGAATGCGGATACTGCCTGCCCAGCAGCATTCCGTTGGGCTCGGCGTTATGCCGCCCCGGAGAGCAGCGCGATGGGCGAACCGCGCTCAAGCGCGGCAAGAGCCGTTTCGATGCGGGCGGGCTCGTCCAGAGTGCCGACCTCGCCGAACAAAGCAGAGGTGCGTTCGAGGAGCCGGCGAGCCTCCGTTGTGTCACCGACCCTCTGGCGCAAGGCCGCTCGCGTGAGCATCGCTTTGGCAAGATGGCTGCGCGCGCCGACGCGTTCGAAACTCTGCATCGCGCGCTCGATGTAACCCTCGGCCGCCGCCGAGCCCTCGCCAGCCAGGCATTCCGCCATCAGCCAGCAGGCCCGACCCTCGATGTGCGAATAGCCCCTGACTTTACTCCCCTCAACTAGGTCCTGGATCAATGGGCGGGCGCTTGCGGTGTCGCCGCGGCGAAGATAGCCCTCTGCGAGAAACAAGGCGAAACTCAGATAAGTAAAGCGAAAACCGGAACGCTTCTGCCAGGCTAGAGCCTCCCTCAGCTCCGCAAATCCTGTTTCGAACCGGCCCGCTTTAATTTGTCCATAGCCGCGACCCGCTTTTGCCAGCGCCGCGTCGCGCGGCAGGATCGGGGCGAGCGCGAGCGCTTCATCGCAGCATTGCAACCCGCGTTCGATGTTCCCCTGCTGAATATAGGCCAATCCCATGCGCGCCCAGCCCTGCGGCTGCACCGATCGGGAAAGCGGGCTGCCCAGCGCGGCCCCGTGCTCGATCCCCCGCCGGCAATAGTCGATACTTGCCCCCCACTCGCCGAGATGGTTCGTCGCTACGGCCAGAAACCAGAGGGTCCGGGCAGCCCACCAATGATCGCCGCGCCCTTCGAAATATGCCAGGGCGCGCTCGCCCGACTCGATCGCATCCCGCAGCCTGCCGGCGACGATATAGACCTGCGCAACACACGAGGCGGCGAAGACGTCGATCTCCTGCAACCCGTTCGCGTCGGCGATCCTCGCCGCCTGATGGCAGTGTTCGATCGCAATGTCCGGCCGGCCCCCCGTCACGCCATGCAGCAGGCCGGTCCAACAATGCCAGAGGGCACGGCGTCGGGGCTCGTCAGTCTGCTCGACGAGATCGCGGATGTCTTGCAGGATCTGAAGGTATTCGGTGTACTGTCCCAGACCATACCTGACATCCGCCTGTTTGAGCACGCTGTCGATATGGCGCAGCTGGTTCGGCCTCGTGTCGGGCAGCGCGTCGAGTCGGTTGAGCGCTTCGTCGAAATAAGTCAGCGCCTCGTTATTGGCCCAGCGACGTTGTGCCTTTTCCGCGGCCAAGATGGCGCAATCTACCGCCTTCTCGTCCTCATTACTCCGGCCGAAGTGAAGCGCCAGCAATTCGGCGACTTCGTCGGTACGTCCCGCATACAGCTCTTCGAGCGCATTGCCCACAGTGCCGTGATGGGCTCGGCGATCGCGATCGAGCAGACTCCCATAGGCCGTTTCTTGGGTCAGCGCGTGACGAAAAACGTAAGTAGTTCCCTCTGCCGCGACGCGCTCATAGATAAACTCGAGACGGGTCAACTCGCGTAGCTGCCCTTCCAGAGAGCCCGACCCCTTCCACACCGCACGCAACAGACGGAACGAAAATTCGCGACCGATCACCGCTGCGATTTGCAGAAGCTTTTTTGTCTCCTCCGGCAACCGATCGATGCGCGCCATCACGACATCATGGATCGAGTCCGGCACCCTCAGATCGGATCGCAGGTCCTTGGCTTCACCGGCATGCAGTGCGAGTTGCTCGAGGAAGAATGGGTTGCCGTCGGCCTTGGCGACGATTTCCTCAGTAACTAGGCCGATGAGGCGCTCGGCGCTGAGCACCGAGCGGACCATTTGCAGGCTGTCGTCGCGCGATAATGGTTGCAGCGGGGTTTGCCCTCCATAGGATTTGTCGATCCAAGGGGGATGGTAGCCGGGCCGATAGGTGGCCAGCATCAGGATACGGGAGTCGGGAGCATGCTCCGTCAGGAACCCTAGGAACTCTTCCGATATCTTGTCGATCCAATGGAGGTCCTCGAGCACCAGTATAAGAGGCCGCTGGCTACTCGCGTTGATACTGAGTCGATGAAAGACCTCGAAGGCCTTTGTCTTGATGGCTTCGGGGTTCGCCAGGACAGACGAGCCGCCGATGTCACCAATCCCCAGAAGGTGGAGGAGGACGGGGCTGTCTTGCTCGGGGTCCATCCCGACCTCGTGCAGACCCGAGCGGACTTTTTCGGTGATTGCCTCTTGGGTATCGGTCTCGATGATCCCGCAATTGCTGCGCAGCAGGTCGAGGAGGAGCCAATAGGGGATTGCGATGCCGTAGGAAACGCAACGCCCCTCGACCCAGGTCACGCGTCCGCGGGCGAGCTGCTGGCGCAATTCGGCGAGCAGCCGGGACTTGCCGATGCCGGGCTCGCCGACGATTCCGATGGTTTGGCTGCGGCCGCTTTCGACTTGCCGCAGGAAACTATTCAAAATCGCGAGCTCGCTGTAGCGGTCGACAAAAGTCGTCAGGTGACCCGAGCCCGACTCGCGCAGTCCGGAGCGTCGATGCGAAACACCGAACAGCCGGTAGGCCACGATTGGCTCGTCCTTACCCTTCAAGGTGAGCGGCCCGATGGGCTCGAGCCGCGCAAAGCCTTGCGCCAGCCGGCGGGTCGCCTCGCTCAGTAGGATCGTTCCCGGCTCGGCCGCTTGCTGGAGCCGCGCAGCGACATTGGCCGTATCGCCGATAGCCGTGAAATCTATCGGCAATCTTTCGCCCAACGGACCAAAGACCACGGGTCCGGTGTGGATGCCGAACCGCACCGGTAGATCCAATCGCCCGCCCTCGGAAGCGTCGGCGCCGAGGGCCCGCTGGATGGCGAGAGCCGCCAACAGACAGCGGCGCACGTGGTCTTCGAAGGCGACCGGCGCCCCGAACAGCGCCATGAACCCGTCGCCAGTGAATTGCGGCGCGGTGCCGCCATAGCGGTGCACCTCGGCAAGGCTCTCCTTTAAGAAGGAGCTGACGAGGTCGCGCATCGCCTCCGCGCCGAGACGCTCGGTCATTGGGGTGGAGTTCACGATGTCGCAAAACAGCACCGTGACCTGCTTCATCTCCCCTGGTAGCGTGTCTTTGGCGTTTTGAGCCTCGGTATCCCGGGGCCTCGGCAGGTAAGGCTCGGGTGCGGTGAACTCCTGTAGGCCAGCCCGGTCGAGGGCTGCCCCGCACTGGCCGCAGAACCGGTTGTCAGATGGGTTGGCTGCGCCGCAGGACGGACAAGCCGAGCCAAGCGGCGCGCCACACTGGCCACAGAACTTCATGCCGGCAGAATTGTCGGCGCGGCAGCGAGAGCACCTCATAATCTGGCCCGTCCGCAGAACAGCGGGATCTGTATCCGCGCGTTAACGATTTTAGTCACAATCTGTTACAAGGTCAAATTTGGCCGGCCTTCCGGGCCGCTGGGTCCCGGCGGGCGAGGATGCGACGAGCCCCATTGCTGATGAGCTGTTCGAAAGCGTCGGACCTCGCCTCTACGGAAGCAAGGATTAACGTAAATTTTTTTAACCTTCTGTGACCCAGCTCACACTCCGGCAGCGAAGCCGATGATATCCCGCGCTCGCAACGGGGCGGTTCCGCCGATTGGGAGCTCATTATGGCCGCGCGGAGGCCGACAACTCTTCGATGGAGTGAGGAAGCAGAAGCCCACCACGTGCGTGAGTGG
>Ga0306925_10007184_pt1 | contig 10441 bp, 14 predicted proteins | sample flu12Cox44000176_FD_203755 | JGI IMG/M metagenome (GOLD analysis project Ga0306925, IMG submission 203755) | Lab enrichment of tropical soil microbial communities from Luquillo Experimental Forest, Puerto Rico - flux8day.12C.oxic.44.000.176 (v2)... | ecosystem: Environmental > Terrestrial >... | reverse complement strand
GGTTGACCCGTGCGTCATCCCGGCGGTTCGTGGTGCGAACCGGCGGACCGCTGTCCCGGTACAATCTTCCGGGAAGCGAGGTGCGATGCGACGGATGGCTATGGTTCCTGAGCAGGCCAGCCCGGCCGGCGGACGTCCGGCGGTGCGCGCGGCGGCCGCCTGGTTCGTGATCGGGCTCGTCGGCAGCGCACTGGCCGGGCTGGTCGCCGGACTGATCTGGGGTGCGGTCGCCCCGCGGGCGGTGCTACAGGAGATCGGCAGCGGGACCGCCCAGCTCGTCAACGCGGAGACGACCGCGTTCATCGGCGCCGACGCCTGGTTCTGCGGCATCAGCGTCGTCGCCGGGCTGATCACCGGCCTGATCGGCTACCGGTTCGGCGTCGCCCCCCGCGCGGGGGGCGCGCGGGCCGCCGTCGCCGCCGGGCTCATCCTCGGCGCGGTCGCGGGCGCGTTCGTCATGCTGTGGCTGGGCGAGCGCATCGGCCTGTCCAGCTATGACCAGCACCTCGCGGCCAGTCCGAACGGCACGGTCTTCCACGCCTCGCTCGCCCTGAGCGCCAAGAGCGCGCTAGCCTTCTGGCCGATGTGCACCGCGATCGTCATCTTCGTCGCCGAGTGGGGTGCCCGCCGCACCCGCGACCCCGCCGAGCCCGCTGAGCCCGATTTCAACCAATAGAACCCTATTTCACCCGGTAGGCGAGGGACGAGCCGACGGCGCCGGGACCGGCACCGCGGTCGCGCTCGGCACCGGTTCCGGCACCCGCGCCGGAACCGCGGTCGCGCTCGGCACGGGTGTCGGCAGGCAGCTGGGCGCCCCGCTCGCGCTCGGCACCGGCGCGGGCAGCGGGCTCCGCATCCGGGTCGGGCTGGCCACCGGCGCGGGCGTCCCGCGCCGCACCCGCGTCGGGCTCGGCACCGGCGCGGGCGTCCCGCGCCGCACCCGCGTCGCACTGGGCACCGGCGCCGGCATTCCGCTGGGCGCCTCGCCCGTGCAAGGCGCCGCCGTCCGTGCGGGGACCGCGGTCGCGCTCGGCACCGGCGTAGGCGTACCGCCGGGCGGCCCGCTCGCGCTCGGGGACGCCGACGGCAACCCGGTCCCTGCCACGCGCGCCGCCGCGGCGGCCCGCTGCTGGCCGCCGTGACCGTTCCCCGAACTGACCGCGGCGCCGGCGCTGCACCCGCCGCACAGCAAAGCGAGCCCGGCGATCGCGCTGGCCGCCCGGACCGCCGCGGCCCGTGGCCGCTGCGAGCTGAGATCCATCCACTCCTCCTAGCGTTCGCGAATAACGTGAGCACCGGGAAGTACGTCCGGAGAGGCGGAAAGTTGTGCCGCTTGCGGCGCAACCTTTGGCGCGGTTCCGCCGTATATGCACGAGGCGGGGATTCGGCAGAAGGGACGGCAGTTGGCACGCGGAGACGAGGAGTTCGCCGAATTCGCGCGGGCCAGCTACGGCGGGCTCGCGCACGCGGGCTACCTGCTGACCGGCGACCGGCACGCCGCCGAGGACGCGGCGCAGGCGGCGCTCGTGCGCACCTACGCCGCGTGGTCGCGCGTCCGGCGTGACGACGCCTTCGCCTACGCGCGCCGCGTGCTCGTCAACTACCTGACCGACCGGTGGCGGCGCCGGCTGCGCGAGTACCCGACCGATGACCTGCCGGACCAGTCGGGCGGCCCCGACCTCGCGGACGAGGTCGCGACGCGGCACTGGCTGGCCGGCGCGCTCGCCACCCTCACCGGGCGCGAACGAGCGGTGGTCGTCATGCGCTACCTGTTCGACCTTCCCGAGGCCGCCGTGGCCCGAGACCTCGGCATCACCGTCGGCACGGTCAAGAGCACCAGTTCGCGCGCGCTCGCCAAGCTGCGCGTGCGCGCGGACACCGGAATCCCCGCCGCGATCGGAGGTGACCGGCCATGACCGATCTAGACACCCTGCGACAGGCTCTCCAGGCACCGGCGGCGGCCGGGGACCCGCCAGACATCGCGGCGCTGATCAAGCGGGGCAGGCGCCTGCGGCGCCGCCGCCGGCTCGTGGCGGCCGCCGGGGGCGCGTGCGCCGCCGCCGCCGTCTTCGGCGCCGTGACGGGAATCACCCACCTCACCAGGCCGGCGACAACCCCGGCCCACCAGCCGGTCGCGCCAGCCGGCCCCCTGCCCGTCCCCTCCCGCGGCCACACTCCCGCACAGCCGCTGCCCAGCCGCGCACCGTCACGGTTGGCCACGCCCAGGCCCTCACCATCGTCGACCAGCAGGGTGTCCTCCCGTCCCGTGGGATCCCCCTCAGCCGTCACCGCGCTGCCGTCCCCGAGCGGCTCACAGCCAGTCGCGACCCCATCGTCCGTACTGAGCCTCAGCACCAACCCCGCCGCCTCGAGCACCCCGCCCTCCGCGAGCCCGACCACGACGCCAGGCACCCGCTAGATGTGCCATTCGGCTTTGCGGGCCCGGGCGGTGTGCTAGGACGCTGCGGCCCTCCGGTGCCCTGCTCCTCGCGGGTTTCGATAACGCGAAGGATCCCTCGACCTATGGGTCGAGGGATCCTTCGCATTAGTTCGATCTTGGTGCGTTCATCACCCCTATGGCGCTCAGGATCCTTCGCGATCATGGGATCCGTGTACCGGCAGCCGCCTCCGCATCACAGGTCCCAGGGCGCACGGGGGGACGTCCGAGCGCCGCTGGTGTCCAGCATGCGGACGGATCAGCGGGGTCCGGTCGCGCTTCGTAAACTAGGCGGGTGACTTCGGACAGCGGGGCCAGCCCCGTTACCACCCTTATCGACTTGCGCGGCCGGGACGCGGCCACCCTTACCCGCAAAGCGCTCGACGGCGTCCTCCCGCGGGCCGCGCTCGACGTCGAACGCGCCATCGACCTGGTAAGGCCGATAACCGAGGACGTGCGTGTCCGCGGCGGCGCGGCGGTCCGCGAGTACACCGCCCGCTTCGACAAAGTGGACCTCCCGTACACCCGGGTGCCCAAAGAGGCCCTCACCCGCGCGCTCGAGGCGCTCGACCCCAAGGTCAAAGACGCCCTCGCCGAGGCGGCGCGGCGAGCCAAAATAGTGCACGAGGCCCAGCTGCCGGACCGCAAGGACACCGAGCCCGCCCCCGGCCTCAGCGTGTCCACGAGGTTCGTCCCCGTGCACCGCGCGGGTGTTTACGTGCCGGGCGGCCTCGTCGCCTATCCGTCGTCCGTGGTGATGAACGTCATCCCCGCTCAGGCGGCCAGCGTTGAGTCCATCGCCGTCGCGAGCCCCCCGCAAAGCGAGTTCGGCGGCCTGCCGCACCCCGCGATCCTCGCCGCCTGCGCCCTCCTCGGGATCGACGAGGTGCATGCCGTCGGCGGCGCGCAGGCGCTGGCCATGTTCGCGTACGGCACCGACGAGTGCGCGCCCGTCGACGTGATCACCGGCCCCGGCAACGTCTACGTCGCCGCCGCCAAGCGCGTACTCCAGGGCCAGACCGGCATCGACGGGGAGAACGGCCCCACCGAGATCGCGATCATCGCCGACCACACCGCCGACCCGGCGTTCGTCGCGGCCGACCTGATCGGCCAGGCCGAACACGACGAGCTCGCCGCCTGCCTCCTGATCACCACCGACCCCGGCCTGCCGGTCAGGGTGGACCAGGAAATCGCACGCCAGCTCCCCGAAACGAAGCACAGGAACCGCGTCGAGACCGCCCTCGCGGGCCAGGCGGCCTACGTGCTCACCGACGACATCCGGGCCGCGCGAGCCGTCTGCGACGCGTGGGCGCCGGAGCACCTGGAGGTGCAGACCGAGGACGCGGCCAAGGTCGCGGCCGGGATCCGCAACGCCGGCGCGGTCTTCGTCGGCCCGTACTCGCCGGTCTCGCTCGGCGACTACCTCGCCGGGTCCAACCACGTGCTGCCCACCGGCGGCACCGCCAGGCACACCAGCGGCCTGTCGGTCTACCCGTACCTGAAGGTGGTCAACGTGATCGAGTGCGACCGCGACTCGCTCGCCGCCGTCGCGCCGCGCGTCGACGCCCTCGGCGGCGCCGAGGATCTCGACGCCCACGTAAAGGCCGTCCGCGTCCGGGTCCCGTCCACCAAGGGGACCCGGCAGTGACCGAGAAACAGTCGCCACTACCCGTTCGGGACGATCTGCGGGAGCTGCATCCGTACGGCGCGCCGCAGCTTGCTGTCCCCGTGCAGCTGAACACCAACGAGAACCCCTACGCGCCAAGCAAGACGCTGCGGAAAGCCATCGCCGACGCGGTCGCCGACGTGGCCGGCACGCTCAACCGCTACCCGGACCGGGACGCGACCGACCTGCGCAAGGACCTCGCCGACTACCTCGGGCACGGCGTCACCGCGGCGAACACCTGGGCCGCGAACGGTTCCAACGAGATCATCCAGCAGCTCTTGCAGGCCTTCGGCGGACCGGGCCGGACGGCGCTGGGCTTCGAGCCGTCGTACTCGATGCACCCGCTCATCTCCAAGGTCACCTGCACCGAGTGGCTGGCCGGCGCCCGCGACGCCGACTACGGCATGTCCACGGCCGCGGGGCAGGTGAAACAGCACCGGCCCGACATCGTGTTCATCACCTCACCAAACAACCCCACCGGCACCTCCGTCCCCTTGAACCTCATCACGGAGGTGTACGACGAGGCGCCCGGCATGGTCGTCGTGGACGAGGCCTACGCCGAGTTCAGGCGAGACGGCACGCCGAGCGCGCTCACCCTGCTGCCGGGCAGGCCGCGCCTCGTCGTCACCCGCACGATGTCCAAGGCCTTCGCCGCGGCCGGCACCCGGCTCGGCTACCTGGCCGCGGACCCCGCGGTGATCGACGCGCTGCTCCTCGTCCGGCTGCCCTACCACCTGTCGACGGTCACGCAGGCGGTCGCCCGCGCCGCCCTGGCGCACAAGGACGAGCCGCTGGCGACCGTCGCCACCCTGCGCGAAGGCCGCGACGACCTCGTCGCGTGGCTTCGCGGCCGCGGGCTCAAGGTCGCCGACAGCGACGCCAACTTCGTGCTCTTCGGGGTGTTCGCGGACCGCGACGCGATCTGGCAGGCGCTACTCGACCAGGGCGTGCTGATCAGGAACACGGGGCCGGAGGGCTGGCTCCGCGTGACGGTCGGCACGCCGGAGGAAACGGGCGCGTTCCGCAACGCGCTGACGGAGGTGCTCGGATTGTGAACCGGGTAGGACGGGTGTCCCGGGAGACCAGGGAAACGCGGCTGCTCGTCGAGCTCGACCTGGACGGGCCCGGGCCCGTCGAGGTGGAGACCGGGGTGCCGTTCTTCGACCACATGCTCGCGCAGCTCGGCAAGCACGGCAGCCTCGGGCTCACCGTCCGGGCCAAGGGCGACATCGAGATCGACGCGCACCACACGGTGGAGGACACGTCGATCGCGCTGGGTCAGGCGCTGCGCGAGGCGCTGGGCGACAAGTCCGGCATCACGCGGTTCGGCGACGCGCTGGTGCCGCTGGACGAGACGCTCGTCCGGGCCGTCGTCGACCTGTCCGGCCGCCCCTACGTGGTGCATCACGAGCCGGACGGCATGTCGCCGATGATCGGCACCTACGACACCACGCTCACCAGGCACATCTGGGAGTCACTCGCGTTCTCCGCCGGAATTTGCCTGCACGTCCACGTGCTGTCCGGGCGCAACCCGCACCACATCGTGGAAGCCCAGTTCAAGGCCGTCGCCCGGGCGCTCCGAGCCGCCGCGGCCGTCGACTTGAGGGCTGGCGGGGTGCCATCCACGAAAGGCGTCCTTTAAATGTCCGAACGTACGCGTGGTTTCACCGCAGGCGCCACGGGAGGAGCCCGGGTCGTCGTTCTCGACTACGGATCGGGGAATCTCCGGTCCGCGATGAGGGCGCTGGCCAGGGTCGGCGCCGATGTCACGGTGACCGCCGACCCGGACGCGGCGCTGGAGTGCGACGGCCTGGTCGTGCCGGGGGTCGGCGCGTTCGCCGCCTGCATGGCGGGGCTGCGTTCGGTGGGCGGGGACAAGCTGATCGCGCGGCGGATCGAGCTCGGCCGCCCGGTGCTGGGCATCTGCGTCGGCATGCAGGTGCTGTTCGCGGCGGGGGTCGAGCACGGGCTGCGCACCGACGGGTGCGGCGTCTGGCCGGGCACCGTTGAGCGGCTCGACGCGCCCGTGCTGCCGCACATGGGCTGGAACACCGTCGACGTGGCGCCCGGCTCGGCCCTGTTCGCCGGGGTCCCGGCGGGCACGCGGTTCTACTTCGTGCACTCGTACGCGCTGCGGATGGCCGATGCTGGGCCGCTGGCAGACGCCGGGGCGGCGATCACCGTCGCCGAGCACGGCGAGCCATTCGCCGCGGCGGTCGAGCTCGGCATGGTCTCCGCGACTCAGTTCCACCCCGAAAAGTCCGGCGACGCCGGAGCCACAGTGCTGTCCAACTGGCTGGAGACCCTGCTAGCCCGGGGGACGACCCCCGCAAACCCCCCCGGATAGGAGACCGGTCAGTGTGAGTGAGTTGATCCTGCTGCCCGCCGTCGACGTGTCCGACGGCCAGGCGGTCCGGCTGGTGCAAGGCGCCGCCGGGAGCGAGACGTCCTACGGCGACCCGGTGACGGCCGCGCTCGCCTGGCAGGAGGCCGGCGCGTCGTGGGTGCACCTGGTGGACCTGGACGCGGCGTTCGGCCGCGGCTCGAACGCGTCACTGCTGGCGGAGGTCGTCGGCAAGCTGGACATCGCCGTCGAGATGTCCGGCGGCATCAGGGACGACGCGTCGCTCGAGCGAGCCCTGGCAACTGGATGCGCCCGGGTGAACATCGGGACCGCCGCGCTAGAGGCGCCGGAATGGGTGCGCTCGGTGATCGCCCGGCATGGCGACAAGATCGCCGTCGGCCTCGACGTGCGCGGCACCACGCTGGCGGCGCGCGGCTGGACGTCGGAGGGCGGCGAGCTGTTCTCGACCCTGGCGCGGCTGGACGCCGAGGGCTGCGCCCGGTACGTCGTCACCGACGTGCTGAAGGACGGGACGCTGCGCGGGCCGAACCTCGCGCTGCTGCGCGACGTCTGCTCCCGCACGAAGGCGCCGGTGGTGGCCAGCGGGGGAGTGTCGTCGCTCGCCGACCTGCGCGCGCTGGCGTCGCTGGTACCCGTCGGAGTGGAAGGAGCGATCGTGGGCAAGGCCCTGTACGCGGGCGCGTTCACCATGCGGGAAGCCCTCGCCGAGGTGGCCGGGGCGGTGGCCTCATGAGCCCGGCGCGGCGGCGGGTGTCCTCCGGCGTGCCGTTCGAGCAGGCCGTCGGCTACTCCAGGGCGGTCGCGGCGGGAGACTTCATCTTCGTCAGCGGGTGCACCTCGATGGCGGACGGCAAGGTCGTCTACGAGGGCGACATGGCGAAGCAGACCGAGCAGGCGCTGCTGAACGCGAGCGCGGCGCTCGAGCAGTTCGGCGCCAGCCTCGCGGACGTCGTGCAGACCCGGATCTACGTCACCGACATCTCCCGGTGGGCGCAGGCCGGCGAGGCCCACCGGCTGGCCTTCGAGGACGCGCCGCCCGCCGCCACGATGGTGCAGGTGGCCGCCCTCATCGACCCGCTGCTGCTCGTCGAGGTCGAGGTGGTCGCGCACCGGGAGGGCAGCCCCGGCGAGGACGAGGCGGAGCCGGACGAGAGCGAGACTCCTCCTGACGCGATTCGCCTGGACGAGCCGAGCACGGACGCCAGCATATGACCGTCGCGGTGCGCGTTATCCCCTGCCTGGACGTGGACGGCGGGCGGGTGGTCAAGGGCGTGAACTTCCGCGACCTGCGGGACGCCGGCGACCCGGTCGAGCTGGCCGCGCTGTATGACGCCGAGGGTGCCGACGAGCTGACGTTCCTGGACATCACGGCGTCGAGCGGCGGCCGGCAGACCATGTACGACGTGGTGCGGCGCACCGCCGGGCAGGTGTTCATCCCGCTCACCGTCGGCGGTGGCGTGCGGTCGTGCGCGGACGTGGACGCCCTGCTGCGGTCGGGCGCGGACAAGGTGTCGCTGAACACGGCCGCGATCGCGCGGCCGGAACTGCTCGCCGAGGCCGCCAGGCAGTTCGGCTCGCAGTGCGTGGTGCTCTCGGTGGACGCGCGCCGGGTGCCGGCCGGCTCGCCGGCCACCGCCAGCGGCTTCGAGGTGACCACGCACGGCGGGCGCGTCGGGACCGGCATCGACGCCGTCGACTGGGCGCGCCGCGCCGTCGGGCTCGGCGCGGGGGAGGTCCTGCTGAACTCGATGGACGCGGACGGTACCACGGCCGGGTTCGACCTGGAGTTGATCCGCCTGGTCCGCGCCGCCGTCACCGTCCCCGTCATCGCCAGCGGCGGCGCCGGCGCACTGGCCCACTTCGCGCCCGCCGTCGACGCCGGCGCCGACGCGGTGCTGGCCGCGAGCGTCTTCCACTTCGGGAGCTTGCGCATCGGCCAGGTGAAAGACGCGCTCCGCGCCGCCGGGCACCCGGTCCGCTGACCCGGGGCCGTGTTCGTTTGCCGACGTTCGCTAGTCGACGAAAAGGTCGCTCGCCTTCGCCGCGGTAATGGCGCGCCGCAGCCACCTGTCGAGTTCACGTGAGTCAGCGGAGCTGGTGATGCGCTCCCGCTCCGCGCTGGATACGGGAAGGCCGCGCTCCTCGAGCACCGCTATAACGTCTTCGGCCTTGCCTTCGGCCTTAGCGCTGCGGGCCGCTTCCGTCGCCTCTTCGCCGGCGATTTTCCTTCGGAAGAAGCCGCGCTGAAATTCATGTGTTTCGGATACCATTTCGGCCTCCGCCCACTTCACGCTCGCCCGCGGCAGTGCGGGGACCGCTATTTCATACTACAGCGCGGAAAAAGTCCCTGAGCGGCTATGCGGCCCGTCGCGGCGGCCGGCAAGCCGGGCATAACGCTCGTTTCGGCAAGTTTCCGGCATCCGGTCGACTATCCGTGCCGGTTTGTACCTTATGTCTGAACTGAGAATTCAGGCTTTTCGGGCATAACTCATGATCGCGAAGCCTTTTTGTCGTTCATAAGGTGAGGATCTTACGTGATAAGAAATCTCTTCGCGATCACGGATCAGACAGTGGCATTTCCGCTTTCGGAAATCGCCGTTATCGCGCGGTCGCCACGCCCGCGGCGGCCATGGCGGCACCGACGATGCCGGCGTCGTTCTGCAAGGCGGCGGGCACGATCTTGGCCCGGATGCCGGTCAGCAGCGGCACCCACTTCTCCGACTCCTTGCTGATGCCGCCGCCGACGATGATCAGGTCCGGCGACAGCATCGCCTCCATGCGCTGCAGGTACTCGTCCACCCGGCTGGCCCAGTCCTTCCAGCCCCAGCCGTGGTCTAGCTTCGCGCGCTCGGACGCCCGCTTCTCCGCGTCCTTGCCCCGGACCTCGATGTGGCCGAACTCGGTGTTCGGCACCAAGAGCCCGCCCGAGAACAGCGCGCTGCCGACCCCCGTGCCGAAGGTCAGCATCAGCACCGTCCCGCGCTCGCCCTTTCCCTGGCCGAACGTCATCTCCGCGACACCGGCCGCGTCGGCGTCGTTCAGCACGGTCATGTCACAGCCGATGGCCTTGCCGAACAGCTTGGCCGCGTCCGTCCCGATCCACGCGTGATCGACGTTGGCGGCCGTCCGGACGGTTCCGCTGGTGACGACGCCGGGGAAGGTGGCACCCGTCACCCCGGTCCACTTGAACGAGCTCGCCAGCTCCCGCACCACGTCCGTGACGGCCTCCGGGGTGGACGGGCGCGGCGTGGCGATCTTCAGGCGCTCGGCCAGCAGCGTCCCTGTGGCCACGTCGACAGGAGCCCCCTTGATGCCGCTGCCGCCGATGTCGATCCCGAGTACGTGCATGCTTACAGTCCTTCCCACCCCTGGGTGATGGATGCCGCGCGACGGGCGGCTCCAGCTGTCCGGATTCTGAATATCATCGAACGTGAGCTAGCAGAAAGGGGGCGCCGGATGAATTGGCTGAAGGTCGGCGCCATCGTGGTCGGTGGGATCATCGTCTTCTTCGTGCTCAATTCGGTAGTCCACCTGTTGCTCGGCCTGCTCTCCGCGATAGCGTTCGTCGCCATCGTCGCGGGCGGCGGCTACGTCGTCTACAAGCTCATGAGCGGACGACAGCGCCGCGAGGTCCGCAGCAGGCCCGAAGAACGCGAGGTACCGCGCGAGCGCGAAACACGCACCATCGTCGTCCCGCCGCCGCCGCCGGCGGCGCCGCGGCCGGCGCACTACGACGTGGAAGACGACCTCGCGCGCATGAAGCGGGAGATGGGCCAGTAACGCCAGGCGTCAGCGACGTCTGGCGTCACCCCGGCGCTCGCGCGTTACCGGCGCTCGCGCGTTACCGGCGCTCGCGCTACCGGCGCCACGCCTGGAGCTTGGCGACGGCTTCTTCGGCGCCGTCGAAGCGGACGTTCGCGGCGCTGGTGCGGCCCAGGGCCCACATCGTCAGTTCGGCCGGGGTGCCGATGAC
>Ga0306925_10007181_pt1 | contig 10443 bp, 11 predicted proteins | sample flu12Cox44000176_FD_203755 | JGI IMG/M metagenome (GOLD analysis project Ga0306925, IMG submission 203755) | Lab enrichment of tropical soil microbial communities from Luquillo Experimental Forest, Puerto Rico - flux8day.12C.oxic.44.000.176 (v2)... | ecosystem: Environmental > Terrestrial >... | reverse complement strand
CCGGCCGGCCGTGCCGGACCGGCTGCGCCGCTGGTGGCCCACCCTCGATCGCCGGTTGCGCGAGTGCCTGCTCGCGACCGTGGTCGACCGGGCGGTCCGGTCCCGGGCGCTGGCCGTCCGGACCTGCTACGACCCGGCGGCCCTCGCAACGGCCGCGGCCGGCGCCGGGCGGCACATGCTCGACCAGGGCACCGGTGAGGGCGGGCCGCCGGGCCCGGACTGGGTGATCCCGCAGGTGCGCTGGCTGCACGAGTTGGAGCGGGTCTGCCCGCTGGCCGGCCCGGCCCCCGATCCGGCCGGCCGCGCGCCGCCGCCCCGCTTCGGCCTGCCCGGGCTGGCGGGCTGGCCGGGCATGCGGGTGGGGCACCGGCTGCGGGCGCTGCGCCGCCACCCGCTGTCCACCGAGCTGCCGGGCAACCGGGTGCTGGCCTGGACGGTGCTGCTCGGAGACGACGACCAGGGCGGTTTCATGCGGGACCTGGCCACCGTGGGGGTGGGCCTGGAGGCCGGGCCGCGCCTGCGCCGGGCGGCCGGCGCGATGGCGGCGGGGGCCTGGCTGGAGGTGGTGCTGTCGTGGCCGCGCAGGTTCGTGGACCCGCCATGACCAGCGGCCGGATAGCATCGTCGGCCATGGGCAAACTTCCGCTGCGCGCGCGCCTGGCCACCACCATCGGCGGCGCCGCCGGGAGGATGTCACGCCTGGCCGGCCGCGGGGACGGATCGGTGATCGGCGGGGTGATCGGGCTGCGGGTGGAACCCGACCTGCTGGCCCTGCTGGCGGCGGACCGCCGGGTCGTCCTGGTGACCGGGACCAACGGCAAGACCACCACCACCCGGCTCATCACCGCCGCACTCGGCGCGCTCGGGCAGGAGGTCGCCTCGAACGCGTTCGGCGCGAACATGGAGGCGGGCCTGACGGCGGCGCTCGGCCAGGCGCCCAACGCGTCGATGGCGGTGCTGGAGACCGACGAGAAATACCTGCCAACCGTGCTCGCGGCGACCAAGCCACGGGTCGTCGCGCTGCTGAACCTGAGCCGTGACCAGATGGACCGGGCGGCGGAGATCTGGCTGGTGGCGCGGAGGTGGCGGGAGGCGCTCGAGTCGGCCCCGGACTGCCGGGTGGTCGCCAACGCCGACGACCCGCTGATCGTGTGGGCGGCCGAGAGCGCGCCGGACGTCGTCTGGGTGGCCGCCGGCCAGCGCTGGCACGAGGACTCGTGGTGCTGCCCGCGGTGCGGCTCCCACCTGTCCCGGGACGAGCTCGGCTGGCGCTGCGGCGAGTGCGAGTTCACCAGGCCCCCGGCCCGGTGGGTGCTGGAGGGCAGCTCGGTGATCGACTCCCAGGGGCGGGTGCACGAGCTCTCACTGTCCCTGCCCGGCCAGGCCAACCGGTCCAACGCGGTGATCGCGCTCGCGGTGAGCGAGGTGTTCGGGGTCCCGCCCGCCCAGGCCCTGCTCCGGCTGCGCGACGTTGCCTCGGTGGCGGGCCGCTACACCCTGGTGGAGCGGCGCGGGCGGCAGGTGCGGCTGCTGCTGGCCAAGAACCCGGCCGGCTGGCTGGAGGCGTTCGACGTGCTGGATGAGCCGCCGGTCCCCGTGCTGCTCTCGGTCAACGCCAGGGAACCCGACGGCCGGGACACCTCCTGGCTGTGGGACGTGGACTACCGGGTGCTGCGGGGCCGGCCGGTGCTCGTCACCGGGGAGCGCCAGCTCGACCTGGCGGTCCGGCTGGAGGCGGACCTGGTGCCGTTCGAGCTGGCGGACGGGATCGACGAGGCGGTGGACCGGGTGAACGGCAGGCTTGACGTGATCGCCAATTACACGGCGTTCCAGCAGATCCGGGTCGCCCTCGGCCGGGCGGCCTGACGTGGCGGCCGGCCTGCCCGCGGCCCGGGGCGCGCACACGCGGATGCCGCGCGGCCCGAGCAGCCTCCGCCTCGTCTGGGTCTACCCGGACCTGCTCAGCACGTACGGGGACCGCGGGAACCTGCTGGTGCTCGAGCGCCGGGCCCGGCTGCGCGGGCTCGACGTCGAGGCGGTGATGGTGAACGCCGACCAGCGCGTTCCCCAGCACGCCGACATCTATCTCATGGGTGGCGGCGAGGACCTGCCGCAGATCCTGGCCGCGCGCAGGCTCCGCGCCGACGGCGGGCTGGCGGCCGCGGCCCAGGGCGGCGCGGTCATCTTCGCCGTGTGCGCCGGCTACCAGCTGCTCGGGATGGAGTTCGGCGGCGAGAACGGCCAGCCGCTGCCGGGCCTGGAGATCCTGAACATCCGCAGCGGGCGCGGCCAGCGGCGCGGGGTCGGGGAGATCCTGGCCGACGTGGACCCGTCACTGGACGTGCCCCGCCTGACCGGATTCGAGAACCATCAGGGCGTGACCCGGCTGGGGCCCGGGGTGGCGCCGCTGGCCAGGGTCGTGGCCGGGGTGGGCAACGGCGACGGCACCGAGGGCGCGCTCGCGGGCCGGGTGGCCGGCACCTACCTGCACGGCCCGGTGCTTGTGCGCAACCCGGGCCTGGCCGACCTGCTGCTGACCTGGGCGGTGGGGGCGCTGCCGCCGCTGCCGGCGGGCGATGAGGAGTGGACGCAGCGGCTGCGCGAGCAGCGGCTGGCCGCCGTCGCCGGGCCAGCGGAGCCCGGCTGACCGCCGCGGCGTCAGTAGACCAGGGCCTGCGTCCCGTCGGCGGTGACCTCGGCGACGAAGGTCGCCGCCCCGCTGATCCGGATTCCCTCGATGACGTCGCTGGGGCTGATGTCCCGGCGCGCGGCGCACTGCGTGCAGAGCGTCACCTGCCCGCCGGCCACCACGCCGGCCAGCAGGTCCGCCACCGGCGGGGAGTGCGGCAGCACGATGTCGTCGGCCCGGCCCGGCAGCGCGAGCCAGGCGGCCTCGGCGGCCAGCCAGAGCGACACGGCGACGCCGCTGGCGAGCGCCGTCGCGGCCACGGTCAGCGCCTGGCCGCAGCGCTCGGGTTCGTCCTTGCCGGCGGTGACTTTGATGACCAGGGTGTGGGCTGCCATGGTCGCACTGTAGCCCGCGCCGGGATGCCGCGGCGGCCTGGCCGCCGAGCCGGGGCCGGCCACGCCGGGGCCCGCTCGCGGCCGCTGGCGCGGCATGTCGCGCCGCCGCCACCGGAGCGCGCCGATGCGGCTGCGTAGACTCGGCACATGCAGGGGATGGTCAGCGGGGTCATAGTGGTGGCCGCGTTCGCCGCGGTCGCGTGGGCGGCGGGCTTTGTCGCCGTGCGGCTGTACCGGATGAGCCAGCTGGCCCGGTCCGGCGGACCGGACATGGCGGTGGCGGACGGGGCCAGTAGTGCCAGTGAGGCGCCTGATGCCTGAGAGGATTCTGGAGCCGCATCCCGACCTGGCTCCCCTCACCTTCCTGCTCGGCCGCTGGGAGGGCGTGGGCGTCGGCGGCTACCCGACGATCGAAAGCTTCCGCTTCGGCCAGGTACTCACCTTCAGCCACAATGGCAAGCCCTACCTCATCTATGTCAGCCGGAGCTGGCTGCTCGACGCCGACGGCGTGCCCGGCCGCCCGCTGGCGATGGAGACCGGGTTCTGGCGGCCGCAGCCCGAGGGCCAGGTCGAGGTCCTGCTGGCCCACCCGTCCGGGATCACCGAGATCTACCTGGGCGAGGTGACCGGCTCGAAGATCGAAATGGCCACCGACGTCGTGGCGCGCACCTCCTCGGCCAAGGAGGTGACCGCTGGGCACCGGCTCTACGGCCTGGTGGGCGCGGATCTGGCCTACGCCTACGACATGGCGGCGGTCGGCCAGCCGCTGCAGCCCCACCTGTCGGCCCAGCTCAACCGCACGGCCGCGGCGTCCTGAACGTCCTGGCCCGCCCCTCGGACAGCCCGCTGACCAGTCATTTTATGGCGGCGGTGGCGCAATGCCGCGGTCACGCTTCTCGCATCGTGCGCCCGGCGCCGCGGTAATAACCGCAATGGTGCGCCAGAACTGAAATCCGCGCCCGGCTCGCGGGCGGGGCGGCACGGCCAGCGGGCCGCCGCCGGCGGTGATAACGGCCAGGGCGGTGATGCGCCGAAGGTGGCGAACCGGCCGATCTGAGGATTTTGGCCATGCCGCTGAAGGCATTCTCATAGTCTGTAGGCCGGCGGGAACAGCGCCAATCACTGTAGCTTGATTACCGCGCTGCGCCACCACGGCGCCACCTGCAGTAATCATTCTTAGTGAGTAAACGGGTCACGTACCCATGCAACTCGTCTTTAAACATAGACTTAGGCGAGCATCAAATGGAGCAAAAACCTCACCACGACCCTGGCTACGCAATAGACACGCCTGTAACTGCCTCGCGGGAAAAATGCCGGCGTTTTCGCCGGACCTGCCCATGCGCCGCAAACATGATTGTTTATGATCACCTAGTGGCTAGCTGACTGGGAGGCATTGGCTAGCCGAGTAGGAGCGGAGGAGAAAGCACGTGACATCCCGCTGCACCCTCTCCGGGCGGGGGCCGGAGGTGACCTTACAAGCTTCACGCGCTAACTAAGGCGGTCCCGGCCATGTGTTCGCAGCACGCGGCCGGGACCCTTGTCGGACCTCAGGAGGAACCCCGACATGTTCAGTATTCCAGTTGTCGGACTTGCAAAGTCCCTGATGGTGGTCACGATTTCGCTGCATCCGGCGACGGCCCACCACCAGACCTACACCGTCAAGGCGGGCGACACGCTGACGGCGATCGCGGCCCGTGAGTACGGGCACGCGGCCGACTGGCCAGCCCTGTGGTGGGCCAACCGTCACCAGGTGTCCAACCCGAACATGATCGCGGTTGGCCAGCGGCTGCAGCTGCCGGGCTCGCATCAGGTGACATCGACGATGGCCCACGCCGCGATGGCCGCGATCCCGGCGCCACCACCGCCGCCAGCGGCCCCGGTGGCTGTTCCCGTGGCTCCCTCGACCGGCACCGTGCCGGTGGCCACGGCGCCCGCGCCCGCCCCGGCGTCGTCGGGCGGCGTGAACTGGAACGCCATCGCGCAGTGCGAGTCCGGCGGTAACTGGAGCACCAACACCGGCAACGGTTTCTACGGTGGGCTCCAGTTCACCCAGGGCACCTGGCTCGCCAACGGCGGCGGCCAGTATGCCTCGTCCGCCAGCCAGGCCACCGCGGCGCAGCAGATCGCCGTGGCCAACAACGTGCTGGCCAGCCAGGGCATCGGTGCCTGGCCGGTGTGCGGGGCGAACGGCTAACCAAGGCCGTCAAGGCGTCACCCGCCTGCACCTGGCGCAGTCCGGCCGGGGCGGGCGGGTGACGCCGTTTCATGGGCGGCCGTCTCTATGGGCGGCCCGCGGGAGCGGAAGCGGTGGAAAGTAAAGCCCCCGGGCCTCTCCCGTACGGCCATACGCCTGGCATCCGCATGGAGCTCATGACACGTGCGCCGCACGCACGGTCATCCGCGCCGGGATGCGAGGCTGGCCACGCGGGGACCGGCTGGACAAGGCCGGTCAGCCCGGGGGCTCGGTGTCTGCCGTGTATTCGCCGGCCGCCGCCTTGCGGCGTGCGGGCCACGCCCCGAGGGCGGGCCTGCGCGGCCGATGATCGCACCGCCGGGCTTGCGCCGCGGCCGGTGCACCGGCGGGACGGCGGCTAGCTGACAGCCACCTCGCGAGTCCTACTGCTATGCATGCTGTTGGACCACCTCCTTTCCCGCGTTGGCCGCAGGCTATGTCAGGTGGCCGAGGAAGGGCAAGCGAGTTCTCCGCCAGCTGGACGGGTGCGGCCCGGGCCGGCCACGCGAACCCGGGCACCCGTCGGCGGGGCCGGCGGTGGCGCTCATGCCCTAGTCTCGGGGCCATGACGCAGGCGTGGGACAAGGAGCTGCGGGCCCGCGGCTACCGCGTCACGCCCCAGCGGCAGCTGGTGCTGGAGGCCGTCACCAAGCTCGAGCACGCCAGCCCCGAGGAGATCTGGGAAGACGTGCAGCAGACGGCCAGCGGGGTGAACATCTCGACCATCTACCGGGCGCTGGAACTGCTGGAGCAGCTCGGCCTGGTCACCCACACCCATCTGGGGCACGGCGCCCCCCGCTACCACCTGGCCGCGGAGGCGGATCACGTGCACCTGGTCTGCGCCAGCTGCGGCCGCATCACCCAGGTCCCCCCGGCCGCGGTCGAGGCGCTGGTGACGGCCCTCGACGACGACCATGGGTTCCAAACGGACGTCGGGCACCTCACCGTCTTCGGCCGCTGCGCTGCGTGCCGGGCCAGCGAAGACGCTGGCCCGACCGCGTAGCCTTGAGTCATGGAATCCCCGCTCCTGGCCCGGCCCGGGGCCGTGCCCGCGCAAGGGCCCGACACCGGGGTTGCCGCGCATTACGGCGACCCGTTCGCCGAGCAGCGGGCGCTGGCCCGCTCGGCGGGCGTGGTGGACCGGTCGCACCACGGCGTCCTGCGGATCACCGGCGAGGACCGGCTTTCCTGGCTGCACAGCCTGACCACGCAGGACACCGAGCACCTGGCCCCGGGCGCGGCCACCCAGGCGCTGGTGCTCGGCCCCAGCGGGCACATCGAGCACCACCTGACCCTGGCCGACGACGGCACCGCGGTGTGGATCCACGTGGAGCCGGGCACGGCCGGGCCGCTGCTGGGTTTCCTGGAGTCGATGCGCTTCATGCTGCGGGTCGACCCAGTGGATGCGACCGGGGAATTCGCCCTGCTCACCCTCATGGGCCCGGACGCGGCACGAGGGCTGCCGGGGGAATCGGTGATCACGCTGGCCGATTCGTTCGGCATCGATGTGATCGTGGCGCGGGACCGGCTCGCTGACATCGTTGCGGATCTGCAAGCGCGCGGCGTGCGGCTGGCGGGCGTGGCGGCCTACGAGGCGCTGCGGATCGCCGCGCACCGGCCGCGGCTCGGGCTGGACACCGATCACCGGACCATCCCGCACGAGGTGGGCTGGATCGAGGCCGCCGTCCACCTGTCCAAGGGCTGCTACCGGGGCCAGGAAACCGTGGCCCGGGTGCACAATCTGGGCCATCCCCCGCGGCGGCTGGTGTTCCTGCACCTCGACGGGAGCGACAACGTCCTGCCCGCCCACGGCGACCCGGTCACCATGGGCGACGCGCAGGTCGGGTTCACCGGCTCCGCCGCGCGGCATTTCGAGCTGGGCCCGGTCGCCCTGGCGCTGGTCAAGCGGACGGTGTCGGCCGACGCGGCGCTGCGGGCCGGTGGCGTGCCCGCCGCCCAGGAGGTGGTGGTCCCCCCGGACACCGGCGCGAACGTGAAGATCACGCTCAGGCGGCCGCGCGGCACGCTCACGCCGCGCGGCGAGTGACAACGTGCAAGGAGCACGGGTTCCCCGCCTGTTCTCCGGCCGCACCTGGCTGGAAGATGCGCGAGCGCATGCCCTAACGTTGGCTCCCGGCAGCGGGCCGCCAGCCGGTCCGGCGGCCTGACTCGCGGTAGGAGGTGTGCGCGTGTTGCGCCGAATGCTGCTGGCCGCGTCGGCCAGTGACCGGGTGCGGCGGATGGCCGTCGCGGCCCCGTACACCCGGGATGTCGTGGCCCGCTACGTGGCCGGCGACGCCGCCGCCGCCGCAGTGGAGGCGACCCGCCGGCTCCAGGCGGACGGCCTGGCGGTCACCCTCGACTACCTGGGCGAGGACACCACCAGCGCCGATCACGCAACCGCCGTGGCCGCGGAGTACGTCGCGCTGCTCGGCAGCCTGGCGGCGGACGGGCTCAGCCAGGGCGGAGCGGCGGAGGTCTCGGTCAAGCCCACCGCGGTCGGCCTGCACCTGCCCGAGCACGGGGAGAAGACCGCGGCCGGCAACATCGCCAAGATCTGCGCCGCCGCCCAGGCCGCGGGGACCACGGTGACGATCGACATGGAGGACCACACGCACGTCGACGCCACCCTGCGCCTGGTGGCCGAGTTGCGGGGCGACTTCCCCGGCCTGGGCTGCGTGATCCAGTCCCAGCTTCGGCGCAGCGCCGCCGACTGCGCCGCGCTCGCCTACGCCGGCTCGCGGGTCAGGCTCTGCAAGGGCGCCTACGACGCACCGGAGGAGGTGGCCTTCCGCGCGCGGGCGGAGGTGGACCGCTCCTACGCCCGCTGCCTGCGCGTGCTCATGGCCGGGCCCGGGTACCCGATGCTCGCCACCCACGACCCGCGACTGATCAGGATCATCGCGGCCCAGGCGGTGCTCACCGGGCGCGGCAGCACCGGGTTCGAGTACCAGATGCTGTACGGCATCAGGCCGGCGGAGCAGCGGCGCCTGGCCGGCACCGGCGCGACGGTCCGGGTCTACGTCCCCTACGGCAGCGACTGGTACGGCTACCTGGTCCGGCGGCTGGCCGAGCGGCCCGCCAACCTGGCCTTCTTCCTCCGCTCGCTGGCGTCGCGCCGATGAGCGGCAGGTCCACGGCGATAGGCTGGCCTCGGTGATCGGGATCCTGGGCGCGGGCAAGATGGGCGAGGCCCTCATCTCCGGCCTGCTGCGGGCCGGGCGCAGCCCGTCCGGGGTGCTGGCGGTGGTCCGCCGCCCCGAACGCGCCGCCGCCCTGCGGGAGAGCTACGGCATCGCGGTGGTCAGCGCCGCGGAGGCGGCCAAGAGCGCGGACACGCTGATCATCACCGTCAAGCCGCAGGACATGACGACACTGCTGGACGAGATCGCGCAACACGTGCCCGCGGACCGGCTGGTCATCTCGGTGGCGGCCGGCATCACCACCTCGAAGATCGAGCGCCGGCTCGGGGCCGACGTGCCCGTGGTGCGGGTCATGTCCAACACCCCGGTGCTGGTGGATGAGGCCATGAGCGTCATCTCCGCGGGGGCGCACGCCGGACCGGAGCACCTGCGGCGGGCCGAGCAGCTGCTGCGGCCGGTCGGCAAGGTGCTGCGGATACCCGAATCCCTGCAGGACGCGGCCACCGCGCTGTCCGGCAGCGGCCCGGCGTACGTGTACTTCCTGGTGGAGGCGATGGTGGACGCCGGGATCCTGCTCGGCATGCCGCGGGGGACCGCGCTGGAGATGGTGACCCAGGCGGTGTACGGGGCGGCCACCATGCTGCGCGAGAGCGGGGAGCACCCGGTGATCCTGCGGGAGGCGGTCACCTCCCCGGGCGGGACGACGATCTCCGCGATCCGCGAGCTGGAAAAGCACGGCGTCCGGGCGGCGTTCCTGGCGGCGATCGAGGCGGCGCGCGACCGTGGCGCCGAGCTCGGCAGCGGCTGAACGGGAGGCCGGGCCGTGGCCTGCACCCTGCATGTCGCCTGGGACGAGCGGCTGACCAGCTACGACTTTGGGCCTGACCACCCGCTGGCCCCGGTCCGGGTGGAGCTGACGGTCGCGCTGGCGCGTGCGTTCGGCGTGCTGTCCGAGCCCGGCGTGACCGTGGCCGCGCCCGTCCCGGCCAGCCAGGCCGAGCTTGAGCTGGTCCACGATCCGCGCTACATCACCGCGGTCAAGACCGGGGTCGCCGACGCCGCCTTCGGGCTCGGCACCCCCGACAACCCCGTGTTCACCGGCATGCACGAGGCGTCGGCGCTGGTGGCGGGGGCGACCCTGGCCGCGGCGGCCGCCGTGTGGGAGTCGCGGGCGCAGCACGCGGTCAGCGTGGCGGGTGGCCTGCATCACGCGATGCGCGCGATGGCGAGCGGTTTCTGCGTCTACAACGACCCGGCGATCGCGATCCGCTGGCTGCTCGCCCAGGGCGCGGAACGGATCGCCTACGTCGACGTGGACGTCCACCACGGCGACGGGGTGGAGGCGGCGTTCTACGACGACCCGCGGGTGCTGACCATCAGCCTGCATGAGCACCCGATGACCCTGTTCCCCGGCACCGGCCTGCCCGACGACGACGGCGGCCCCGGCGCGGAGGGGATGGCCGTCAACGTGGCGCTGCCGGCCGGCACCGGCGACGCCGGCTGGCTGCGCGCGTTCGACGCGGTGGTGCCGCCGCTGCTGCGCGCGTTCCGCCCGCAGGTGCTGGTCAGCCAGCACGGCTGCGACACCCACCGGCTGGATCCGCTCGCGCACCTGGAGCTGAGCGTTGACGCGCAGCGGACCGCGCAGGCATCGCTGCACCACCTGGCCCACGAAACCGCGGGCGGGCGCTGGGTGCTCACCGGCGGGGGCGGGTACGAGCTGGTGCACGTGGTGCCGCGCACGTGGACCCATCTGCTCGCCGAGGCAGCGGGGCGGCCGCTGGACCCGGCCGCGGCCACGCCCCCGTCCTGGCGCGAGTTCGCCCGCGCCCGGACCGGTGTCCAGCCGCCGCAGACCATGACCGACGGCGCCTCCGCCTCGTTCTCGCCGTTCTCCTCGGGCTACGACCCGGCCGGCTCGGTGGACCGGGCGATCATGGCCACCCGCAACGCGGTCTTCGCGCTGAACGGGCTGCTGCCGTCCCCTTGAATCCCGGCGCCATCGCGGGCGAAATGACCATTTACGCAGCGTGGCGGGCACGG
>Ga0306925_10007179_pt1 | contig 10443 bp, 10 predicted proteins | sample flu12Cox44000176_FD_203755 | JGI IMG/M metagenome (GOLD analysis project Ga0306925, IMG submission 203755) | Lab enrichment of tropical soil microbial communities from Luquillo Experimental Forest, Puerto Rico - flux8day.12C.oxic.44.000.176 (v2)... | ecosystem: Environmental > Terrestrial >... | reverse complement strand
GGCGACGGTGCCTTGCAGCAGCGTGTAGCCGTCGTTGGGCGCGTGCGCCACGAAATTGGTGGCGATGTTGCTGCCGGCGCCGCTGCGGTTCTCGACGATGAATTGCTGGCCCAGCCGCTGGGTGAGCGCCTGCGCGAGCACGCGCGCGGCGATGTCGCCCGAGGCGCCCGGACCGAAGCCGATGATGATGCGCACCGGCCGCGTCGGATAGCTTTGCGCCTTGGCGAGCCGAACGGGAAGCGCGGCAGCGCCGGCTGCGAGCTGGAGAAATCGACGGCGTGCAAGTCCCATGGCGTTCGCTCGCTGAAATCGGGGCGCCCCGACGGCACGCCGCAGTTTAGACAGTCGATGCCGACCGGCAAATCCTATTGCGTGCTGCACGCCAAGCAGGCGGCTGGCAATGCCAAGATCTACACGGGGTCGAAGAGCGAACGGTGGCCGCTGGGTGGGCAGCTTACTCTCTGCAAGTTTCGTCCCCTCCTATTTGAGGTGTTTTGCCCGACCCCGGGTCACCCATGCCGTTGCGGTCAGCGAGCGCGGGCCATCGGGCGAGCCTGATCGGTATGCGCTTGCGACCGCTTGTGCGATGCGGGCCCGAAGATCGCCGCCGAGCCCTGCGAGATACGCGCCCACCGGTCCCTGGCCGCCGCACAGGGGCTGCCAGTAGTCGTCGAAATTCGCGTAATCCATGCGGATCGTGATCGACGTTTGCTCGATGCGATCGAGACCGACGGCTTCGAATAGCCGAGGGAGCCCTTCCGGCAGCGCGAGGGGGCTCGAAAACAATCTGTCGCGTGCTGCCGCAGCCGCGCCATCGATGCCGGCCGCCGTGTCCCAAAACATCCGTTGGAACACCAACCCACCGCGAAAGTCCCACACGGCGGCGACCACACGTCCGCCCGACGCGGTCACGCGCTGCAGTTCGCGCAGCGCGACGACCGGATCGGAAACGAAGTTGAGAACGAGCTGCGCTGTCGCGCCATCGAATGTTGCATCGGCGTGCGGCAACCTCAGCGCGTCTGCAACCTCGAACACGACCTGGTCGGACGCGGCATGGGAGCGCGCGAAAGCCACGTAGGGCGCCGCGATGTCAGCGCCGACGATGCGGCGCGCCGGCCATTTCCCCGCCATCGCATTGGCGAGGCTGCCCGTGGCACATCCAACGTCCAAAAGGCAGCCGTCACCTGTGAACTCGGCGAATTCGAGCAGTGGCGCCGCCAGTCGACGGCTCCATCGGCCGAGAAAACGCTCGTAGGCCGCGCCATCCGTCGCGTGATAGCTCGAGCCGCCCTGCATCGCCGATCCCCCTTTACATCCTCGGAATATCCCGATGAATATAGCGACCTTCGGTTCCGCTCCCAAATGCTCGCGTGAATGCGAAGTCACACATGTTCCTTGACGAACGACCGGTCATCCGACTGACTTCTGCTTCTGGCAGAGGGATGCATCATGGCCGGCCTACATCTTTCCATCCGCATCGACTTCCCCAGCGGGGACCGCATCGGGCCTGGCAAGATCGCGTTGCTGGAGGCGATCCGTTCGACCGGATCGATTTCGGGCGCGGCGCGCACGCTCGGCATGTCGTACCGCAGAGCTTGGCTGTTGATCGAGGAACTCAATGATGCCCTCGTGGAGCCCGCGGTTACCGCCGAAATCGGCGGCCGGAGTGGAGGCGGGGCGGCGTTCACGCAAGTCGGCGAGCGAGTCCTTCATCTCTACCACGCCATCGAATCGAACGCTCGATCGGCAGCTGGCGGCGAATTCCGCGCGATCGGAAAATTGGTGCGCCACGAGAAGCATTCGGGATAAGAGATCCTCGGCTTTCGGCACGAACGCGCTCAGTCGAGCCATCGGACGATCACGACACCTCCTCCATTTTCTGGCAGCGATAACATGCATTGGTTGCATGGCAACGGCGGCCGTTGCGCGAGAGGTGATCGACTCCGCCGGCCTCACGGAAGCGCAGACCGATCGGCTGCTCGAACGGGCCAGATGACCTAGCCGGTGCGTCGGCGAGTGACTCCAAGCCGGATCGAACAATGGAGAGATGAATGAAGCTCAGTGCTCGAAATCTGTTGAAGGGAACGATTGTTGAGGTGAAGAAGGGCCAGACCACGGCGCATATTCGCATCGATATCGGCGGAACGGTTGTGACGGCTTCGATCACCAACGAAGCCGTGGATGACTTGAAGCTGCAGAAGGGCCAGCAAGCCTACGCGGTCATCAAGGCCTCCGACGTCATGGTTGCCATCGACTGAACCTGCGTACATGACGGAACGTGGTGCAGAGACTGCTGCCATGAACCTTTGAACGCAACGATCCGCAGACCTGCTCTGGCCCACCGCGATACCGCATGTGCCGTCGGTCGAGGAGGCGCGGTCGCGGATCGTGGCCGCCATGGCGGCGCGGCCATCCGAGCATGTCGATCTTGGCGAGGCGGCAGGCCGCGCGCAGCGTGCGAGAGTCGGCGCCGCTCCCGGCGGACGGATTGACAAGCTCGCTATATTCGGATGAATATAGCGCAGAAGCATGGCCCTCGATCCCCACCTTGTGCTTTCGGCAAACCTGCCGCGGCCGGCGCCCATCGCCGCGCGGCGTGGCCCGCTGCGGCTCGTGGCCAGGAACCAAGACGGTGCGCTGGAGCTCGAGCCGGACGAATCACAGTCGCACGACTCACGCCGCACGCGGATCTGGGAGTTCGACGCGAGTCTGCACTGCTCGATCGTCGGGACCTGTCTCACGACCACGGAGCTGCGCCACGTTCTCGACAAGCTCAAGATCGGCGCCACCGCCTCCGACCATGAGCTGCATGCGTCGGGAGTGGCGCTCGCCGGCCGCCGGGAGGCCGGCGCCAAATTCCTGCAGAAGGCGCTCGATCGACGGCATCGCGTCGCCGTCACCCGTTATTCGAAGGCGAAGAATCTGGTCGCGCTCGCGGCCCTATGGGCCGAATCGCTGAAGCAAGGCGATATCCCCGGTTCCTATTGGGCGGTTCTGACCCATCCGCTGGCCACCGAAGAGCTTGTGAAGCAGGCGTTCGGCGACGTTCACATGCTCTCGCATCTGGTCGGCGCGGCAAATCGCGCCGACATTCGGCGATTGCGCGAGCTGGAGCAGGAAAACGCGGTCCTCGCGGACAAGATCGAGCGCCAGCAGCGCCGCCTGCAGGAGGGGTTTGTCGCACGCGATCGAACAATCCAGCGTCTTAATGAAATGCTGGCAGCCAGTGATCGCGCCGAGTCTCCGCCAACACCGAACGCCGAAGAGGCCGCGGACGGCGCGCTCCGCGAGCTCAACCGACACCTTGCTCGCGAGATCGCCCGGCGCGAGCGAAGCGACGCGCGCGCCAGCCAGCTCGCCGCGGCGTTGCAGAAGAGCGACGACGCGCTGCAACGCAGTGAACGGCGCTCGGAAACGGTAGAACGCGAGCTTGAGTTGATCGAAGCACACTTGGCCGCCCTTGCCGAGCCATCGACTGCCGGCTCCGCAGATGCACTCGATGTGTCCGGCATCACTGTGCTCTATGTCGGCGGGCGCGCCCACCAGACCCCACAGATCAAGGGATTGATCGAGAGCGCTGGCGGCCGCTTCCTCCATCACGATGGTGGTATCGAGCAAAGTTCGGGGTTGCTGCCAGGATTGATCGGCCGCGCAGACCGCGTGCTCTTTCCGATCGACTGCGTCAGCCATGAGGCGGTCGCGACGATCAAACGGGTGTCCCGTGCGCTTGGTCGGAGCTACGAACCGCTGCGCACGGCGAGCCTCGCCTGCGTCCTCGCCGCGCTTTTGCGGATGCGCGGCTCCCGGGAGCAAGCCGAGGCCCAGTGATCGGACATTTGGCCTCGTTGCGAGGAAGTGATGGGAGATCAAAGCGAACGGCAATTTCCAATCGTCTACTCGTTTGACGGCGCTCCGTCGGCGGATGGCACCGCGTTGCTCGTGGAGGCAACCGGATTCGATGGCAGCGTGATGCGCTTTGCGATCCCGATCGATAATGTGAAGCACTTCATCGCATTTTTGCTGGTCTGGATCGGAACGATCAGCGCGGCCCGAGAGAACGGCGACGACGCCGAAGTCGCCGGCGGCAGCACCCTCCCGATTCCAGCCACCTCAATCGCGATCGGAGAGCCCAGCGGCGAGGAGGGATATATCGGTATCGCCGTCGGTCGCGCCGAGCTGGTCTTTTCCTTGCCGCTCTCGTCCCTCGCGCCAATCGGACGAACTCTATTGATGGCGGCCACTGGTCCACAGTCCAGCGTTGAAATTAGCTCGTTTAAACGCCCCTGAAGGCTGGCTCTGCTTGGGCGCTGGCTGCTTACCGCGGGGTGTCTATCTGTAAGGTTCAAGTCAGCTAATATCGGGATGCCCGTGTTTGGGGATCGCGACGAAAAGCGCTATATCTTCAAAGGAACCGGGGAGACGTCGGTCATTGCGGCGCGTGAAGTCGCTCAGGATCATGCCTGAGCCTGCTGAAGATCGAACGCACGGCTGTACGTCCGCGATGAATGAGGTTCGCGTGAATGCAGGAGGCGAGCTGATGCTAGTCATTTTTCAGCCACAAATGACTATCGCAATACCGCAAAAATCAAGAAAACAATTGTTATCCCGGATGCTGGGTTCAGCGCCTGGAGCAGGGCGCGCGACGCCACCATTCAATTGTTGTTCCAGCTGAGCTAACGAGGGATGCCGATGGCATATACCCCAACCGACGAGCTGGCTCATTTCGAGGGTGCCCGGGCAGACGCGCGGTCAACCTATCAAAATCTGTTGGGTGAACGCGACGAAAAATTGAATACGGCGCGCACGACCCATGGTCCGGGCAGCGACCGATGGAATCGGGCCGAAGAAAAACTGAGAACTGCCGAAAAAAATCAGCGCGTCATCTTCGGAAGGCTGCAGCGACCGTCCGACGGTCGACAGATATCGGCTTGGTGGTTTGTTTTCGGAGCCTTGCTCCTCGCCGCATTGGAGGCGCCAATAAACAAGTTCATGCTGGATAACATTCTGCGCGGAAGCAATTTCGATTCCTACGTCCTTTCATTGTTCATGACGTTGATCCTCCTGGTTCTTGCGCATTTTGCAGGTCATCAGGCACGCCAGATCCACGGGCAATATCAAGAGACGATTTATGTCAGCAATATCGTCATCGCGTGCCTCGTCGTGATCGTACTGGCGATGTGCGTCGGAGCTCTGACCATAGGCCGAGCCTTCTATTCCACCGCGCCAGCCGGAGTTTCAGGCCAGGATATCTTCTCCCATATCGGGAGGCAGGTATCGACGGTCGGTCCATGGACTGCATTTGTGAATGCGCTTTATGACAAGTCTGCGTTTTTTCTCGCTTGTCTGAATACGGCCGGCATCACGGCCGCATTTCTCGCGGCGTTCGTTACCAACGATAGCGACAAGCTCTATCAATCCGCCCTGGACGGCGTTGACTCGACGGAGAGCGTTCTCTCTCGCGTCAGAAAGAGGTACGAAAGAATGGTTGCTCGGATTGCGCGGAAATACGGGCCAAGACTTGGGAACGTTGCCGCGGCGTACGGAACCCACAATGCGAAAGTCGTGGAACTGAAGCGGAACAGGGGCATCGCTTTGTCGGAAGACGATAACCTCGACTTGACGACGCTCGACAGGATGTTGGTAGAAGCGCGAAATGAAATCGGACAGAGACGGCATAAAGAGTCGCGCGGTCATGCACTGGAAGATGATGCGCAAACAGTTTCACCATTCCCGGGTCGAAGATCATAAATGCTGCAGCTTCCGATCTGGGCGCGCGTATCGGACGTTTTGGCCGAGCTGCCTTGTCTGGAGTGTGCTTCTAGGTTTTCTCCTTGTCGACCCCGCAATTGCTCAGACGGGCGATAATAGAAGTTATTGCAAAAGCGATGGACGCATCGCACTGTTCTTGGTCGATATTACAACGCCATACGACCAAACCGATAAAGACATCATCGTTAAAGCAACCGACAGAATTCTGGCGTCGCTGAATGGCGGCGAGAAGATCATCATTCGCACCATCACGGATTCGCGTACGCACAGCAAACAATTGATCGAGAGATGCATCCCATATTGCGCCGCGGAGGGGTTCAGCAGAATCTTTTTATGCAACGACGGGGCGATTAGGACGGATCGTGAAGCTGTTTACGCGGACATCGTTGAGTCGCTGCGACAGCGGCTCGCAAAGTTTGAAGAAACGCGTCACTCGGATATCCTACGGACCGTGGTCTTGGCCGCTAAGGAAGATGCGGTCCAAGGGCGCCCACTGTCTTTGTACATCTACTCGGACTTGATCGAGAATTCGGATTACCTTCCTGGTCGGAAATTTTTTTCGACCCCTGTCGATCGACTTATCAGTCAGTTGCGAAAAGACAAATTGATTGCGCCGCTTAAGAACGCAAACGTACAAGCTGCCGGCGTCGGTCGAGGGGGGACCAAAGATCGCCGTCCGCTGGGGGTCGCCGAGCAGCAGAAGGTGACGGAGTTCTGGACAGCATACTTCAAGGAATCCGGTGCCACTTCGGTTGAAGTCGGACAGAACATCTTTGGGTCGTCCAAATAACCCGGGAGGGCGATCGGCACGGAATTCGCCGGCGGCACGGCCTGTACGAAACCAACTACGCCAGCAACCATGAGGACATTCGCATCCAGGCCTTATGGCATGCGCGCGGCTCCAGAACCCTGGACAGCATAATTGCGCTGGCGGACCGCTGCCTCGCCGATTACGACGAGAACGGCCGGCGAGACCCGGCGTGGCTCAACTCAGCTGACGTTGCCCATCCATGAATGAGGGGCACGGCCGCCGAATGATGGAATGTTTGCAGCGTGAAGCAAATGTGAAGCTTGTGTCTCGTGCCTAGCACGTGCCCAACAAGAAGAGCCGCCCGAAGGCGGCCGAAGAAAGAAGAACAGCAGAAGCATTTAAATTGGTGGAGCCAAGGTCCGCCCAAAAGCCAGAAAATCTCCTGGCTTTTCAACATCTTAGGAAAACGCCGGCTATCCGGTCCACAACTAGCGCTACAACTCGGTGGAATTTTGGTCGTCAACGCGGCCTTCGCTGACCGAGCTGCAGCCCCAATCAGTCCCCGCATCGTGCAGCCGCTCCCGGGTCCCTACGGGGGAGTCGTCCCGGCATCCGCAGAGGCGGTTCATCGTCTCGGTCACGACGCCAAGCCGCTTGCCGCTCGCGCAGTCCCATTGGCGGGGCCGATCTCCGGCACGCCTCTGCGGCTGCCGCCGCTCCGGTGCGGGTCGCAATACGGCGCCGCGCTGGCCGCCATCGGGCGCCGTCGATCGACGCGGGTGCGAGCCCCGACCACCCCCTCCCTCGACCATCCGCAACGCACGGGGCCGGCGGATAATTCTTCAAAGCAACAATCCCGAGCGGCCGTCGTCGTAGCTCGCGTTCCGCCACCGCGACCAGCTGCCGCCGCGCGTCCGTCCGGCCGTCGACCGCGCACCACCGCACCGCCGACCATCGACCATCGCGAACGTCTCTGGGGACCGGCGGAATAAAATCGCGGCATACAGCCCGGGCGGCAGCAAAGACCGGAGACTCGGCCGCCCGGTGAGCGGGGGCATCGGGCGCGCGTTGCTCCGACCACCTCGACGGCTAGCGACCCTCGACCATACGGCAACGTCTCTGGGACCGCGGTGCGTGATCGGGACGCGCCCATCGGCGATTTTTTCCCAAAAAAAAAGAGAAGCGATCCGGCCAGGCAGCAGCTCGCAACGGCTTCAGGTCCAATCTGGAGGTCTGCATATCGGCATTGGCGCACGCTCTTCATATTGAAGTCGACTGACGGCAGCTCGCGAGCAGAACTAAGGCTGCCAAACGAGGGGGCGCGACAATCAAAAAGTGTTGGACGACGCAGCCCGGCTGGCGGAACAGCTGCGACGCGGAGACGTCGAGGCATCATCGCGTCTGCAGCGCGAAGCGGAAAGCGCGTGGTGGCGTGTCGCCCGCTTGCGGGATGAGGAACGACCACCGGATGAACGGACACGCAATCATCGCCGCTGACGTTAGGCAATTCGATCGCCTAATCAATAAGGACGGAGTTTTCAGTACACACAAGGCGTTGAAGACTCTCGTTCGCACCGCCGTGACCCTGAACAAGTCGAGAGTCCGAAGCTAATCCGCCGTGTCCCGCCGCCCGCACCCGACCTCGCGCCGAGAGCTCAATGATAGCCCACATCGGCGCGCACCTTGCCGCGGAACACCCAATAGGACCAGCCTGAGTAGAAGAGGATCACCGGCAGCAGGAACAGCGTGCCGACGAGGAGAAACGCCTGCGTGCCAGGAGGGGACGCCGCCTGCATCAGCGTATAGTGATGCGGCACGATCATCGGGAAAAGGCTGATCGTGATGCCGATATAGGAGAGCGCAAACAGGCCGACGGCGCCGATGAAGCCGCCGGACTGCGACGCACCGCCCAATGCCCGCCATGTGGCCCAAGCGACCAAAGCGGTCGCGACGGGCACCGGCGACAGAATGAGGATGTTCGGCCAGGAGAACCAGCGGCTGAAAACTGCATCGTTCGCCAGCGGCGTCCATAGACTCACCACCACGATCGCGATCGCCACACCCGCCAGGCAAACGCGGCCATAGCGGCGCGCCCGCGCCTGGATGTCGTCCTCGGTCTTGAGCACCAGCCAACCAGCGCCCAGGAGCGCGTAGCCGAAGACGAGCGCAATGCCGGTGAGAACCGAGAACGGCGTCAAGAAATCGAGCGGGCCGCCGGCAAAGACGCGGCCCTCGACCTTGAAGCCCTGGATGAAGGCGCCGAGCATCATTCCCTGCGCCATGGTTGCGATCAGCGAGCCGTAGAAGAAGCCATGATCCCAGAAGGTCTTGTGCTCGACATCGCGAAAGCGGAACTCGAAGGCGACGCCGCGAAACACCAGCGCGAGCAGCATGACCAGGATCGGAAAATAAAGCGCCGGGATGAGGATGGCGAAGGCAAGTGGAAAGGCCGCGAGCAGTGCGACGCCGCCCATCACCAGCCAGGTCTCGTTGCCGTCCCATACGGGCGCAATCGCGTTCATCACGAGATTGCGGGATCGGGTGTCCGGCATGAAGTTGTAGAGCATGCCCACGCCCAGGTCGAAGCCGTCGAGCAGGACATAGAAGAAGATGCCGGCGCCCAGGATCAGCGTCCACACGGGCACGAAGTTCAGCGCGTTCATAGCGTCTTACCTTCCTGCACGAGCTCGACATGGATCGGCGCACGCGGCCGCCCGCTCTCGATCGGCGCGACGGTCTCGGGCGCCAACGCCGGGCCCTTGCGCACCAGCCCCGCCGCGATGAGGACCGCGGACGGGTAGATGACCAGATAAACCACCATGTAGGCCAGCAAGGAGAGGAGCACGTCGCCGCCCACGAGCGAAGGCGACGTCGAATCGGCGGTGCGCAGCATGCCGTAGACAGTCCAGGGCTGGCGGCCGACCTCCGTCGTCGTCCATCCGGCCAGCACGGCTACGAAGCCGAGCGGGCCCATCGCCATGCAGAGCCAGAGAAACCAGGGACTGTCGAACAGACGATCGCGATAGCGCAACCACCAGCTCACCGCCACCACCGCCAGCATCAAAAATGCGATGCCGACCATGACGCGGAAAGCGAAGAAGGGAATCGCCACCGGCGGCCGGTCCTCGGGCTTGAACTCCTTGAGGCCCTTGATCGCGCCATCGAGACTATGGGTCAGGACGAGGCTGCCGAGATAGGGCACCTCGATCGCGTAGCGATTGGTCTCGTTGGCCGGGTCGGGAATCGCGAGCAGCGTGAGCGGGAAGGACGGCTGGGTATCCCAGCGCGCCTCGATGGCGGCAACCTTCGCCGGCTGATGCGCAGCCGTGTTGAGTCCGTGCTGGTCGCCCAGGAACATCTGCAGAGGAACCAAGACGGTGAGCAGCCAGAGCGTCATCGACAACATGACGCGGCTTTCTTCGACGGATCGTCCCTTGCGGATCAGCCAAGCGGCGACCGCCACGACCACGAAACCCGTCGTGACAAAGAAGCCGGTAACCGTGTGCGTCAGGCGGAAGGGAAAGGACGGGCTGAAGACGATGGCGACCCAGTCCTTGGGGAAGAAGCGGCCGTCGACGATTTCGTAGCCGGCAGGAGTCTGCATCCAGCTGTTCGCGGCCAGGATCCAGAACGACGAGAACAGCGTGCCGCTGGCGATCATAAGCGCGGCCACGAAATGCGCCCACGGCGGCACCAGCTTGCGGCCGAACAGCAGTACGCCCAGGAATGCCGCTTCCAGGAAGAAGGCGGTCAGCGCCTCATAGGCGAACAGCGGGCCCAGCACATTGCCCGCCGTGTCCGCGTAGCGGCTCCAGTTGGTGCCGATCTGGAAGGGCATGATCACGCCCGTCACCACGCCAACGCCGAACGCCACCGAGAAGATGCGGATCCAGTACATGGAGATCCGCAGGTAGACGCTGCGG
>Ga0306925_10007176_pt1 | contig 10446 bp, 11 predicted proteins | sample flu12Cox44000176_FD_203755 | JGI IMG/M metagenome (GOLD analysis project Ga0306925, IMG submission 203755) | Lab enrichment of tropical soil microbial communities from Luquillo Experimental Forest, Puerto Rico - flux8day.12C.oxic.44.000.176 (v2)... | ecosystem: Environmental > Terrestrial >... | reverse complement strand
ACAGCCCCATCGTTGAAAACGGTGAGAATCTGACTTTCCTGCCCAGTCGGCAGAAGAGCGGTAATGGTGACGCCGGGCAAAATGGTGTGGGCCGAAAAGAAAGCATTTTTGGTTGAGCTGTTAAAAAGGGGAGTTGGCTGAAAGCCATAGCAGTGCACGGATCCTGGATAACAATTGCCGAGAAACCCTGCTGCGGCGTTGAACCCCTCCACTGGTAAACCCGGCTTCGCCTTGTTGAACGCGATACGATCCGAGTAGTAGGTGATCGGCGATGCGTGGGAAACGCAAGGGGGAGCGATGCTCAGGAGTGCGATCGCTACCATTGCGGCAACGGCAGGTCGTCTTAAGGTTAACGGCGTGGTCTTGCTTACACGACGCCGAGGTTCAAATCTTCTGTGCAGAAATTGAATCAGGTCCTCCATCGAAATCCCCCCCACATTTTTTTGCTGTTACAACCGGTGTTGCCACTGCGGAAATATGCCTGGCTAAGGAAAAAGAGTCCATGATAAATCAACAAAATAATCTCTGTTTGTTCCCCACCAAAGATCCCGCGTCGATCCGTGAGGGCTGCAAGCCGGCACCATACACCTCGCCAGAGGTCTGGAATCTCTCGACACACAGGATTCCCCTTGCCCGAAGTCAGGACGAACAGTTGCCTGGATGGGCCCATCTCTGAGGGCCGCCAACCTGTCGTTGTCTTCGTGCCTGTTTACACGGGCACGTTCACTGACACATTCCTCTTTGAAGACCTTGCCAGCCGGGGTTACGTGGTGGCCGCAGTGGATCACACCTACATGTTGGGCTTGCGATAGGGTTGACTGCGGCCTGCCTGCCGATCCTTTTTGCCTAAAACCAGCGCCGGACGCTCGCCCTGAACCTCGCGTATTCCTCACCGAAGCGCGCTTCGAGATAGCGCTCCTCGCGTGGTATGACGACAAACGACATCACGGAAATCGCCGGGAGCAGCGTGACCAAGATCCAAGCGTCGTTGACCACGAGCGCGATTCCAGTTCGAAACAACGAGAACGCAAGATAGATGGGGTTGCGACTGAAGCGGTACGGCCCGACCTTGACGATGGCGGCGGTGGGTCGATTCCCAGGCACTGGCGTGCCCGCTGAGTGGAATGTTCTGATCGACTAGATGAAGAGCGTGGCGGCAAGAACCAGCGATCACGGCGCCGAACGGCATTGCCAATCTGGGAACGAATGGGATCGGCCAGTCAAAATGCAATGCCAAGCCCGTGAGAATAGCAGGCAGATAGATGGCTGGAGGACGCGCCAATCCGAGGTTGGCGGCAAGTGGCGTCACCTGTTGCTTTTGTGAATCGTGCTGAGCCATTTGATGTGCGTCTCGGTCTTGCTCAATCACGCCAATTTGAGTGCAATGTAAACCCTGAGTTGCTACCTTAGCCAGAGTGTCATCGTGAAGGTTAGTATTCATCATCCGAAAATCGAATCGCCTGAATGAAGGCCTATGGTAATCAACGCCAGTGACGATTAAGAAGCTCCGATTTGAAGCTGCATCATTTGGGCTTTCCGAATCATTTTCCTCGGGAAGTTTCAGCGTGCGAAACGAACTTAATTTTTTTGGTCAGTCCGCAAAGTGTCATTTGTTCATGATAGCCATCGCTATCCTCCTATCAATAGATAGCCTTTTCTTAACAGTCCTGCTCCAAGTCATTCAAAACCATGCGATTGCACCCGGCCCGCTGATTGCAGCAATGCACGGCTGAAAGGAGCGCCATATGAAGCGCCTGTGCATCATTACAATCGCCACACTCATCACAACCATCACTTCGTTGTGGCGTGGGGTCAAGTTAACGTTAAGGTGGTTAATACCCCGGCCAGTCCCGTCCCGGTCGCAGTACAGCACAACCTGGATCACGACGGCACGTTTTTCGCGGTTGGTCCTGGGGGGTCTCCGACTCTGGTCGTGCCTCCGGGTGTCGTATTGACTGAGCGCACGTCAGCTTCAGCGTTCCCGAGGCAATCCGAATGCGGCCTCCCTCTTCATCGAGGATGGCTCGGGTAAGATACTGGTTTACAGAATTGTCAGTAACAACACCTTCGACGCGGGAATCGATTTGGCCTGTGGTATACCCAGCAGCGGCGCCGGAATTACGGTACAGCTGAGCTGTTACAACATCGCCGGCAACCATTGTCAGGGGGCGCTTATGTCGAGCGGATACCGTAGTGCATACGATTGGCGGGCGAGCCGGCGAACGTCAAGCCTTCGACTCCGCAATGGAATTGGGCGCTTGGCCACCAACGTATCGGCGCATAAGCATTTCGCCTGCAAGCGGCGCAAATTTGTCACTTTGTCTCAGCACATAGTAGATGTACGTTCTTCCCTGCTTTTACCTTGGTTTCCCTGGAGGAGAGCATGATTCGAAGAGAGCTTCTTTCCAAGCTTCCACCGCTGCTTGGCCTGGGTCTACTCCGGTTGGGTTCAGCCGATGGGCAAGTAACAGCGGAACGTAAGCCGCTGAAGATCATGATGAAGAGTGCCTGGGGGTCGGATGATCCGACGCGGGCATCTTTCGTCTTTGCCCATGGGCTGGCGCTGGCCGACGCGGGTCACGAGGTGCAGATTTTCCTTACCGGAGAAGCAACCTACCTCATGCGCAACGTTACGGCTGCAGCCATATTTCCTGTGGGATGGCCACCCCTTACCGAAATGCGGGACAAAGTCGTAGCCAAGCACATCCCGGTCTTCTCCTGAGGTGCCTGTTCCCGTGCCCGTGGGGTCACGGAAACAGACCTGAAGGACTGGGGAGCAAAATTCGGCAGTCCAGCGATCTTCGTGTCGCTGGTCGAGTGGGCGGACCGGATTATCACCGAGTAGCAGGAGCGCGGGGGTCGGCGAGACATCAGCCTCGCACTTCGCAAGCAATGTCTTAATGCCTGAGCTGCCGTGCGAGCGGCTACGTGTTGATACCCGACGAAAGCACGGCGGATTGTATCTCTGACGACAACGACCCATGTCTGAAATCAGGTTCATGGCAAGTGACGTCAGTCCGAAGCGCCCGGATCCGACTGCGATCGGCAGTCACAACGAACGCAACGAAGCCGGCTTGGATGGAGCCTCGCATAAGGAAGCCATAATCAGGCCTGCGATCCGCAGAACCTCGGCTGATCACGAGTGGCGTCTACCACCATTCGCTACCAACGTTCAGACCCACCTTCACTCTGGCACTCCAAGTACATCAAGCACACGCGCGCGAACCTCGGACCATCCCTCCGTGAAAAGACTTACTGGAGGCGCTCACCTTGCTGGGGTTCGACACCTGACGGTGGCGGACACATTTTGGTCTTGACAGACGGACCCCTGCCGGATTATTTAATTAGTGTGTTAATTAATTATGCGTACCACTGGCACCGCAGAACGCCCTGGCCGCCCCCGCGCCGATCCTGATCGCGATGCGAGAGCGATGCTGCTGGCCGCAGCTACCGAGCTGTTCGCCGAACACGGCATCGCCGCAACCTCCTTCAGCACCATCGCCAAACGGGCCGGCATGACCCCGGCCATGATGCATTACTACTTTAAAGACCGCGACCAACTCCTCGACGCAGTGGCGAGGGAACGGCTCGTGCCCTTTATTGCCTATGTGTGGGACCCGGTAGAACCCGGCGACAGTCCGGTCGACTCGATGGTTGGCATTGTGCGGCGCCTGCTAAGCGGAATCAGCCAGTCGCCCTGGGTCCCCAACACCTGGATGCGCGAGATCCTCAACGAGAGCGGCCTGCTTCGCGAGAAGGTCCTGCGTCACATACCGGTGGAGAAAGTGCGACTCATAGGCCAGGCAATCCGGGCCGGTCAAACCAGTGGCAAGCTGAATCCCGAACTCGATCCCCTGCTTTACGTATTCTCGGCAGTCGGCTTGAGCATGCTGCATATGGCGACAATTAAGGTCTGGGGGGAAATTTTCCATCGCCCTTCGCCCAGCCTTGATGCGATGCAGCGCCACATTACCGCGCTGCTGCTCGACGGTCTGCGGAATTCGTCACCTACGACCCTCAGTAGCCAGCGAAGCAAGCGGACACCGCGGAGGCAACCATGAGTACCACAAGACCCTTTTCAACGTTTGCGCTGGCTGCAATGGCACTGTGTCTGGCGGCTGGTTTTTCCGGCTGTGCTCGCCAGCCTAATGCCTCCTATCAAGGTTATGTCGAGGGCAAGTTCGTCTATGTAGCCTCCCCCCAAGGCGGGCGGCTTACGCAGTTGTCCGTCGCCCGCGGCGACAGCGTTGCCGTCAGCCATCCCTTGTTTACCCTCGACCAGGAACCCGAGGCCTCGGCGGAACTTCAGGCGCGGAAATTGCTTCGTAGTGACGAGGCCCGTCTTGCCGATTTACAAACCGGCAAACGCCCGCCTGAGGTCGATGTCATTCGCGCCCAGCTGGCTGAAGCCGCGGCTGAAAGACAAAGGGCAATTGACATCCTTAAGAGTTACCAGGCCCAGTACGTCTCCGGCGGCATTGCGCTGACCGACCTGACCACTGCGCGGGCTGCCGTGCAAACCGGCACCGCGATCGTTCATCAGTATGAAAGTGATCTGCGGGTGGCGGCACTCCCTGGTCGTGCCGAACAGCTCAGGGCGCAGGCAGAGCAGATCGCAGCAGATCGCGCTGCGCTTCAACAGGCGACCTGGAGGCTGCGGCAAAAGCAGATTGCTTCGCCGCGTACTGGCCTGGTTTTCGATACGCTCTATCGCGAAGGAGAATGGGTCGGCGCCGGTGAACCCATCGTCCAGATCCTTCCTCCAGAGGAGCGCGAAGTCCGCTTCTTCGTGCCTGAGCCGGTTGTGGGCAGGCTGAAGCTCGGGCAAGCCATCAACGTCCACTGCGACGGATGCTCCACCGATATACCGGCCACGATCACCTTTATCTCCACCCAGGTGGAGTACACGCCTCCGGTGATCTACAGCAACCAGAACCGTTCCAAGCTGGTGTTTATGGTCATCGCCAAGCCGCCGCTTGCCACCGCCACCTCCCTGCATCCCGGCCAGCCTCTCGAGGTAACCCTGCAATGACCACTTCGGCCGATACCGAGTTCGCCATCGATGTGCAGGGACTGAACAAACATTTCGGCGACAAGCACGTTGTCAATGATGTGTCGATGCGTGTTCGTCGCGGGGAGATCTTCGGGTTCCTGGGGCCCAACGGCAGCGGCAAAACCACAACCATCCGCATGATGTGTGGCCTGCTCCGTCCCGATTCCGGTACCGGCACTTGCCTGGGGTACGACATTGTTCGCGACAGCGCCGACATTAAGCGTAGCGTGGGCTACATGACGCAGCGCTTCTCTTTTTGGGACGACCTCACCATTGCCGAGAACCTCGACTTCCTTGCCCGTATTTACGGCCTCACCCAGCGCCGCAACATGGTTCAGCAGGCAATTGCCAACCTCGGTCTCACCAGCCGCGCCAACCAGCTTGCGGGCGATCTGTCAGGCGGCTGGAAACAGCGCATGGCGCTTGCCGCCTGCATGCTGCATGAGCCAAAGCTGCTGCTGCTCGACGAGCCTACAGCCGGCGTCGATCCCAAGGCCCGGCGCGATTTCTGGGACGAACTGCAAGGTCTCGCCGCCCGCGGCATCTCGGTGCTGGTCAGCACGCACTACATGGACGAAGCTTCCCGTTGCCACAAGCTTGCCTATATCGCCTACGGCAAGCTGCTGGCGCAGGGATCAGCCGCCGAAATCATTGCCAGCCAGCATCTGTGCACCTGGGCCATTCGTGGCGAACGGCTCATCGATTTGCAAGACGCGCTTCGTACCCAGCCGGGCGTGGAACAAACCGTCATCTTTGGCGACGGGCTGCACGTCAGTGGCAGAGATGCCGATGTACTAGAGCGTACGCTGGAAAGCGTAGCCGCCACTAAAGGTCTTCGCGCCGAGCACATCGATACCGGTCTTGAAGATGTCTTCATCTTCATGATGAGCCGTTCCGCCGACAATTTCGGAGGCCCAGCATGAAGCAGCACTCCTTTTCCATCTCCCGTTGGTGGAGCATCGTCCGAAAGGAGTTTCTCCAGCTCCGCCGCGACCGCGTCACCTTCGCTATGATCGTCGGCATTCCCATCATTCAGATGGCGCTCTTTGGATATGCCATCAATACCGATCCCAAACACCTGGATACGGCGATCATCCAGGCCGAGAACACCAACGTTACCCGCAGCTTCATCTGGGCAATGAAGAACTCCTCTTACTTCAACTTCGTGGGCGAGTTGGCTAACGAAGCCGCCGGACGCCAGGCATTGGACCGGGGCGAGGTTCTCTTTGTGGTCAACATTCCTGTGGGGTTCACACGCCGGCTCCTCCGACATGAACGGCCGGCACTGCTTATCGAAGCCGGTGCCACCGATCCCGCGGCCGCCAGCAATGCCGTCTTTGCCCTGAACGGCATTGCCCAATCCGTCATCCAGAAAGAGTTGACCGGCCCCCTGGTTGCACTCGCCGCTCCGCCCCCACCGTTCGACGTGCAGGTGCATCGTCTCTACAATCCCGACGGCATCACTCAGTACAACGTTGTGCCCGGCCTTATGGGCGTCATTCTCACCCTCACCATGGTAATGATGACTGCCCTCGCCATCACCCGTGAGCGTGAACGTGGCACCATGGAAAACCTTCTCGCTATGCCCGCCACTCCCATCGAGGTCATGACCGGCAAGCTCATCCCCTACATCGGCATCGGGCTGATCCAGTCCACCATCATCCTTCTCGCGGCACGCTACGTGTTTTGTGTCCCCTTTTTCGGAGACATCGCCGCAGTCTACCTGGTGGCGTTATTGTTTGTGGGCGCCAACCTCACGGTTGGCATCACCATTTCCTCTCTGGCGCAGAACCAATTGCAGGCCGTTCAATTAACGCTCTTCTATTTCTTGCCCAACATCCTGCTCTCCGGCTTCATGTTTCCTTTCCAGGGAATGCCCACCTGGGCGCAGTGGCTGGGCAATCTCTTGCCGCTTACCTACTTCAACCGGTTGATCCGCGGGATCATGCTTAAGGGCAACGGATGGGTAAACTCCTGGGCAAGCGTGTGGCCGCTAATTGTGTTCACGTTGCTGGTGATGACCATCGCCGTCAAGACTTACCGCAGGACGCTGGACTGAGGCGCAATCTATGACTGCAGTATTCCCAAGAAAGTCGCTCCCAACTCTTGGCGCGGCCGCGCTGGTGGTTATTTCGTTCGCCGCATGCTCCGTCGGCCCTCGTTACCATCCGTCCGCGCCGCCAACGGTCGGCAGCTATACGCCGGAGCCATCACCGTCCCGCACAGTAAGCACCACTGGCAGCGCGGGAACTGCTCAGCAGATCGATGTGTCCATGGATGTTCCCGCGCAATGGTGGACGCTGTTCCAATCACCGGAACTTGACCGTCTCGTCCGCGATGCGCTCGCCAATAGTCCTACCCTTGCCCAGGCGAGCGCACGTCTCAAGCAGGCTGAGGAAGAATCGGACGCTCGCACCGGGGCAACCAGATATCCTGCTGTCTCCGCCTCCGTCACCGCCGAGCGCGAACAGGTCAACCTTGCTTCTTTCGGAGTTCCCTTCCCTAGCCCGCCTCCGTTTAATTTGCTGAACGGTTCGGTGGCCATCTCTTACGCACTCGACATCTTCGGTGCCAATCGGCGGCTTATCGAGGGTCTCAATGCGCAAGTCGAATATCAAAACTGGGAGCTGCAGGCAGCACGTCTCATGCTGGCAGGCAATGTCATCTCCGCCGCCATCCGCCAGGCGCAATTGCGTTCGCAAATCGACATAACCCGTCAGTTGCTGGCCCTCCAACAACAGGAACTCACGATCACCGAGCAGCGCGTTGACGCCGGTGGCCTGCCACAGTACGAGATCAGTCAACAGCGCACCTTGGTGGAACAGACGCGTGCCTCCATCCCCTCTCTTCTGCAACAACTCGATGTCGTGAACCATGAGCTCGCCGTGCTGGTCGGCAAGTCACCCGCCGAAGCGGAGATCGGGACGATCAATCTCGACAGTCTCCATCTCCCTGAACGTCTTCCCGAAAGCCTGCCTTCGTCGTTAGTCCGCCAGCGCCCCGACATTCTTGCTGCCGAGTCACTGGTCCATCAGGCGATGGCTAACGTGGGCGTAGCCACCGCCAACCTCTATCCGCAGATTGTTTTGTCCGCCAATGGCGGCGGCACCGGCACGAGCTTCACCAACGGAGGAGGCGTTTGGAGCATCGGCGCCACTCTTGCGCAACCCATCTTCAACGGCGGCTCTTTGCGCGCCGAAAAGCGCAAAGCCGTGGCTGCTTATGAAGAGGCCAGCGCCTGGTATCGGCAGATCGTGCTGCAGGCGTTTAAGGAGGTGGCCGACTCGCTGCGCGCCATCGACAACGACGCACAGACTCTGCAGGCGCGCACCGAAGCTGCCGCCCAAGCGGAAAAGGCTTACAACATCGCCTGGCGGCGCTTTAACGCCGGCGGTATCAGCCGGTTCGCTCTGCTCGAGGCGCAGCGGCAATGCTTGCAGACCGTTCTCGACCGCACCACTACGGCTGCGAACCGCTACACCGACTCTGCCTCGCTCTTCCAGGCGCTGGGCGGCGGCTGGTGGAACGAATCAGCTAGCCCAGCGTCAACGCCAGCGCCGAAATCAGCAAAGATGCTGCGGTGAGGTTCCAGTCCATGACTTGCCCCGGCGATTGCTCGCCCGCAGAGCCTGATGAACCACAGTCTCAGTTGGGAAAGGGTACCGCTGTGGGGTGCCCTTAATTTCCATCGGTTCTGGTGGCACTCGTCGAAGTCCGCAAGCGGCGATTGCTTCACATCGTTTCAACGCCGGGTAGCTTCTTAGCAGCGAGACGCGAATCTTCTTTCGAAGCTTCGGGTAAACTCCTTAGACACGATCATGTCGCGCAACCTTTCTCTTGCCGCTGTTTTCGCGCTCTTGGCTTCCGGCGCTATGCTCTACTTCGGCACCGGCCTACACCCCCACTGGTGGCTCACCTGGATCGCGCCCATCCCCGTGCTTGTCGCAGCTCCGCATCTCTCCCGTCGTGCGGCTTTCGCCGTCGCATTTTTGGCTTGGGCAACCGGCGGCCTCAATCTCTGGAGCTATCTCCACCATTTGCTGTCCATCCCGGTCGCCGCCACCATCCTCATCATTGCTGGACCTTCGTTGATGTTCGCTGCCGCGGTTTTGCTTTATCGCTGGGTTGTTGCCAAGTCGGTCTTCCGTGCGGCGTTGATTTTTCCCAGTTCCTGGGTTTGCTTCGAATTTCTCAACGCCCTCACCTCCCCCCACGGCACCGCCGGCAACCTGGCTTACAGCCAGATGGAGTTTTTGCCGGTGTTGCAAATTGCCAGCATCACCGGGATCTGGGCGGTAAGCTTCTGTATTTTCTTGTTCGCAGCCACCGCCGCCATCGTAATCTCCATGCTAGGCAGCGCTTCCCAGCGACGGAAGCTGGCCCTGGCAATCTCTGCGGTTTTGCTGGCAACGCTCGGCTTCGGTTTCTGGCGTCTCCACGCCACCATGGCGGTCGGGCCCACCGTTACCGTTGGCCTTCTCGCCTCCGACTTGCACCAGAACATCCTGGCTGAAACCCCTCCCGATACCCTTCGCTTGTTGCGCGATTACGCAGCTCATGCGGAAGGCCTGGCGGGGCAAGGCGCACGCGTCATCGTTATTCCAGAGAAAATTGCGGTGCTGCTCGACTCCGACCTGCCCGAAGCCGATCTCTTGCTGCATTCGACCGCCGCGAAAACCGGCGCTCTGATCGTCGTCGGTGTCATTCATCCCACCACGGGTGCAAAGTGGAATGAGGCTCGTCTCTACTTTCCGGACGGAACCATTCTCACCTACGAGAAGCACCACATGCTGCCCGTGTACGAAGGCGCCCTCACCGTCGGCACCGAACGCACGGAATGGCACGAGCCATCAGGATTGTGGGGTATCACCATTTGCAAGGATATGGATTTCCCGCAACTGAGCCGTGAATACGGCAACGATGGGGTAGCACTTTTACTCGTACCGGCATGGGATTTCGGCGTTGATGGCTGGTGGCATGGCCGCATGGCCATTCTCCGGGGAGTCGAAAGCGGCTTTAGCATCGTCCGCGCACCTAAGGAAGGCATCCTTAGTGTCAGCGACAACCGTGGACGTGTGCTTGCCGAGCGGTCCTCCGATAGCTCGCCATTCGCGAACCTGGTTGCTTCTGTTCCAGTGCAGCACGAATCCACGGTTTACGATCGCCTTGGAAACTGGTTTGGCTGGCTCAATGTGGCCTTCCTGGTTCTGCTGGTAGCAACCTCAGTTCGCCACGGCTGACGGCCCGGATCCTTCGCCGTCGCACAGGCGCGTTGCGCCTACCTTGCGCGGCTGCTCCGGCTCCTGTGAATCCGAGGCGCACACGTCACGGCCGCGATTGTGAAGATGTATGGGACCCATCAACCTCGCCGCCGTTAAACATTTTCATGAGCT
>Ga0306925_10007174_pt1 | contig 10448 bp, 7 predicted proteins | sample flu12Cox44000176_FD_203755 | JGI IMG/M metagenome (GOLD analysis project Ga0306925, IMG submission 203755) | Lab enrichment of tropical soil microbial communities from Luquillo Experimental Forest, Puerto Rico - flux8day.12C.oxic.44.000.176 (v2)... | ecosystem: Environmental > Terrestrial > Soil... | reverse complement strand
TGGCACCGATCGCGCTGAGTACCGCCAACCATCTCGGCGCGTCACCCTACCCCTTTGCAATGACCGTTGCACTGGCGTCCTCGGCAGCGTTCATGACGCCGATATCGTCGCCGGTCAACACCTTGGTTCTGGGACCGGGCCAATACAGCTTCGGCGATTTTGTAAAGCTTGGCGTACCCTTCACGATCATGGTGCTGTTGGTAACGATCGTGATGGTCCCTCGGCTGTATCCGCTGCGCTAAACTCAGATCCGAAACGGCAATTGGGGGCGCGGTATCGCAACAAGATCTCGAGTTCACCCGATCCGCCGTATCGTTATGCCGCGCCATCCACTCTCCTCAAGGAGGCCGGTGCACTCGATGAGGACGCGGTTTGACCCGCCTATCGGGTGGGCCACCGTTCGCCGGGTCCTCGCCTGTGCCGCCGGGTCTGCCGCCCTGCTCGGAGGCTGTGCCGAGGACGGCGTCATCGGCCGGTTCCAGCTAAAGCCAGACGATATCATCGTCGAGCGTCGCCCCGACACGGCCTACGAGAAGCTTTTTCCGTATTACGTTGAACTCTGCGCGGCGAGCCAGTTTCGCTCCAAAGTGACAGGCGAGGGTGGTGGACCTGCCGGCCACGCAATCCTCTATATCAAGGGCGCCTGCAAGGACGATGACGCGCCGTTCCCGCAATTGCGGCGCTGCCGCGGGATTGCGACCGATTTGAATGATCCGGAGCACGGCGCCGGAGTGAGCGTCAACCAGCTGTTCAGGAACGTTAATTGGGTAGCAACCCCGAGTTACGTATTGGTCTTTCAAGGTGGCCTCGCGCCCGGTGAGCGGTTGACCCGCGCCCGCTTCGAGGCGGTCGAGCAAGCGGCGATCGACAAAGGCATCTACAATGGCGTGGCCTTCCACCGCTTTCCAGACGCCTCATCAGATACCAGTCTTCGGGACTTCTTAGAGAGAGCGGGGATCGGCACAGATTTCGCGCTGCAGTTTGCGCGAACGGTCTTTTGCGCGCGGCTGCCGGTGACCGAGCGCATGTTGGATCCGATAATCGCCTTCTTGAACGACAAGAACCGGGAATATGCCGAGGGCGAGGCCGACTATGACTGGAGCGCTTGGGCCGACAATTGCAGCCACACGATGCGCAACGCATTGGCCGCCGCCAATATCTGGTCGCCGTTGTCGGTGCGCACGACAAAGATCAGACAGATATTTAATTTAGCCGTGCCTGCAAACGAATTCGTAAACCTAGCCGAGTTGATGACCCAAGGTAATATCGACGATTATCGCGACATACTGCGGGACGGACCGCGGCGAGATGCGTTCCACGAATTCGACTGGCTCCCGACGCGACAAGGCGCGCTCCTAAAGACGCTGCCGGTGCAAGACCCCAACGATCTCTATGAAACGGCATTTCGGCTCTTTACGTTGCAATCGCCATTCCTGAGGGGCAAAACGCAGAGAGCGATTGGGTTGCTGTCAGAGGAACGTAACGTGGACCTCGTCACAAATCTGCGATATTTTGAGAAAAAATACGGCGCTATCCTTGTACAGCACGACGAACTGCGAGATTCTATGGCAAGTGTTCGTGGAACTAAATTCCGCCGTGTCGAAAGCTTGTACTACGATTATATCGAATCACAGAAGGCAGAGGTTAGTTTCATGCTGGCTCGTATCGCGGCGATACCTGGGTTCGGGGAGCGGCGGTGACGCGCATACACGTGATTGTCTCGCTAGGTCTCATAGCGATCGGGCTCGTTCTGATGTTTGACGCACTTTCGTCCCGCGAATTGGAATGGCCTTTGAGCCTGTTTGCCTTAGCCGTTGGCATCATCTGGCTTATTGGCCGCGTCGGGTGGTGGATCGTGTGGAAGGACTCGGCCAATCGACCTTGAAAGCACCGTGTCGCGTCACTAAACCATCCTCGCCACTCGGAACCTGAGCTTCAGTCACGATCGCGATCAGCCGTCCGCAACGGCAAAGCTCGAATGCCATAACCACTTTCCATCCAAACTGGGATGGTGCACAGCCGGTCGGCCACTCTCGACCCTTCGGCGGTCGTTCCCTTGTGGTCGCAGAATGCCGGCCCATGCCCCAAAGCTGACCGCCACGCTAGAGGCAGCTTTAAACCTCGCTTCGCTCCAGTGATCGAGTAACCCGAACCACTTGAGCGGTCTGAGTGTATCTCGGTCAGCTACACGCCAAAGCCTCCCGCCGGCACGCTGGAGCTTTATTCGGCGGGCGAACCGGCATTGGCTTCGGCGATCACATTGTAACCGCAGCCGGTCAGCACCTTCGCATGCGCTTTATTGATGATCGGCACGCTGTCGACCAGTATACCCGTCGCAGTCCAATATCCCCAAATCGAAAAGATCGTGGGTGTAGAAGGATAACGCATGGTCCTGGCTCATCCCGCCAGCCGCCAGGCTTGATCCCGATAGCGATCGATGGCCTCGCGCAACGCGGCGGGCGAGGGGCCGTGGCGCAGGATCACGCGCGACACCGAGGGCAGTGTGCGATCGATCGCCGGTCCGAAATTTCTCCTGACATCATCCAAGCTCGCGCCCTGAACGCCGACGCCCGGAGCCAAAATCAGAGAGCGCGGGAGACGATGAAGAACATTTGCGGCAATCGGGTCGACTGTTGCGCCCACGAGCGCGCCGACGGGCCCGATCGTATTTCCGAGGGTCGTATTGAAGGCCGTGATTTCGTCAGCCAAAGCGTCTGCGACGGCACGCCCATCGCCGAGCCTGGCGTCTTGCACAGAGCGCCCTTCGGGATTTGACGAGCGCACGATGACGAATGCCGCCGCGTCACATTCGGCGGCCCTGTTGAGGACAGGGCGCAGCGCGTTGAAGCCGAGGTAAGCATTGACGGTCATCGCATCGCCACCGAAACCGCTGTCCGGGCCCAGCATGGCCTCGGCATACCCCTCCATCGTATCTATGACATCGCCACGCTTGCAGTCGATGATACTGAGAGCGCCTTGCTCGCGAATTCTCGCTACCGCCCTCGCCATCTCTGAAAGGCCTGGCGGCCCGAGGCGCTCGAAGAAGCTCGACTGCGGTTTCACGACCGCGATCCGATCAGCGGCCGCCTCCATGACGACGCCACAAAATCGGCGCAGGCCGCGGGCGTCGTCGCTTAGCCCCCAATCACGCATCAGTTCCCGCGACGGATCGAGCCCCAGACAAAGGGGCGATCTATCGTTGGCGAGCTGCAAAAATCGTTCGGCAAAGGACGTCATCACCTGGCCGTGGGTTACCTGGGGTTGGGTCGAGTGGCCCGCATAACGAGTTGACCTCATTCGAAGTACAAGATGATGAGAAAAGAGCCTATCCCGGCAATCGGTCCGAAGACCAGCTTTGATCCAGGGACGAGCAAAGGCGCCCATGCCGAGGCCAACGATCAATCCCACGCCGGCTGCCACGGATACTCGACGAGAATAGCCGCGCAGATGCTCACGCCACTGATTGAACGCGCACCTCATGCGAAGGCAATCGGGCGCCCGCCAGCAGTCCATGGTGGCGGTATCGTCCACGTCCCGCCGCAGTCGGCTGCGGCGGGCTCGGTGCCCGTTCTTCCTAATTAAATGCTACCATTCCAATGAAGGCAATCCCACGTTAGCAGTCTAGCCGATCGCGATGCTGACCCTCAGCGATGGGCCTAAACAGGGACGATCGTTTACACCGCCTGGTCCATGACCGATGCTCCACCGCGAGGGCCAGTCCAACTGCTCCACCCCGGTCGCAGTTGCGCCCCTGAACGATGACCATCGGGGATCGTCGTGGCGGCGATAGAGCATACCACCGGGACCCATTTCTGGATAAAAGGTGACATGAATGTCGAAACTGTCGCTTGCTGCCAGATCGGGTCCTAGCCAGTAGATAGGGCTGCGGCCCGGCTCCCGCTGCACAATCACAGCCAAAGTTTGCTTTGGTCCCCGTACCCCAAGCCAGAGCGCTGCAATGGCACCCGGCGAAGACGCCGAAAACATGGTCTGCGCGACTGCTCCCGCGCTGCCGGTTTGTCCCTTCAATCTCAACTCGACGATGCGACCGCCGGTCAGGCGACCGGCGAACAGGGCATCCGTTTCCCCGTGTGGTAGCTCTTGCCATCGGAGAGGACCGGCAAGCGGTACTGGCCAGTCCAACCGCTCCCTTATCACGCCGGCGGTGTCGAGAACTTGACAGCGCAATCCGTTCTCGTCGAGCGCAGCTTGAACGCAATGCAGGTACTCAATCTCCTCCGGCATCCGATGCGCCGTTCCAGCACCAGCCGTGCAAATCTGCAGAACTCCGCGGTGCACCTGCACGTCAAAGGCAAGAATATGGCTGCACACGTAGGCCAACACTCCACCATTCGCCAGAATGTCCCAGAATGGCCCGGTGTATTCGGGTCCTAGTTCACGCTGGTATGCGCCGGAAAAACCGTTGATGGGAAACACCGGGTGATGGCCCAGCACGAGCTTGTGCCGGGCGTCTCGGTGCTCTTTTAGTGTCGCTTCCAGCCACGCCGTTTCGACATGGCCTTCGCCTCCAAGGCCGCTCCAAGAAGTGTGCACGAACACCATCAGGAGGTCGTTGCGCCGCACGAAATATGTTAGCCCGGCTTGCCCCGGTGGCCCGTTCTCCGGCTGCTTGAGGACCTCGCGAAACACCTCCTCGCTCATCGTATCGTAGGTGGCGTGGTTGCTCGTCGTATGCCAAATGGGCGTGGTCCGGCGGTCAAGCCATCCCATCTCTGCGTCGAGCCAATGTTTCCACTGCGCACGTAGGGTTTCGGCGTCCGGCGCGAGCCCCATAATCTCGTCACCGAGAAACAGGATGAACTGCGGCTGCGGTTGCAGGCGCCGAACCACGGCATTGACGGAAGCAAAAGTTTTCTCGTGCAGTCCGCCCGGTACGCCCGAGCAGGAGTCGCCGTACAGCACGAACTGGTAGCCGCTGCCGCGCGGGAGAAGCGCCGGAATAGAAACTTCCATCGGTGAGCCTCTCATTTAGAGATGCTGCGGGAATCACAATCTCTGGTGCAAGGGCTCTGTTGCTGGTCGAGCGCCGCGGCCGGGGGGACGACCGAAATCGGCGCATCCTCGTCATTGCAGGATGCTCCGGCGAAGGTCGGCTCACCACTCCCAAACCGGACGGTGCAGAAGTCAAGACTTTCCGCAATTTTTCTTGGCCCATGAAAATCAAAGGGGTTACGCCTTGCATAAGATATGACCGAAAACACACCCAAAAAAACGGCTGATCGGCTGTGCCGGCGTCAGCACCTACGGGCAGAGCTACCAGTTGCCGGCGGCCAGATGCAGTAGCGGGAACATCTACCGCGAGAAAGTGATCGGGGTGCACAAGGACCTCCGACAACTTCTCGACTTTGAGAAGGCGCGACCAACGCGCTTCCGTCCCTTTCGCGAGTGCCTTCCGCCACCGAACGGCAGGGGGCTCCGCGCCAAAGCTCATAGGATAGCGGCTTCAGCAACTACAAAGTTGCCATATTCGCATGATAGTCTCTGGCCTGTCGAGGTAGATGGACGTAAGCCGCAGGCTTGGAAGAGAAATGTTAACACCTGTAGATTCCGTGCAAAAACAGGCGGACGGCAGCGGATTTGCGGCTCGGTGCCGTTCAGCTCTGCGGCGTTTGACCCAGTACTGCCGTCAGCTCGCGCCATTCGCGGGGCGAGAGTCCGCTCGACGGCTGGTCGACCTGCTCGCCCGCCAGCAGGCGGCGGATCACGACAAGGCCCGTTGCGGAAATCGTTGCCGCGTTCATGCGGTATTCGAGAAAGGCGGCGTGGGCCATCGGGACCCAGCGCGCGAATGTCTCCAGCATTACTTCGCCATAGGCGCGGATCTCGTACTGCGCGTGCGGGTCGGCGCGCAGCGACAGAAAATGCATCAGATTGTGCAGGTCGGTCTTCCAGTACCACTGCGTGTAATAGCCGAGCGTGAGGTTGATGCGGGCGAGCTCGCGGGCGAGGCCGGGCCGCGCCGGGTCGAACGGCGCGCCCGCGGCGTCTTCGTTGAGGAGTTCGGAATACCCCGCATAGGCGTGCTCGGCATCGCGGCGCAACAGGTCGAGTACGCGCTGCGCCGCTTCGCCGTCGAGCGCCGCGCCGCGGCCCTGGCGGTTTGTCGTCGCCTGCACCGCTAGGTGCTCGGGCGCGGGAATATAGAATTCCTTGTCGAGGATCGAGTAGCGCGCCGAATATTCGTTCACATTCGCCGTGCGGTGGCGGATCCATTGCCGCGCGACAAAAATCGGCAATTTCACATGGTATTTGATCTCGCACATCTCGAACGGCGTCGTATGGCGGTGGCGCATCAGATAATTGATGAGCCCGCGGTCCTCGCTGACTTTGCGGGTGCCGCGGCCGTAGGAGACGCGGGCCGCCTGCACGATCGCCGCATCGTCGCCCATGTAGTCGACGACGCGGACAAAGCCGTGGTCGAGCACCGGCAATGGCTCGTAGAGGATCGCTTCCAGTGCCGGCACAGTGGCGCGGCGGGTCGGTTGCGCGGCGCGTTGCTGCGCGGCGATTTCCTGCTGTTGCTCCGCCGTCAGCCGGGTCATCGGCCGACTCATCCGCCAGCTGGGCGCAGGCGTGCATACGCCATTCGGACCATCGGGTCGCCTCGCGGCAGTGTCGCCAGACGGTCCTCGAGGCGCGTCCGGAGCGCCGAGGCCTCCGGAGAATCGCGCGCGCTCCAGAACCGTTTCGCAGGCTCGAAATAGCCGACGGTATCGAGAAAAGCGATCGTGAAATAATAGCTCTCCGGCAGCGACTCGCCCGAGGTCCGCGCGATGATTTCGCCCTGCGGAGTGACCGCCTCCGTCATGCACCAGTCGAGCAGCCGGGTCAGCTCGTTTCTGGCTTGCCGGCGCTGGTCGGCGCGCATATGCGGCCAGCCGAATTGCAACAGAACCGCGACATCGTAGTTGTTGTGGCTCGTCATGCCGATCTCGTCGAGCCAGCCATTCGGGTAGCGGTGGTCACGAATCGCAAAGAGCGTGTCGACCAATTGCGGCCAATAGCCGATCGCGCCGTCGAGATAGCGCGCCATGTGAAAGGTGAGACTCAAATCGACCGTTCGCAGCCGTTGCCCGGCGATCAGGTAATCGGCGCCAAAGAACCCAGTGGCCGGGTCCTGCCATTCGGTGATAAAGCGGCGAATCACGGCGTCAAGGCGCGGATCCCACGGGTAGTCCCGTGGGCGGTGCCACAGGATCAATCGAACGAGGTTGGCGGTCGCGAAGTTGAGCTCCTTGCGCCGGTCAATCCCGTCCTCCTCCGGCCGCGAGACGGTCAGGCTCTCCAGGTAGTCCTTCAGCCGTGCGGGATCGTTGATGCGGTGGAGCAAGCCCGGTGGGTCGGCGGCGTCGGCGAAATCGTCGGCGAGTATGCGGTCGACACAGGCGTCGAGGCGCAAAAACCATACTTCAGTGCAGGCGTCGTCTGTAACGGCCGGTGGTGCCGCTCGATCGCGAAGCCGCGCAAGCGCGGCGCGAATGCCGCTCGCATCGGCGGTGTATTCCAGCCGCCAGCGCAGCTCGCGCAGGATTTGCCGGGGGCAGGACGTGTCGCACCCGCCGGCTTCACGCCGGTCCAGTTCAACCTCTACGCGCTGGATCTCGCAATGTGCCAGCCGGGCCAGTTCCGCTATCTCCGGAACCCGCGCTGTTATCACCGTTTGCGGCGTCCACCCGATGGGAGCCGGCACCGAAACGGTCTGCTTTGCCACTCTTCCCGTCAGCCGCGCAGCCTTGGTCTGCGCACGGCGAGATCGGTGTCGGTCCGACGCGACTTCCTGGCGGGCAGTTGCGTAGCTCGTCTTGTCGCGGTTGGTGTTCTCACCGCTGATCGTCCCACCAAGACCTCGTCTGGTCCTGGAGCTTGATCAAATGGCGCGCCTCCAACTCTCGCCAAACGGTTCCGGGTGACCGCGATCTTTCGATTTGTCTCGCAAATTGCTTCACTGGTCTTGAGGTTCATCGCGCGCGATTGCTCGATGAGGCTCCGCGATGCGGTGACACGAGAACCGCATGCGGGGCACAACCGAGGAGCGGCGGCCGGCTGCCTCGCCAAGGCCGCCACGGGGCGGCTCGTCATTGCCGGGTCGTGGCGGAGATATTCGATGAGACGGACTGGACGGAGGCTCAGCCAGTCGTCGAGGGGCGTGACCGGCAGCGCCGGATCCTCGTCCTCGCAATCCGGCAGCAGTGCGACACTCAACCGCCGTGTCCCTGCCGGCCAGACGATCCGCAATCTCCTGATCAGGGCACCCGCTGCGCGGCCGCCTGCGCTGTCGACGCGGCGCGGCAGTTCGGCCACTCGGGCGCTTTCGCCATTGAGCGCCGGCCGTCCGTGAAGCTGTCGGACATCGGCAATTGGAAAGGCCTGCGGCTCCGGCGGAAAGCCGATCTGGAAACACGCCGCTTCCGGCTCGAGGATGCGCACGAGAAACCGGTCGTCGCCCGAGCGGAAGCGGGCAACAGACGCGGCTACCGAAATCGGCTCCGCTGCGGTATGCGCCGTCCATGTTATTGTGCCGCAAACTTCAGGGCCGACTTCGTCCTGGACGACCATCTGACGACCGATCAGCGCCGCGCCGCGCCGTATCGAGCCAGCCGGTTTGCCATAAGCCGCCGACAAGTCGAAAACCGCCCATTTGCAGTCGCCGGCAACGTTGTTGCCGATAACCGGCGCGTACGCATCCGGAATTTGGTTTTGCCCATCTATGACCAGCGTGTTGTGGCCGGCGGTCTGCGCGCGATAGTAGCGCCAGCGCGGACCGCATCTGTTGTCGGGCCCATGATCGAAGTAGCCTGGCAGATCGTAGTCGTCGGCGCCAAGATCGATGATCCACCGTTGTCGTGCGCCATCGAGGATGAAGGTCCCGGCGTCAGCCTGACTGTGCAGGAAGATGTCTTCGGGAAGCGGTGGCGATCGGGCACCCGGCCCGGAGACGTTTCCGCCCTTGATGGCCAGATAGACCGGACGCGCTGCCGGCTCCCCCGACCATGTGTTACGGAAGCAAGCGAGGTTGGTGCCGTGAAAAACCTTGCCGGTCGGCATCTTCGGCGGGGCGTTGGCCTTCGGCCGGTTTGGCCAAATGACGGTGAACGGCAGATACCAGCCGTCATACTCTTCGATGAGCCGTGCATCGATCGGCCGCCTGAACCGATGGGCAAACCAGGCGAGCGGCGCCATATCGATTCGAGGTTCGGAATCCCCGAAATTAAACGCAGCCCCGAACGGTCCGACGGCGTGCAAGGCAAAGTCTCCGGTTTGCGCAAATCCTGGGCGATCCGCGAGACCGAAGCTTTCGTGCAGCGTGCTCTCGAGCGCAGCGACCATTAGACCGGAATGGCGCATCGCGAGCGACCAGTAGCTGGGTCCTTCCGGCCATGCCCCATCCGGCGCGAGCCCGTCGAAAGCATTCCACGACGAGATAAGGCTCTTGGATACGAGCTGCTGCGAGAGGTCCCTGTATCGATCGAGCACTGCCAGCGCCGAAACCAGAATGCCCGAATTCGACACCAGCGTGCAGTTGTCGCGCCGCCTCGGCCACTGCGCAAAGCGGTCGTCGTAGGCGGCAAGGGCCGGCTCGAGCACATGCCGGAACAGCGCCTCCTCGACGCTTCGCCGGTCCTGGTCCGAGAGGTCGCGGTAGAGCCAATCATAGGCCAGAGAGACAGCGACGGCGATCTCGGCGCAGTCGAGAAAGGAACTGATCACCGGCCGGGCTTTCCAGCTGGCTTCGGCACAGAGAACCCTCAGTGCCGCGCGCGTAGCACACAGCGCTTCGGCCTTCGTTTCGCCGTCGCTGATCGCCGCCAAAAAAGCGGTATGAATGAGCCGTCGACTCTGTCGTTTAATCCGGGCGCGCAGTTCATGCTTGTTCGAGAGCAATCCCTTTTCGCCCAATGAGGTACAAAGGCGGGCTACGAGCTTCGGGTGGCTCTTTGTCCGGTCGCGTATCCAAGGTATGGCAAATTCGTCAAATAACAAATAAGGGTGCTTCGAGTTGAACCGCGCAATCGCCGTCGGTACCGCGCGCAACCGCGGCCCGCTCGCCTCGTCGATCCGAAGAACTCGCGCATTATCGAAAGGCAATCGCATCCCTCTGGCCGGGCATTGCGGTTGCCGAACCCACCGTGCGATCTGAGGCGCGTACGCGACCGTTTATTAGCAACCGCCCGCCTCCAAATGCGGCAGACTCGCGACCGGGTCAAGCCTCTGGCATGCAATTCGTAACGAATTGTGTCAAAATTTAACTATTTTCGTCGCGAATGCCTTCTTTCAGATCGACGAAAGAAGAAGTCGTTCTTCCAGGCGGCGACTTGGTGCGCCGCTCAACCGTCGAGCGGTCCCGTTGGATCAGATCGAGAGCCATGTGTCGCAATTGCCATATTATAGGCATTGTTGTCCCTGCGATTTCGCGTCTTGTCGTCGTT
>Ga0306925_10007171_pt1 | contig 10449 bp, 7 predicted proteins | sample flu12Cox44000176_FD_203755 | JGI IMG/M metagenome (GOLD analysis project Ga0306925, IMG submission 203755) | Lab enrichment of tropical soil microbial communities from Luquillo Experimental Forest, Puerto Rico - flux8day.12C.oxic.44.000.176 (v2)... | ecosystem: Environmental > Terrestrial > Soil... | reverse complement strand
CGTGCGCAGAGGTGACGAGCCGCCTACGGCAAGAGATCCTACGGGATCATCATCACGCGGCCGGACAGCACGCAAGTGATACTGCTCGGCTGCCGTGGCCCAAGACCCGGGGCAAGCGAACGGCGCTCCCGCAGGAGCGCCGTCGCTGACACGTCAGGCCCGGGTTACCAAGCGCACATTCACTGTGCCGGGCGGCCCGCCACCGCGGGCACCGGAGACCGGTGCCAATGCGCTGTGGCCGACTGCCCTGGCTCGCCTCCCGCGGCTGGTCGCGCGTGGGTGCCCGGTTGCCGTGCCCGGACCCGTAGGTCCGTAAAACCTTTCTACGACGGATCGGCCGCGCTGCATAGATGCTGTGCGGCATCAATTGGTGATCTTGATTGATCACGGCGCTTCTATTCCCATCGGCTGCGCGCTGTTGCGCTCGGCGGTGCTGAACGAAAGCACCGGCCATCCCCGTGCCGTGGCGATCCGGCGCAGTGCGCGGTCGGGGTTGACCACCCGCGGGTTCCCGACGGCCTCGAGCAGGGGCAGGTCAGTGATCGAATCGCTGTAGGCGTAGCAGCCGGGCAGCGAGTACCCGCGCTCGGCGGCGAGCCGGCGGACCTGGACGGCCTTCTCCTCGCCGTAGGCGTAGCACTCCATTTCGCCGGTGTAATGACCATTCGCGATCCGCATCCTGGTGGCGATCACGGATTCCGCGCCGAGCAGTGCGCCGATCGGGGCCACCACCTCCTCGCCGCTCGTGCTCACGATAATGACGTCCTGGCCAGCGCTGCGGTGCTCACTGAGCAGCGCCCGGGCCTCGGCGTACACGTAAGGGAGGATCAGGTCTTTGAGGTAGCGGCTGACGATCTCGGTCACCCGGTCCGCGGGCCAGCCCCGGCAGGCGGCGCACGCTGAAGCCCGGAGTTTCTCCATCTGCCGGTGGTCCGCCCCGCTGAGCCGGTACCGGGCCTGGGCAAGGGCGCCGCGGATCATGTCGGTGCGGCTGAGCAGGCCATGCCGGTAGAACGGTCGGCCGAATGCAAGCGTGCTCGAGCGGGCGATCAGGGTTTTATCAAGGTCGAAGAAGGCAGCCGTTGCCGAAAAATCAGACTTTGTCGGCCGTGCGGCCTCGACGGGAGTGCCCACGATCCGGCAGCATAGGCGTAAAGACTCGCGTCTGCGTGTAGTCGATTGGTAACTTGGTCCTACTCGCATCTAAACTTGTATGGAAGACGGTTCTGGCGTCCGCACCCGGACCTGGACCGTGCGGCGACCCCCGCTCTCCCCCCCGGCGGGGGTCGCCCCCTTTGCGGGGGTCGGTTACCCCTACTCGCAGCCGCCCTGGGCTGCTTCGCTCAGGCCCCGCAAACCTCTAGCCCGGGGGCCGAGCCCCCGGAACCCCCACGTGAGGCGGCTCGTTGCGGCCGTTCCGGGTTGTTTCACAGGTTCGGTTTCACAAATTCAAACAGTGGCCGATCCAAGCGGGTGGGTAACAAATGGCTTGCATGCCGCGGCGGGTCCTTTGCTTGCAGAACCTTTTAATGCCGAACTCGGGCTTATGGCGGCGTCAGTCCGGGGCTCGTGGGCCTGCTGATACGCCCGGGACGGGATCGGCGGCCTCGGCGGGCTCCGGGCTGGTCGCCGTAGCTTCGGCAGCGGCGGCGTCAGGGGCGCCGGCCAGCAGGGTTTCCAGCAGCAGGACCGCCCCGTCCTTGGCCAGCGGGTCGTTGCCGGTGCCGCACTTCGGCGACTGCACGCAGGACGGGCACCCGGCCTGGCACTCGCAGCTCATGATCGCCTCGGCCGTAGCGCGTAGCCATGCCTGCGCCACGGCGAACCCGCGCTCGGCGAACCCGGCACCGCCCGCGTTCCCGTCGTAGACGAACACCGTCAGCTGCCCGGTCGCGGGGTGCAGGTCCGCGGATACGCCGCCGATGTCCATCCGGTCACAGGACGCGAACAGCGGCAGCAGCCCGATCGCGGTGTGCTCGGCGGCGTGCGCCGCCCCGGCCAGGTCGACCCCGCGACGCCGTAGCTCATCCCGCTGGCCTGCGGAGATCGTCCACCAGACGGCGCGGGTACGCAACGCGCGCGGCGGCAGGTCAAGTGCCTCCTCGCCCAGAGGCTGGCCGGTCTCCGGGTTGCGCCGGGTGAACGAGGTGACCTGGCGCACCACGTCGACCTCACCGAAGGACACGGTGGCTGGCCCCCAGGCCACCTGCCGCAGTTCGCTGACCACATCGATCCCGGTCACCTCGCGCGCCGAGGTGAGATAGCCGGGGTCACCGGGCTCGACCAGTGCCACACCCTCGGCGAGGTCCAGCGCCGTAACCAGGTACAGATCGCCTTGGTGCAGGTAGACCGCGCCGGTATGGACGAAGATGTGCGCCGACGGCTGGTCAACCGTGCCCACCAGCCGCCCGGTGCCCTTCTCGACGATCTTGACCGGGTAGTTCCCCTCACCGCGCAGGTCAGGCCAGTGCCTGCGGCCACGCCGGGTCCAGAACAGCCGGTGCCCCCTGCGGCGCAGCATCCCCCCCTCCACCAGGCCGGCTGCGGCGTCGGCCGCGGCCGAGCCGAACAGGCTCAGGTCGGCTTCGGTCAGCGGCAACTCGGCCGCCGCGGCGCACAGGTGCGGCGCCAGCACGTAGGGATTCTCGGGGTCCAGGACGGTGGCCTCCACCGGCTGGTGCAGCAGCATCTCCGGGTGGTGGACCAGGTAGGTGTCGAGCGGGTCGTCCCTGGCGATCAGCACGGCCACCGCCGGCTGGCCTTCCCGCCCGGCCCTGCCCGCCTGCTGCCACAACGCGGCGCGGCTGCCCGGCCAGCCCGCGATCAGCACGGCGTCCAGGCCGCAAATGTTGACGCCAAGTTCCAGGGCCGTGGTGGCGGCGAGCCCCAGCAGCGTGCCGGCCCGCAGCGCCTCCTCAAGCTCGCGCCTGTCCTCGGGAAGGTAGCCGGAGCGGTAGGCGGCCACCCGGCGGCCGGTCTCGGCGGCGGCCAGCCGGTCCACGACGCCGACCGTGCCCGGCTGTGCTGCCCCGCCGTTGTGCGTCAGGTCGGCGGCGGCGGGTTGCGCGGTGGGAGCGGGTTGCGCGGCGGCGGCGGGTTGCGCGGCGGCTCGTTTGGCGGCCCGTGCCGCGGCACGCTGGGAGGCCGCGGCGGTGGTCCCGGCCAGCGTCCGCCGGGCCGCTATCGCCACCGCCTCCGCGCCGCGCCGCGACCGGGTGAACGCGAGCCCCCGCACGTCGTGTGCCACCAGGTCGGCCAGCAGGGTGGCCGCCTCCGAGGTCGCCGGGCGCCGGACCGGGGCGCCACCTTCCCCGCGGGCGGCGGTAAGCGGTGGTTCCCACAGCCCGAATGTGAGCGGCCCCCGGGGTGCCGTGCTCTCGGTGATCGCCTGGGCATCCTGCCCGGTGAGCAGGCGGGCGCAGTTGCCCGGCTCGCTGACGGTGGCCGAGGCGAGCAGGAAGACCAGGCCGTCAGGTGCCGCGGCACGGGCCCGGGCCGGGTGGCGGCGGGCGTGGTGTGCCGCCACCCGCCGCAGCCGCCGCAGCACATGGGCGACGTGGGAGCCGAACACCCCGCGGTACCCGTGGCACTCGTCCACGATCACGTAGTGCAGGCGGCCGAAGAACTCCCCCCACCTGGAGTGCCGGGGGAGCAGCACGTGATGCAGCATGTCCGGCGTGGTGAGCAGGTAGTTCGCGTGGGTCCTGGCCCGCTCACGGTCGGCGGAGTGGGTGTCGCCGTCCACCACGGCCGCGCACACACCGGGGATGCCGAGCGCCTGGATCGCGCGGACCTGGTCGGCGGCCAGGGCCCTGGTCGGCGCCAGGTACAGGACCGTGCTCCCGCGCAGCACCGCGGTCAGCGCGGGCAACAGGTAGCCCAGTGACTTGCCCGAGGCGGCAGGCGTCGCGATGATCACGTTGCTGCCCTGGCGCGCGTGCTCGGCCATGGCGGCCTGATGAGCCCAGGGCCTGGTCACACCGGCCCTGGAGAACGCCAGCGCGATCTGCTCGGGCACCCACTCCGGCCACGGAACGCCTTCCCCCGGGCGGGCGGCGATCTCTTCGACGTGCATGAGCCTGCCGGACCGCGCGCCACGGCGCAGGATGCGCGCGGCGGGTACGGTGTCCGGTCCGGGGTGCCTCATGCTGTTGGTTCCCCTGTCGGCCGCCCGCGGAATCCGCGGCGGTGAAGTGCGAGCAGCGTAAAGCGAACGGCTTTCAGTCTGTCATCCGCGGCGGACAAGTCCGTGCTTTCCGCTGGCGCAAGCGGCCGCTAGCGGCACGGATGCCCCGCGCATGGCGCCACGCCGCCTATGTGGTGGTCTGCCCGCCCGCCGTGAAGCCCTGACCTAGGCACCACCGAAACCCCTGATAACAAACGGCACCCTGTGTCGCGGGCGGGATGCCGCGAAGCGTGAACTCGTGTAGACATGACGTCAGCGCGTGATTGAATGCGCGACGGGGTGCCCATGCTTCGGGGTGGGCAGGGGCGGACGCCAACGCAGGCGACGACGGAAGACCGCATGGCGCGGGAGGATTTTGTGGACTTGAAGCTGGAGCATCACACGACGGACGGGATTGAGGTCGTCGACGTCGAGGGAGAGATCGACGTCTATACCGCCCCGCGGTTGCGTGAGCTTCTTATCGATCTCGTGAACGGCGGGCACTACCAGCTCGTGGTGAACATGGAGAAGGTGGAGTTCCTTGACTCCACCGGCTTGGGCGTGCTCGTCGGCGGGCTCAAGCGCGTCCGTGCGCACGACGGCTCGCTGGACCTGGTGTGCACGCAGGAGCGCATCCTGAAGATCTTCAGGATCACCGGGCTGACCAAGGTCTTCGGCATCCATGACGGCGTGGACGAGGCCATTGCCGCCCGGAAGTCGGAGAAGTGACGCCGCACCCTCGCTGACGATGCCCACCGTGGAGATGACGTTCACGCCGCTGCCTGCGCATGTACGCACGGCGCGGCTGGTGGCCACGGCCGTGGCGCGGCGCAGCGGCGTGCCGGAAGCTTTGCTCGACGAGGTCCGCCTCGCCGTGGGCGAGGCATGCTCCCGCGCCGTTGAGGTGCATCAGGAGCACTGCCCGGCCGAGCCGGTCAAGGTTGCCCTGACCGGTGCCGGGGAGCGGTTCGAAGTCGTGGTGACCAACACCGCCGCCGGCGACGGCGGGATGGAATGGCCGCCACAGCCCGCCACCGACGGGCAGGATCCGGCTGCGCTGCCCGCCGAACTCGGCCTCGCGGTCATCGCCGGGCTGGCCGATGATGTCCAGGTGTCCAGGAACGGCGATGGCCTCAGCATCCGGATGAGCTGGCCATCCGGGGCACCGGCAGGCTGACCGCCCGGGTGCCGGCAGGCTAACCGGCCGCGACGGGCTGACGTCCGCAGGGGGCGTTGCCGGGGCAGACGCGCTGCCGGTGGGCATGGGCCATCGATTTGTGGTTACCTTGGCATGACCAAACGCATCGCGCTGCCCGGGCGGACCTGACCCCGCCTCGCCATCCGCTGGCGGGCATGCGTAGAATCCCGGGTCTGTCCTGGTGGCATTTGCCTTTATCCAGTGTGCTCCGCGCCTGGATGCCATGGCCGTCGCCCGGGGGGCGTTTACCCGCGCGCGAAGATCCGTGCGCTTGTCGAGGAGGACTTGATGACAGGGAACCTCGCCGCAGGCGGTGAGGCGGTCAGTCTGACCGGCAGCAACCTGACACTGGTTGTGGTCGTCGGAGTGGTCGCGCTGCTCGCCCTTGCCGTGGCGGGCTGGCTGGTGCGGGAAGTGCTCGCGGCCAGCCAGGGCACGGCCAAGATGCAGGAAATCGCCCATGCCGTGCAGGAGGGCGCCGCAGCGTATCTGCGCCGCCAGTTCCGCACCCTCGGCGTGTTTGTTGTGCTGATCTTCTTCGTGCTGCTGCTGCTGCCCGCCGATTCGGGGAGCCTGCGGTGGGGCCGGTCGCTGTTCTTCGTGGTCGGCGCGGGGTTCTCGGCGCTGGTCGGGTTCACCGGCATGTCGCTGACGGTGCGCGGCAACGTGCGGGTGGCGGCCGCGGCACGCGAGAGCGGTGAGAAGCGCGCCATGCGGATCGCGTTTCGCACCGGCGGCGTGGCCGGCATGTTCACCGTCGGGCTCGGCTTGTTCGGCGCCGCGGTGGTCGTGCTGATCTACAAGGAGAACGCCCCGTCCGTGCTGGAGGGCTTCGGCTTCGGTGCGGCGCTGCTGGCGATGTTCATGCGTGTCGGCGGCGGTATCTACACCAAGGCCGCTGACGTGGGCGCCGACCTGGTCGGCAAGGTGGAGAAGGGCATTCCCGAGGACGACCCGCGCAACGCCGCCACGATCGCCGACAACGTCGGTGACAACGTGGGCGACTGCGCGGGCATGGCGGCGGACCTGTTCGAGTCCTACGCGGTCATGCTGGTCGCCTCACTGATCCTGGGCAAGGTCGCGTTCGGGAACTACGGCCTGGTCTTCCCGCTGATCGTGCCGATGCTCGGCGTGATCACCGCGGTGATCGGCATCTTCGTGGTCGCCCCGCGCAAGGGTGACCGCAGCGGCATGACCGCGATCAACCGCGGCTTCTTCGTCTCGGCCGTGATCTCGCTGATCCTCGTGATCGGCGCGGCGTTCATCTACCTGCCCGACAAGTTCAGCAAGCTGACCGGCGTCACCGACCGCGGCATTCTGACCCACGGCGGCAATCCGCAGTGGCTCGCCATCGGTGCGGTCGTCATCGGCCTGGTCCTAGCCAGCGCCATCCAGTTGCTCACCGGGTACTTCACCGAGACCGACCGCAAGCCGGTCAGGGAGATCGGCGAAAGCTCGCTCACCGGCCCCGCTACCGTGATCCTGTCCGGCGTGGCGACCGGCCTGGAGTCCGGGGTCTACGCCGCGCTGCTGATCGGCGGTGCCGTCTACGCCGCCTTCCTGCTCGGCACCGGCAGCGCGACGCTCGCCCTGTTCGCGGTGGCACTGGCCGGCACCGGCCTGCTCACCACCGTCGGCGTCATCGTGTCCATGGACTCCTTCGGCCCGGTGACCGACAACGCCCAGGGCATCGCGGAGATGTCCGGGGACGTCGAAGGCGAGGCGGCGGTGGCCCTCACCCACCTGGACGCGGTGGGCAACACCACCAAGGCCATCACCAAGGGCATCGCGATCGCCACCGCGGTGCTGGCGGCCACGGCCCTGTTCGGCGCGTTCCGCACCACGGTGGAAGCCGCCCTCGGCAAGGCCGCCGGGACCTTCAGCCTGTCGGTCGACCACCCGAACGTGCTCCTCGGCGTGATCATCGGTGCGGCCGTGGTGTTCATGTTCTCCAGCCTGCTCATCCGGGCCGTGGGCCGGGCCGCGCAGCGCGTCGTGGTCGAGGTGCGCAACCAGTTCCGCGACCACCCGGGAATCATGGACTACACCGAGAAGCCCGACTACGCGCGGGTAGTGGACATCTGCACCAAGGACTCGCTGCAGGAACTGGCCACACCCGGGCTGCTGGCGGTGCTGACGCCGATCGCGGTCGGGTTCGCCTTCGGCTACGGGCCGCTCGGCTCCTACCTGGCCGGGGCCATCGCGGCCGGGGTGCTGATGGCGGTGTTCCTCGCCAACGCCGGCGGCGCCTGGGACAACGCCAAGAAGCTCGTCGAGGACGGGAACTACGGCGGCAAGGGCTCGGAGGCGCACGCCGCCACCGTGATCGGCGACACCGTCGGAGACCCGTTCAAGGACACCGCGGGCCCGGCCATCAACCCGCTGCTCAAGGTGATGAACCTGGTCTCCCTGCTGGTCGCCACCAGCGTGGTCAAGTACAGCCACAACGTGGGCCTGCGGACCGGCGTGGCCCTCGTTGCGGTAGCCATCGTGGTGGCGGCGGTCGTGGTCTCCAAGCGGCGCTCGTCCGGCCTGGACGCCAGCGGCCCGGGCGACGGCGGCGCAGCCGTAGCAGCGGCGGGCCCGGAGGCCGTGTCCGCGCCCAAGCCGGCCACCGAAGGCACCAACGGCACCGCCCCCGCCAGCCAGCCCCGGCAAACGGCCCCCTAGCGTCCCGCCATACGGCAACCATGATCACGGACGATCTTCCGCGCATGGAGCGGAGAATCGTCCGTGATCATGAAAGCCGGGCTCCGGCCGCCAGCGAGGGACGGTAATGGGCACTGGACGCACGCTCTTGGTGCTGCGGCACGCCAAGGCGGCGGGTGAGCCTGGGGTCAACGATGCAGAGCGCCCGCTGACCGGTGGTGGCCGCCGCGATGCCACCGCGGCAGGACGGTGGCTGCTGGACCGCGGCATTACGCCGGACTGGGTGCTGTGCTCCTCGGCGCGGCGCACCCGCCAGACCTGGGAACAGATACGTGCCGCGCTCGGGGAAGCGGCGCCCGGCGATGACGCGGTGAGCTTCGGGCAACGGCTCTACGACGCCGGTGCCCAGGATCTGCTTGACCTGGTCAACGAGCAGCCCGACGACGCGCGCACGCTGCTCACGGTGGGCCACAACCCGGCCTCCGGGCAACTGGTCGCCTTGCTCACCAGGCGTGTGGACATCGCCTTCCCCGCGTGTGCGCTGGCGGTCGTCCGCGTCGGCGAAAGCTGGGCCGCCGTGGCACCCGGCGGCGGGGAGCTCGCCGGCCTGTGGACCCCGCACACGGCGGAGTTACCGAGTCCGGGCACCCCGATAACCGGAGCCCCGGCCCGTTCCTCCGTCACGGGGCCTTGGCCCTATTGGCCTGGGGGCGACCCCCGGAACCCCCGCTGGCTCAAGGCCCCGTTCCTTCGTCACGGGGCCTTGGCCTCGTTGGCCTCCACCTCGTCCTTGGACACTCCGAGCAGGTAGAGCACGGTGTCCAGGTACGGCACGTTCACCGACGCGTCGGCGGCATCGCGGACGGCCTGCTTGGCGTTGAAGGCGATCCCCATGCCCGCGGCGGCGATCATGTCCAGGTCGTTGGCGCCGTCCCCGACCGCGACGGTCTGGCTGAGCGGGACCCCGGCCTGATCCGCGAACCGCCGCAGCGCCGCCGCCTTGCCCGCGCGGTCGATCACCGGCCCGGTCAGCTTGCCGGTCAGCTTCCCCCCGGCGATCTCCAGGGTGTTGGCCGCCGCGAAGTCCAGCCCGAGGCCGGCCGCGAGGCCCTCGGTGAGCTGTGTGAATCCCCCGCTCACGATGCCGCAGCGGAAACCCAGGTGCTGCAGGGTCCTGATCAGGGTGCGGGCACCCGGCGCGAGCTGGACCTCCTGCCGCACCTCGTCGAGCACGCCGGCGTCCAGGCCGGCCAGCAGCGCCACCCGCTCGCGCAGCGCCGTCGTGAAGTCGGCCTCTCCGCGCATCGCCGCAGCGGTGATCTTGGCAACCTGCTCCGTGCAACCGGCCCGGGCCGCCAGCAGGTCGATCACCTCGGCGGAGATCAGCGTGGAGTCCACATCCATGACGATGAGCCGCATGGCGCGCCGGTGCAGTCCGCCGCGCTGGACCGCCACGTCGACGCGCTGCTCGGCCGCGTCACGGGTGAGCGCCGCCCGCAGGCCGTCCGGGTCGGCCCCGGACACGTCGAGTTCGATGCAGGTCACCGGCCGGTCGGCGAGCCGGTCGATCCGGTCGATGTTCGCCCCGCTCGCGGCGATCCGGCTGGCGATCGCGGCGACCGCGCTCGGCAGCAGCGGGCTGCCCATGACAGTGACGTGCAGCCGCCCGCGCCGCCTGGGCACCTCACCCCACCCGGTGGTGATCTCCGCTTCCAGGTCCAGGTCGGCGGCGAGCTCCCGGACGGCGCGGTGGATCCCGGTGAGGTCGGGGTCGCCCTCGCAGGCCAGCAGCACGCCAAGGACCAGGCGACCGCGGATGACCACCTGCTCGATGTCCGCGACGGTCAGGTCGTGGGCCGCCAGTTCGGAGAACAGCCGGGAGGTGACCCCGGGCCGGTCACGGCCGGTCAGGGTCACCAGGACGGTGGTTCGGCGAGCAGTCATCGCGCGCAACGCTACCGTCACACGGCCCCTGGTCAGGCCCCGGGGGCGGATGCCTCAGGGCAGGAGCAGGTGCACGTCGCCGAACTCGTGCCAGAGGTAGGAATGCTCCACCGCGGCGGCGTAACACCTGCGGAGCAGGCCGGCCCCGGCGAAAGCGTTCAGCATCAAAAGATGGGTGGAACGCGGTTCGTGCAGGCCCGTGAACAGCGCATCCACCACCCTCGGCGGGGTTTGCGGCGTCACCAGGTGGTGCGTCCAGCCGGCGGATGCGGGCAGCGGGCCGTCCGTCCCCCGCTCCCTGGCGGCCGCCGCCGTCTCCAGCGCGCGCACGACCGTGGTGCCGACCGCGACCACCCGGCCACCGGCTCGCCGGGTCGCGTCGACCAGCCTGGCCGTGGCCGGCGGGATGTCGTAGGGCTCGGGATACGGTTCCTCGTCGCCTTCCAGGGAGGACACGCCGGTGTGCAGGGTGAGCGGCGCGATCGTCACGCCC
>Ga0306925_10007170_pt1 | contig 10449 bp, 7 predicted proteins | sample flu12Cox44000176_FD_203755 | JGI IMG/M metagenome (GOLD analysis project Ga0306925, IMG submission 203755) | Lab enrichment of tropical soil microbial communities from Luquillo Experimental Forest, Puerto Rico - flux8day.12C.oxic.44.000.176 (v2)... | ecosystem: Environmental > Terrestrial > Soil... | reverse complement strand
CCTCTTTGCTCAACTCTGTCCCATTTAACAGATCCGGTCGGTTTGCCAGCGTCTTCTCCAGCGCCTTGCGTCTCCGCCAGCGCCGAATCTCGTCGTGGTTCCCATTCAACAGAACCTCGGGAACCGTCATCCCGCGAAATTCCGCCGGGCGCGTGTAGTGCGGATAATCCAGCAATCCGCCCGACCCGCACGTTGACGACGGCTCACTCGTGTGCCCCACGTTCGCCATCTTTTGGCCAACGTGGGAAAAGCCGGCCTGCACCGTAAACGATTCCTGCCGTGCCGACGCCTCATTGCCCAACGCCCCCGGAACCAACCGCGCCACGGTGTCCAGGATGATCGCCGCGCCCAGTTCGCCGCCGCTCAGCACGAAGTCGCCGACCGAAATCTCCCGATCTGCCAGATGTTCGCTCACGCGCTCATCCACGCCTTCGTACCTGCCGCAGATCAGCACCAAGCGCCCGCGGTGGACCAACTCCTGCGCCACGTCTTGCGTGAACATCCGCCCCTGCGGCGAAAGCAAGATCACCGTCTCCTTCGCATTCTCGAGCAACCTTTCACCGCGAGAGGAAACCTGCATAGTCTCGAGGCACTCGAAGATCGGTTCCGGCTTCAGGACCATACCTTCGCCGCCGCCGAACGGGCGATCATCCACGGTGCGGTGGCGGTCGTGAGTGAAAGCCCGCAGGTCGTGTATCAAAATCTCAATGAGCCTGGCCTCGCGCGCTCTGCGCACGATGCCGTAATCCAGCGGCCCGCGAAAAAAGTCCGGAAAAATCGTCAGGATCTCGAACTTCATTCCGGCCTCCCCAAGTCGCCTGGGCGACGGGGGAAAATACTTACCTTTGCCTTCTGCGGTGTTCGCCCGCTTCGCGGGATTCTTTCGCTTCCAGCTTCTGACGTCGTTTCTCCTCTTCACTCAGAGGAGACTGTAGCTCCAGAAGACCGTTGGGCAATTCCATCTCAATGCGCCGCCCGGCCAAGTCCAGCTTCTTCAGGAACTGACTGGCGTAAGGCATAAGAAACTCTGCCTCGCCTTGCTTAACCACCAGCAGCGGTGCTTCGCCCGCGCCAAACTGCACACCGGCGACCGTGCCAACAACCGAACCGCCGACCACTACCGAACATCCCACAAGGTCGCTGACGTATGCCTCGCCAACTTCCAGTTGAGCCCGCTGCTCGGCCGGAATCTGTAATTCCATTCCGGCTAGCTGCTCGGCGTCGCTGATGCTGTCGATGCCGGCAAACTTCAGGATCACGTTTCCCTTATGGAACCAGTGCTCCTCGAGCTGCAACCCACGTCGACTGCCATCCTTCGCCAACCCGGAGAACTCTTTGCGTTCCGCAAAGCGCTCCGGAAAGCTGGTGTGTAACTCTGCGGCAACTTCACCGCGTCGTCCCTGCGGCCCCAGCACACGCGCAATGGTGACGTACCCGCCTATTCCACAATCTCCAACTGATAGCGCTTGCGTGTTTTCAGTCCGGCAGCGTTCATGATCGTGCGCAAGCTGCGTGCCATGCGTCCCTGCCGTCCGATGACCTTGCCGACTTCATCTTCGGCCACCACCAACTCCACCACGATGTGGTCGCCTTCGTTGAAGGCCTCAGCCTCCACTTCGTCGTGTTTGTCCACCAGCGCCTTAGCCAAATGCGCCATCAATGCGGGAATATCCGCGGTAGTCGCCATCGATGCGATCTCCTCAGGTGCCGTCGGTTCGCGCCTTGTTCGGGCGCCAACTTAGGCTCAGTAGACCCTACGCCGCGTTGGTTGTTTCCGCCGCGGGCTGCGCGCTCGCCGGGGCCTTCTCCAGCAGCTTCTTCACCCGATCCGACAACTGGGCGCCCTTGCTGGTCCAGTAATCGATGCGCTCCCGCTTCAGGTCGACGCTGGCTGGATTTGTGCGGGGATTGTACGTCCCCACCACCTCCACCGAACGGCCATCCCGGGCGCGGTCTTTTTCAATCACGACGATGCGATAGTACGGTTGTTTACGCGCTCCACGGCGCGACAGACGAATCATTAACACAGATTGTGTTTCCTTTCGCTAAAACTGTTCGCAACGGAATCCGGGACCCCGAAGCACCACTCAAAACCCAGCCGCGTTCGTGCAACTTCGCGAGGGGCACAGGCTCCTGTGAAGCCAACCAAGATGCTCGGACCGCATCGCGGCCCGTCTTGCTAACGCTATGAAAACCAAGTCTCAGGAAGCCGTTTCCGGCACAGCTTTTCCAGGCGAGACGGGCATGCCAGCGATTTGCGCTCCACGCCCCAAACCCACACCAGTCGGCATAGGATGGACCCCCGCTGCTGGGGGCAAAACAATATTATCTCGGAAAACGCGCGAATCCACAAGGCTGCCTATCAAACGGGAGGCCTCTCGCGCCGCAAGCCGGACTCAGGAACACCGTTCTCTCTTCTTGCAGCCGTGATCGCGCAAATGTTGCACATATACCTCCAGTTTTCTACGACCAGTGCAAGACAAGCCCCTAATGGCGCTATGTCAACGACTAAGTAAACATTTAGCTTCTCAGCAGCAGAACTAGCTCTGGAAAACATGGGCTTTCGGAATTAATAGGTTTGGCATTGTGACACTAAAGAAACTGTCACAAGCCAGCTGGCGAATGCCCAAGCTTGCGGCTATCGTGCGTTCTACTGTGAGCAATTTGGGTGTAACATGTGGATTCTTACAAGCAAGCCTAAGGCTGCAATCGGATTCCTGGCCGTTCCCGCATTTTTTGAGGGCGGTGTTGCCTAGCAAGTTTAGGAGGTTTCCCTTGATGCGCCGTCTCTTTGTCGCTGTCATCCCAGAATTTCTCATCATTGTCTGCTTTTGTATTGGTTTGTCTCCGGTTAGTGTCCACGCCAGCGCTCCACCGATAAGCTCCGAGGATCTCGCTTTTAAAGGCGACCCCTCGGCGCCTGGAGCTTCCGCCGTCATCTTGTACCGTGAGGTCAATCGCGACGATAGCGGCTTACGTTCGCATGAAGATAACTTCCTACGCATCAAGATCCTCACCGATGAGGGCCGCAAATACGCAAATATTGAGATCCCATTTGTGAAAGGCCAGGATGATGTTGTCAACGTGAAAGCCCGAACCATTCGCCCTGACGGTTCCCCGGTCCCTTTCGACGGCAAAGTTTTCGAGAAATCCATCGTTAAGGCCCGGGGCGTGAAGTATCTGGCTAAGACTCTCACCCTTCCCGAGGTGCAACCCGGAAGCATCATTGAGTACAGCTATACGTACAACTTTGCCGAATATCAGCTTTACGACTCGCATTGGATTTTGAGTGAAGACCTGTTCACGCGGCGCGCGCTCTTTAGTCTCAAGCCCTACAACAGCCCATACAGTCACTATAGCGTCAGCTGGAACTGGCATGCCCTGCCGCCCGGCACCGATCCCCCCAAAGAGGGCAAAGACAGCATCCTCCACCTGGAGGCACACAATATTCCTGCATTTGAGTCGGAAGACTTCATGCCTCCGGAAAACGAACTTAAGTCGCGTGTGGACTTCATCTATAGCCAGGATCATTACTCCCGTTCATCGGAAGAGTACTGGAACGCCGTCGGAAAGAGGCTGTATGCCGAACTGGAACAGCACATCGAAAAGCGCAAGGCCATGCAGCAGGCTGTCGCGCAAATCGTTTCCCCTCAGGACCCGCCGGAAGAGAAGCTGAAGAAGATTTACTATCGCGTCCAGCAGATTCGAAATACCTCCTACGAAGTTGCCAAAACGGAGAAGGAGGAAAAACGCGAGCAGCCGAAATATAACGCTAATGTCGAAGACATTTGGTCCCGTGGCTACGGTAGCGGTTATCAGCTCACTTGGCTTTATCTCGCCCTGGTGCGGGCAGCGGGGTTCGATGCCGATGGTGTCCTAGTTTCGAGCCGGAAAGATTATTTCTTCAGTCCTAAAAAAGATATCGATCAATATCGCCTCAATTCCAATGTGGTTCAAGTCCGCTTGAATGGTAAGTCCATCTACTGCGATCCGGGAGCGAAGTTCGTGCCCTTCGGGCTATTGTCTTGGTTCGAAACGGGTGTCAACGGCTTAGTGCTCGATAAAAATGGTGGCACGTGGATCCAAACCCCACTGCCGCAGCCGTCTGAGTCGACCGTTGAGCGCAAGGCCAGCCTGACGCTCACCGACACTGGCGACCTGGAAGGCAAACTCACGATTTCCTACACCGGGTTGGAGGCCGTGCGGCGTCGTAACGAAGAACGCAATGAAGACGACGCCGGGCGCAAGAAATTCCTCGAGGAAAGCGTAAGCCACGCCATTCCGGTCTTCAGCGAAGCCACGCTCACCAACCAGCCCGACTGGAACGGCTCGGACTCCCCACTGGTTGCCGAGTTCACGCTGAAAGTTCCAGCCTGGGCTGCTCAGGCCGGCCGACGCGTGATGTTACCGGTCGGTCTCTTCTCCGCACAGGAGAAGCATCTGTTCGACCATGCCGACCGCATCCATCCGATTTATATGGACTTCCCTTATCAGCTAAAAGAAGACATTACGATCTCCGTTCCGGCGGGCTGGCAAATTGGCAGCGTTCCCCCCGAACACAAGCAGGATGGGCATATCATCACCTATTCCTTAGACGTGACCAATGACAAGGGCAGTGTCCATCTAGCTCGAAACATGGCAGTTGATTTCCTGCTATTGGACCAGAAATACTACTCGGCCCTTAGAACGTTTTTCCAAGGTGTAAAGTCCAGCGATGAACAGCAGATCATCTTGCAACCAGGCGCAACTACGGCGAGCAAGTAGCGGCGCATTAGCACTGATCACGGCGTTGATTTTCTTCACCGCCGTTCCTGTCGCACAGGCGGGCGACGCACCGGCCTGGCTTCATGCTCTGACCAACGCTCCCTTGCCCGAACACGACGACAAGACTGATGCCGTCCTGCTTTACTCCGAAGACACCCTTACTGTCGTCTCCATGGACAAAGTCAAAGAGCACGTTCGGGCAGCATACAAGATCCTTCGTCCCGGCGGGCGCGAATACGGAGTCGTTGCGGTTCCCTTGAACGCCCACAAAAAGGTCACCAGCCTTCACGGATGGTCGATACCCCAGCAAGGTGCAGACTTCGAGGTCAAAGACAAGGACTCCCTGGAAGTTGCTCCTCGCGGCGTGGAGTACGGCGAGCTCATGACTGACCTCAAGTACAGGTTGCTGGAGATCCCTGCGAGAGATCCAGGCAATGTCATCGGCTATGAATATGACACCGAGGAACAGCCTCTCCTGCTAGAGGACGCGTGGCATTTCCAGGGAAGTATTCCCGCCATCGAGCAGCATTACACTCTGGTTCTGCCGCAGCAGTGGGAGTATCGCGCGACGTGGCTCAATCATCCCGAGATTCAACCCGCGCAATCCGGCAGCAACCAGTGGAATTGGACCCTCCGCAATGTCTCTGGCATCCGGAAAGAGATTGATATGCCTCCTCTCTCCGGCATTGCCGGCCAGATGATTCTCTCCTTCTTTCCTCCCGGCGGGCCCGGAAAGAAAGGATTCGCCAACTGGCAGCAGATGGGTTCCTGGTATCTCGACCTCACTCAAGGCCGACGGGATGTAACTCCGGACATCAAGCAATCGGTCCAGCACATCACCGCGCTCTCGCCAACACCTTTGAAGAAGATGCAGGCGATAGCTAATTTCGTGCAGCATGACATTCGTTACGTGGCCATCGAATTAGGCATCGGAGGTTACCAGCCGCACCCTGCGAACGAGGTATACACCCACCGCTATGGCGACTGTAAAGATAAGGCCACGCTGATGTCTGCCATGCTGAATGAGATCGGCGTCCAATCGTATTACGTCATCATCAACGCAAGCCGCGGGGCAGTTATCGCTTCTACGGCGGCGCACGTCGACAGTTTTAATCACGCCATTCTCGCTATTAAGCTTCCAGATGACGTTGCCGATTCAACCCTGATCGCCGTTCGCAACGATGCAAAGTACGGACGGCTACTCTTCTTCGATCCAACCGACGATCTCACCCCCTTCGGACAGATCTCCGGCAACCTGCAAGAGAACTACGGACTGCTGGTAGCTCCTGACGGCGGGGAATTGGTCGAACTACCCCGACAGCCTGCCGCACTGAATGGTATTAAGCGTACCGCCAAGCTCACGCTAGACCCCACAGGCACCCTGAAGGGCGATGTGCAGGAGTTGCGTGTCGGCGACTTTGCGCGTTCTGAGCGCTACCGAATGCTCGCCGCCACGAACGACAGCGACAAGATCAAAGCCATCGAAATACTTTTGGCCAATTCTTTGCCCACCTTCCACATCTCAAAAGCATCCATGAGCAATCTTCAGCAGAACGATCTGCCTTTTGGCTTCAACTATTCTTTTGAAGCTGCGAATTACACCAAGGCTGCTGGAGAGTTGCTGCTCGTGCGCCCGCGCGTGCTCGGGAACAAAGCCACGGGTTTCCTCGAAACCAAGGAGCCTCGCCAGTTCGCGATTGAGTTTCCGGGTCCTGCACTCGACACCGACACCTTTGAAATCACCATACCTGCCGGCTACTCAGTCGATGAGTTACCTGAGCCGGTCAACGCCGATTACAGTTTCGGTAGCTATCACTCCAAAACGGAAGTGAGCGGCCCGGTCATCCGCTACACCCGCAGCTACGAAATCAAGCAACTGAGCGTCCCCGCCAGCACTGCCGACGAACTGAAGAAATTCAATCGTATTATTGCCGGCGACGAACGCAGCATGGTGGTGCTCAAACCAGCTGCCAAGTAATCGCTGTTGAGCTATTTGCCTGCATTGGTACTCGATTCGATTTGGAGCATTTGCTTTACCGGTCGTAGCGACCGCGTATCACCGCTTATGTTGTTGGATGATCGTGCTTGGTTAATCCTGGTATGTTTTTCGGCAACCTTGGCGTCAACTTTGGGAACACGAATTCCTGTAAGAGGTTTACCCCGGCACCTGTTCCAATTCCGATCAGCGTATTTTCCATGGTTGTGGTGAAACCGTGCTGGCTTCCTTCAGGGTAATAAAGGTTCGAAATCGCACCGGTCGCCAGGCTGCCGAGTATACCGGAGAAGTCCGGCTGTATGTGGCCATTATCCCCCCGGGTGACGACTGATCGCGAAATAGCGTACAGAATCCGCGACTTTACCGTGCCGGTGCCCTTGTAGAAGTACCTGGGATCCTGTTTGAGAATCGAGGGTAAGATGGCGCTGCTGACATAGGTTCCGATGAAGAAGTCGCCATACGCCGCACCGAATCGATTGAAGTAACCCGCAGCACCTTGTCCATAGCCGGGAAACGAGTTGTTCGCCTGTTCGCCTGCGGCAATGATTGCAGCGATCGCGAAGTTCGTCGGATCAATCGAATACCTCCATGCCAAAGCGAACTTCTGCTTGGTGCTTAAAGGGGCGGCATCCTTCACGTAGCTTGTGTAGAAGTTCGGGATGACCGCTATGATCCGTTGCTGCTCCTGCTCCTTAATCTGCTCCGTTGCAATTTGTTCCGTTGTCAGCCGTACGCTTACGTCCGTAACAACTGGGGCTAGCTCGAGCGTGATTTCCGGAACCAAATAGCCTTCCGAAGGCGAAAGCGTCCCCGTTACCGTCTGCGTCTTAAATCCTGTCAGTTCGATCTCAAGCTCGAAGGGTCCCGATGCAACCCCACCAAAGGAAAACCAGCCATTGTCTCCCGTCTGAACTGACTTTGACGGACTACCCGGCTGAGAGATCAGCTTCACCTCAGCGCCGGGAACCGGCGTGCCAGTCGAGTCGAGCACCGTACCGCCAATGTTTCCAACTGCGGGAGCATTCGGAGATGAGAGGTTCGCGGGGTTGCTCGCGTCGCGCGTCACTGCTTGCGGTTCACTAGCGGAAGCGGCAGACGACGATCTCTCAGACTGGCCAAACAGAGGAGCAGACAAGCAGGCAATCAACCCGACCAACAAGGTGATTGGCAAGAGGGAATCTAACTCACGCTGCCACACGCCCTGGCCCATTTGTCCTTTTTTCTCCCCGTGAGAGCTATTCTCCCTCAGACGAGCGAGCGTTCCGTAAACTCCTAACCTCATTCGAAAGACTAGCACGAAGATGGGTTGCTTCGTTGCCAGTAAATGCAATATTCACAAAGGCCTGCGTCGCCCGTTTTCCACGCATAAAAGACAGCATGCCCCATTGGAAAGCAGGAAGTATCCCTACTTGCCACGAGCTATGTTCTTGTAAACGATTCCGCCCTTCATGACGAACACGACGCGGCGAACCGCGGTGATGTCCTGAAGTGGGTCGCCGTCGAGGGCGATGATGTCTGCTTGCAGGCCTGGTTGGATTGAGCCGATCTGATCGGACATCCCGAGCGCCTCGGCTCCGAGCGATTGCGCTGAGACCATCGCCGTCATTGGTGGGACGCCACAGTCACGCACGCGATCGATAAACTCTTCGGCGTTGCGTCCGTGCGCTCCGGCGACGGCATCGGTACCGAAAACCACTTTTAATCCTGGCGTATTTGTTGCCTGGCGAACGATTTCGTGATTCATGGGAAGAATCTTTTCCATGGCAGCGAAGCCCTCTGCGGTATAGCCCGGCGTGCCAAGGAACTTCTCTTTGTTGGCGAGGTAGTTTTCAATGACGAGGCCGCACTGGGGGTCGAGATAGGTTTCGTGCTCAGCGAGAAACTTCAAATCATCGGGAGTGGCCAACGTGCCGTGCTCGACTTGGGTGCATCCTGCGAGCGAAGCGGCGCGCACCGCTCCTTTGTAAGCGTGCACAACCGCGCGAAGTCCTTGCTTATGGGCTTCGTCGCACGCGGCGGTCAGTTGCTCCGGGGAGAGTGTCATTCCGCCGCCCAGGCGGATCGACTGCGACGCGAAGATTTTGATGACGTCGGCACCAGCTGCTTTTTGCTTTCTGACAAATTCGCGGATTTGATCGGGTGTACCAGTCGCCTCGCCGTTTCCCACAAGCGGTTCGACCGCGGTCAGAATGCGTGGTCCGGGGAGAGTTGCTTTGGCGATGGCATCACGCAGGGGGATGTCGTTGGAAGCTCCAACGCTCTGGATGGTTGTGAAGCCGGCCATCAAAGTAACCCAGGCGTTCGACGCCGCTTTGTAGGAGTCTTCGGGAGTTGTGCCTGTCATGCCCGCATTCTTGCCATCTTTGCCGAAGATCCACGTGATGTGGTCATGCGCATCAATCCAGCCGGGCATCACGGTGAGGCCGCGGAGGTCATAATCCACCGGTCCAGACGACGGCTGCACGTCAACGATTTTTCCGTCCTGGATAACGATCTGCTTGTCGCGAAGGACGTTCCCTTTACCGTCGAAAAGCTGACTCGTGCCGATGATTATGGGGTGGGTTGGCGTCTGCGGAAGCAGTTGGAGCGGCGAGATCGAAACGAGAACGGCGAGGACGAAATGCAAGATTTTTGGGCGATGCATAGAGGCTACCTCGTAGAGAGTACCGTGATACCGACCTTCGCTCCTGAGAAGTCCTTCAGGGAGCTACAGCCCGATACATTCTCAGCATCTTACGGCACGGCTGAAGTCGTGCGCTGATACAGACTTCGGCGAAGCGAGTTCAGTGTCATTCACAACCAGAGGCGACCCCTTCACAGTTAACTTGTAATCACTCTTTGTGCGTCAAGATCGCTTCCTCGCGTCCGAATGAACGTGCCTGGCGTGATGCTTATCACCGCCCGATGTGCGCCCAGTCCTATGAGCTTTTTGCTGCGACATAAGAAGGTAAGAGTAGAACGATCGTTCAGTAATGTTGCAACCCTGCCCAGTTTTGATTCTGCAACATTTCGCACATTTTGATTTGAGGAGACACCCGAATGGCGGCAATCGCGGACAGGAAAGAAGTGCTCACCATCGGAGAGCAACTCGACAAGGCGGGCGTTGCGCGCCGTGACTTTCTGGAATTCTGCACCAAGCTCATGATTGCCGCGCCGGTCGGCCTGGCCATCACTCGCAACGCTTGGGCGGGTGAAGTCGCCAAAGAAGTCGCGAAGCTACAGCGGCCGTCGGTGGTGTGGCTGGAATTTCAGGACTGCACCGGCTGCACCGAGACATTGCTACGCACTTCGCGCCCCAGCGTGGACGAGTTGATCTTCAACGTGATCTCACTCGATTACCACGAGACGTTGATGCCAGGAGCTGGAAAGCAGGCAGAGCAGGCGTTGCGCGCCGCGACAGAAGGCAAAGATGGGAAGTTCTTCCTGGTGTGCGAAGGCTCGATCCCGACCAAAGATAATGGCGATTACCTGAAGATTGCGGGTCGCAAAGGCACGGAAATTCTGCAAGAAATCGGCACTAAAGCAGCGGCAATCATCGCCATGGGATCGTGCGCGTCGTGGGGAGGCGTTCCTTCGGCTGGGGACAATCCGACGGGAGCGGTGGGCGTTTCGGAGCTGGTTCGCGGCGTTCCCATCGTCAACATCCCCGGATGTCCGCCTAACCCATACACGCTGATCGGCACCGTACT